>Ga0209597_1000124_pt1 | contig 48490 bp, 51 predicted proteins | sample M_140625_MF_Meta_FD_187316 | JGI IMG/M metagenome (GOLD analysis project Ga0209597, IMG submission 187316) | Freshwater microbial communities from Lake Montjoie, Canada to study carbon cycling - M_140625_MF_MetaG (SPAdes) (version 2) | ecosystem: Environmental > Aquatic > Freshwater > Lake... | reverse complement strand
ATAAGTATTATACGAATATTGTGGTGCACTCAATCCACCAAATGAATTTCCCCTAAAAGGGAATGCCATTCGTTGGACTTGATAACCATATGAATTTGTAAAAACGCGAGAATTAAGTCCTCCTGGTCCAGATCCATTTCCCATGTTATATAATATAAAAAGATAAAAAAGATAAAAAAGATAAAAAAGATAAAAAAGATAAAAAAGATAATATAATATATTTTTTTTTATCTACCATAACGAATTGTATTCCATCCTATTCCTTGAGCAGCTCTTTTTAAAGAACCACTTCCAGCTCCTGTTTGAGCTTGATAAGTAACAGCTAATACTTCTGCTCCACGTTTAACATTAGGTGATCGCTGTAACGACCAAAACATACGATCAAATAAATAAGCTGTAGCATAATTAACTCCTGATGAACGACTACCAGAACCTGATAAACTTTGAAGTCCCATTATATAATATACTTTTAAAAAAAGTATAGCAAAATTAATAATAATATACTTTTTATACTTTTTATACTTTTAAAAAAAGTATAGCAAAATTAATAATAATATACTTTTATACTTATAAAAAATATATTATTTAAAGCTTTGAAGGAGAATTGAACTCCTGATCTTCAGTTTACAAGACTGATGCCTTACCACTAGGCCACCAAAGCACATATTTATAAATACTTTTTCTTTAAGTTGTTTTTTAATAGATATTAATTTACCCTATAAAACTCCCTATATACTAACATAATTAAAATTAATCCTAATGTAAATGTTCCTACACCAAAATACTTCGTATACATCATTTTAGCATGTAATTCTTTTTCATTCTTTACAGTACACAATTGTTTTAATCCATTCAACCAATCAGATTCTAGTAACTTATAATGATTTTCTTGACATCCCAAATGCATACAACTCATAAAAAATAAATATAATAAAATAGGCAAAAAATATAAAAATAAAGTTGTATTTACATAACAAAATGCTATTATTATCACTATTACTTTTACTATATCACCAAAATGATCATACAAGTCTCCAAATTTTGTTACCATATTATATTTTCTTGCAACATATCCATCCAAACAATCAAATATATATGCAAATGAGTAAAATATTGCCGATAAACCAAAATTATATGTAAAAATAAAATATGCTGATGATAATCCACTTATTATTGATAATGTAGTTATAAAATTTGGTGTCATTTTTAACATATGACAATAAGGAGCTAAAAACTCTACTATTACATATACTAAATTGTCTATCGGATTTTCTAAATGATTTGGTATTTTACGCATATAAAATATTATAATATATTTATTATAATATTATTCTATTCTAATTCTATTCTAATTCTATTCTAATTCTATTCTAATTCTATTCTAATTCTATTCTAATTCTATTCAAATTCAATTTTTAAATCTCTTATATTTTTATATTTTTCATCAATTATTTTTTCTATTTTATCTGCCTTTAATAATTTATCCTTTTTTAAGATTTCTGATGTTTCATATATTAAATCTTTGCAATTCAATATTATCATTTCTGCATAATTATATGCGTTATTTATCAGATCTATTACATCATTATCTATCAATTCTTTATATTTTTCAGAACTACTTGGGTAAATTATATTTGATCCCATACCATAATATATAACCATTTTTTCAGCCAATTTCAATGCTTCCTCAAAATCATTTATTGCACCTGTGGTTACACTTACATTATAAAATACCTCCTCAGCTATTCTTCCCGATAATAATATCATCAAATGTTCAAACAATGCCTCTCTAGTATAAATTGTACTTGTAGAAGCTTTAAATACTGTATATCCTGGACTTTTTGGCGAAGACAAATTTATTACTACTTTTGACATCTTTGAATGATATTGCGACAACAATCCAACAATTGCATGTCCCATTTCATGAATTGCAATATGATCTATTATATCAGATGTAAATTCATGCTCAACTGGCTGCCAGCCTGCCATCATTTTATTCATCACAAAATCAAAATCTTTAAAGCTAAATTCTGTATTATTTATTCTTAAGGCATTTAACATTGCCTCATTTAATAAATTCTCTATTTGTGCTCCTGATAATCCTTCTGTTACTTCCACTAAATCATTTATACAAATAGTTTCACCATAAGGCTTTCCTTTTATATGAATATTTAAAATTGCTTGTCGGGTAACTGTATCTGGTAAACCTATATAAATCTTTTTATCTATTCTACCTGGTCTTGTTAATGCATTATCTAATAAATCTATTCTATTTGTTGCTGCAACTAAGAAAACTCCTGTATTATTTTTAAATCCATCCAATTCCACTAACAAGGCATTTAATGTATTATCTCTTTCATTTGATGAACTTTCCCCATCACTTGATCTTTTTCTACCTACGGCATCTATCTCATCCATAAAAATTATACATGGTGCATTTTTCTTCGCTAAAGCAAATAATTCCTTAATACGTGTTGGACCAACACCTACATATTTTTCTTGAAAATCTGCCCCAGAAACTGGAATAAAATTACATTTTGATTCGCCTGCCAATGCCTTTGCTAGAAGTGTTTTACCAGTACCTGGTGGACCTTCTAATATTAGACCCTTTGGAATTCTTACATTGTATTTTATATATTTTTTATAATTCTTCAAAATATCTACACATTGATCTAATTCTAATTTTACATTTTCATAACCACCCACATCAGTAAAATTTATATTGTTATTACATATAACTTCAAAATTTTTTGATTTTTGTTTTGCTCTTTCTACATATACTCTTCTATTTGTAGTTTCATCTTCTTCAAAATCACCTTCCTTTTCATCATCATCGTTAAAATTTCCATTTGGATTTTCAAAAGTTAAACCTAAGGCTTGTAAAAATCCATTTTTATGAATATTTATGCGGATTCTTGGCATCATTTCTGCTGTTGATGATTGATTATTTAACATATCATTACTATTATTTTCTTCATTATTTAAAATACTATTATTTTGTATTGTCGTATTTTTTGAATTTAATAATCGCATTTTTTCTATATAATCTGGTCTTGTTATATGATATTTTCTATTATAATATACATTTGTTTCTGGTTTAGAATTAAGTTTTGTATTAGGATTTATTTTAAATCTATTTATTAAAAAAGACTCACTTAACAACCAATAGTTACACAAAACTAAAAATATACTGTATATTTTCATTATAAAATATATAAATAATTACTGTTTAATATTTATTTTTTATTAATAATAAAAATAAATATTAAAATATCAAAATATTAAAAAATATCTAAATATTAAAAAATATCTAAAAATTTATCTTTTTTAATTCATCCAATACCTCCACTGAAATATTCTCAGGAAACGTTACGTTAAAAATTATTATTAAATTTCCTAAATGTTGATCTCTTGAAAATCCCATATTTGGTATCATTTTTCTATATCCATGACTTATTATATTACCTGAATTGTTAGTAATTGTATAAGTTTTACCTGTTATATATTTTAGTTCAAATGTAAATCCACACAATGCTTCCTTTACTGTTATTGTCTTTTCTAAAACCAAATCTAACCCATTACGTTTAAATTCTGTATCATTTTGAATTTTTATAAATATTTTTATATCTCCTTTACAATCCTCCCTAGCTATATTTCCTTTCTCTCTTAAAACTATAATTTCTCCCTCATCTATACCTTTTGGAACAGTTACATATACAATTTCGTTTTCAAATACTTTGTTCCCATTTTCCATAATCCATCTTTCAATATCTATTGGAATTGTTGTTCCTGTTAAAATTTTATCTATTGGAACTTCTATTGTTTTTATTATAGGCGTTGGTTTTTGAAAACCCATATTTACTGGCATACCATTATGAAATACACGGATATTTGGACTTATTCCTGGGCCAAAAGAGTTCATGTTTTGAAATGGCATCCCATTCATTCCAAATAATTGTGAAAATAATTCATCTACTGGGAATCCCATGTTAGGTCCAGGACTCCCACCGGGTCCCATCATATTAAAAAATGGATTATTTTTTGTCATATCATATTCTTTTTTTCTTTCTTCATCTCCTAATGTTTCATATGCCTCATTAATTTTTTGAAATTTTGCTGTTTTCTCCGGATCATTTTTATTCTTATCTGGATGATTTAACATTGACAATTTTCTATAAGCTTTTTTTATTTCATCAATAGTTGCAGTTTCTGGAATTTCTAATATTTTATAAAAAGAATCACTCATTTTTATAATATTATAATTTAAGATAAACTTAAATACTTATTAACGTATATAATTATTAATTATGAATTTACCGTTATTTTTAAATAAATATCAACCATTATATTTTAATGAATTTGAAACTGATGATGAAATGATTGATATTTTAAATACACTTATTGATATGAATAATTTAAATATTCTATTCATAGGAGATATTGGTTCCGGTAAAACAACTTTTTTAAATGCTGCCATAAAAGAGTATTATAAAGGATTTAAATATACACAATATCATGATAATATTTTACATATTAATTCCTTAAAGGAACAAGGTATTAATTATTATCGCAATGATGTTAAAACATTTTGTCAAACTTGTTCTTCTATTAAAGGTAAAAAGAAAATTATTGTTTTAGATGATATTGATATTATTAATGAACAAAGTCAACAAGTTTTTAGAAATTGTATTGATAAATTTAGTCATAATGTTCATTTTATTTCTTCTTGCAGTAACTCTCAAAAAGTTATTGAATCTTTACAATCCAGACTAATTATCATTAAGATTAAGCCCTTGCAAAAACACAATTTACAAAAAATTATGCAAAAAATTATTTCAACTGAAAATATTTCCATTAGCGAAGATGCTACAAATTTTATATTAAATGTATCTAATAACAATGCTAAAATTCTTATTAATTACATGGAAAAATTTAAATTATTAAATCAACATATTGATTATGATCTTGCTACAAATATTTGTACTAACATCAGTTTTTTTACATTTGAGTCATATACTCAACTTCTTAAAACTGGCAATTTAAATGAAGCTGTTTTATTATTTTATGGAATTTACGATAAGGGTTATTCTGTAATGGATATTCTAGATAATTATTTTTTATTTATTAAAACTACATCTTCATTAACAGAAACACAAAAATATGAAATTATCCCATTAATTTGCAAATATATAACAATTTTTCACAATATTCATGAAGATGAAATTGAATTAGCTCTTTTTTCCAATAACCTTTTTCCACTATTAAGAGTAATAGATAAAAAAGGTGCAACTTTTAAAATAGAATTTTAATTTATATATACTTATAATAAAATGACATCACAAATATTTAAAAATAATATACCTAATGAATTACTTATTAAGTTATTAGATGATATTGCTATTAAATCTGATAATTGTTACGTTTTAAATACTAATTCTTATAAAAAAGGTATTTTTAATTCAAGTATTCCTCAATTTATTACCGAATGCAAACCATATTATCATTTGTCTAAACGCAAATATTTAGAAAGAAAAATTAATTATAATTCATTTGTTACTATTATCCGACAAATATGTAATTTCAATAAGATTACATACACATCCCAAATTAAATATGATAAATCTACTTATGATATTATATATTATATTTATTTTTAATTAGATTTATTTTTAATTAGATTTATTTTTAATTAGATCCAATTATATATATTTTTTACCAATCGTAATTGAGGTATTATCTGTTTAGGTTGCAATTTTACATTGTCGTATCCAACTATTTCATAATTTGAATCCATGTATTTTTCCAAAAATTCATAAGTTACATCTGAAAAATTATTAATATTATTGAAATTGTAGAGAGTAATACTTTTTTTACCCCTTATACCTAATACAAACTCAATAAAATCATACACATCATTAGTAAATTCACTATCAAATGCATAGGGTACAAAGTTTGAAACAGAAGTATCTTGCCTTTTACCTCTAATAAAATATTCTTGAGTTTCATTATTCCAACCTATAAATAATCTAGTATCAATTGATTCTAGATTTAACTTACTATCATGTTCTTCAATACATAAAATTAAACAACTTTGTGATTGTAATTCTGAATCATTATAAACAATGTCTGCATCTAATTCGGTCATTTTTTATAATAATTATTATGAATTTATATTTAAATAGTTTTATTTAATAATAAATCTATTTAAAAAGTTATTTATTTATTCATGTATAATGGAATCAAATACAACAACAAGTATAATTAACGGAACTATGATGCAACTTAATAATATTATAAACATAGATGCAAGTAATAATTATTTATTTGATAGTCGCAATACTGCTGTAAATTTTATAACTTTACCATTTGATAATAATTTTGTTAGTGTAATTCCAAGATATTTACATATTTGTAATCCGGAATATTTGGTTTTTAATTTAATTAATAATGCAAATAATGATATAACTATGGGAACAATTCAAAATTTATTAGCAAGCATGTCTTTATCGCTTGAAATTTCAAATAATGAGATTATTAATCTGCCTTTATCTTTATTATGGTCATTAAATAGTCCAAAAATTATTAATAATAAATTATATCTTTTTATTCAATACAATATCTTTTTTGGGGATATTTCTTTAACCGGTTTAAATGCTCATAGTAATATAACAATTAAAATATCTAATAATTCATTGCAAAATTATGTTTCTAGTTATAATTTACATTGTAAAATTAAAATGTATTCTGATAATATTCGGTCTCAATATATAGACATGAGTGATAATCCTATTCAAACTATTAATTATATAAATTATAGATCTAATCCACGTTTAGAATACCAATGTAATTCTATTAATGAATTATTCCCTGGAATAATTAAAGGAATTTTTATAGAAAGTGCAAATATAGCCAATGAGCTAACAGAATTACAATTTTATATTGATTCAAATTTAAATAGAGTTTATGATGAATTTTTAATTAAAACAAGTACAACTAAAATTAATGATAATTTAATTTATTTTCCTTTTAATCCTGAGAATTCATATAATGACCGTCATTTTAATAGCTTTAATGGTTCCTTACATTTATCTCATGATCAAAATTGTGTATTAAATTTATCCTTCAATACACCTACTAATTTAGTAAAAATTTATGTATTAAAAGCCGATGTTTTAAAACGAAGTAATTATTATACACGTATTCCTACGAGCTCACATAATCATGGAAACTCTGGTTCTGGTCATACTAGTTATGGTCATACTAGTTATGGTCATACTAGTTATGGTCATACTAGTTATGGTCATACTAGTTATGGTCATACTAGTTATGGTCATACAGGTGTTGTTAATGAAGCCTTACCTGTATGTCAAACTATTTATCATCCTATTGATCCAGAAAGAAATACATGTAGTATATTACATGAACAAATTATTTTTTTACAAACTTATATGATGTGTACAGCATGTAATTCAAATTTTAATGAAAACGCACTAAAACAATGGCTGCAACATCGTACCGGAACACGACGAACATGCCCTACTTGTCGTGAAGTATGGACAAATTATAATATATATATTAATGCAGAAAGTCCGAGTGAGTTAATTTTAGACTGAAAAATATGATTTATAATATTAATAATATTTTATTACCATAATTGGTAACAAAATAATAATTATTATTTTGGTAAATTTTCTTAGTCTGTTCGAAATATTTTATAAAAGTGATTCGGTTTTCGAAAATGGACATTTTTAAAAATGTCCAAAATAGGAAAGTCCAAAAAAGTCTTGAAAATGTGTTTTAAAAACAGGTTTGTTACGATAATGGTCACAAAATCATAAAAAGTGTGAAAAAAATTGTTACGATAAAAAATAAATAATTTTGCGGAAAAATAGCTTAGATACTTTTCTGTTGCTATATTAAGCAACAAATGGCAACAAAAAGTATCGGAAAAGTTGCAGATTTATTCTGCTGTGAATATTGTGATTATACTACGTGTGTAAAAAGTAATTTAATTAAACATTATTTGACACCAAAACACAAAAAAAATGAACAAATCAACATTTCGCAACAAAAAGTATCAGAAAGTATCGGGTTATCTAGTGAACAATTTAACTGCAAAACATGTAACAAAATCTATAAAAATAGAACTGGTCTATGGCGGCATAAAAAGAAATGCTTTATTGAAACAAAAAATCCTCAGCAAAATGGTAATAGTGATACAAAACAATTAACAGATTTAGTAATGAAGGTAGTAGAACAAAATAAAGAACTAACAAATCAAATCGTTGAATTATCAAAATCATCAGCAAATAATTCAATTAATATAAATAATGTAAATAGTAATAATAAATTTAATTTGAATGTATTTTTAAATGAAACATGTAAGGAGGCACTAAATATTTCAGATTTTGTTAGTTCATTAGTAGTTTCAATTAATGATTTAGAAGAAACGGCTAGGCTTGGATATGCTGAAGGAATTAGTAAGATATTTTTAAACGGTTTAACACAGTTAGATGAACATAATAGACCAGTACACTGTTCAGATTTTAAAAGAGAAATTTTATATATAAAAGAAAATAATGAATGGACAAAAGATACCGAACAAAAAACTGTCTTAACAAAAGCAATAAAATGTATTGCAAATAAAAATATAAAACAAATATCAGAATGGCAAAAACAGAATCCATTGTATAATGATCCAGATTCAAAACAAAACGATAAATATCAAAAAATATTATTTAATTGCATGTCAGGATCTACAAAAGAAGAAGCAGATAATAATTATGAAAAAATAATAAAAAATGTGGCAAAACAAACAGTAATTTCAAAATAAATTACTTAAATTAAGTATTTAAATATATAATTTACTTTTTATATATTCAAATGGATAACATTTTAATTGTTCTTACAGCTACTGTGAATGTAGATTATTCTAAATTTTTTTTATTTCAAACAAACCCACATGAAAGATTATTTTATTACCATAAATCAATTAAACAATGGTTAGAAAATACCAATTTAAAAATATGTGTAGTAGAAAATTCAGGATATACATTCCCGGAATTGGATGAATACAAAGAAAAATATCAAGATAGATTTGAAATAATTTCCTTTACAGAATCTGAATTACCATTAGAAAAAAGAATATTTATCGGAACAAATTCTAAAGGGGGTAGTGAAATATGTGCGATAAATTATGCTTATGAAAATTCAAAATTTAAGAATACAATAGATTTTATAATAAAAGTAACATGTAGATATTTTATTCCAGACTTAGAAATTTTTCTAAAAAGTAGTGATTTATCAATTAAAATAAGAGGTGGTATAGCATTATTTGATAATAATATTATTTTAGGATTAAGACAAGAACACCCTCAAAGATGTGAAATTATAGGTAGTCATGTAAAAGCAATGAATATAATTTTTGATCCAAAGATGTATGATATAAATATGAGTTATAATTTACATATAGAAAGTGTTTATTTTAATAGATTAAATTTGTTTAACCAAAGTAATGTACTTGTTTGTCCAAGATTTAATATAGATCCAACTCCCATGGGAGGAATAAACCAAATAAATGATAATTTATAGTTAATTAATTTGTATATATCCTTGGCTTAGTCTTCTATTATAATATAAACGGGAACAAAATATATATATACAAGAAATAACAATATAAAGAGAAAAAGTAATAAACAAATATATTAATAACTTACTATTTTTGTTAGTATATTGTATATTTATATTGCTTGAATACGATATTTTTTCATAATACTGCGATATTGAATCAAAATCTTGTAACCATGTTTGAACATCTTGATTGCAACTTGTTCCATTTGTCAAATAACTGTAACATTCTATATATAGCTTCTTACTAACAACATCAATCATAAATATTAAATCATATACATTTGTAAATTTATTATGCCATTTTGTTAGTTTAATATTAAAATAACGGATAATATCTATGATTTCTTTATGTTCCCATACTACAATTACATCATTTATTTTTTTATTTTTCATAATATCATTTAATAATTGGGGTTTGTAACCAATACAATAATCTAGATTTATATTATTTTTAACATGATATTTATTATTTGTTAGTTGGTTAAGAATATAATAAGCAGTTAAAAACATTCTTTGCGATTTTTGACAGTTAATATTTGGCGTATATTGACTATTCAAAAATGGAATACAAATCTTTTTTTCATTATAATTTGATGAATAAATTACAATATTATCATTTTTATCTAAATAACGATCAAAATAATAATACCAATTATCAGCCCTTACGTAACCTATTGGACTACAACATGGACTGTCATTATTGACTGGTTTATCACAATGTCTTAACAACCATATTCTATCTACACTACTAACAAATTTGATAAAAAAAATTAGAAAAAGAATAAATATCATTTGTTTAATCATATAATAAAAAGTAATTATAAAAACATAAATATATTATACTAATCTTCTATAATTTCAATAGTTGTATTATTACCGTAATATGTTATATAATGATCTTCAGATTTAATATGATGTTGTGCATTAGCTTCATCATATTCATACCAACTACATTCATAGTCTCGTATTAATTCATTATTATAATATAATGTCTTAAGTGTGATTATTTTATCACAAAAAGATCTACGAAACCATTGAGTTTTTATAAAAAGTTGAATTTCAGATCTCCCAACAAAACTAGGTATCATTCTTAGTTGTTTAAATATGGGAAAATTTCTATTGATCTGTGGCATATATTTATCATTTCTCAAACGGATAACGCCAGCCAGATGCAATATATGTAATAATACATCTTCAGGTAAAGGTAATAAATAAATTAATTTAGTAATATGAAAATACATTTTTGTTTGAAGTTTAATTATATAAGTTTTATAATAAAATTATATAATTTCAATTTTTTGTTTTGTTAGTTGATGGGGGCAAAATCAAAGTCAACTGCTTCCAAAATATGTCTTTCTAATAAATTAATATCATGATGTTTTGCATTGATTTTACGATCTTTAAAATGTACTTTCCATTTGCCTTCACAATCAAAAAATACAGTATAATAAATTTGATTATTATCAAGGTCAAACTTACGACTACAACTATCTAATAAAGGAGATTGTTGACATTTAATTTGACCTCCAACACTAGAAAAATCAATTTGTCCAAGCTTTGTAATTCCAATTGAACTAACACCAGAAATAGGAGCAGGTGATAATATAAGCCATGCTTTTTTACCAGATATATTGGTAACGATAATTTTACGTTTGAAACCAAGTTGTCTAGCAATTGATTGATCTTGTGCTGCTGGTGTGGATTGATTTGCGTTAACTAATAATTTTGAAAACACAGATCCAAATAATGAAAATGCACCTGCAGCAGCATTAATATGGTGGTTTGGGGTAGAAATTTTAGCTTTTATTTCAGGTTCAGGAGAATCCTCAAGATCAGCCTTAAAAGCAAGTTTGACTTCTTCAATTTTTTGTTGCTCCACAGGTGTAAGAATTTCTTCCACAAGACTATCAATATCACTCATTTATATATACAAAAATAAAAAAATTTGTATATAAAACAATATTAAGTTATAATAAATGTATTTACTAAAGTTATTAAAAAGACTATGTTGCTGTTTAAAAAATGACGTGATAGAAGTAAATTTTACTGGTAATATGACGACAAATCCAATAAATCCTAATAATTTTGAAGCACATCAAGTGTATCCATATAAAAAATCGTTTGCTTAGAATAATATATTATATTTTTAAAACAACTTAAAGACAATTTCAAATACTATATTTAAAGACATCTATTTTCCATTTTACCTTCGGCGACTAATTATTTTCCTTTTTTTTAAATATTTACGTTTACTTTTTCGTCGTTTAGTTTTACGGCGATTTCCTCCTTTACCTGGACTTTTTTTTGTTACATTATTATTATAATTGCGTGTTTCAAGCATTCTTCTCTTCATTTCTTTTCTTTCTTCTTCTAGTTTATCCATTTGCAATCTATAATTTATTGCTCTTCTTTCATTTTCTGCTTCTAAAGTTGTCATTGTTGCATCTGTGTTCACTTCTGATTCTTCATCCGAAGAATCTGTTAAATCAGAAATATACTCGGGAGGAGTACGTACAGAAATAGTTGATATTATTCTTGAAACAGGAACAAAGGCTTGAGGAATATCAGGACGATGTTTGGAACTCATTTATAATATATATATATTTTTATAAAATATTATATTTTTCTATCTAAATTTCCTCATACAATATAATAAACATTATTTTATTGGCTCTTATAACTGGATAAATTCTTGCTGAATCTTTTACACCCCAATACAAATCTGAAAACGCCCTAGTCTCTTCTTCTGAAACCACTTTTCTTAACTTTCCTCTGTAAAGCACATAAACATTACTTATATCATGTACTGATTTAGCCGATTTATATTTTTTACGGTCCGAATCGTATAGACCATATACATTTTTACGCTTATTTTTTATTTTAAATTCTGTTCTATTTGCTCCAAACCAATCCTGAGCCTCTTTTTGACTTACAAAAGGTATCTCTAAAGGCCAGATTCTATTTTTTGTTTCCTGTTGCTCCATCTCGCCAAGAACAAACTCTGAATCAATCCACGTCTTTTTACCCTTTGTTCCCTTCTTATTCGCCTTTGTAGAATTACTATTCCAAGAAACACTTTTTAATGAATCCTTACTAAAATTATTTTTAAATAATTCTTCATATTTTTCTAATGATTCCAAATTTGTATAGCAAATAATATCATGTCTTGAATATCCTGTTATTCTCCCTATTAATCCTTGAATAATAAATGAATCCATTACGGACTTAGCAAGACGCTCATATACTACTCCTAAATGCGTTTTTGTTATTGTATTTGAACATTTAAGCTTTTCCTTGATTAAAATAATTATGTGCTTCTTTGGTTTTACCTCTAACAAATCATTTATTACATCTATATTTCCATCCTGAATATATTCTTTTATATCCCAATCAAATAATTCAAATTGACCATTTGAACGCAAATATTTATCTGCTGTGCTTGCAATATTTTCTTTTATATAATCAAAATTTGAACCGTGACCACGAATTATACAATACTTTGGCTCTGAATAAGAAATCATATCCTCAAATATTTCATTTATATTTTCCTCTACCTCTTCTTGCTTTAAATCATTTACCCAACTACCAAATTTGTTTCTCCCATTCAAATCATTTGATTGCTTCAAAACAACCTTATCAGTTCTTCGCATCATTTGGCTTATACCATAATATCCTTGACCCTCTTCCATCATATGAACGTGATAATGTGCTTCTGGCCACTCTCTTTTCATTAAACCATAAATAATTCCATCTGGAGTTGCTGAGAATTGTACTAGCTTTATATCATTTTCAAACATTTTATCTAAATTCCAACCCAAACCATCCTCACTCATCAGCTTTTGCAATGTTTGCTTCTTTAATGAAGCACAATGTGCCTCGTCAATTAGAATTAATATATTTTTTTTACCATCCACATCATCCCTAAATCTTGTCATCAATTCTGGCAAATGATATATACGTTCTTTAACATCATCTGGTAAACGACCTTTTGTTTGAATCTTCCAATCTGTTGATGATAGTGGAGTAATGATAAATATGTTTTCCATAGGAATATGGAATTTTTGAACATATTGATAAATAAATTCTATCATACATCCTGTTTTTCCTGTTTGCGTTCTTGAAATCAATAATTGAATTACTTTTTGCTTATTTGAAAATGTTTCACATAATTTTTTTGCCGCGTCTTTTTGATTTTGATGAATTGGTTCAACTCTTAGTTTTATTTTATATTTACAAATAAAACTTGTTACCTGCATTTCTAAATAAAATTTATCAATTGGCTCTCTAATTGGGTCAGAACTCTCCTCTGGATATTCAACTATTTGTCTTTCGGTAAACTTTTCTGGAATATCTGGATTTACACTTACTGACTCTTCACTTGTCACAGTTTCTAAATCATCATTATCCAAATCAGTTTCAATATTTAGAATACTAATTGGTTGAGTTTCATTTTCTATTGAATTATCCATACTTATATCTGATATACTTTCATCTTCGTTCATTGAATTTATAAATCCTGCAATACCTTCATTTGAACGTTTTAATACATTTGCTATTCGTTTTCCCTCCCTTTTTAATATTTTTTGTATTTTCTTTTCACTAGTTATTTTTGCTGAGATTGGAACTATATATTCTCCGATATCTATTTCCGGTTTAGCTCTTCTTAGCTTTTTCTTTTTGGGTGTTATAGATATATTTTCAGATTCTGAATCATTTTTATCATCTAAAATTTGAACAGGGATTGTTAAAGGATTCATTTGTAAATCTCCAATAACTGTAGTAAAATCGTTTTCTTTGATAGATAAATTCATCGTGCTATAATATTATAATTAGTCCAAAAGTCTTTAAATTGTTTCAATTTTATTTTTTTAAGTTTTTTATATAATATGTGATGATATATGATATCAAATATTATAAAAATAAAATAATTAATTAATTCATATTTCCTGAATTCGTTGCTCTAGGAACATGATTTCCTAAATTTTGCGGCATAGGACCCCACACGTTAAGGGTTCCATTCGTTAAAGGCACCCTCCAGAAGCTAATCCAGTCAGGTTGATTTTGTAAGGGTTCAATAACTCCCATATGACTATCCGGAGCCAAAGCTAAAACTATATATTTAGCAAGAATGAACTGACTCTGGATAATTTGTTCGGGACTCATTCGTGCAAACCATTCATAATGACGACGTTTTAAAATCATTTTATCTGGTATCCAAATACCATACATCTTTCCATAAAAATGAATATAATCTTCACCTAATAGCGTCTCAACAATAACGGGTTCATCATCAACTGTTTTTGTTCCAATTTCTGTTCCAGGAATTAGACGCATTTTTCCATTTGCTATTTTTGTATTGCACCATTTATCAAAATCACCTAAGAAATGCGTTTGAGCTGTGTAATCTTCAGAAATCTTTTGCTCTAGATAATTTATATATTGTTTTACTGTTTCGTTATGTTTAGGAGCACCCATAAAATTGGAATCGGGATAAAATAAATTATTTGTTGCAGTTATATTAAGATCATAATTTTCACATACAAACATAGTATCATCATTTGTACCTCTATTATACAATCCAATCAAATTTCTAAAACATAAAAAGGAAATTGGCACATTTATTCCACCATATGTATATATCAATTTTGCTAATGCTAATTGTCTAATATAACACTTCATTGGATCACCTAACATAGACATATTTATATTCCAATTTGGAATTAGCTTTTCAAAAGACCCATCATCAATCAAAACTATTTTAAAAGATTGATCACAATTTTTTATAATACTTTTCACAGTTAAATACAAATATGGTTGATTTAATTCAAATGAACTTCTTGAACCAAAACTAAGCCAATTTCTGGCGTTATATTCATGAGGTACATAAATCCATAAAATTGGCTTTTTACACTTATCTAAAGATTTATCTTTTAATAAATATTGTTTAATATCCTTGTATCCATCTACATCCACATATTTTGCTTGTTTTTCATTATATTTTTGATAAAGTATGCCTAATGAAACTATCGTTACTAGAATTATAATATAATTAGATACTAACATATATTATAATTTTATATTATAATTTTGTATAGCTTTAAAAAACAGAATATTTTGATTATTTTTTAATTATATTACCAACCAGTTAATTGTTTTATATCTCCCCAAAAATTCTTCTGCTTTTGTTTAGCCAATTCTGCTTCTTTTGCATACTTGAATGCTAAAGCAGCTGATTCTTTATCCATATTGGATTCTTTTTTGTATAATATTCGCTCTCCATCTTCTTTTGAAATTGGTGTAGTATCAATACTATCCCGTTTTGTTTTATATTCATTAAAATTATTATACTTTGGCATTTGTTCATAATCTTCCAATGTTACTGGTATGAGGGTTTCAGTATATGCTTGTCGTAAATCAGTATAATTATCCGATGAAAAATTTGATTCATCGTTTAATAAAGATCCACCTAAAGTAGGAGAAAAAGTGTCCGTTACCCCTTGATATACAGTTAATGACTGTATTTGTTTTTTCTTTTGCTCAAAAATTTCATTCATATTTCCTTTAGTTACATTCTCATCTATATTCATAATTCCTTCATCAGATTTTAACCAATCTCCATATCCATGTTCTATTGGATTTTCAATACGATGTTTTTCAAAAGCATCATTAAACCATGAATTGAAATTTTTTGAATCTTTAAATTCTTTATTATTTTCAAACATTGTATCCAATACTGTTCTATTACTTTCATCAAAAAAATCCTGATCTTTATATGTTTTATTATTTGACTTGTTTTGAAAATCATAAATACTATAAAGACGTTTATATGCTTTTGAAAAAAATAAAAAATATTTTGCATCTAAATGCGATTTATCAGGATGCATTTTTAAAACAATTTGTTTTGCAGACTTTAAACTAGGTTCAGTTAAAGAACCATTTGAAATATTAAAAAGGCGATACAAGTCATCTAAAGAGTAATGTTCTAAATCCAAATCAAGATTATTTAGTGTAGTATTATTAAAATTAACTGGTTTTGCCAGTTGTGATGGTTTATTTTGAAAATGATTATGAGAATGATTATTATTTGATTCATGAATTTTAACTCCTGCCTTTGGACAACTGGTAGGGGTACATTCACCTAATTTTTTATTATTCATTTTGTATTTATACTACAAAATAAATTTTATTTATTTTTAAAACGAAATATTTCTATTTTATGAATTACAATTATTACCTATATTTTGGCAATGTGTGTCATTACTATGTCCATTACTGCAATGATTGCCGTCATTTAAATATAACCGGTAAACAATTGGACAAGGAATAGGATAAATAGGAGTTAACAAAACAGGGTTACATATTATATTATCTCTTACAAATTTGAAAACAGGAGTATTAGATAATGGAACCCGATTATGGACATTTAATGGTGATAAAAAATATAATTCAACTACTTCACTTGAAAAATGATATGCAACTTTTTTGTATAAATCTGCTAACGATTCATCTTTGTAAATAGTTACGAATGTACTATACCCACAACATTTTGTTATTTCAAATGTATACATTAAATTACGAATTGAACTAAGATGTTCGTTCATTTTTTCTTCATAGGTATTATTCATATTTTAGTAATTCAATAATTATTTTTAAATTGTTTATTTTATATTTATTAGAATTTACTTAGAGAAACAAATTAATTAAGTATATACATATTATATAAATCATGTCATCTATAGGGTCAGCATATATAGGCAAATATATAGGAGAAATTCGACAAAAAAAAATAGAAAAAGTTATAAAACGAATTGAAGATGCTAGAAGAAGATCTGAAGCATTTGTTGGTAGAGAAAGCGAACAAAGCAATTTTATGGAGGCACCCTATATATCACAAAACAAGTTAAAGAAACAAAATTCTCTTTAAGTTGTTTTAATATATATTATTTTTTGGCCATTTTATTTCGCCATTTCATTTCGGCCATTTCATTTCGCCAATTTATTTTGATGAGCAAGTGACAACAAATGCAGCCCACACCTCTTAAAAAACAAATCCAATTGACCAGGATCTGACCCTGTTATTGAATCATCCGGAATATAAGTCGTATTTCCCTTTTTATAACATAGGATTACTGGAATACCATTTACCATCTTTTTACTTTTATAATATGAATACAAATCAAACGATTCATCTACATCTATTTCACAACAAATCACATTATCTGGCGATGAAGCAAAAAATGCATCTACTACTGGCTTTATTTTTTTACATGGACCACACCATGATGCTCCTAACTTTATTATTACTAAACCTGGATTCTTTTCTAAAAGCCTTAAAAAATGATCTCTACTTTGAAAATAAGAAATTATTGTTTTTTGAGCGACTGTATTTAAATTTTGAGACATTATATATTATCATATACATATTATTTTGTTTTTTTAACGCAACAAAATAATATTTTCTTATTTTCTTACAATAAACATACTAACAAATATCCTAATCCATTTCCAATTGCTATTAATAAATGCAAAAATAAAGCAAATGTTATTATTTCCTTTGCTGTTTTTGTTGGATTAATCACATCATACACATGATCTTTTGTTATTAATCGCCATGGTAAATATATATATATAAACCATATTTGTAACCAACGATATGAATTTATTAAATCTATCCATGAAAAATAATTATAACATTCGTCTAAATTTCTTATTTCTATTATAAATAACACACTTGGAACTATATGGATTGCAGACGCCCAATAAATTTCAAACCACCTTATTAATTTTGAATCATCTATTATATCTAAATCTTTCATTCCTAAGCAAAATTTTGCTACCCAATAACCTACTGTAATTGTAAAATGAACATTATGTGCGATTGGTAAAAAACTTGGATTAAAATAATAAATAAAAGAAGCTAAATGTCCCGTATCTGTAAAACGCACAAATTGTTTTATAAAATTAAACGGGTGAGGTAAATAGGAGAACTTATCTTCAAACCAGTAAAAATAATTTAATGGATATAATTTTAATGAAATGATCGTTGATAAATATAAATCATTTGTTAAATACCATAAACCTATATTTATAAATGGAATATATAAACCGTTTATAATAAAAATATTGTTTTTTAAAAATACCATTTTTATACTCTAATTCCTAATTTTTATTTATATTATTTTGTAATATGTTTTTGAAAAAAATTGATATTATTTATTCCTAACTTTTATAAATCAACTTATGATCATGTCGCAACTTATGCTGTTACTTATTGCGTTTGCTATTACGTTTACTATAGCTACTTTGCATATTGTTTCCGAAAACAATAAGCAATTTGATTTATCCATTTTAAATTTATCCGAATCGGATTTTTATTATAATATTTGGTCAAGAGATTTTGTCAAATCACAACCCGTTGCTTTACCCATACAACATCATGCAAAACTACAAGCTGTTTATCAATTATGGTTATCATCTTTTGCCTTATTACAAGATTATATTCAAGAATTCAATACCAATGCATTTGCTATTATGCAGCAAGCTGAAACTCAATGTTTAACTATCATGTATAACATTTATAGTAATAATATTTATAAAAATTGGGTTAGCATAAATAATGTTAAAAAACAATCGGATGAAATTAAATATTCTGCTAATTATAATAATGCTAAAAAAAATACATTTTCCAGTCTTTTAGGTACATTATCGTCTCTATCTATTTCTACCATGACTGGGGATATTGTTACTCCGTTTTATATGGCTTCCAATCTTGGTGAAAATTTGTATGATTATTTGTCTTCAAAATCAGAGAAGGAAAATGATAAAGTTAAAGAAGAATTACAACTTTTAACAGAAGAAGAAACTATGTTATTAAATGAAAAATTATTTGCCTTTTCTAAAATTTATTGCATAAATGCATTTCATTTACATCTTTATTTCAATAAAACTACTAATATTATCACTCTTAACGGAGACAAAATTGACTATATTTGGCTAACTAACTTGATTAATGTGCTTATATCAAATATTGATTTACGAATTATTAGTATTGTAAATGGTAACATTATAGATAAGGATAAAGATCCAATTACACAAAGTTTAATCAGTTACAAACAGAAACTAAATATTTTAAAAACTATTGTTCATTCTTTATCAGATATTGTTAGTTATGAATTTCATACTACTTTACAAAAACAAATTTTATCCAAAGATATTGTTTATACAATTAAATATATTTTAGATGCAAAATTTAACCATTTACAGCATTTGAATTATTTATTGATTAAAGATTTTCCGGAAACAGAAGAAAAAATGCAACAGTTAAGACAAATAATGACAGAAAATCGTAGGCTGAAAAAATTAGAAAATGATTTGAAATTATTCCAACAAGAAACTGATTCATTACAACACAACTTTGAGTCTAATTTAGAACAAGATAAAATAATGCATAATTTAAACCTTTTGAAACAGATTACATGGAGTTATGTAAATATTGTTTCCAATACAATTGATTTTGGAGCGTTTTCTTTGAGAAATATTACTCGTCACTGTGTAAATTTTGTAACCTCTATTCCTCTCGGAATTGTAGAAGGAATCGGTTATAATATAAATGATCTAATTTGGACTATTGTGAATAATCTTTGGTTAAGTCTTATTACCATATTTGCTGTTTATTGTTTAGTTAAAAAATTTATTAATATATTTATTTAATAAATTGTTTTTATAAATTATTGCACTAGTGTGAAAAGTAAATGTATAAAAATTTTATATTTAACATTTCTTTCTGTATCGTTTTAGAGTTTTATAATGCTTTTTTCCCTTTTTTGTTTTTCTTCCGCCTTTTTGACCCTTTCTGCCCTTTCTCTTTTTTGTTGCCTTTGACTTTTTATGATGACGACTTTTTCTTTTTCTTGCTCCACCATTTTCAATATCACTTTCAATATCACTTGCAATTTCTTCCGCCTTTCTTTTTATTCCTTGTTGTAAAACCTGATCATCCTGTTCATCCTGTTCATCCATTTGTATATTAGGCACAGCAATAGCTACATCTGCTGCTGCTGGTCCCATAATTATATCTTGGGGAGGTGCAAGTGCCATATTTTCATTTTCAGCAAGTACCACTGGAATATTATTTTGAGGAGGTAATTGAGCTGGTATTGGAGGAGGTATTGGAGGAGGTATTTGAGGAGCTAAGTAATCAAAATCCGGTACTATATTTAATTGATTTCCAATCCAAAACATTGCCCTACTACATCTTACACTAAACCATTCAAAAATTCCTATTTCTGAAGAAGATGTTGAACCAGCATCAGACTGAGAACCTGGTTCATTAAATGTTTCAATATTTTCTCTCCCTATTACAATTGCTGGATCAGTTGCAATAGAAATTTCAGAAGCTCGTGCAAGTATTGCTTCGTTAGGTAAAGAAACAATTGCATTAAGTGCTGAAACAATGGCATCTTGAGAAGAATTAGAGCCTGCAAGCTGATTTTCAGCAATAAGTGTAGCCGCATCTATTACGGCACGTTGATTTGATAATGTTACAGATACAGCAATAGAAGTAGCAGAATTATTGGAATTAACTGAATTAGCCTGATGTCTAGGGTTTCGAGTTGCAATATTAGCAGCTCTTTGAGACAATTGTGAAGTAGCTCTAGAATTAACAGAACCTCTGGTTGATTGGGCATTATTAGACACATTATTCACACGTCGTAAATCCTGTAAAAGATTATGATTAAAACCATCATCCTCATCATCTCCGGTATCATTTTGTGAATAATCAGTATCGCTTGGTAAACTTGAACCTTGTGAAGATGCTGCTTCAGAACTAGAAGGCGTGTGGGGGAGTAAATCACCACTAAGAATTTCAAATGTACCTTGAAAAAAATTGCTTAATTGACTAGAATTTAAAATACATTGCCCGGCTTCACGACATCTAAGAGCAGCAGATAACATTTCTCTTCTTAGTATATCAGTAGGTCTACTTCCCTCCGGAAGAACCCTATCAAGACCTGTTAAAAACCCAACTATACCAGGTACTCCACGTTGAGCACCTTGTGGCATTGTATCCAAAATTGCAAATATTGATCCAAAAAAAGGCAAATTTTTTAAAAAAGTCTGAACACTCCCAGGTAATGAATAATATCCAGTTATAATAACAACTAACGCGGATTGAATCCTATCGGCTTGTTCAATTGTTAAATTTTTTGCTTTTATAATTGCAGCCATTGACGCACTAAGTACAGCATTTAAAAGATCATTTATAGTAGGTGATTCCACTATAATTCCTCTATTAACAAGTATACGGCTTCGTGCATTATTAGCTCCAGAATATGCACTTCGTAAAAAATGAATTCTCTCTTGAGGTTCCATATCGAGTAATCTTGATAATATAAATTGTCCAAAATCCATGGAATCTTCATCTATACGAACAAATCTGGCTAATGCATCTTCCCGACCCATTTGTTCCTGTTCCATTGCTGCATTTCTGGATTCAGTTAAAAGTGCAGCTGCTTCGGTTACTTCAGCTATATTAATATAGCGTCGTATAATTTCAGCAGCAGCATCAGGACGGTTACTACGATTAGCATCCATAATAGCCGCAAGATTTCCATCTTCCATTATATTTTCTCTTATATATTCTGACATTTCTCCATCTAAAGATTGAAGTGCATTTAAAAAAGGCTGCATAGGAAGAGATGGAATTTGCGGGACCCGACCTGTTTGGATGTTTGCATTTGGATTAGAAATGACCCTATCTACATAACCAGGTGTTCTTAAAGCGTCATTATTTTGATTGTTTTGATTACCTTGACTCATTCTAATATATATATATACAAATAAAATTATTTTTGTATAACTACTTCCTTTGCTACCTTTGATATTATTTTATCATAATTTTTTTTTGTTTCTTCTATTGTTGATCCACTCATTGCATTAGAAACTATTCTTAAATATTGATCATTCTTTTTGGAACTAGAATCAAAACAATCCGGATTCTCTTTTTGCCATAATGGAATCTGCTTAATGTTTTTTGAAGCAATTGTTTTTATTGCTAATTTTAATTTATTTTTGTCTTCATTTTCTTTTTCCCATGTATCCTGATCCTTAATATAAATTGTCTCTCTTTTTAAATCATTACAATGTATAGGTCGCCTTTTTATATCTAATTCTTTTAACCCGTTAATAAATATATTAGAAATACCATCACTATATCCTAATTTTGCCATATTTTCTAAATCTTTCATTTTCAATTCTAAAGAATTAACAAAATCCATAATATTTAATGCATCTTTACATTCCACATTTAAAAACATTTGTAAATTAAATGTATTGTTAGTAGTATTGCTAGTATTATTGATTGTTGTGTTATTTTTAGTTGCTAATTCTATAAGCATTTGTTTAAATTCTTGATTTTGACTAATAATTTCCATGATATTTTTTTCTGTTAACTGGCAAACAGGTGACATAGTAGAGTTCTTTATGGAACAAATTTGTTTATGTTTCCATAAACCTTGTCTATGTTTGTATTCATTACCACAATCGCATATAAAAAAAATATTTGTCTTTGAATTATCAGTGTGCTCTTTTTGTAATCCAGTTGTCCTCTTTTTATGTTTTGCTGTCAAAATATGTCTGTTCCAATCTGACACACGTGAGCAATTAAAGTCACATTTTTCACAACAATAATAATCGGCGTTTTTTTGAGTAAAAATGTCATCCATTAGTCTCCTAAATAGAGGACAGAAAAAAGCGTTTAAATAGTTTTTCAAAAAAATATAAAAATTTACAATCACAAAATAATTCATGAATAAAATGTTTTTGAGACCATTCTCGTCACAACCACTTTTTAAAACACGATTTTCAAGACTTTTCTCCACTTTTCTATTTTGGACATTTTTAAAAATGTCCAAAACTCAAAACTGAATCACTTTTACAAAAAATTTCGAACAGACTGAGAAAATCTACCAAAATAATAATTCATATATCCAGACGATAATCAGTAAGACTACAGAAAATCTAATTTACATGCTCAAAAGATGCCTATTCATTGCTAAAAACCCCTCCAATTCCTCAATATTAATTTCATTCATTTCCACATGTGACTCCCAAAAATAGCGACAATAAGACCAAACATAGTCACAATCACCCTTATACCAATGGTCATAACGTCGCAAAAGTTCATGATATAATTTTGGTGGAAGTAACTGTAGTGAAGTACGAGGCAATACATAACAGAGCTGAACAATTTCTGAAACAGGGTTTGCTGGTTTAAATGGGACAAATTCAGTTTCAAAAACAGGAATATATTTGATTAGATCTTGAAGCAAAGGTGGGTAACAATATTTATACCGCCATCGCCAATCTGGACAACCAGTCGTATAATATTTCATAGTCCATTCTAATCCTTGAAGATAATTAATAGCAATATCACGTTTTTGTTCATCATTAGAGTCCGATTTAATAGAAAACAGACCGCGATAATATCTAGATTGCCAAAAAGGTTTCACTGGGTTAATAAATTTTTCCATTTCCCTGTCATAATTAGGAGTTGCTTCAAATTTCTTAAATTTCTCTTCGGGCGTTGTATCAGACAAATAATATTTTTCCTTTTTGTTACGTAATAAATGTTCTTTAATATAAAATTCTTCTTCCAAAGAAGCCAAATGAGATACAACTTTTCTAAGATTATTCCATTTAATTGTTTTTCCATCTGTAATAAAATCATTGGTTTTACCCACAGTGGCTCTATAAGCCTCCATCATTTTATCTACACCACCGGTGCGAATATTTATAGCTGGAAAATGAGGTAAAAAGTCGTTGCCTAAAAAGAAACAAAGAAAAATGTAGTCATACACTTTTGAAACGGTAAAAACTCTATCATTATTCATGTAACTAATAATAGCCTGAGTTAATTCCGGAATATCTAAAAAATAATTAGCTTCAGGTTCCAAAGAACTGTCAATAGATTGAATAAAATGGGGAGTTTCACGAAACAGATAAATCTTAGGACAAATAGGGAGATGATTAATAGAAAGCATAATTAAATCTGCATCAAGTCCATAAATAACTGTTGTTTCACTAAGATGCTTTAAAGAATTAGAACGAATATAATCAAACAATTTATGCTCTCCTTCACCAACATGGTTAGATCCTGAAACAATAATATTTTTAACCTTATATTTTGTAAATGAATCCGCATTAAAATGACGTGAAATCATGTTATTTAATTCGGCCATGAATTTAGTTCCAGGAGTAATAGCCGTAGTATTCCATGGATCGGGTTTATCCTTTTTAAAGATCATTCTAGAAACTTCATTTTGATACCATGATTTGTAGCGACGAGAGCGTTGTTGTTCCAACTTTGCAACAGGAGCAACCCCATCAAATGCAATAATGACTGTATTAATAGGTTGAATAATGGAAATATATTCTTCAATTTTTAAAATAACATTTTTAATAATACTTATGACAATACCATCACTAAGAGCAGAAGAATCGGAAGCCATTTTATGATAAACATCATAAATAATTGAATTGCAATCTAAATATATATTATCAACAGATAAAGAGTGAGAAAAATATTTACGAATAATGGAAGGGTGATTTTTAACAATGTATGAAAAATAGCTAGGAATTCCCATGTTTGAAATATATTTTAATATGTAAATATGTATTTAATATGATTAAATAAATACAATTAATCGGTATAGTCGTAAGCGACAAAAATTTTAATTCTTTAGTAAAAACCTTATTTAAATTATATATATATATAATATAATGAATGAAAAACAACTGAATTCAAAAAAAGAAATTATAAAAAAAACCACACCGGAGATCGTAGTATTAATAGAAAAAAAACAATTATTTTTTCAGGACGTAATTCAAAAAACAATATTACATGTGCAAAAAAATAAAATATTGGACATAATTGGTGTTAGTGAAGTAAATAGTTGTATAAATACATTATTTGAATTGAGTAAAAAAATAAAAGATATAAATGATGTTACAATAAAAACAAATACTGATAATGTTATAAATATATTACAATTAGTAAATAATGATTTATCAAGTTTATTTAAATTATTTGGAACCGAATCGTTTGAAGATCTGTTATGGATATGTTTTGGAAATAATTCAGTAAATACATATGCAATATCAGATATGGATAAGCATAAATTTGAATTATTAAAAAAGTATTTTCACCCAACAAGCTACAAAATATTGATTCCAAAAAAGTCTGACTCGGAGAAGATTTCAAAACATGATGATAATGCTTTTAATGAAAAATCAAAAAATTTAGATAGTGAGGATATAGGAATAAAGATAAAGCCATTTCATTTAAAGACATATGGAATTCAGCTAATAGTACATAATCCACAACATAAAAAGAGTTTAATAATAACAGGAACTGTAGATGATATAATGATAGATTTTTTGAATAACAAATATGTAAATCTGAAGTATAATGCGGTAAATGAAAACGCACCTCATTCAATAGAATTTCAAGGAGAAACTTTTGATAGGTTTATTCAATCACTAAATTTAAAAGATTATTTAGTATACGAGACACATGAAATGTATTCAAAATATGCGGGATATTTAAGTAATTTAAATACATTACGGCAAAAAACTATATCCCAGGTGGTAAAGGAATTTATAATATCGGATTTATTTACAAAACGTAGTACAATAATACAATTACTAATAAAATCAGAAAAATCGGATAATCAGTATTTGGCATATTTATTATATGATTTATTGTCTAATGATGCAAATGGAACAATTGACACACAAGAACAAATAATATTATTTGATAGTTTTCCATGGTCAATAAAACAATATTTTAAAGAAGCTATGAAAAGAACGGTACAATACACAAATGATTTGTCAAATTTTGATATACAAAAGATACCATTAGAACAACAAATATGTTTATTAAAAGTACAAGATTCAGTAAAAGAAAAAGCCATGCAAAAGCTAAAAGAAGTAAAGGCTAAATCAGAGGATTCAGGATCAAAAGCAAGACAATATTTAGATGGACTATTAAAAATTCCTTTTAATATTTATAAAAAAGAGCCTATATTGAATACAATGGATGATATCCGTATGAAATATTGTAATATGTTGAAATTAAATAATATAACTAAAAATGAGCCACCTACTAGTTTGGAAATAATAACTCATTTAAAAGAATTGAAAAGTACAATAAACATTAGTATTGTTAGTATAAACAAAATAAAAGAAGATATAAATAATTGCAATCGTCAAGAATTAATCGCATATATAATAAAAATAAATACAAATATCGTAAAGGATAAATTAATATATCCAAAAATAAAACATTCAAATAAGACAAAATCGGATTTATTAAAGGAAATATTAGAGTTTATAAATAAATATAGTAATGATAATAAATTTATAAATAATATTTTTGATTTAAAGAATGATTGCCAGAATCAAAATTTAAATACTAAATTGTTAGTTGCTATCCAGGATATAGAGGAAAAATATGGAAAAATAAATACATATATGTTAAATGTAAAAACAACTTTAGATAATGCAGTTCACGGACATGATAAGGCAAAAAAACAAATAGAGAGAATAATTGGACAATGGATAAATGGAAAACAAGATGGATATTGTTTTGGATTTGAGGGTCCGCCAGGTATAGGTAAAACTACATTAGCAAAAAAAGGATTATCCGATTGTTTAAAGGATGAAAAAGGCGTTTCAAGACCTTTTTCAATGATTCAAATGGGAGGTGATTCAAATGGATCAAGTTTACACGGACATAATTATACATATGTAGGTTCAACATGGGGATCAATAGTTCAAATACTAATTGATAAAAAATGTATGAATCCAATTATTTTTATAGATGAAATAGATAAAATATCAAAAACGGAACATGGAAAGGAAATAATAGGAATATTAACACATTTGTTAGATCCAGCTCAAAATGATTGTTTTCAGGATAAGTATTTTTCAGGGATAGATTTGGATTTATCAAAAGCATTATTTATTTTATCGTATAATGATGTTGAAGCAATTGATAAGATATTGTTAGATAGAGTGCATAGAATAAAGTTTAAAAATTTAACTTTGGAGGAAAAATTAGTAATATGTAATACACATATTTTACCGGAGGTATATGAGAAAATGGGTTTAAAAAATATGATAAAATTCTCAAATGATATATTAAAATTCATAATAGAGGAATATACTTGTGAACCTGGTGTAAGAAAATTGAAAGAGATATTGTTTGAAATTGTTGGAGAAATAAATTTGGATATATTGAAGAATATGAATACTACATATTCTATTCCAATTGAAATAAATATAGATGATATAAAAAATAAATATTTTAAGGATAAACATGAAAATATAATAAGACTTGTTAGTAGTAAAAATGAAATAGGTTTAATAAATGGGATGTATGCCACAAGTTTGGGAACAGGTGGGATTTTACCAATACATGCAAGGTTTTTCCCTTCTAGCCAATTTTTAGACTTAAAATTAACAGGATTACAACAAGACGTAATGCGTGAAAGTATGCATGTTGCATTAACTGTTGCTTGGAATTTAACTAACATAAAAAAACAAGTAGAATTACGGGAAAAATATGATACAAAATATAATAAATGTGGTATAAATATTCATACAGGGGATAATGCAGTGGCAAAAGATGGTCCAAGTGGAGGTTGTGCAATAACATGTGCATTATATAGTTTGTTAAATAATATCGCAATAAAACCAGAATTTGGAATAACCGGTGAAATCCAAATGTCGGGAGAAGTAACAGCTATTGGAGGGTTAAATTATAAAATTTTAGGATCAATAAAATCAAACGTAAAATCATTTATTTTCCCAAAAGAAAATGAGAAAGATTTTAAAGAATTTCAAGAAAAATATAAAGAAACTGATATGTTAAATGGAATAAATTTCTATCCAATCAGTCACGTAAATGAAGCATTGAAATTAATATTGGATTGTTAGTTTATAATAAGAGATAAATATTATATTTAATAAAATTTAATATAATAAAATAGTATATGCCAGATTCAGTTAAAAATACAGTAATGGAAAGTTCAATGAATTTATTATATTCTTTATCTTTTTATTCGCCAATAATAATATTAATAAGTGTATTATTATTTTCAATATTTACAGGTACAATGGGTAAGGCGGCTTGGTATTATTTATGGATATTTGTGATAACATTTTTACGTGTAATTATATTTAAATCAACAGGTTATGCAGATCAGTCTATACCAGAAATATGTTCAACTGGATTAACTGAAATTTTTATACCAAAAGATGTAACATATAGTACTTATATGTTAACTTTTACCATGATGTATTTCTTTTTACCGATGGTTATGGTTTCAAACCAAAGTAATGTAAATGTAATAAATTATGGAGTTTTAGCATTTTTTATTGCATATGTAGTTTTAGATTTATTTATAAAAAGTTCGTTACAATGTATTCCTTCATTTTTTTCAAAATTAGTAATTGGAAATATTGTTAGTGGTTGCTTTTTAGGAGGAGTTATAGCAGGGATAATAATGTATGGTTCTAATCTAAAAGGATATTTATTTATAAATGAAATAAATAATAATAAAGAGGTTTGTTCAATGCCAACAAAACAACAATTTAAATGTTCTGTATACAAAAATGGTGAACTAGTAGGGTCATCTATAAATTAAAGTGAATTAAATTAGTCATAACCCATGTTTTTAAAGAATATAGCATTCGGCTACGATGAAAAGATTCATTAATAAGATTCATATTACCTTTTGTATTAAAATTATTAGCAAATTTATTATGAGTTTCAATAACATTACGCGTTTTGTAATATTGTAAATCAACATATTTGAAAGGGGGAAATCTTTTTCTTTTATTTACCATATTATGAAAAACAAACAACAAGTTTATAAGATCAGTTTTACTTGCAATATTACCAGTTTTAACTTTGTTCCAAAATTGCTTGGCATGTTGAGAACATTCTGGACAAGGTAAATTATTACAAATTTGAATTAAAGCTAAAATTAAATTAGGACCAATTATAGGAAAGCTTTCGTCTTTAATTTTTTCTGCTAAAGTGTGCATAAATATCCATGTTGGAGGACCCCATGTATTTGGCGACATATTTTTATATCTAAACTCAATAAAATAAATTTAAAGATAATCTGTAATTAATATTATATTCATAATGGCACATTATAAAATAGAAGGCAATATAAGTTTTTATGATGAATTATTTAAATCACTAGATGACGCAAGCGATGATGAAAATGATGATGTATGTCAAATAACGGGAATACCTTTAGAAGAAAGACATATCGCATTAGAATGCAATCATAAATTTAATTATGTATCTTTATACAAAGAATTATGTAGGCAAAAATATGATTTTAAAACATATGAATTTCATCTATTAACTAAGAAAGAACAGCTCCAGATAAAAAATTCAAATTTAGATTATTTTTTAAAATGTCCATATTGTCGTAATATTCAATTTACAATTTTACCAGAATATGAGGATCTAGGATTAGAGAAAAAATATGGTATAAATAGCATTGATCCTACTTTACCAAGTAAACCACAGCAAAATTACAAGAGTTCTTATCAAATTAGTGGAGTAAATTATGGAAACGATAATTTTACTTTTCATATGTACGGGGTATTATTCAAAAAAGGAATATGTTGTGAGCAAATATTAGATAATTCATTAACAAATCCAGAATTTAAAAAATGTCCTGGAAAGTATTGTGCTGTAATTCCAAATACAGAATTAAATTATTGTAAGAATCATTATAAAAAAGGATTAAAGGATCTTAAAATCAGTGAAAAAAATAAATTAATAGAAGAAAAGAAAAAACAAAGTGAAGAAAAAAATAAATTATTAGAAGAAAAGAAAAAACAGAAGGAAGATATGATAAAAGAAAACCAACAAAAATTTGAAGAAATAAATAAAGAGAGAATTGCAAATGGTTTACTACCATTAAAACGTTTGACTATAAAGAAAAAAATAGAGAATATAGTAAATCCGGGAACTGCAATTACAATATTTATTCCAGAATCAGAAGAAAATAATGATATATTATGTTGTAAGGCAATTTTAAAGTCAGGAATAAATAAGGGAAAAACATGTGGTACTAAACTCGTAAATGAAAATTGTTTGTGCAAAAGACATAATAAAAATTAAATAAATATACTTAGAATTATAATATAAATTATGATTATGGATCAACAACCTCAAAAAGAAGAACTACCTCAAAAAGAAGAACAAAAACAAATATTAAGTGTAAAAAATACAAAAGATGAATTGATAGCAAATATAAAGGAGTGGATAAAAATAGATAGTGATGTAGCAAAATTAAAATTGGAAATAAAAGATAAAACTACTAAGAAAAAGTTAATAACAGAATCACTAGTAGATGTAATGAAAAGTAATTCAATAGATTGTTTTGACATAAATGGAGGTGCGTTAGTATATAAGCAAAAAAAGACAAAAAAAACAATTTCAGGAAAGTTTTTATTAACTCAATTAGAAGATTATTATAAAAATCAGCCGGAAATAGCTAAGGAAATAACAAAAAAAGTATTGGAGAATAGAGTAGAGGTAGTAAAAGATGAAATAAAAAGAAAGATTGATAAATAAATATATAGATATAAAGATAAAAGAATATAATAATTTAAACAATAAATACGTATATATTTATGGATTATTCGTATTTATTTGAAAAAAGTGCAAATAATAATGTAGAATTAAGAGATATTTTTAAATCTAATCAAATGGGTATATTATACATTTTATGTTATCATATAAATAATGAAGCAAAATATCCATTTATTCAATTTATGATAGAAAAAATTCCATATTGCGGTGGTTTAATAAAGGAACAATTTACATTACCATATATTTTATATCCAAATTTGTCAAAAAAAATTGAAGAAACAGTATTGGAGAAAACAAAAATAGCTTTGAAAACAATGCAATGTAAAACAGATGATTTAAATGAAAGTATGTATAAAGGAATAATAGTGGATAAATCAGATAAATATTATGCACTAATAAACATAACAGGTATAGATATAAGTGGATTAAATTTATCACGAAATAGTGAAACATGGTTTTGTTTACCAAGTGAAATTATAAATCAAGAAAAAATATGTAATATAGACGTTGATGAAGAATTAGTAGAGCTATTTACAGATATACCAGAATTAAGTCTTTTAACAAATGTAAAAACGAATAGTTGTTATATGCTACCGGATGTTGTCTATACAGGGGGTGAAAAAAAAACAGTAGAATTTAATGGAATATTTTGCAAGCCAAAAACGCAAGAATATAAAAATTCAGGAAAATATTATTATTTTTATAGATCATTTAAAGATGTTATAAAAGAAGGAGGATGGATTAAAGAGGGAGGAGATAAATTAATAGATATAAAAAATAATAATTTAGCATGTAATGCTGCTGGTCGATTAATAATTGAAAATGATTATGGAAAATATATAAATGGTGGAATAAATAGATATGCTTTATTTGTAGAAGGTAAAATATATATAGAAACCGAAGAAGAGTTAAGTCTAGATGACAAAACAATAGAAGAATTATATTCAGATCCGTGTTTAATAATAGCATATATAGGTAAAAGTAATAAGCCAAATATACAAGTAAAAGAATATAATAGTTTCTATGCTTTGTCAAATCATTGTTTGAACAAAGAATTGTTAGGAGAAAGTTATATAAATAGCATTAGTAATTTATATATGATACAATAATCCATTTTTTTGCACTTTTAAGAAAAGTATTTATGACGAATACACTTTTCTTATATAATTAATTTCTTAAATAATTATATAATGGCTGCCATTACAGTAGTAGGAATAACATTATTGATAATTTACGGTTTAACAAAAGTATTAAATTTTTATGGAGTTGATATAAGTGTATATGGATCCTACTTAGCTTTTTATATTTTTATAATGATTTCTGCATTAGTTTTACCTCGCGAATATGTTCGTATAAAGTCAACTCATGAATGAAATTATTTAGTGGTTATAATATAATATAAAAAACAATTTAAAGAGAATGTGTCTTTTTTCTTTAAGTTGTTTTAACTAATATATAATAAAATTGAACTAAAGATAAAACAATATATAAACTATATAAAGAATCACAATGGACAAACGAATTAATAAGAAAATCGAACAATGGGTTTCAGAATTCAAAGACGATATAAAAGATAAAGCTACCAATTTGGGACTCACAAATGACAATAATTTAAGCCAATTGGTTCAATATATATATGATTATGAACGTCTTTCTTTAATAAAAGAAGATTTTATGAAACGAAAGCGTGTGAAAAATATAGTACATCTAGCTGATCGGTGCTGTGCTAAAAGAGCGAATGGTGAACAATGTACGCGAAGAAAAAAAGATGCAGATAGCGAATACTGTGGTACTCATTTAAAAGGTACACCTCATGGTACATGTGAATTAGATAACGATGCGAAACCACAAGGACAAAAAATAGAGGTTTGGGCTCAAGACATTCAAGGTATTGTCTATTATATTGATAAAAGTTTAAATGTTTATCAAGCAGAAGATATTATGCAAGGCAAAGTAAATCCTAAAATTATTGCAAAATACATTAAAATAGGTGACATTTTTAGTATTCCTGAATTTAATATTTAAACCTTTAGTTTGTATAATATTTTTATTTTGTTATTTATAAATATGTCAAAAATAACAAAATATTTTATTTGCGGAGAAAGATGTAGTGGGACTAATTTTTTAGATAATGCAATTCTAACTAATTTTAACTTAGAACTAAGAACTGATTTAGGATCCAAACATTTTTTTTGTTTTAATAATTATAATAACTCTCACGATGATACATTATTTATTGGAATTATTAGAAATCCGATTTATTGGATAAACAGTTTTTCTACAGAATTATTCCATGTTCCTAATCATAATAAGTCAATAAATAATTTTTTATTTAATGAGTTTTATTCTATTAATGAAAATGACTCTAATAAAATAATTTTACAAGATTTTAATTGGCAAACACTAACAAAATACAAAAATATTTTTGAATTACGGAAAATGAAAAACTTTTATTTATTAAATGTAATGAAAACAAAGGTTAAAAATTATATTCTTATTAATTATGAATCATTGTTGTTTCATTATAATTTTACATTAGATTTTATAAAAAATAAATTTAATCTTATATCCAAATATTCTATTTATAAACCAATAAACAAATATAAAAAATCAGATAATTACAATTTTGTAAAACAGCGTAAAATATTATTGGAACCTAATATAATTAATATAATTTGGGATAACTTGCATGTACAACAAGAAAATAGACTAGGATATTTTAAAGATGATAATAATAATTATTTAAAAAACAAAGACAATATAATTTTTTTTACTTAGAATTAGGAAATAATAACTTATCTAATGTCGTTCTGACACAAAATGCTCTATGTAAAATTATTCCAAGTAAAAATAATATTATTAATGTATATGTAAAATTCCATTTTGTCAACCAAGAAATAATAAATGCAACAATAATTGTCATGACCACGTCAGCAATTGCTATACCAAATATTCGGTAAGAATGTATTCCTTTACCTGGTATACCTAGAGCATTTTTATATTCACATAAATTAGACATATATATTATAGATTTATTAATTATTAATTTTTAATTATTAATTTTATTTTTTGTAATATGTGAAGTTATTTCCTTATACATCAAATGAGAAATCAATCCAAACCAATAAATATTTATCATATATAATCCATAACAACTAACAAAAATAATACTAGAATTATATATATTATTTGAAGAATATTTTTGAATGATCGGAAATAATAATGACTGAGAGCTTACTACAGCATTGTAATTATCTAAAATTCTAATTTTAAAAAATAATAAATAAAATATTAATATATTTATTTTATATGCAATTGAATTTTTATTAATATAATTTTTTAAAACCAAAAAAATAGAAGTACTTTCAGTTTTTAAATAAAAACAAGTTAAATCGTTACAATCTATAAAATTTACATCATAATAAAAACAATAGTAAACAATTCCTACAGTAAACAAATGATGTAATTTTGATACTTTACTTTTGGTAAAAAAAAGATCTACTAATGAATATAAGCAAATACCTTTTTGAATATTATTGTAATTAATAGGTGAATTAAACAAATTGTGATATAAATAAATAATAAATGATGACAAACTAATTGTAAATAATACTAAATTTTGAATATGTGTAATCATAATTACAATATAAAACGTTAACTATTTAATATAGTTTTTTATATTTACATCAACTCTTCAATGGTCATTTTGCCTTTTATTGGTTTGCTATCTAAATGCAACATATCACGCATTTCGTTTGCCTGTGCATGAAGATAAGCCAAGATATTTCTTTCTTCGTAGAGTTCTTCGTTCAGCTGATCGCATTCTATTATTTTTTCTTCTAGCTGAAACTTTGCTGTCTCCACTTGTCTTCTTAAATCAATAGCATGCAGTCTGGTATTTGTTAGTTCAGATAGGAAATCATCCTGTATCTCAAAATCTTTTTCTTTTAGCTGAGACTTGAGCTCTGCATTTACCAATAATGAATGAATTTCTTTGTTTTCATATTCCATGAATTTTTGTTCTGTTTTTTCTTGCTGTAGTTGGAAGAAATGCATTTGTGCAGTCATAGATGCTACTAATTTTTCTAGTTCTTCAATACGAATTTTATCAGGTAACTCTGGATTCACAGAGGGCATAATTTTTTCAGCCGCTGAAGATTGATGTTGACAAACAACCCAGTATCGTTGCCCAAATTTGTCATGTGTTATTTTTGCAGTCCTATCTGCTGAAGTATTCATTTGATCAAATAATATTTGTACATGGCTGTTCATAAACCAATGTTTAAATGTGACAATTGCTCCGTTGTATTCCTGACCAGTTGTGAAATTTGTTTTTTTTATAAATTGAACATCACTTACCTCACCGTAATTAAGATTACGTAATATTTCTATTATATAATCTTTGCCATGATATAACTCTGCACGTTTAATGTAAAGGGCGATATTTGAAAAGCTCATTTTGTTTAGAATATTATTATTCAGTATTGCTTATAAATCTGTATTAACTACATGTATATTAAAGTATTTCAATTTTATTTTAACAAATACTATTTTAAATATTATTTTAAATAGTATTTGTTAAAATGGGAAAATGAAAAAATAAGAAATAAAAAATATTATATTTATCATGCAAAAAAAACATATTTAATTTAATATTTAAAATATATAATAATAACAAATATACAAATATACAAATAATATTTATTTTTTTAAACTTTCCATAAATACGGTGTGTTCGGCATTTATTTGATCCGATATTCGCTTCCTTTCCGCTCCCTCTTTTTTCCGCTGCTCTGCCTTTCTAGCTTTGTATCCAATGTCGCCTTCATATTCTGCTTTTCGCTCCTCCCAAGAATCGTATCTTTGAATTGCATGCCTATTCTCTGATTCCCAGCGTAAGCTATCGCCTTCTAGGCAAGAGTCAAGATATTCGTCATTATCCCATTCCCATTCCCTATATTGTTGCTGGGTAATTTCTCCAGAAGCTAATTTTTGCTTCATTTCGGCTTCTTCTTGCTCTTCTTTTTGAAGCTGCTCTCGGTAGCGTTGTTCTTGATACTCTTCAGCATATTCAGCTGCCTCTCTTTCTTCAGATCGCAATCGCTCAAGGTACACACAGTCGTCTTCAGACTCTTCGGTATTCCAGACCCAGTGATAATATTTGACGGCAAGATAGTGTTTGAACTTTTGTTTATTTTCTGGGTTTTCTCTCATTTTTTTGGCAATCTCGTGATCAACTGATCTGCCGTTATGTTTTCGCCCCTCTACAAAGAATTCCCAGAATGAGCCAGCTGGAAACGGACCGTAGGCTGCTTTGAGTCCATAAAACTGCGGCATTTTGTGAACATACCATTGCTCATAACGCCTCTTGTTTTCTAGTCGCTGCTGTTCTAACTCTTCAGATCTTTTTTTGGCAGCTTCTACGTGTCTTTCTACTTCAGCTTTTTTTAAACGGATATTTTCTTCCTCAATTTTTTTACGCTCCTCTTCAGGAATAGCTTTCGCAGCCTTTGCCGCCCAGGAGTTAGCTTTTACTTCAATTTGTCTTACCTTTTCTTGTTTCTTTACCTGTTGATCGTGCTCCCAACGAGCATGGCGGTCTTTTTCCTGTTGTTCTTGTCGCTGTTGTTTTTCTGCTAATTTTATACAATGCTTGGTAGTATGCCCTTTCTCTTTGCAAAATGGGCATTTATAATTTAATAATGCAACGCATACTATTTCATCATCCATATTTTTCATTGGATGATTCCATGGCTGTTTGTTGACACGGCAAAACGCACAACTATTGTATTGAGTTAAAGTTTTAGAAGACATATTAGTTGTCGGTGTTGGGTATGTGTTGAAATATATATTTATTTTTTGTATAAATTAATATTTCAATTTTTTTTTTGAAGCAATGAAATTTAAAATACTAAAAAATTTTTTTAAAACAAGAAAATTTTTTTGTAAAATAAAAATCATGTAAAAAATAAAAAAAATTGAAATATTTATTTGCGTAGAAAAATAATATAGATTTATAAACAACTCAACTTCAAAAGTTAAAATTAACTCAATAACTAACAACTCAACTATTAATACAATGACCACTTCAAACGAAGATTTAAGAAATCAGATACTTGTTGCTGATTTGGAATTAAAAACAACACAAGGTATATTAAGAAGACTTCGCGATGAAGAAATTAATGCCGAATATGCAATAATTCAGCTGCCAAGAATAAAAGCAGAAATAAAATTTGAAAAAAAACAGCTAAGAAAAGCAGAGGCTCAAGAATCAAAGTTACGTAGTGCATTTGACGCAGCGGAGGCCCGAGAATATGTGAAACGGATGAGTGAAAAAGACAAAAGTGGACCTAAACTCAAAAAAGGTCAGTTTTCTGAACCAATCCTGACAAAAGTATGTAGGTTACCGGAAGAAACAGTCAGGATTATTAAAGAATATCTTCCTATCCAGGTGCTAAATAGTGTAATGTGTGGAACCCTGGCCAAGCTAATGATGACGTCACAAAAAAAACAAAATATTCATCCTGAAATGAAGCAGGCCTTTCTTCATTACATTTGCAATCAGTATGAGTCATTGCGTTTTCTCAGCTTTGAACAGGCAAGGAGCGTAGTGGGACAAATGTCATTATACCGCTTCACAAATTACACCAGCCAAACAGAATTAAAAAATAAAATATTTATGATGATTGGGATGGCAAGGGAAAAAAATCCTGCATTTGCATACAAAATGCTAAAAACATTCGTCGTTCTTGGCAAACCAAACTTTAAGCTTTCTAACCGTGGTCGCATCGGCAAATATTTGACACAAGCCGACTTATCTTATAGATAAATAATAAAAAAAGTATATTATATTTGTATATGCATGCATGATTGTAATAATTAAATATTAATTAGTTTTTTATTATTTTATTTTTTTATTTAAATATTTTTTTTTTATATATTTTTAATTAAAAATATAAAAAATCAATATATTGCATGCATATACTAACGGCGAAATATGATATTTATTAAATACATGGGGCGTGCGGGGTGTCCCCGCAAAAAAAAAATCTTTAGTTGTAAAAGAAAATATATGATAGAAAAAAAAAATTGAAATAAGTAATAAAGAATGAAAGAATGTATATATCCCAAATAAGCAAAGCTAGAAGCAAGTTAAAAGAAAGTTAAAAGAAAGTTAAAAGCAATAAGAATGTCATCATCACAAGTATTTAACGCAAGTATTTCGGTAACGTCGTTATTAACAAAGACACTGGAGAACGTAGCGAAGGATTTGGCAGCCCGTTGCATAGCGGAATGTGCTTTAAGACATGGTTTTGATGCAGCGACAGAGATTCGTGAGTTAGGTCTAGAGAATCTGAACCTGATCAAGAAGCAAATGTCAAAGAAATCGGGATCTAAGATGAAGGTAGCAAAGGAAGCAAAGGGCCCAAAAACAAAGAAGTCATCAATTCCCATGCCATTCATTGCATCAGAAGTATCAGAAAGTAGTTGCCAAGGTCTGACCTACAACCGCGGACTGTTCACTCAATGCCCGAAGAATCGCATGGAAAACGGTGATTTCTGCTCAGGATGCCAAGAGGAAGCAGACAAGAATGCATCGGGTTGCCCAAATTGCGGTACCGTTGAGCAACGTCTAGCAAGCGGCCTCTACGAGTTCAAAGATCCAAAGGGTCGTTCTCCAGTGTCTTATGTAAAATTATTAGAAAAATTAAATATAACCATAGATAACGTATTGGCATCAGGTAAGGAAATAGATGCAGTTCATTTTGAGGAGATGATCAAGGTAAGCAAGGCTCATCGTGGTCGGCCCAAGAAACAATCGGCAAGTATTGTGGCAGAACATGTGAGCGACTTGTTCACACAGTTGACACCCGATGCAGCTGAAGAGGAAGAAATTGCCGAGGAAGTCAGTACGGTAAATGAGAAAAAGTCTTCTAAAAAGGTAGTTTCCTTCCTCGGAAAAGAGGAAAAGGAGGCAAAGAAGGCGGCCTTAGAACAAGAGCGTGAGACCAAGAAGGCAGAGAGAGAGATGCAACGTCTCGCAGAAAAAGAGACGAAGCGTGTTGAGAAGGAAGCCAAGCTCGCTGAAGAAAAGGCAGCAAGGGAACTGAAGCTCGCTGAAGAAAAGGCAGCCAAGGAACTCAAGCTCGCTGAAGAAAAGGCAGCAAAGGAACTCAAGCGTCAACAGGAAAAGGAGGAAAAGGAGGCTTTAAAGGCAGCCAAGGCAGCAAAGCCGACCTCAAAGAAGGCAAAGGAAGTGACAGCTGAGCCAGTGGTTACGTCTCCAGCTCCTACACCAGCCAAGGTGTCAGTAAGCAGAATCACGATTGAAGGCACAGAATACCTGAAGTCGGCGACCAATATTCTGTACGACACTAATACGAAGGAGGAAGTAGGGCTTTACGATCCTTTAACCAAGAAGATCATGCCTTTGCCAGAGGAAGACGAAGAAGAAGTGGAGTCCGACTATGAAGATGAAGATAATTAAATTATAAAAATAAAAATAAAAATAAAAATAAAAATAAAAATTGTATACTATATTTGCATGTAAATTATATTTAGTAAATTGTAATAATTAATTATGTGTTTTTTTTTGTTAGTGCAACAGAGATTGATAAAGATAAATGGTATACTCATTTCCCTAATTCGTCACTCATTTCCCTAATTCATCACTCATTTCCCTAATTCGTCACTCATTTCTTTGTTATATGATATATGGTATTATATTGAATATATGATTATATCCCCCATTGGTGTTCTATAGTATATCACATGGTTTTCTATGGGATATACTATAGTACACAGTATATCCCATGGTGTTACACTTGATCCCATGGTGTTCTACAGTATATCCCATGGTGTTACACAGGTGGCACAGTATATCCCATGGTGTTACACCGGTGGCACTTAATTAACAATATAAAAAGAAGATCATTGTGGTCTTCTTTTTGTCACTCATATCCCCAATTTGTCACTCATTTCTGTGTTACACTGGTGTAACATTGTACACTATGTGTCTACGATGGATTTGTATTTGCCTTCAATTTTTTTACTGATCGAAGGGTTAAAATGGTTGAGTGTCACTCTATGACACTGTATCTCCAACTCTATTCAAACTCTATTCAAACTTTATTCAAACTTTATTCAAACTCTATTCAAACTCTATTCAAACTCTATTCAAACTTTATTCAAACTCTATTCAAACTCTATTCAAACTCTATTCAAACTCTATTCAAACTCTGCATCAAACTCTGCATAACAAATCTACAACCACTCTTCAAACAAATTTATAAGAAATATAATATTAATAATATATAAATATGCCTGATCAAGAAACAACATGTTATCGTTTTGAAAAAATTATATTTAATAAAGGATTATTGGATAACGGTGTAGACGCAACATATATAATTCATCTAGAAGGAAATGGTCGTCATGAAGACATTATGAAACAACTATCAATACATCAACCAACAAAAATAACATATATATTATTTAATAAAGGATTTAAAAAATGCGATAAAAAAAAACATATTAAGTTAGCGTCTCATGATTTAGTAGATGCATTTTTAAATATTTTTATCCATGCAAACAATAAAAAATATAATAATATTTTAATTTTAGAAGATGATTATTTTTTTACTGAAAGTATATATAATCCAGAAACAAGAAGACATATATGTGATTTTTTAAATTTAAAAAAAGATGAAAATTTTCAATATTTACTTGGCTGCATGCCGTTACTACAAATCCCCTACACAACAGATTTAAATCATTATATTAGTATAGCATCATTAGGAACACATGCAAATATTTACAGTAAAAAAAATAGAAAAATATTATTAGAAGAAAAACAAAAAAAAATAAAAGATTGGGATTTTTATCATTGGAGAAATAGTAGAAGATATATGTTTAAAGAACCAATATGTTATCAACTATTTCCAGATACAGAAAACTCAAAAACTTGGAATATTGAAAATCCAATAATATTTATAGGTGGTAAAATAACAAAAATCATATTAAATTTTTTTTTATTAGATAGACAAATAGAACCAGGTTATTCATTTTTTTATGCTTTTTCAAAAATATTGATCTTTTTAATTATAATTTTAGTATTATATATAATTTATTTAATTATAATAAAATTAAACCTTTTAAAAACTATAATACCAAAAAAATACAAAAATACAAAAATATAATATTATATTATGAAAAGCATATTTATTAGATTTTTAGGTTTTGTTTTTATAATCATAGCTTTACATAGGGTTTTTTTAAAAAAAGATAGACTCCAAGAAATAAAAGTATTAGGGTTTCCAAATAATTTTGATATTCTTATTATGTTTTTTGAGTTAATTATTGGAATATTATTATTATTAAATGTATCTTTTAAATACACAGTTTTAAAAATATTTTTAGTATTTTTTATTATTGCTTGTATCATTATTTTTTATAAAAATAATAAACAGATTATGTCTACTTACAATCAAATTTGGACATTTCAGCCAACTGCTATGTGCTTTGCAATGCATTTATATATAATATTCATTGTAACAATTTTGATATGGGGTTAAATACAAAAAATAAAAACCTACCATTTTAACCCTTTTGAAAAATTAGGAGCCTTAATCACATTTGGATTAAGATCATCAAAAAATGCCAAATTGTAAATCATTGATAACTTTTGATTTTCGTCTAATAAATCAGATTCTAATAACTTTAAAATATCTGATTTAAAAATATACCCTTTAATAATATTAATATCTACTTCGGATTTATTATTCGTTGGTCTTTCATCTAATCCAGAATATTTATTTTCTACCATAATTTTTGATATATTATTTTTTGACTTATTTTTAGAAAATAATATTATTCCTACTAAAAAAAATAAACAAATAAACATCATTTATTAAATAATTATAAATATGCTTTATATCATAACAAGTAAGTAATAAAAAATAAATAGTTATTTAAATTACAAATACAAATACAAAATTCATATACAAATACAAATACATATACAAATACAAATACATATACAAATACTTAATTTAATATTTCCTTGCCAATTTGCCTCTTAAAATCTTGAATTCCATTAATATAAGTTTCTATTGTAATAGGATCAAAATCTTGATCCCACTCTTTGTCAAATGCGGCCATCTCAAACTTAAAAACATTGACCGTTTTTTGTTGACCAATGCGATAGCATCTGGCTACTGCTTGGTCTTCCACGCTAGGATTCCAATGAGGAGAAACAAAATATATCTCCGAAAAATGTTCCTGTAAATTTAAGCCTTCGCAACCAGTTTGAATCTGGATAAGCAATATATCTGCGGGTTCTGTTAATAATTTAAGGCCTTTTTTTCCTGAATTACGACCATCGTAACATACAATTTTTTTTATGCCAGCATTTAAAAGTCGTTCCAACAACATATCAATTTCTTTGCGATAGTTACAAAACACAATTTTTCCTTTGCAATTGTCCTTTCTTTCCAACAATAAATCAACAACCGCGTCTAACTTACTGGAGCCGTTAAGTCCGTCTAGGTATTTATTTGAAATATGACCCTGCCTTATAAATGACTCAATATTGTGTCTCATTAATTCGGGCATAATACAGCTCTGCTTTGCTCTTACCATCGCAACTAATTGGCCTCCATCACCCCATATTTCTGCCAACTTCTTGCGTTTTTCGCAAGAAACCCCTGATTGATTAGGTATCAAAGCATGAATTTCTTCCGATAATAACATTTCTGATGCGGATTTCCATTTAATGATACGAGGGTTTGCAACTAAAGGGGGTAAATTGATGCCAACATCGGATTTTTTTCGCCTCAAAATATAATCAGAAATAATAGAACCGTTTTGTATATTTGCCATTCTACAAAGACTGCTGAAATCGGCTGCCTTATTTTGAATAGGGGTGCCAGACACTAACCACCGTATTCCAGCTTTAAGCTGTAATAAAACGCGGAACCGTTTCGTTTTTTCATTGCGTAAATGATGTGCCTCATCAAATATAGCTCTACTCCAGCACATTCTTAGTAGAACACAATCTTTGACCAGCAATGATCCATATGATGTCAAAACAATAACGGCTTTATCAAGTTGCTCTGCCGTAACAAGTTTTTTTTGTGATCCATAATAAACTAAGCAATTGTGACCAGTTACGCGGAAAATTTCTTTTTGCCATTGTTGAATGAGTACTGGTGGCACAACTATTATAGTTTTTTTAAGAAAGTTGCAGAACATAGTGCCGATCATTGTGATTGTCTTACCAAGACCCATTTCATCAGCAATAAAGCCGCCTTTCTTACCTGAAAGTTCATTGCGTATACACCATTCAACGCCATCATATTGGTATTGTTTAAAATCAAATCCGGATTTATCTAATAAGAGCTGAAACCGCTTCATTCTTTGAGTTACAAGTAAATTAAATTGGTCTGACATTTTTTAAAAAATTGATGAATAAGTAATTTAATCTGATACATGCAGAAAAAAAATTTTCAATTTTATTTTTTTTATATCAGATTTTAATTTATTAAAAATTTTTATTTTTTTAATAAATAATTAATTTACAAAATAATTTACACGTAAAGTACTATATACAAATAATTATTTATTATAACGTTAAAACCTATATGAACAAATATCTCTACAAACATACTCATCTAATAAATAATCAGGAATAGAGCCGTGAACGTCAAAAGATATACCTTCCAATAAACTAACATACGCCTTTCTTGATTCCCATAATAAGTTTTGGTCATTTAATACGTCCCTTATCTCCATATATATGTCACTAAATGTTGAACGACTAGCATATTTCATAGGTACAATTTCAACAAATGTTGTAGTTTCATCTTGAAAATAACGAATTTGATATTGACCCCATAATCTAGGGCCAATGAGAGGAATAGGTAGAGGAAAAGAATGATATTCAAAGTATTCGTTCCAATTAATTGCATTATGGGGATATTTTTTAGCAGCTTCTGCGGCACATTCATGACGGCAAGATTGATTTCTCCACAGGTCAAATTGGTTTTTGATATTTTTTTCCAAAAAATAAGAGATTTTAACCCCCATGTGATTTATGAATTGAGTCATTAAAACAGCTTCATTTATTAACTTTTTTTGCTGTTGAAAAGCGTGACTATCTCGGGGGCTTAGTGTATCACCAATATGAGGAGAACTATACTCAGTGTGCCATCGCCAGCAACAATTATCATACACTACTTTTAGGCTTTCAATTTTCCCCAGCGTTTTAGAAATAAGCCGATGAATAGTTTCAAAATCTGCTTTAATCCTTGGTATCTTTATTGTAGATTGGATTAAACATTTATACGGTGATGGTATAGGTTTAACACATACAGGTCCATGTTGAGTCCAATATTGTTCCGGAAAATTTTCTATACACGTATTAAACCACCTATGCAGTGGGTTGGGATTGTTTAAATATTGCATTTTTAAAAAAGGTTTGTTTGAAATCTACTTCTCTAAGAAAAAATAAAAAAAATTCAATTTTTTTATTTTACACATATAACAAAAATAAAAAATAAAAAATAAAATAAAAATTTTAGTTTTAAATTTTTTACGTGTGAAAGAAAAAAAATTGAAATTCTTAATTGATGTAAATAACATTTATATACATTAAACAAAGATTCTTCAAGAACTTCCAACTATTCAAACTTTTAAACTAATACTTAATAATATGACAACAGTAACTGAAATAATTGAATGCCCTATTTGCTTAGATGAAATTAATTTAACACAGGTAAGTAATAGAGTAACTACGGAATGTGGCCACACATTTCACTGCAATTGCTTGATGCAAAGTTGTGCCACTATGGGCTTTGGCTGTCCTTATTGCCGCACCGCCATGGCGACTGCTCCTGAAGAGGACGAGGAATCAGAAAATGAAGAGGATGAAGAGGAGCAAGAACCTTTTAGCGATGATGTGCTGAGAGGATTTCGTTTCTTCTTTAACAATGTCAACAATGAAGAGCATGATCATGAGGATGTCTTGGAACAGCAAGAAGATGAAGAAGAAGCAGAAGCAGAGGCAGAAGCTGTTTTGCCCAAGCCATCCGCAGCTTTCATTACAGCGGCACTCGTCGCCCAAGGCGTAACCATGGAGCAATTGGTTAAAATCCTACTTCAAGATCACGATGAATATGAAGACGAAGAATTAGAATTTGATCTCATAGATGAAGAAGTATGGGGTCAAATGAGAACAATCATTAGCAACTATCAACCTCAACAGCAAGACCAAGAACAGCCTCAGACCGTAGAACAAGCAGTTGAAGATCAGCCGCAGACTCAAGAACCTCAAACACAAGTACAAGTACAAGTGCATGCCGAAGCAAAGACATCAGCTCCTAATCCTCAACGACGCCGTGAATTTATGTCACATGTTTAAATAAATAAATAAATAAATAAAAATATAAAAAATAAAAATAAAATTATAAAAATGTATAATTTGTATGCATATTGATTGTATCTAATTTGTATGATTTTTTTAAAAAAAAAGTGTAATTAATTATAAATAAGTTTTTTTTTCAAAAAAAAATTGAATTACTTTCAAATCTTATATTTGTTAGTATAATCCAAATCACAACCCTACTTTCAAAGAAAAATGTTTAATCCAGCTTTCATATTTGTATTCGAAGAGAATGAGAATGAATTTCTTAATAATGAAATGTTAATAAAAAATTTTCTAGATTTTATGGCTATCGTAAGCGTATCAATAATGGCATATGGAATAATCATGTCATTGCAAATTCCAGCACATCTAAACACAATTTGGTCTATGTTTTGGAGCACACTAACACCTGGTAACCAATGGCTAGAAATAGCATATGTATTTTCCAGCTTTTTAGTTTTCATAAGTATGCTCTTCTTCGTAGATGCAATAATAAATGATATTATAGAAACAACGAATCAACGAATCAAAACAATGAATAAAAGTTTAGAAGAAAAAGAGAAACTGATCGCCGAGTTGGAAGCAATCATTGAAAAACAAGAACAACAAAAGAAACAGACCTTAGAAGAGATTCCAGACGAATTAATGAATATAATATATGAGTATGACCAGTTTGAATTACATTAATTTAATATTAATCCTGTCAAATCAAATAAAAAACTTTTGTTGTAAATATAAATAAAAAATTGAAAACTTTTTTTTATTTGCAATAAAATTAAATAATCAACATCATTAACATTTTAAAATTAGATAATGAATAATTTAAAAGGTGTAACGAATTTTCCGCCCTATATAAATCTGGAAACAGTAATAAAAATACGCAACAAACATGATCTATTGGAACTAGAACTAAAATACGATAAATTCTTGTACAACTATCAACACTTACTATTCTTACACAATTTAATTGAAGATTATTTGGATATACGTGATGCACTAACAATTCAACGACAACGTGTTGAAAGAGAGGAGCAAAAAAGATTATATAACGAAGGCATTTTACCATCACATCAAACTCCATGTGAATATGAACATAATTTGCAATGCATTTTACCCGACGAATTAAGGCTTACCCAAGATCAAATAAGACAAAAATATGTGCCATGCCCAAACGAACCAAAAGAATACAAATGTGGATGCGAAACAATAAAATATATTACACGTTGTGACTGCAAAAGAGTATCAAGTATATGCAAAAATACAAAATGCAATGAAAAGGTATATCCAATTATAAAATTACAAAGCTATTGTATCACACATCATCTTCTTTTGGAAAAACAAAAACAGCTGGAGCAAAAAGTAACAGAAATAAAAAAAGAATTAATATATGTAAAACGACATAGCAATAGTTTTGATTATGATGATTTTTACAAAGGTAAACGTGTTAGTAGGTATCCATGGAAAAATATATAGGATATATGGAAAAAATACATAAAATATAATTATTGTTAATATTGATTAAATTGTTTATTATATTTGTATAAAAAAAATTGAAATACTATTTACAAATGGAAAAGTAGTAATTCCTTATACGTAACCGATCTAAAAGAAAAGAACATGGCAATCCAATCTAATAACAATATCAAAGTGTGGTTTACATCATATTTCAAAAATGCGTTGAAACAAATAACCTATTTAAAAATTTCCAAAATGAATTTAGCTGAATATTTAATATATCTAAGACGTGACGCAAAATTTGAAAAAAAATTAATAAAAGAACAATGCAAAGAGATATTTTATGATCAGTTACGTTTGGTTATGGAGCTTTATTATATAATTGAGCTATATATAGATTTAGTAATGAACCAAACCATGTCAGTAACAGAGAAAGCAAGCTATTTAAGATTAACAAAGGTGATCTACAAAAAATCACATGAGTTACAAGGTGAACTAATGGTTTCATCGGACAATTCAAAAACTTTTGAACAAAATGAAATTTACAAATCAACATTTCGTCAGCTAAATGCAACACAAAAGATAGTAAGTAAATATGTTTTAAAACATGAACTTTATTACAGGCCAAAGCGAAATATAAAAGTAGTTAATTATAAAGTGTAAAAAATATCATATAGCCATTCAAAGAAAATCATCCATAGCCATAGTTCTCCCAAATATCTATTGTAAATAAGTTTATGCATTATTTAATATTAATTATTTTATATATAAATTATTTTTTTTATTTGTAAAACGAAAATAAAATTATCAAAAATAAAATTATCAAAAATAAAATTATCCAAAAGTATTTTCTTTACAATATTGAATATACAAAAATCCATCTGGATCTTTGTAACAGTCATATAATGTTCCCAACATTGTCGAAGAAGAAAACATATTTTGTGAAACAAGTAAAAACAAAGCTTCTTGAGGTGGTAATTTCATGCGATTACGAATAATATATACAAACTGACCAATAGTTAAATCAATAGGTACTAAATATTTGGATTTATCAAGAGTAGGTAAGTCAGAAGCTGATTTTTCACAAATAATAGGAATTCTGTAAGCATGTTTATCTAAAACCCTTTTAGATTCAGCAAATCGGTCTTCAAAAGAATACAACGTTTTGAATGATTTATTAGAGTTATAAAACATGCTTTATTGCACTATGAATATAAAAAATTAATATTAAAATTAATATTAATATTAATATTTATATTTTTATTTTTATTTTTATTTTTATTTTTATTAATATATTT
>Ga0209597_1000122_pt1 | contig 48576 bp, 71 predicted proteins | sample M_140625_MF_Meta_FD_187316 | JGI IMG/M metagenome (GOLD analysis project Ga0209597, IMG submission 187316) | Freshwater microbial communities from Lake Montjoie, Canada to study carbon cycling - M_140625_MF_MetaG (SPAdes) (version 2) | ecosystem: Environmental > Aquatic > Freshwater > Lake... | reverse complement strand
GGGGGGGGGGGGGGGGGGGGGGATCGAGTCTGCTGGCAACAATGTGCTGATCTCAATGCCTGTCCAGCCGATTCGGATCCATGCCGCAACCCAGGACCAGGCCGATCAGGTCTGGCGGGCCCTCTGCGAGCAATCCGCCATCACTGAGGCTGAAATCTGGCTAGATGGGTCCTACCTGTGGACAGTCGTCAAACGCGACGGCGAGATGATGACAGCTCTGCGTGAAGTTCCGCGGGCCCATACTCGCCTTCCGGTAACCCTCGAAGCGTCCTGATGGTCTCAGCGAGCATGAACAACTCCTGCTCCAGTTCGGGCCGGCTGTAGTCGCTGATCCCAAGGATCACGTCCCTCAAGTGCTTGCGGCGATCGGGTGACGCGGAGGCGGGGTAGGCGGCGATGACGGTCTCTAGGGCCTGGCGCATGGTCTGCCCCTCGGTCAGCCGTTCCTGGGCCAGACGATCGAACAGATCGGCCAGGGCCTGACTGAGGCTGCGGGCCTCGCTGGGCGAAAGGTTTACCTCCCCCAAGTACGGCAGGGTCAGGTAGCCGGCCTGCAGGTCACAGAAATCGGCGTAGCACAGGGCCTCATCGGTGTGCTCCGGGTGGTGGAGCCAGATGGCATTGTCCAGCCAGTCAGGCTGGATCCGGTAGGCGCTGTGGGGCCCGTAACGCCTCAGACAAACCTCTGGGCCGCGCTTCTGCCACAGCCAGATCGCTTCGTTGGCGCCACCGATGGCGTCAAGGTTCTTGTGGCTGGGCTTGCCGACGCTGCCGTTTCTTAGGTGGCTGATCTGGGGACTTGAGAGCCACCCCTTCTCGGACATCGCCCAGTCAGCGATGGAACCCAGCTGCTCATGGGACAGGCCGGAGCGGGCCAGCCAGTGATTGAGGGCCGCCGACAGGTGTTGCCGTCCCATCAGGTGGCGCCGTGAGGCCAGTTGACGGCCAGGTGGCAGGAAGTCTGGCACGGTAGGTGGTGGTGGTGGTGGTGGCAGGTGCCAGTCAAGGGCCTGCCGGAGGTTTACGATGGACTTCATTACCAAATCCTAAGCCACGCATCAGGGCCGAAAAGCACCGATGCGGCAAGAATGCTGCTGGGTGCGTCGGATGAGTCCAATCATTTCCAAAGTGCAGCGGCCTGCTGCGGTTGCCATAGGATGGGGCCAGCGCTGGCAAGGCTTACCCTGCTGCCAGGCACAAAAAAGCCCCCCGGCGGTTCAGGCACGGGAGGCTTTTGGATCAAAACCTACGGAACGATTGACATTCCACGGAGACACTTTACATGACCGGACAACCTGACGGACACCGTGGCATCACGGCGCTCCCGACTTGGCTTCTGGGCCAGGCCAGCCCTATTGAGCTGGCGATCCTGCTGGCGATCCAGGAAGCACCTCAGAACCAAATCAGCCTTAACAACATGGCGCTTCGAGCGGGCGTGTGCCGCCGAACCGTCAGCACCACACTGCGCAAGCTGGAGGCGCGTGGCTGGCTCACCACGCATAACGTGATTGAGCAGGACGGGGCCAATGGGCCGAACCGCTATGTCCTCAAAAACTGGGAACCAATTAAGCGACTAGAGCCACGGCAACCGTCGCCGTTTCGGGTGAAGGTCGGGACCGTGCCGGTAGAACTGCTGAACACATGCGTCCGGCGTAAAGGTGTGTTGTTCGTCTACGTGATCCTGCAGACCTTTGAAGCGCCATCAATCTCAATCCTGGCAGTGATGTGCAGCATGTCCCCGGAGGATGTGCGCCGATCGCTTCGATGGCTGGAGGAGGAGGGGTGGATCCAGCAGATAGAGCGGCCAGGCTGCACCAGCCTGTTCCGGGTTTTCTTTGAGCGCATCGGCGCTCACGCGGCTTGAGGTGGAAAATATGGACAGCAACCACGACGGGGCAACTGGCTGCGGGAAGCCCTCGCGCACCGGCAGGGTTTTCACCTGCCTTCCAAATTGGGTGTTTGGGAAAACGAGCGCAAATGAAAAAGCCGTACTCCTGACCCTTCAGTTCCACGCGCCAAACATTCACCCGAGCCTGGGCACTTTGGCCAGGGAGTCGGGCCTGTCTCAGAGAACCGTTCAGCGGGTCTTGGCCGATCTTGAGGCCAAGGGATGGGTGGTCAAGGAGGAGACCACAACGGCATCGGGAGGTAAGGGCTCAAACAGGTATCAACTCCTGATCTGGGAAGGATCTGAGGCGACGTTGGGCGCCAGCACTCGCAAGGCTGACCTATGGCCAGAGAGTCCAGAGCCTATGGCCACAGTGACTAAGGGGGTATGGCCACAGTGGCCAGGGGGTATGGCCACAGTGGCCAATAAAAGAGATCAATCTAAAGAGATCAATCTTTTAACTAGAGAAGAACCCCCCTTACCCCCCAGCGGGGGGAGCACGCGGGAGGAGCAGGCCGAGCTGATCACGGTTGAACCATTGCCCCCAGTCGTTGCGATTCCCAAAGCCCCGGGAGGCGCTACGGTTCCCGAACCACCACCGCCAACCGTGACCACCAAGACTCCCCGGAAGCCGCGCTTCCAGCCAACCGCTGACGACATCCCGGCAGACCTGTTGCCTGTTCAGCACGAACTGCTTGCCTTCTGGCCAACCCGATCCGGCCAGATGACCCATGAAGCTTGGACCCGGATGCTTGGCCAGGCTCGCCAGATCCAGCAGGACCAGCGAGGTGGAACCGAAATCCTGCGCGGGCAGCTTGAGGATGGCGTTGCCGCGAGTATTGACGGCAAGCGGTGGCAGTCACTGAAATTCAAGAACTGGGAGCTTTACGGCCCCAAGGCTGGTGCTCCTGCAATGCGACTCGGCAACCGGCGCCCAACCCCTGAGGAAAACGCCGCAGCTGCCGTCGCGTTCGTCAAGGCTCGTGATGCCATGAGGGCCGCCAAGGCCGCCGCTTCCGCCTCCCAGCAGGCCTTACTGGTGGAGGTGGTGGCGTGATCACCATCGACCAATTCCAGGCAGCCGTTGTTTCCCTTCAGCAACTCCTGCCGATGGGTAAACCGCTCACCCCTCCGGCCCTTGTTCTGGCTTGGGACACGCTCCCCGATCGGGCCAAGCTTGATCTGACCGACGAAATCCTCCTGTTCGCCGTTCAGCAGCGGCTGATCGATCCACAGCCCCCCAAGGACTTGGCACCACACTTGGCCCTGCTGCGCTACGCCTACCCCTGCGAAAACGATCGCCCCATGGTGGATCGAGGGCTCCGGCGTGATCTCGACCGCCGAATGGCATCCCCCGATTGTTTCCACGATCCAGCCCCAGCCCGGCAAGAACAAGCCCCGCCACCACGTCCCTCTCTCCCAGCAGGCTCCACCCACTGGCACCCGTCCCAGCTCACCCCCCAGCAGCGCCACGCTCACGTCCAGCAGGTGGCCAAGGCCGTCGCCACCGTGAGGGCCCAGGGCCCTGATTCCCGCACCTGGACACCAGCCCAGCTCCTGCAGGGTCAACGGTGGTTTGAGCACGCTCTGCAGGGCTTCTGGCCCATGCACACCGATGACAGCAGCAGCCTGGCCGCCGCCTGGGTCCTGCGCAACGGCACCTGGGCCGACGACCTCATCAAGGCCGCCATCGACGGCCACATCCAACCAGTTCCCGCCGAGCGGGTGGTCGGGGCTTTTGCGGGGGTCCACTGATGGATGCACGCACCGCCCTACGGCAGCTTGTCGCCGACGCCATTGCGGACGGTTACCTGGACCCCATCCGGCTGACCCCGGTAACTGATCCGCTCAACAAACTCGATCACCAGGGCCCTCAGTTGATCGTCACTGCTCCGCTCAAGCAGGCCAGGCCGCGCCAACGCCTCCACCAAAAGGTCGTGGCGCGGGCCTGACGCCACGCCAGCCAGTGCTCGCAGCTGGACACGAAGCGCATCAATCGATCCATTCAACCCCGGCACTCCAGACGACTGCAGCTGCTCTAGCTGTGCCACCTGGGCCCGCAACGCAATGGCCTCCGCCGGCTCCGCTGGAGCCTGAGCATGGAGCTCTGCCATGGCATCAGCAGCCCGCCGCAGGGCCACAATCACGTCGTCCCGCACCACGGAAACCCGGATCGATTTGCCATACCAGTTGCAATAGCTGGACTTGCACTTCAACCGTTTGGTGCCCTTGTCATTGATGTTGTGCAGGTTCACCCCGCACGCCTCACACCGCACCAACCCGGTGAAGAGATGCGTGGATCCCGCTGCCCGTCCTCGCATCGTGGCCCGGGCCTGCTGGAGCCGTTTTGCCTGTTCCCATTCCTGCCAGCTGATCAGTGGTTCCACTGCCCCCCAGCGGCCATGAGCAAACCCACGCAGCATTGGGTGATCCAGCCACCGTTTAACCCCTGAGAGCGTGCGCCTGGTGCCGGTGCTGCGGATCCACCCCGAAATGTTCATCCCAGACGCCAACAGCGCATCGAACTGAGCCCGAGCCTGCGGCCAGTCCTCTGGGTCCGGTGCGGCCTTGCCATCCACCGACCGATAGCCAAACGGCAGCCGCCCAGAGGCCAGATAGCCGGCTTCACGGCGGCGCCGGATGCCATCCTTCACCTTGGCGCCGATCAGCTTGCTCTGCGCCTGGTTCATCACGCTCAGCACCCCAGCGGCCACAAAACCGGTGTAGCTCTCCGCCTCGATCACCCCACCGGTCAGCGCTCTCACGGTCACCCCCTGCTGGGCGCAGGCGGCCAGGAACTGCAGGTCGTCGCCCGACCGACTCAGGCGGCTCTGGTCAATCACCAGCACTTCACTGACCCCACCGCCGGCAACAAGGCCCCACAGCTCCTCCCAGCCGCTGCGCCGGCCCTTGTAGGCCGACTTGGTTTCGGCGATCACCCGGACGCAGCCAGCCGCCTGCAGATCAGCCACCTGCCCCTCGATCGACACCTCCTGTTCAGCCTTGGTGGTCGAAACCCTGGCGTAGCCGATTCGCATGGCCCTGTGGCATCCTGCGGCCGAACCCTACGGCAACAGCAGTGCGTCAACGAGAGCAGGGCCAGCCCTGATCACGTTGAAGCACTGACACCACGGGTAGCGTGTCGGGCCAGTCGCGCCAACCGATGCGGAAACCTGCTGCACCCTCCGTGGTGCTCCAGTGCAGCTTGACCCCCTGGTCCCGGTTCAAGAGGTGGTGGTGGTTGACGGGGAGCCAACCTGGCGCCTCTGCGCCGGGGACCTGTGCGTTGAATCCAAGTCCGGCCTTGATGCCTGGCTAGGACTCCAGGACCTCTGCTTGGCGGCAGGAATCACACTGGCCGCCACGGGCATCACAGAGCCCACGCCAGGCCCGCCACCGTTGCCTGACCCGGGGGTCTAGGCGGTCACCGACTCTTGCCACACCGACACGTAGACCGTGCCCATTCCCGTCAAGGGAAGCAACAGGTCCCGAAGATCCCGGTTGTGCATTCGGACGCACCCCTGCGTGGCGTAGAGCGCTTGAAGTGGCAGCCAGGCGCCAGGCCAACCGCAGGCGGTGCCACCACCGTGGATCATGATCCCATCGCGGCCATCGGTTGACCCAGGGCCCTCCTGCCCCTCAAGACCCTCCAGGTCAAAGGCATACCAGCCATAGGATCGGCGTTCGGCTGAGAACGTCGCCGTTGGATCGCTCTCGAAGTCACGGTAGATCTTGCCGATCCGATACAGCCCAGGAGGCGTGTCACTGCCCCGTGAGCGCCAGTCTGTTTCGCTTGACTGCCCCCGAGCAAGCGCCGCAACCCTCCACAGCTGCTTCCCCTTGTGATCAAATGCCGCAACCGTCTCGGATCGATCGTCAACCACCAAGTGGTGATCACCTGGCTTCAACTCCGGCCGCCGCTTGGGCCCTACCAGCCCGGCGAGGTTGAGTCCTGCCAAGGGGTCATCGGCTTTGCCGGGGGCACCGCTGGGCTGTGGTGCGGCCGCTGGGCTGCCTGATGCCCTCCAGTCGACGGTAAAGGCCTTCCGCTGCTCGGCAGTCAAGCCACGATCCAGGGCCGTTAATGCCGCCAGTTGATGCGGGAGTATTTCCCCACGCTTGACGATCTCCTTGGCTGCATCGCGCACCGACGCAAAAGTCTCAGCCATGATTTCTTCTTGTGTCCCATCAGCTTTCCAGGCAACCTGTGGTGGCATCACGCGATGGCACAATGCCCACCGCCGCATTTTCCTGGGACCTTGAACGGGTGTTCCCGTTTGAAGGAAGGCCAGGCCTGGGGATTATGGGCCGTGCTTTTGACCTTCTACCGGGCGGCACAATGTTTTCAGCGTCCTGTATTCATCGCGGAATTGTTGGCATAACCGTAAAGATGATCACAAGCACAAAGGCTGAGGTCGTTAATTTTGAGCCGATCATCATTGCCAGGGGCGATACAAAGCCAGATGACCTAGCGCCATGGCACGATGAATTACTAAATGCGTACCACGCACAACAACCTGCCTAGGGTTGTCGATCCTGCAGCGCCACGCCCATCGCGCTGGTTGCCGCCCCGCTGAGTGCCGCCATGGCATCACCCCGCGACCCTCGACAGGCCGAGCCGCCGCCAGATTGAAGACAGAAGGCCCAATCCAGAACACCAACCGCTGCGCTGGCCACTAAGCAGACTCCAGCAAAGGCCAAGCACGCTCCGAGGTATCGACTCATCGGTGAACCTCCAGGCGAGTCACCCGCCGGTCAATCGTGATGATGTCGCCCTCAGCCTTTTCTATCCTCCCCTCAGTTGCACCCTGCCTTGCCAGGACTGCCTTCTGGTTTTCAAGCACCAGATCAAGCTGACGTGGAACCGTGATGCCGATATAACCAATCCCAGCCACCGCCAGAAGGATGATTCCCGCCGCAACCTGCGGCATCACCTGCGGCCAGAATGAAAACCTGTCCTCCGAGGATTGGTCAGCCGGGTCCATTGATTGCGGTTCGTTGCTTCAGTTTTCCTGGCTGCACCACTCAGCCCCCAGGTGCTGGGCCAGGGATCAGCTGGTCTCCATTCACGTACCAAACTCGGGCGCGGGCATTTACTGCCGAGCGATCGAACAACTTCACCCCCTGGGGGCCGAGGTAACCTGGCGGCTCACCCTGGTTGCTCATGGCCGACCATTCCAGGCCAGGGATCAAAGCGAGGATATGGGTCCGCTCGAAAATCGTGCCGGTCTGCGGTAGGCCAGTGGTGAGCATTGCGGCAACCGCACCAGTGGCCGCAATGTTGACGTGATGGCCACCAATCGTGACTACCTCGTCGCGCTGGATTGGGCCGATCTCGTCGATGTGGACGCCAGGAGCGGGGATCAGCACGTTGCCTTCCAGCGTGGCCAGCGGGGTGCCATCGGGGAACACCTGAGACGTAATGCCCTGCCGGAAGCAGTCTTGATCAGGGCACCAGCAGAGCACCTCGATGACGAACGGCATCACATCAGCCCTCGGATGGTTGCCACCTGATCAGCTGAATAGGTGCCAGGTAGCACCATAATTCGGTCAATTGTGTAGCCGGGGTTGAGGGTGAGGGTGCCGGCGCTGAGAGTTGCGCAGCCGGCTGGTTTCTCGATCAGCGTGACGTTCGTTGTCGGGAGGCCGGTCAGGCTGGCGGCATCAGCGAAGCGGGTTGCGGCTGCGGTAGTTGTCGGGACGTATGAACTGAGGGAATCTTTTGTTAAATTTACTCCCCATGCAATCACGGGGCCTGACGTTGACGTGCTGGCTCCAATTCTAAATTCGCACCTTTGAAAATTAGTTGAATTGAAAGAATTGACAATTCTCCAAAACCCAGTAGCGCCAAGCAGGCAGGAAACAGTAGCTCCGCCAATTGGATTTGAAATATAAGTTACCGCGCCAGTGCTAAGGTTGACCGTTGCCAGCGCCCTGCTACTTGTATCCCCAACTGAAGGGGCCGCGTCTAAATATAAAGTAGCATTACTGGAAGCAGCAAAAAGCGAAAAGTAATACGTTCCAGATGCTTGTGCTGTTGTGATCAGCTGTCTGACCCAGGCGCCATTTGTAGTTCCGGTATTTACAATTGACTCAGCCCCTGTGCCACCGCTGGGGTCTGTCGCATTGTTTGCTGTTACCGTAGTCGTGCTGGTAACCCATGGCGAGACGTTTAACGATTCTGACTGAAGCAGTATTTGGGATGCTTGCCCTTCAAACAGCAATCCCCGCCGCGCCAGCGACACGGGATCGAAATCAAACCTCGCAACGTTTGTGCTGGCTGTTTGCAATAGGCCGTTGCTACCAATAAACGTACCATTGCCGGAGCGAGTATGTGAAAGCGATCCACCAACACTGCCGTAATTTGTCAGCGTTCCCTGCAAGCGAAATTGATAATCAACCAGTGCAGACGGTTGCACAAATGCCAGCAGATCAGCCGTCCCACCAAACAGAAAAGCGCTTTTCATCAATACGACTCCCGCACCTGGGCGGCGCTGGTGCCAGACGCCAGCAGGCCGTACCAAGCTCCGGCTACGCCCGTGAAATCTGCTTGATCCAGAAACACTCCATTCCCGGCGGGGATTGTCACGAACGTGTTTGCAGTCGTCACCGGTGTGGCGCTGCCAATGCTGAGCGCCGCCCCTCCTGATGGGTTGAAAATCAGCAATCGCTTCCTGGCTGTCCTGGCGGCCAGCAGCTGGACCGTCGTGGTCGAGGTTGCCACTGAGGTCTGAGCGTCAGCTGTTGGCAGCGCCAGGCTCTTGGAATCCAGCGAAGTCAACGACAAAACCGTTGGCCCATCAGTTGCCAGCGTCATCCGTTGGGTGCTTGTATCCAGTGCTCCACCACCTCGGGTGACATTTGGTGAAACTGAGAGCGGATTTCCTACATCATTCGATACTTCGACCGATGCCCCAATGGTGATTGTGGCAGAATCCGATCCATCATCAATATAAATCTGTAAAACATCACTGTTAGCGTGACCAACCGTACTAGCGGTCAGTGTCAATACTGGAGAAGACCAGGTCCCGCCAGTCCGTGCTGGAACGTACAGCCAAGCCTGGCGGGTAACATTCAAGATCGAAACAATCTGCGCCTGATGACTTGGTATCGGCGCGCTAAATGTGACCGTCTTTGCGGCGGCATCAAAGCTAAATGTTGAAGGGTCGCGTGGGGTAGCCATAATTCAGCCTTGCTGCCCTAGCTTTCCGCCCACGCCTCATCAGGCTCGGTCTTAGGGTCATCAGCAGCAAACCGCCCACCCTTCACCCGTGCCCGCTTCCGGGTCGGCATTGGGCAGGCAGGCTCCACAGGTGGCTCCTGGGCCTCGGGCTCACCTGTCACCTGTTGGGGTTGCTCCTGGTCGATGCCGTAGCCAATCGGGAAGTTCATGGGGCTCCAAAGTGGAAAGGCCCCGAAGGGCCCTAAGTGAACACGAACCGCCTAGCGGCTCACTCGCCAGGAACCAGGGCCACCGTGTTGGTGCCAGCCGGAGCGGCAGCGCCATTGGTCACGGTGCCAGTCGCCGAGGCGCTGGTGATGTTGCTCTGGGTGGAGGCGTAGCTGAACGTAGTGGATGCCACCGCCGTGATCGTGAAGGTGCCGTTCACCAGCGGGTTGGAGCAGCCCACCGTGACGATCTCCCCCACCAGCATGGTGTGGGCGGCCGACAGGGTGATCGTGGCCACGTTGGAGGTGAGCGCCACGTTGCTGATGCTCAGCGTGCCGGTGCCGGGGCGCAGTCGAAGAGCAGCCACCCGCACATCACCAGTGATCGATCCGGCAACCCGGACGGCTTCACGGATCTGCTTGCCGCTGATCGCCACCTCGTTGATTTGCCCAGCAGTGGCGGTGACCACGCCGATGTTGGTGTAGGCGGAAGCTGAACTCAGGGCGGCGCCCTCCGCAACGTGGGCGGCCTGCAGCACATAGCCACCAGCGGAGTTGCTGGAGCCACCGGCAGCGATCAGCTTCCACTGATCCTGAGCGGCCAGGTTGGTGGTCAGCAGACGGGCGGCACCGGTGCGGGTCTCAGCAGCACGGCCACGGGGGCCAGCTTTGACAGCACCGAGAAGGATGGTTTCAGCATCCAGTTGGTATCCCCGCCGGGGGGTAAGACCAGTAGAACGAGCCATGAATCAGTACCTCAGGGAATGGATAGATGGGGCGATGATCAAGCGGTCACCGCAGCATCGGTGATTCCGTAGGCACGGGCGGCAGAACGACCGTTCATGATCGCCATGCCAACCGACCAGTCGATCCGGGTGCGATCGACGGGAGCATCAGGAACTTCGCCGAACTCCTTGATGTCGATGCCATAGCCAGCAGCAGCAGGGCCTTGGATGCCGGTGGTCTGCAGATCGCCGAACGCCACGCAGTAGATGCTGGTGGAGCTGGAGGTTTCGGTGAAACCTTGGATCTGCGTGTTCTGGGCGTTGGTGTCCGTCACCACGATGCGGGCATCGTTGTAGAAGGAGACGCGACGACCAAAGGCGTCCTGCTCGTAGGACATGAAGCCACCGATGGAAGTGTTGCGGCTGGCGGCCGAAAGGCGCCGACGCATCTTCTTGTTCATCAGCAGGATCTTCTGATCCCCATCCACCGCATCGATCAGCTCATCGAGAGCTGTGAGGGAGAGGGCACCGTTCACGTTGACAGCCTGGGAGCTAGCCGTATTGACGCGGGCCTTGAGGCCATCGAAGGCGCGGGGATCAGTCGACTCATCGCCGTTGATCACGTAGTCCTCGAAGGTGAGGCGCAGGGAGCGCACCTTCATCTGGATCTGCTCGGCCTTGGCCTGGGGGCCATAGTTCTTGATGCGTTGAATGTCAACGTCGATGTCGCCACCGAAGAACTTGAGGCGCTCATACTGGGGATTGATAACGCCATAGGTTTCGTCGTAGGTCTCGTTGTACCCACGGAAGCCAACAGCGGGAAGCTCAGCTTCCACGGCATAGTCCAGACCGCCCTGCACATTGCGGAACGGCATGATGCTGATCAGCTCGCTTTCAGCAAGCTCACGAATAACAGCCACCCGTTGCGGATTGGTCTCCGTCTTGGCGGCCTCCAGAATGGTTAATCCCATTGGGGAAAATCAGGTGAAGGTCGGTGGTGGCATCACGCCGGTTGATTCACGGCAGGGCATCACGCCGTGCTGATTGATTTGGGATCGACCTGGGCATCACGCCATCAGTCGATCCCTGTTGCCCGATATTTCCCGACCTTCTAAGCCGCTCCGCCAAAGGCATCGGAGAACAGCGAGCTGAGCGGTTGCGCCATCAGGTCTTTCCCGGTGGAGACGCGACCATCACGGCTGGATCGGGCCCCGCTGCCGCTACCCATGGAGGGCTCGAAATGTCGTCCCCAGACGGGATCGGCCTGCAGACGACTCAGCCACTTGGTTGGCTCGAATCGCTTGCCGGTTTCGGGATCGATCTCGGGGCTGCCGTTGGCATCCACCACCACCAGGGCGCCATCCTCGAAGCGGAACTGAGGGCCGAATCGTGCCCAGACCGAATCAAAGGGGGTGGAACCATCGATGGTGGAGGCCACCATCGAACCCTTGGCGCCGATGAAGGCCTTCTCGGCCTGCACCCGCACCAGCTCCCGCTGGCGGGCCTCACGCTCGTTCTGGAGCTCAGCGGTGGCCTGCTGCAGCTGGGTGCTGTATTTGGACTCAATCTGCTCCCGCTCCAGCCTGGCCCGCTCCTCGATCAACTGGCGTTCCTGAAGTGCTTGCTGGGCCTTGGCCTCCGCTGCCCGCACCGCGTCGGGGTTGGTGGTGGTGAGTTCCTTCAGTTGGGCTTCCAGTGCCCCCAGCCTGCGGTCCTTCTCGCGGTTAGCGTCCCGCTCACGCTGGAGGGTATGGCGCAGACGGGAAAGGTCGTCGCCCTCGCCGTCGCCGGTGCCAGCGCCAGCCCCTTGGTCACCCGTGTCCCCGGTAGATCCTGCAACCCCTGCTCCAACACCATCCCCTTCGGGGCTTTGGAGCACTTGAAACCATCGATTGGTCATCCTGTCGGGGCATCACGCCCGCGAACTACCCCGGAGCTTTCCGGTTTAGCGGTTGGCCTGTGGCTTAGGTCGTTGTTGCCGCTGCTGCTCCCGTTCACTGGCGGCGATGCGGTTGGCAAGCTGCCGGGTTTGGACCACTTCCAGGAGGGTTTCGAGGGAGGTGGGTTGGTGGGTCTGCATCAAGCGGGTCCAAGGTGTGGAAAAATCCACCGTTCGGCACCATTGGGAAATTCAGCGAATGGGATTTGTGAATTCGTTAGTTTTCCGCGAAAATAATCCAAGTCAGCGGCAACTGTGGCTCTTTCCATTGATCCACTGGTATCTAGCGATATATAAACACTTTCCACGCCCGACCACTCCAATCCTGTTGCCGCTTGAATCAGCGCAAAATAGTCAGACGATTGCACGTTAAATCCCCTGGGCACTAAAATTGCCACGCCAAATGGATCCTGCCTTGTTGACCCCGCTAATTTTGGCCACTGCGCAGGGTAAAACACTAGTGCGTTAATGCTGTTATTCGGGATTAACAGAATAAACATCTTATCTTCTCGACTCGTTAAATCTGTTATTTGCTGCTGTCCGTTCAACTCGCTCTGGAATTGGAATAATGTCTTATTACTCCATTCTATCCAGTCGGAATTTTGCCACTCTTGATTCGTGTTATCGTCTTCGTCGATAATTGAAATTGAGTAGTGCATTTTGGAGGCCAAAATAAAACTTGGCTCCTCCTTTCGTTTTTTCGACAATGGGCCAACCTGCAGGCTTGATGCCCGCTTGATCGTCTCTTTTGTCCAATCACTTCTCTCTTTTGCTTGCTTCGCTCGGTTCTTAAGAATCCGCGCCCTAACTAGCGCCAGGATTTTCCACGGCACCGGATTGATATTGACAATCAGGCTCATCCTTGTGCCAGCAGCATGACATAGGTCCTACTCTCCCCTGCCTGCAGTGTTTCTGGAGATGGCAGCAGAACCACTCGATCCGGATAGGTTCTGCTATCCACCTGTAGGACGATCGCGTCATACGTGAATCCGCTTCCTGTTGCTGTCAGCGTCATCAGGAACTGAGGCAGCTCGTACCTTGCGTTACCACTGTTCCAGCTACCGTTTCCGATGGTGCCCGTTTTCTCGGTGTATCCATTTGCTGCCGACAACTTCACCGCATTCCAGGCGCTCATCAGGCTGGCCTGCGTCAGTGTTGCTCCATTGCGGTAGGCCAAAAGCATTCTGTAGCTCTTGCCTTCGTAGGTGAGCTGCGCCTGCCTGCCCAGTGCGTCGGGCGAAATGAGAACGTCCATGACTGCAACCGCTTATCAGAGCTTTCCCGATCAAGCGGTGACCAGGAAGCCATCACTGAACAGCAGCACCGCATAGCCGCGTGTCTGGCCAGGCGCCAAAGTCACAGTTGAGCTTTCATTGAGAACAAATGAAACGCCGTCCATGAAGTCAACTGCTAGGTAAGCAGCATTCCAACTAAGACCAGCGCCTCCAGCTGAAGCGGTAAAAGTGGCTAGTATAGATGATGCCTCCCATCTTTCGGTCGTGGTCTTGTAACTGCCGGTTGGAATTGTCCATTCAAACCTTGCGTACCCATTTCCGCTCAGTTCAACCGCGTCCCATTCCGTGATTGTTGAATTGACTCCAGGTGAGCCAGTCGTTGTGTTAGCCAGGCACAGGCGAGCGGCCTTGCCTTGGTAAGCATTGGCAAACAAGCGACCCGCTTCGTACGGGGTCTGGATCATGGCGGCAGGCATGTGCGCTCACATCTGTTGCCTCAGATTTCCGAGAAATTCACATAATTGCTACCGTAAAGCGTCCAGCTTGTGCCTGCAGGGTTGGTTCTCTCAAAGACCCAGCTTTGATTGGCGCCAAGTGAGGACGATGACGCGTAAGACGTCGTCGATGATGCCAGCATGAGTGTGCTTGCGCTTCCCCAGTCGCCGGTTCGCACCTCTACAAATGGACGGCTATTCCAGAAAGTGACCTCAATAATCCTGGTGGAGCTTCCAGGTGAAACACCAGAGGCGGTGGAATGACCTTCCCATCGGAATCTAGCAAAGTGAATGGACTTCTGAGTGTATACACGTTGCCAGGAAACATCCCCAGCCCCAAACATTATTTTGGGAGCCGCTGGGACACTGGGGCCAAGTCCGGTATTGATATTGTATGGCGAACCAAATGTAGCGTAACCATTAGACCCTATAAAGCAACTGTCCCAGTTAGATGATGCAAGAACAATAGAAAATGGCCAGCTACCAAACGAAATCGATGCGTTGTCCTGGTTGGCATTTACAATCCTGTCCCAACCGGTGTAGCTACTGGCCGGACCAGATCCAAGTAATGGCGCCGCAACCCCTGATGTCCGGTTTGGTCCAACGCTAACCGCTGCAATCACGCCAGAGCCTGAGCCAATAAACAGCCTGTTCTCGGTCGCCATGGAAAGGCTCGTAATTACACCAGATCCCGATCCAGCAAAAACAAACGCCACGTCAGCGAGGTTTGTCATTACACCAGGTCCTGATACGGCAAACCCCCTTGAAACAGCCACGCTTGTCAGTGAAACCGTTGTAGGAGTGACGTCGTAGGGGGCATCCAGTAACCAACCCAGCGAACGGCTCACGCTCTCCCGCAGCACGTTCTCCGCCGCCGCTGCCACCACATTGGCCCTGGTCAGCTCCATCGCATAGACATCCCCCTCCACGCCAGTGGCCCCAAAGCTGGCCCAAATACTCCCCGGTGCCATCGGATCGAACCCGTTCGGGGCGTTGATCGTGTTGGCCAGGGCCGGGTCGTTGTTGCCCGCTGGCGTCACGGTCGGCAGGTTGGCCGCTGGCACCATCATCGGGAACCAGTCAGCCCCGGTTGCATTGGCCACCAGGCCCGCACCACCATCGAGCATGGCATCACAGCCCACGATCAGCCCCTCCGAGTCAAAGGCGAACGTGGTGCCGTTGGCGCGGAACCTGCCCACCGTTCCAGCGGCCTCCAGGTAGAGGGTACCCATCGGTTCGCTGGGGATGTTGCGCAGCTCGGTGGTGAGGCTCTTGCCGTTGGCCATCCCTGAGAGGATGGAGTAGACCGCCCTGCCGTAGACGTAGGCGGCGGCACTACTGGACACCCACACATAATTCAACCCGGTGCCGTTGTCTCCAGCATCTGCGGCGGGGCGCAGGTAGCTATCCGGGGCAAACTGCATGTAGTAACTACCCGTAGCACTAACCCCGGCACGACCGTAAGACAGGTTGGTTGATTGGTTCTTGTAGGAGTAACCCACGGGGCTGGATACATCCCAACCGCTGTTAGTTTTGACGGTATCTTGAACCCTGATCAGCTTCTCATTCTGCTGGTCCAGCTTGGTTGGGAGAGCCGGAGCACTTCCTCGCCCGATGTTGATTGTCTTCTCAACACCGTTGCAGACCAGGGAGGTCATCCGGTCTACAAGCGTGTAGGTGCCGCTGATTCGATCCTCCTCGGAACCCCTCTTCAGTGCCGCCATGATGGTGGAGGCAACTGTCTTCCCCGCCGAGGTGGTCCCCCAGGCCTGATAGACAATCGTGGATTGCTTTGACAGGTCAGCTACTTTATTTTCCTCCTTTTGCACAATGGTCTTGCGGACCAGTACATTTCCAAGCCCTAGATCAATGTTCTTGTAATTGTCAATCGCAAGGCCACCAGCAAAGGCAATCGTCGGCTCGTATTCATATGTGGTAACTTCCGTTTCAACAGGTCCATCTTGAGTGATGATGTACTTGTTGAACGATTCGGTGCTCTTGATCAGCGTTTCCCCAGGACGCGCCGGGCTACCAGCCTCCAGCTTGGACTTCCACCGCGTCGGGTTGGCGGCGCCAACGCAGGTGGTCGTCGTTGAAATGGTGCTAGTCACCACGTCCTGGCTTTGGTTTTTACCGTCCTTGTCGATATAGGGAATTGTCGTATATAATGTGTAAACCTTTGACTCCGAGACAAAATCTAACTGATCCGTCATCGTCACATAGCTGTCACCAACCTTCAGCCTGTATTCAACCGTGAAAGTTTCAGCGGGGCTGATTGTTTCTTGATAGGTCCAATCCTGCATTACGAAGCCCCCGTGTTCCAGGTGTATGCCTCTTCACCCACCGCTTTCGGCTTGTAGTTGGGGGAAGTTTCCACGGTGGGCCACACCGATTGCCCGTAGTTAATCGTGATCTGCTCCGGCGGCGCCGGGTTGCCGATCGCCTCCAGCGTGATGACGTCATTGATCGTCAGGAACGGCCCCTTGGTCCTGGGGGTCAGCACCTGCCGCAGCCGGAGCTTTTCGCCGGCATCGATGAAGCCATAGAGGGCCGACTCCGCCAGGATCCGGCTGGCGATCTCCAGGTAGCCATCACTCAGATCGATGCTTGCCACCGCCTTGGCAGCGGCCACCACCGGGTTACCTGTGGCCTGGGTGATCGCACAGCGATCGAGGCAGACGGCCAGGACACTGCTCAGGAAGCAGATGTTTGGCGTGGATCCTGCCGCCGTGTCAACCGGTGTCCACTGGGGGTAGTCGGTGGCGTAGTAAATCTCCGGCTGCACCAGGTCCCACTTCAGGGCCAGCAGGCACCCCACCTGGATGGTGGTTTCGTTGTTGCACGGATCGCTTTCGGCCTTCAGCACCCGTAGGCGCCTCGGGAACCGCGTCAGCCTCCCACCGGGCAACCGCACCCCCAGCAACAGCTCAGCACCCTTGACGGGCTGGATCAGGCCACTCACCACCACTTCCCCCGTGGTGCGCAGTAGGCCCACCCCAGGCTGCAGCGGATCATCCGAGAGCTGACCGCTGATCACAGGCCCCAGGTTGCTGAACACCTGAGCGCGAACATCAACCGGCGCGGCAGGCATCAGGTCGCCCTCCGCTTGAGCTTCACGGACACGATGTAGCGCTCCACCACCGCCCCGCCGCTCACGATCTTGTCCCGCTCCAGGCCCAGCTCACCCACCGGCCAGAAGTCCGAAGCCCCCGGGCGGGCCGCGATGGTGGAGGTGAACCAGCTCTTCACTGCCGCCCAGCCGCTGGCATCAGTGACCCCCCTGACGGTGCGCACCTCCGACGCCACCAGGGGCCCCCGCGCCACGAAGCCCCCCGTGGAGGTGGGCTCCAGCGTCGGGCCATCCTCAAACCCCTCGGGTTGATCCAGCAGCGCCAGCGTGGTGCTCCCTAGTGCGATGGTGCCGTAGCTGGGCAGGAACGCGTCACCCCCCAGACGGGCCTTCTCGTTCTGCCGCAACAGCACCGTCAGCTGCTGAGCCGCATCGATCAGATCGAAGCCAACCTTCACCCACGCCCCGACCGTTTCGCCCGTTGGCGCACCGGTGAACCAGCACGCCAGGTTGCTCACGCTGCGGCCATGGGCGGCACAGGTGAGCGCCACAGTGGCCCCGACAGCACGACTGGCCAGGGTCGGCGCCTCGGTGATCTTCACCGCCTGCCAGGCATCAAACAGGCTGCAGCAGGTCACCCACTGCGCCGGGGAGCACAGCCCCGTCACGGTGAACCGCCGGGCCACCAGCCCCTGCTCAGTTTCAGCCTCGGCATAGGCGATCGGCTGCGCCTGCAGGTAGCGCAGTGTCAGGGTCGAGCCGCCGTAGCTGAGCTGCAGGGCCATCAGGCCACCCTCAGCGCATCCGCGCCATCGTCTGCGCCAGCCTCAGGCCGGATCCATCGCCACGCACTCCGACCGACACATTCCACGCTTTGCGCCTCAGCTCGGCCACTTCCTGGCTCAGGTTTCCGATCGCCAGGCTCAGATGGGCCACCGCTGGATCGGAGCCACCACGCAGTACCCCGGCACCACCCCCCAGGACACCTGAATCCTTGAGGCGGCTGGTGATGCTCGCCGGGATCACGGTGCCTCGGGAGGGAGCGGTCCACAGGCTGTTCAGCGGCCGGTTGATCAGGGACAGGGCCCCGGAAGCTGACAGGAACGCCTCCTGGCCGAGGCTCAACCCGCTCGGGCCGTCGTTCACCCGGTAGGTCTGGCCAGCATCCACCGGGCCACCCGTGAAGCGGGCAGGGGGCAGACCGGAGGCTGCGGCCAGGGAGCGGTAGAACGCATTCGCCGAATTGGCGGCGTTGCTCATGTTGCCGGCAAGCCCAGACGCCTGGGTCTTCGCCACCCCCGTGGCCTTGGCCGCCACGCTCATGTAATCCCGGATGTTGTTGGCGGCGGGCGATGCGGTCTTGCCCAGTGCCTGCCCGATCTCGTAGTAGCCCCTCCCGGTGTCGCGCACCTTGAGGCCAACATCGGCAGCCAACTGAGCAAAGGCCCCCTGCTGGCTGAGGGGAACCTTCAGGGAATCACCAAGGCTCCTGAACTGGTCAGCGGTGGCCTTACTGGCCTTGAACATGCCATCGGCGGACAGGGCTAGGCCCTTGGAGGCAGCTTCGTCAATGACGCTGTTGCGGGCAGTTTCATTGTTTGCCTTGGCGATCCGTTCCTCGATCAGCTGGGTCTGGCCAAGGATCTGGAGCTTGGAATTGGCAATGTCCACATCTTTCTGTTTAATCTCAAGCTCAACCTCTGCTTTCTTGACTGCCTCTTTGTTGTTCGACAGCCTTGCTTCGTCTAGCTTTATTTGTGCTTTATCTAGCTCTAATTTTGCGGTTTTCGACGCAACATCAGCCTCAAGTGTTGCCTGCTGTTGCTGCAGTGACACCAGATCCCGCTGCAGTGCCTGCTGTTGAAGCAAGGCTGCGTACTTGGAATTGAGCGCCGCCAACTCAATCGCCTCACCACGCCGCTTGATAACGTCAAGCTCTGCCTCGCTTGCCCTGCGGTCCTGGGCATCCTTCAACTCAAAGCTGTTGCGGCTGCGGATGATCCCGAATCGAGACTCCTCAAGGCTGACCAGGGCCTGGCCAAGGTTGACCTTGGCCTGCTGAACAGCAACAAGGCCTTCCATCTCGGCCTTGAGGACTTTCTGGCTTGCTTCGGCAATCTGGCCCTTCGTTGTCAGCTCTTTTGTATTTTCGGCGTTCTGCTGCTTAGCCAGCTCAAGTCTATCTTTTTCGGCAATTGAAATCGCAATTATTTCTCCCTTTTCGTTCCTATGTGTTTCAACGAATTTCTTGGCCTCATCAACTAAGCCCGTTTGAATTTTTGCAAATTTATCACCTTCGGTATTGAGCACGCCAAACGAGTTACGAACTGCACCGGAACTCGCAATAGCGTTGCTTAGCAGCTTCCTTGCTTGATCACTGGTTAGCTCATATGTGAGCTGTACTTGCTTTAAGTGCCCGCTCAGTTGAATTGCCTCGTCCCCCGCCAGGCCAAATGCCTTGTATAGCTCGAATCCCTCCGAGAGTGTCTTAAATTCTTTGAATGATTCGGATAATCGCTTTACGCCTGCCGTAACCGTTGGGAGCAGGCTTGTTCCAAAGCTGGCCTGCAGGTCATCCCAAGCGTTTTGCAACCTGGCAAAATTCTGCGCTGCAGTTGGCACACCACCGGTGTCTGCGGTCAAGTCTTCCAAGCCCTTAGTCAAAGCAGGGAAAAACTGTGTTACCGTTAACTGCCCTGATTCAACAAGTTTGATAAGGGCAGAAGTGCTCATTCCTAGCCCTTTTGCTGCTGCGGCAAGGGCAATCGGGAGTCTTTCTCCAAGTTGGCTCCCCAGCTCCTCCATACTGACCCGCCCCTTAGAGGCTGTCTGTTGAAGTGCTAAGAAAGATCCGCTGATTTCATCATTGGACAAGCCAAGCGCTTGCCCCGCTTTTGACACGGCAGCAAACAGCCCCTTCTGCTGTTCCAGCGGAACGCCTGCTGCTGTAGCGGCTGCGGTAAACGTACTAAAATTGTTTGACAGATCAGCATAGGAAAGCCCCAGCCTGTCTGCCAGCTCTCGCGTAAACCCCAGCGCACCGGCTGCACCCTGCGGGCCAAGGGTGTTCGACAGCTTCCGGGTGATCGTCTCCAGCTCCATGGCCTTCTCGACCGATCCCTTCAGGAACCCGACCACCGAGAAGCCAACCCCCAGGGCCCCCAGCCCCGACAGAGCTCCCCCCAGCGCCTTAGCCGCCATGCCGGTCTGCCCCAGCGCCTTGTCCACGTCCCGTTGGGCCGCAGCAATCTCCCGCTGCGTCTGCTTGAACTCCCGTGACCCGATCGCCGTCTTCTCCAGGGTCTGGTTCAGCTCCGACAGCCGACCCCGTAGACCAGTGAGCGTCTGATCCCTACCGCTGAATCCATTCAGCGCCGTATTGATTTCTTGCTGTGTTTTGGCAATCCCCTTTTGGGCTGCTACGAACTCCTTCGAGCCAATTTCTGCTTTTTGCAGAGTTGCGTTATACCCTGCTAGCTTGTTATTTAACCCTTCGATAGTCTTTTCGTTGCCACTAAATCCACTCAAAGCCGTGTTTAGCTTTTCCTGGGTTTGTGCTATCTGATTCTGAGTACCTATGAACTCTTTAGAGCCGATTACAGTCTGGCCAAGCGTTTCGTTTAACGCTGCCATTTTGTTGCGCAACCCGTTTATAGTTCCTTCGCCTGCTCCAAATCCCTTCAGTGCATTATTGATTTCTTGCTGTGTTTTGGCAATTTCTTTTTGTGCTGCCACAAACTCCTTCGAGCCAATAGCCGCCTTTTCCAGTGTTTGGCCCAACTCGCCAAGTTTGGCCTTTAACCCAGCCAGGGTTGTGGTATTACCCCCGAGACCTTCTTTTAATTCTTGGAGCTGGCCACGCATCCGCTCCATAATCTTGTCAAAGCCAGAAAAGCCCTGCTGGAAAGCTCCGCCTGCTTGCTGCCCTGCCTGCCCGATCTTGCGCGAGGCATCAAGAACGTCCTTGACGTCAGCTGTGATCTTTACAACCCACTCATTCCCTGCCATCTCAGTTCTCCGGCGTCACGACGCACTGGGTTGGATTGGTCCACGACAGGGCGTACTGATCGAGCACCCCAATCCCCTGCCCGGGGGGGTCACCACCGATCGGCACCGCACGGCAGCCGGGGAGCAGGCTGATGATCCGCTGGGTCAGCGCCTGCAGGGCCCTCAGATCAACTGCGGGCGATGGAACCACCACACCAGCAGCCACGGCAGCCGAGGCGATGGTGCTGCCAGCCAGGGCATAGCTGAGGGTGAACGGTGAGGCTGTGGTAGTAGCAGTCACCGTGAAGGTGCCATTAAGGGCGGCGAAGGGGGCAGGCAGAACGCTCACCGACACCTGTTTGCCCACGCCGAAGCCATGGGCCGCTGCGAAGGTAAGCGTGGCCGTGCCCGATGCCAGGGCGGCATTGGTGATCGCCTTTCGGGCCACCTGCAGGGCGGACCATTCGGACACGTACAGCCGGAACTGTGGGTTCAGCCCTGTCTCCCCGGTGAGCATCGCCTCGGGGCTGTAGTCGGGGTTGCTGAAGATCACCACCTCCAAGCCAGCCACGGCCACCCCCTCGGGTAGCTGCTCATTGCGGCGGACCACGGCGATGGCCGGGATCGCCGTGCCACCGCTTGGCAGGTAGGTGCCCAGCGCCGCAGTCACCACCGCATCACCCACCAGCAGGTCGTAGAGCTCCAATGCGGTCGTCGGCAGCGTCATGGGTCCCTCGGTCCCTTCAGCTTTCCCGGCAGGCACACAAAAAAGCCCCGGCAGAACCGGGGCCACGTGATCAGGGGTTGGCTACCACTTCACCTTGTCCGCCCAGTAGGCCGCACTCATCGGGCCCTTCGCGATGTTCTTAGCATGGCGGGCCTTGAAGCTGGCGCGGCGGGCCTTCTGAGCCTCGGTGCGAGGGCGATCGCCGGCACCTTTAACCCCCTGCTGCCCGAACCTGATCAGTCGGATGCGATCACCCTCCTTCGCCAGCACGGCATGGCTCTTGGTTGGATGCTGGGGCGTCCGCTTGGGCTTGTTGTAGCCATCAAACGTCTGCCCCCGAACTGTGATCGGCATGATCAGAGCAGATCGATACCCACCTTGCCGTAGCCCGCCAGGCTCACCTTGTACTTAATGACCCCACCGGCGACCTGGTCCGGCTGGTAGTTCTCGAAAAACCCAAAGCCGTACTCCACCTGCTTGCCGTTGTTCGGGCCGATGACGGCGTATTTGCACATCAGCTTCTCGGTCACGTTGTACTCCTCGCAGAACCGCATGGCACGCCAGGCGGGATCTGAGTAGTTCATCGCACCTTCCAAGCTCCAATCCTTCGACCGCCTGGTCGGGATCGGGGTGTCATACGACCCAGCCTCATCGTCATAGATGACGACCGATTCCTTCGTGGTGCTGTTGCTCGGCTGAATGTTGCTCAGGCCCAGAAGGCGGAACGGAGCATCGGTGCCATCGAGCAGCAGGCCGGGGGCCACCACGCCAGCGCTCACGGCGCCTGAGGTGACATTGGTGCCGGTGAGGGCATAGGTCAGCGTGAACGGGCTAGAGGTGGTCACCGAGGCCACCACAAAGGACCCGTTGAGGCTGGTGAAAGGAGCGGGCAAGTCCTTCACCGCGATCCTCTTGCCCACCGTGATGCCATGGGCAGCAGCAAAGGTCAGCGTGACCACGTTGGAGGCCAGGGCCGCGTTGGTGATCGCCTTGGTGCCAACCCCCAGGGCGAAGGTGTCACCCGTGCCGGCGGTGATCACCGTGGCAGTAGCTGACTGGGTGGTGCTGCTGTCGATGAACTTCCCAGTGCCCAAGCCACCGAGGGCCACCTGAGTCAGATCCACTGAGGCCGACTTCATCGGCGAGAAGTAGAACCTGAACCCGTAGGCCTGTTCCCATGTTTGGGCCATGATTGTTCCGGCGCTGCCGGTGCGTTACCTCGCAGGTTTCCCCACGGCTTAAGCCCTGCAAGCGGCTTAGCCGGGAAAGCTCTGGCATGGCTTCTTACCCTCGCGGCGTTTCCCACTGCCCCCATAACTCACGGCGCCCCTACCAGGCTCGCGTGTGGTGGGCTGGCAGGCGGTGGAGTCTGGGCTATTTCACGACAATTCAGGCAGCAGCGCAGGCGGTGGAGCAGTGCTACCGGGAGATCGAGCGATGGGCAGCCATGAATCTGCCGCCGCCCATGCTGGCGCTGCAGCATCGGGAGCGATCGGCACCAGCAGGGTTACCAGCCGCTGCGGATCATCCGCCAGCCTGAAGGTGCGCTCTTTCCCCGCTGCGGTGTCCTCCGCCAGCAGGAGGCCCCTCCAACCGTCCTGATGTTCCACCGGGGCGAGCAGCAGGGCATCATCGGCCAGCAGGGCCAGCAGCGGAGGCTGGGGAGTCCCCTCCCCGGCGGTGGCCAGGGCGTCGTAGAAGGCCATGGCGAAGCCCGGCACCTGGCGTAGCTCGCAGAGGGCCAGCATCGCAGCACCAGCCGCAGCAGGTGGCCCCTGGTCCCCGTCCTCATCCTTGGGCGGCAGGAACCAGCAGAACTCCTCCAGCGTGAAGGCCTCGCGGCGCTTCTCGGTGTCCCGGTGGTTGGTGGCGTACCAGGCGTGGAGATTGGCGATCGGCCGCTCTGCAGCGTGGAGCCGCTCCCTCAGGAGGCGGGTTCCTTCTTGGAGCGCCGACCAGATGAAGGTTTCAGGGCACCAGGCAAATCGCTCGCGGGTGAACTCTCGGCTGTGGGGCCAGAGATCGTGCAGGCGCCAGAAGATGGAGCCCCAATCGGTAGGGGCAGGTTGGGCTTTCCCAGGCTGTCGGCCATCAGTTGCAGGGTGGCCTCAGGATCAGCCGGTCCGCTGCCGCCGCGCTGCTCTTTAAGCATGAAGGCATAGATGGCGCTGCGCAGACCCTCAGTGAGATTGCGGGTGTCCTCGTCGCCCCAGTTGGCGCAGGAGGAGTCCACCTTGCCAAGCCGATAGCGGATCGCAGCGGTGACGAGGCGGGTTACCTGGGCCTCGTTCTGGGCCGACAGGCGGTTGTCGATCTCACGAATCAGCCGGTGCTCACGCTGCCGGATGGTGTCCTCCAGGGGCTCCAGCACCACGGGGATGCCGATGTGCTTAGCCATCAGGCGAGCAGCCACCAGGTTGGCGTCGGCCTCGGGCAGGTCGTCCATCTCGCGGATGATGCTCGCCAGCCGGTGGGTCTGCTCGTTCACCGTGCTCTGGTAGTCGATTTCATCAAGCAGCATCCGCTCCCCAGCCAGCAGGGAATTGAACACCGGGAACTGCAGAATGCCCGTCGTTTCGTCCCCCACCTGCTCGACCTTGATCTCTGGAGCGGTGACAAAGGGAAGCGGCACGGGTCAGCCTGACCGAACGGCTTAGCTTTCCGCCTCAGGATTGTGCAACCACCCTCAGGACGCGCTGCTGGAGCTTCTGGCCAAGCGGATACGGCGTAATCCCCGAGGCCTGCACCGTGCCCCTCACCGCATCAGTCCAGGGCCTGGCCGGCAGGATGGTTCCATTGCGGAGGCGGGCCCCTTCATGTACGGCGGTGGCGTAGCTCGCGCTCCAGACGGCCTCCAGGGTGAAGGGATCACTGAACGAATAATGGCCGCTCTGCCGCAGGCTCCCGAGATCGACGATGTTGCGCGGGCTGCCAACGGTGCCCACGCGGCGATGCGTCTCCCGTGGCCATGGCCAGGCTGATGGGTTGAACGATGCCTGATAACGGCCGAACAGCTCGGTGAGCGTGTTGCGGGCGATCTCCTGCAGCATCCTGTTGAGCTCCCCAGTGCTGGGGCCGTTGACAGTCGTATTGACGCGGATGCTCATGGCTCAGATCGCAGTGGACAGGGCTGCCCTGAACTTGTCACCCAGGGCCTCCCGCAGCTCGGTGCCAATCCCGCCGATCCCGAAGGGCTGGCTCAGCTCCAGGATCCGCAGCTGCCCCACCTCGCTGCCATCGGCCAGTGTGGGCAGCAGGGTTAGGTCGGTGAGCACCGCTTGCCCCGTGGCCCCCGGCAGCATCCCGGCAGGCCGGTAGCCCGTCTCATTCCAGCTGAAGGCAGAACCAGTCGCCTGCCAGGTTGCGGAACCCAGCAGCGCCCAGCGGGTGATGTAGCCCTCCAGGATCAACGCCCCAGCTTTGACGCCTGGCAGGTCCTGTTCGCTGCGACCACTGCCCTTGGCGAATGCCTCCACCACCACCGCAGGGCCCGCAGCTGGCACGCCAGAGCGGAAGCTGGTGATGGTGCCGGGCGGCTGCCACAGCATCCGAAGGTTGGCGTAAAGGGCGAAGTCGGTGGCCATCAGTTCAGCTCCGAATCAACTGCGCCATTCCGCTGCCGCCGCGTCCGACCGGCTCGATCCCCAGCGTCTGGAAAATCCGCCCTTTCAAGTCGACCAAACGACCGCCGAGCACGGCGCCTGCCGTCCCACCAGCGCCGCCGCTGTCGATCCTCACCCGCAGCAGGCTGGTGTCCCACTCCAGAACATCGGCTCGTTTCTTCAGGTCGTCCCGGGTGAGGCTGCTGCCAGGGGCGGGGCCTTCGTAGCTCGCTGCATTGCCCAGGTGCGCCGTGCCGCTCTCCACCTTGTCCGCCCAATCGGATTCGAGGGTCTCGATTTCGTCGATCCATTTCTGCACCTGCACGACAGCAGCGGTGGAGGTGATCGCCACGCGATTCATGATCGCGGTCAGCTCGGTCAGGTTGGAAACCGATAGGGGCCAGCCGGCATAACCACGAATCAGCTCCCGGTCATTCGTTGTGGTGGCCCGCCACAGGCTGTTCAGGTTCGGGATAGCCATGGCGCCGCACGATCTGACTCAGGTTTCCGGGAAACCTCAGGCACCGGCCAGGCGCTGCCCCCCAGTCACCCCATGGCGCCTTCCCGTAGATCCATGAACAAGCCTGAGGTAAGCGAAAAAGAAAGGTTGCAGAAGATCGATTCAACGACCAGCCAACTGCAATCCACAGCGTTACGTCTCCAGGAACTGGCCAATCGGTTGGAGCAACAAAGCGAGCAGCTGAGACAAATAAATGAGCAGCTGAGGCGACCAAGCGAGGGCAACCCTTGACGCCCAGGTTGCTCGGATGGGCGGCACCAACCAGGCGCGGCAGTGGTCAAGGTAGGCAGCCGAAAAAGAAGTGCTGAGCTGATTCAGGAAATCTGAGGTAGCACACGCCACCCCCGGGCACCCCCCATGGCACGGAGATACTCACGCGACAAAAGAGGTCGTTTTGCCTCTGGATCTGCTGGCGGTGCCACCGCGAGAGGACGCAGGATCGGCGGCAAGGGCGGTGGCCCTGCCGTGCGCACCGCTGGTGTCTCAGCCCCGAAGGGCACCATCGCAAAGGGCACCGTCAACCGCAGTGTTGCCGCCGTGCGAGGGATGGGTCGGGGAACCACGGTGAAGAGTGCCGCTTCTCCCAAGGCAGCAGCCGCCAAGGCCGCCACCCCTGCAGCGAAGCCCGCCAAGATGAGCAAGGCAGCTCCCAACGCAGCCAAGCAGGCCTACAAGGCCGCCAAGGGCCAGGTTCGCGAACTGAAGATGTATCGGGGCGGCAAGACCGATCAGGCCGTCAAGAGCGCCCAGGCCAAGGTCAAGCGGCTCGAAAAATCACGGGGCACCACCCGCACCCGCCGCAGCAAGGCCTGATCAGGCCAGCCCCTGCAGCCACACTCTGGCCCCCACGCCGATGGAGCGCTCCAACATCGCCACCACCTTGTGAGCCGTGCGACGCTCCAGATTCAGGGCCACATCACGAAGCACCTGACGGGTAGCATCTTCATCCCTGGCGCCAACGGTGGCATGAAGCGCAAGGAACGCCCGGAGATCGAGGGGCATCTGTTGTTGTTGCGTTTCCCTAGCTTGCCGTAGTGGCTTACGAAAGCGCAGTGGCTTAGGATGCAAGGGCCGGAGGGTTTCCTTCCACGGAGGGGATGTCGCACCTTCGGCAAACCATTCACCACCACCGACCATGCCTGAACCCGATTTCCGCGCCGCCCTGCAGCAACTAGCCGATGCTGTTGATGGGTGGGAACTGGAGCCCGCTGATGGTGACCCTCTGGCCATCGCCATGGAAAACGCCCGCAAGCTGTTAAAGGCCGCCGAGGAGTGCGAGCGGCTGTCATCCGGGAAGCTTGTCAGCGAGCGTATTTACGAGCTTTTGGCTGAGGTTGAGCAAAGGGGCCTTGTTCCAGTTGAGATTATTGTCGGGAATAGAGCTAAAGAGCTACTGTACAAGGAAATGTGCAAAGCATTTCCGCTGATACACAAAGATAAGCCTCTTCCCGGAGTAGAAGACCTTATGTATTTCCACGGCCTTCCGGCAACCAAAAGCGACTCAGAAGCCGCTGAGTATGTTGCTATTGAATGCCAGCAGTGACACCGCCACTTTGCGCGTTACGCACCACCTGTCACGCCCGAGCCGCCGCCCTCCTTGACCCTCCGCCCACGGCTCCCGCAGCCATTGACCGATGATCAATTCATTCACGCAGTTAAAATTCGCTTTTGAATTATGGGCTGCTGCTGTTTTTGGTATTTACTCACAGGACTTTCATGATTGTAATCAGTGGATATTTGCTGATCAAAGATACAAGCAAGAAAATCTTTCGGGACGATTCTGGCAAGAAATTAACGAAGGCTGGGATTTGATGCAGCCCAATATGATTGAGCATCTTAAAGAATTTGATTCCTGGGGCAATATCACCCCCTACCCGCTCTCCGCTTCGCCGCCAGTTCTTCAATCGCCTGGCTGAAAGTCCGTCCATCTGTAGGGGCGTCCAGCGGCGTTGAAGGCTGAATGCTGCGCTTGCGATCGGGGAACAGGTAGCGCTCGCTGGCCGTTGGTGCGTTCAATGCCTTCTGCAGCAGGCTCCGCGCCTTGTCCTCACTGATCCCCTCAGCCTTGGCCAGGGCCTTCACGCCTGCCGCGTGCTCCTCCCGCCAGAACTCCCCATCGAGCAGGGTGTCACGGATTACGGGATCCTGTTCCTGCACCTCATCCGCCGGTAGTGGCACCGGGGTGCAGCGGCACTGCGGGTGGGCAGGGATCGCCACTTGATCCGCTGGGAAGATCCTCCCATGGCGGCTGAGGCACCACCGGCAGGCTCGTTCATCCGTCGCAGCCACCCAGCGGATATAAGCGAACCCCTCGGCCAGGTTGTGATCAATCGCCCCCTTGACGTAGGCATTGGCCAGCTCACTGCGCGAAATCACCTCCGCCCGCTGCCGTAGCCCCATCCGGGCCGTCTTGCCTGCTGCATCGGTCGTGCCCTCCAGTGCGGCGACCACCTGTTGCTCCAACTTCTTGGGCCCCCAGCCACGGGCCACTCCTTCGCTCACGATCTGGACGATCTGATCCCGGAACCGGGCCGCCTCCCCCTCCATGAAGGCAGTTGCGGCCTGGGTGGCGGCACGGATGGCCAGTGGGTTGGCCCCAGCAAACTGGGCGCTGGCACCGGTCACGATGGCCTGCAGGGCCGCCGCAGACTCCCCGCCGATCGCCAGGGCCTCCACCAGGTCGGTGCTGAACCGCTGCTGCCAGGCCTGCACCTCCTCAGGTGGCAGGAAAGTCTGTGCATCGCGGAGAATGGCCCGGTACTTGGCGGTGGCTTCAGCTGAGCCGTAGGCCCCCGGGGCCCTGATGGGATTGCCCTTGGGGTCAAGGGCGGAAGGGCCCACCGCATCGAGGTAGGCCGCATAGTGGCGCTTGAGGTCGGCCAGCACGCGATCCAGGGCGGTGCGCAACATGGCGGTGGTGTTGGCCACCATCCGCCCCTCCAGCTCATCAAGGATGGCGGCGTAGCTGTCAACGCTGCCGACGATGCGGTCGCTCATTGGCTCCCCTTAGCGGACTGTCTAGGGTTTCCGCTCACGCACTTGGTCCCGCTTCACCCTGAATCGTGCTTGCCGCGCTGCTCGATTAGCTCGCCCTTCAGCCGTGAGTTGTTCCCAGCAGCGAGAACACTTATCACCATGAACGCCAGTGTGGAGAGTGGTGCAACCAGGGGCTGTGCAGGGAATTTTTACCGCAGGTGGTAATAGACCAGCCCTTCTGGCTCGCAAGCGACGCTTGCGCTCTGGGCCCGTAGGGTCAGCCATCAAGCGCGAAACATTTCGAGGCAGCAACCAAGCCCCCCGATTTTGTTGCGCTCCTGGGCCAGCGTGATGGTGGTTGAACTTTTCCCATCAGGTGATTGGAATTCATAGCCAACCCAGTTACCTCCGCTGGTGTCGCAATCCATCCTCCGGTTTACCCTCCTCCATCCATCAGCCTGAGCCTCTAGGAGAGTCCTGTAACTGGTGCGATTGGTCATGACTAATGATGCAGTGAAAATGGTTGTGTCGACTGAGGATCGGCGGCACGTATTAAGCTTATTGTCATTTTTTCTGATACCAATTTGGAGACGGGTCAGTACCGTAGGGTCCACTTACTGCATGTCTTGCGTCAAGTGATTTAATCTGCCAGTAACGATAGGCGGTATTATAGTTTGAAATGTTGTCATTGATGTAACAATTAAACACGGAAACAGTCGATCTCTCGGCTTCGTCAGCTTTCAATCTTTTGCGTGCGCAGTCCAATGCGTTTCCAATCCAGGTATGGCACGGAATGCCGGCATTTTCGCAGATAGCACGCTCCCATTGTCTTTCTAAATCGGCTCTTTGATATAAATCACACGAATCCCAGTATGCCTGAAACGCAGTCAATGACCCAAAAGCATTAACTTGCCAATCTTCAACAGTTAATTCCATGATTTCATCCGGTTACGTGACCGGCCTGTAGTGGGAGAGCAATTCGCCTCCCGTCCCCACATAGTAACGCATTCGTCCCTAGCAAAGTGCTTGCGGGTGGGCCGGTTCACAACCTGTAACACAACCGTCCCGGCGCAAGTCGTTTACTTCCTGTTTTAGGTACTCCAGGATCCCCAGGTTGAGGACGGTCGCAACCAAGTGGGCTTTACTTTTTGCCTGGTACTGTAACGCGGTCGACTCGTAAACGCATCTTTCCACTCTTTATCCCCTGCGCCTTTGTTCATACTTGCGTTATTGGAGATGTAATTATAAAAAGAATTTTTCCGTTTTAATGTTTGGCGATAGTTTTCACGCCTTGCCGGCGAAGGAAAAGCGGTGCCTAAATTTACGCTTGCTTTTCTTTGGTTAACCGAGCGACGGCTAATTCGGTTTCGTATGCTTTCTTCTGTTAGAGATACTTTCTTGCTTTGTTTTGTTGTTGATGGTTTTGACATTGACCTTGGAGAGCCCTTCCCCTTCATAACACCAGAAGGCTTGGCCTTGGTTAGCCGTGCTGTTTGCGTAGCCCGCTTCCCACCGCTGGCCGTCTTCAGCCTGCCGCCCCGAGCGGTCGCCCCTTTACCTGCGCTGGCAAACCGGCCACGGTTATCCCTTGAGTATTTCTTTGCCAAGGTGAAGCTCAGCCAGGGGTCTCTGACTGAGCTTTCCGCTGCACTACGGCTTCTTGATGGTGTTCGCGGGCCTGGGGCCCTTGATCACCTGCCGCACGCCATCAGCGGGCCTCAAGCGGCGGCCGATGGCGGTGACGACAGGGGCGCTCACTCGCCTTCCTCTTCGCCTTCCTCTTCGCCAGCCAGGGAGGCCAGCAGCACCTCATGCTTCACCGCTTCCAGCACACCAACGGCCTCGTAGAGCCCGCATTCAGATTCGGAGATCAGCTCGGCAATCGCTTCGTGAAGTTGCTCAGCCATGGGGGCCTCGTGGTTACGGCTTAGCTTTCCGCTCACGCTCCCGGCGTTGTCGGCGCCACCTGATCCAGCGGTGTGGTCGTGTCATTCCGCCCGGGTGTCGGGGCCCCCAGCATCGGCCGCTCCCTGCGGATCCGCTCCATCTCATCCTGCACGCTGCTTGTCGCCCGGTTGAACCCTCCCCGCTGCAGTTCCTCCACTGCACTCTCCTGACTGATCAGCTCCACGCCACCAGCTAGGGCCTGTAGTTGCGATGCGCTCTGTGCATCAAGCGGCTTGTCGTAGGCGTTTTCATCCATCGTCAGGCCAGCGCCCACCGCCAGCTCTTCCCCGGTGTAAAGCACCCAGATCGCCAGGATGCTCTGCATCACCGACCGCTTCCGCTCGCCCATCGCCCGGATGCTCACCTGGGTGCGACCACCCTCCAGTTGGGCCTGGGTGGCGGTCTTGGTCTGCTTGCTGTCGCCACTGAGGAAGCCGAGCAACTGCTGTTGAATCAGCGTCTCCACCGCCTCGATCTGGCTGCGCTGCTCCGCCAGGGACGATGCCGAGGGCTCAGCGAAGAAGAAGTCCCCATCCTTGTCCACGTCGATCGCGGTGTTTGGGCCGATCACCAGGGCCTCAGGCGCCTGCCCCGGCATCGGCGGTGGCGCTCCCTTGCGCACCGGAACCGGCATGGCGCACTTGTGGGTCTTCTCCCGCAGGTCCGACCTCATCTGAAAATGCTCGATGTTGTGCTCCACCACCTGCTGCAATGGTGGGCCACCCCTCCCGAAGCCCGCCTTCTCAGCCGGATACCAGACGACCGGACAGATCGTGAGCGGTTGCTGCTTGGCGTCGAGGTACTGCCCCTGATCCACCAACTCCAGGGCCAGGCTGCTATCAGCCCGTTTGATCAGCTTGTAAAGGCTCCACTTGCCCGGTTCGATCACCCGGTAGCGCTCCTCATATTTCACCCCGAACTCACCATCGCCGTCATCCACCTCCGCCCATTCCAGGAAGGTGCAGCGGGTCACCACCTCCACTGAATCCACGACAGACGTGCGCCAGTTCAGACAGGTCGCCCGGGTGCGGTTGACCAGATACGGGCGGCGCTTCTGTGCCGCCTCGGTGGCCCCATCGGTCGGCTGCCCATCAGGCATCTCCACCAGGATCGGCACCCCACCATCGCGCAGGCAGAGGGCATCAACGGTGAGCCAGAACGCCTGCAAGCTGTTGCCTTCCAGGTCCACGTTATCCTGGGCCTTCTCGAATGTCGGCGGTGGGTTGTTCAGCTCACTCCGTGACAGCACCCCGGCGAATGCTTCGATCCCAGACCTGAAGAAATCAGAGAACACCGCACGACCAAGGCGGCCGGTATAGGCGCTCGCCGGTTCCGCCGCCTCCTTCGGTAGGTATTTCTTCTTCGTTTCCTCGCCTCTCAGGCAATACCACGCATCAAACGCACGCTCCAGGTCCTGGGCGTGTTCCCTGAGGATCGGATGCCGAAAACTCGGAAGGCTCGGGTCGGTTCCAGGATGATCGGATCGCACCTCTACCCGTACTCTCAGTCGCTTAGCTGAGCTTTCCGCCCGTCAGAGCTTCACAGCCTTCGGGTTTGGCTTGCGGCGAGGGAATAACGAAGGCTGCACCACTGGCACCACCTCGGGCTTTGGCTGACGGGGGCGCCGCTCACGGGGCTCTGGAGGCTTGATAGCAACCTCGATGCCAAGTAGGCCCTGGCGGAACTGCTCCAGCGTGCGGCCACGAAGCTGCGCCTTCAGCCGGTTGTGGAACTGCAGCATTGGGCCCGATGGGTACTGACGCTTATAGGGCTCAGCCACCCAGCGCTCCAGGATCCCGCGATCGGCGGGGCGCAGATTGGCAAACGACTGCTCCACCAACGCGTATAACGCCGGGGCGATGCTCTGCGCTTCCACCTCCGGCTGATGACTGCTGAACAGGGTGATCTCCTCAGCGAGTTCAACTGTCCCCACCATGTTGCCCAGCATCTCGGTGATCTCCTCCTCGGTGAACACCGGCAGGAGCTCCACCACCTGAGCCAGGCTTTTGCCTTCAGCCAACAGGCGCCGCACCCGGGGGAAGTGCTCCCGCCACTTACTGGGCAGCTTCACCTCATAGCCGTGGTCGCGGATGAAGTGCTTGATGGTGCCGTCGATGAACTGACAGACACAACTCGACACCGCATAGGGGCGCCCAGTGGAGGGGTTGATCCTGGTGGGGTCATAGCGGCGGCAGCCTGTGATCAGGCCTTCAAGGGCGGGGCCGATGAAGTCCTCAAACGGTCGATTGCAGCGGCGGCTCCACTTGTTCGCGGCGGCATGGGCGAGGCCCTGGTTCTGCTCGATCAACCGCTCTGACAGCTCAGTTCGAGCGGGCCCCTTGGTGGGTTGCTCTAGCGGCTCTCCGGCACGAACACTTCGCCGTTGTCGAGCAGCAGGCGTTGTGCTCCGGCTAGATGGATCCTCACTGCTGGTGAGGCTGGGCTCCAACTCCCCCCGAAGCGAAACAGCTCGAGCGTCTGCCCCTGATAGGTCTCCCGTAGCCTCCAGGTGCCGGCCACGGGCTTGCCGCGCAGTTGCTGCTGTGATGCCTTCGGGAGCGTCAGGGAGGTCATGAGTGGGGATTGGTTGGGTCATCGGAAGCCGGGGATGGCGGAACGCCGAGGGGTGGCTTCCGTGGGTTGCGGTGGGCCGGTGTGGCCATAGGTGGCGGTGGTGACTCGCATCGGGCCGGTGCCGGCCACGTAGTTGACCGCTTGGGACACCGAGTCAGCTAGGTCGTCGTGCCCGTCATCTCGCACCCCAAGGGACAGGAGCTGTTCTTCCAACATCCGCAGCCAGGGCGCTTCCCTTGGATGCAGGATCAGGCCCTGTTCGTAGCTCGGAGCAGCTGCATTTCCCCGAGCGGTCTTGCCACCGATCGGGTTGCATTCCTTGATGCTGAAGCCTCGGGCTTCGCGCTTGAGCTTGTCGATGATGGCGCTGCCATTGGCCCGGTCCTCCACAACCAGCTCGCCAAACTGCCAGCGGGTCCACAGGGCATGGATCAGGGCAAGGGTGTCCACAAAGCCGATCTTCTGGTTTGCGGCTGCCAACAGGAACATCCGTCCGTTGTGGCAACCCCAGACCGTGATCGCCACGTAGTCGTTCTTCTTGCCTTCCTTGAAGTTGGCATCAACGCTGGCCAGGATCCTCTGGAAGCCCCTGATCGGTAGATCCTCGGGCCCGTAATAGCTGAACCACTCACGGCGGAAGATGGCGCGGCCGCGCAGATCGATGATCTCGGCGCCGTACTCCTGCGCGAACAGATCCGGCCCGAGAGTGCGGCGGGCTGCCTCGATCTCGGATTCCGCAACCCTGCCACCATCGGCGGTGGTGAAGCGGAAGCCGCTGCCTTCGGGATCCTCGCCGCTTTCGGCTGCCTTGAGGGCATCAGTGAACCAGTTCTCACCGGCAGGGGTGGTGATGAACCAGGCCGGTCCCCGCTGATCGGACAGCGCAGGGCGAAGCACCATTGTCCACGCCTCCTGCCGGACGTAGGCGGCTTCATCCACCACGCAGCCCGAGAGGCTGACACCACGCAGGCGGTCGGGATCCTCGGCGCCCTTCAGGAAGATGCGTGAGCCGTTGATCAGCTCGATGGATAGCTCCCCTTCGTTCTTGGCTGCGAGCGCATTGGGCGGCGTCATCCGCTTCAAGTCCACCCACGCGATCTGCTTGGCCATCCGATAGGTGGCGGTGACGTAGTAAAAGAGCCCACCGGGTTGATCCATCGCCCAGGTGAGCAAGCGGGTGATGCCCACGTAGGTCTTCCCGAAGCGGCGGCCAGCCATGACGTACTTGAAGCGAGCCTCGTGGTCGTAGACGCTGCGCTGCGGGTCGCTGAGGGTTGCGTAGAGGCTGAGGCCGATCTGGCTGAGGTCACTGCGGGGCGGCAGCGCTGCATCGCGCTCCAGTTCCAGCAGGGCCAGGCGTGCGGAGGGGTCAGGAGCGCGGACGGGCATCAGCTCTCCACCCCCACCCTTCGCACCACCCAAAAGGCGTGGCGGCCTGGATACAGGCTTGCGTCAATGAGCCGATGAATCCTGAGGGCGTGAATCCTCCGGTTAGAGGTGGGTTGACTGCACTGCCAGCGAGCTTCCAGCTGTGCCGAAGTGATGCGAGGCGGTTCGGGGCCACCGATCAAAGGGCAAAGCCATTGCGCCAGTTCAAGGCAATCAAGCAAGGTGCGCTCCGGCACCCATGGGCGACGAGCTAGCAGGGCGGGAATGTCGATCATCCGTCGCCCTCCTCCACCGGCTGAGCCCCAAGGCCACGGGCCTGGATCTGCAGCAGCACCCGGCGCTCATCGTCTGGGGCAAGGCCAGCGGCGGCGATGGCATCCACCACCTGGGCCACGGTGCGCTTCTCGGTGCGGCGTTCGGCGGCAGCGTCAGAGAAGAAGTCCCGCAGCCTGGGGTGATGGGTCAGGAGCCAGGTAGCAGCCCATGGGTTTCCACCATCGGCCTGCACCTTCAGGCCTTTCATCAAGCTGCGGCAGTATTCCGCATCAGCAAGAAAGATGGCTTCTCGAAACTGGTGATGGAGGCTTCCCTCCTCTGCTTCGTCTGCGTCTTTTATCCATCTGCTGCAGGTGGACCGATGAACCCCCAGCAAGGGGGCGATCATGCCAACGGGCAGGCCATCAGCTGCGTGCTGCTTGGCCGCTTGCACCAATTCGCTGGTGAGCTTGGTAGGACGGCCGCCAGCAGGCACAGGGGTGGTGATGTTGCGGTCGGCGAAAGTCTAAGCCATACTTGCGCTTTTGAAAGGGCAACGGCTCGGCGTGGTTCAGGCAACCTCAGGAGGGAGCGCTTGCACCCCGTTTCAGCCCATCATCCATGAGGTGGGCACCGTTTCCCTAGCTGCACAATGTCCTGGACTGACAGCGTAAGCAAAGCCGCCCCTGGCATCCTGGTTGTATTTGTGGGTGGGGTATTTTCTTTGATCTGGCAGCAATCGACACAGCTTGCGGAGATGAATAAAACTCTGCTGATGATTTGCGACCAGATGAAAGAAAAGACCGCGACGGATTCGCGGCAGGACGCGCAAATCACAGACCTGCGCGTCAATGTGGAGAGGTTCAGACGGTGACGCCAGTCCCGTCAAACTTCCAGAAGGACGCAACCCCCAACCGTTCCCGCTGGCGGGCTTGCTGCTGCGACAACCACTTCAACGCCACCGCCTCGCCGAGGGCCATCCCGGCGGTGCAGTCACTGCGGAAATGGATCCCGGCAAACACCCGGCCCTGACCGTAGTTCCAGGCCAGCTTATTGAGTTCGGCGTGGATGGTCGAGGTGCCGCTGACGGGCGAGAGGATCACCCCATCCCTGGATTCCTGCATCGGCGAACCGGTAAGGGTGCTCCAGTCGCCATCCGAGAACCACGCTTTGAGCAGGGTTGCTACAGCGCCACCGATCACCGCATGACCCGAGGGCCACGAGCTGTGGCCCGGGGCTCCCTCGGCGAAAACCATCGGCAGCAGGCGATTAGGCAGCAGGTCCAGGATTGGCCCGCCCAGCGCCTCGTAGTCCGCATGGAGCGTGATGCCAGGCCAGCGCTGCATCCCCTCAGGCCTGCGGCGACGGCCCACCATGCACTTCAGATACCAGCACTGCCTCATCGCCTCGCGGACCACCTCGGCCACGGCGCAGTCCAGGTCCACCGCTCCTCCGTGGGTGACGAATCCTGCCTCGTTGCGCAGCACCGGGAACCGTGGTGACAGCGGCACCCGCTGGGCCAGGATCCACGCGGCCTGCAGGCCCAGCGCATAGGGGCGATCCTGATGCAGCATCGATGCCAGGGCCCGAGGCGAGTACGCCAGGCGGGCAGGGCCAAACGTCTGCGCTCTCGGGGTGTTCCCCGCGTGGAGCTGGTTCAGCTCGATCTGATCCACCCCATAGGCCCCGGTGCGCAGCCGAGTGGCGCGGGGGCCGAAATCTGGCGGGGCAGGCTGGAGCAGCAGCTGGCTCACAAATGGCCCGCCATCGCTGGCGGTGCGCCGAAACAGCGCTGCTGGAGTGACGGGCCCTGGAAAGTCGGTGCCAAACCCGGCGAGCACGCTGGCCACGGTCTGAGCGATCGGGTTGGCGGCGATCTCATGGAACGGCACATCAGCCAGCAGCAGGCCACCAGCCACCTCCAGCAGCTCCGCAGCGGTGGCCCTGGACTCATCAGTGGGCATCGCTGGCCACGTGGCAGGGATCGGTGTCAGGCCCGGTGCAATGGCGGCCTGAGGAGAGACCAGCTTCATGGCGCCGGTTCGAGTGATTGCATCGAATGCGGCCTGAGTTTTCACGGACAACGCTGACACGAGCTGCTGCCAGTCGTGGCCTTTAGCAAATGGAATGGGCATGGTGAATAGCGAAATGGTGATACTGAACTCAAACCCTTGCCAGAGTTACGCCACCGGCCTGCCCCTGGTACTTGCCGTCGCCGTAGGGCGTGTCACATGGCACCCCTTCATAGAAGAGGGCCTGGCAGATCCCCTCGTTGGCATAGATGCGGCAATCGGCACCGCTGCTGTTGGAAATCTCCAGGGTCAGGTGACCCTCCCAGCCGGCTTCACCTGGGGTGAGGTTCACGATGATGCCGCAGCGGGCGTAGGTGCTCTTGCCGATGAACTGGGCGGTGATGTTGGCCGGAAGCTTGAGGCGCTCGACCACCACGCCGAGGGCATAAGTGTGAGCGGGAAGGATGAAGTAGAAGCCGCTGCTGCCACCACATACCAGTCGAGCCCGCTCAAGGCAGCTTTCATCGAAGCGCTTTGGGTCCACGATCAGGCCTGGGACGTGGCGGAAAATGCGGAAATCTTCGGAGGAGAGAGTGAGGTCATAGCCATAGCTGGAGCAGCCGTAGGAGATGGCTCCGATCCCCCTGGAGCCAGGTTCGTCAGCCGGTGTTAACCGGCGCCGCACCTTCTTGGATTCAAACGGGCTGATCATGCCCTTGGCGGCGAGCTGCCGAATGCGCCAGTCGGGAATAGGGCCGGCTGCATGAGGGGTCTCGATGGGCGTATCGAAGGGAATGGAGTCTGGTGTTGAGTTCATGGGAGGGGTTCGTAGATCGTGCGGGCTTGGTGCTGAGCGATCTGGCGCAGATCAGTCCAGAAGGGTGCTTCGTGGTTGCCGGGGAGAATCAAGGCCTCGGGGATGCCGTTGGTGTTGCGGACCTGGAGGATGCGGAGTCCCCAGCCGGGGCGCTTGGTGGTGGTCATCAGCTGGGGACGCCATCCAGCCAGTCAGCCACGGAGCTAGAGCCGTGGCGTTCACGGAGGATGGTGGCCAGTTCAGTTGCAACGGCAGCAGAATCGCGGCGGCAGCCATCGCACGGGGTAGCGCATCCTGCGCCCGACGTGCGGTCAGAGCACGCCGCCAGGGCTAGGCGGTCGATGTAGGTGGGGTTGGTGTTCATCAGTCGAGATCAGGGGTGATTGATTCTTCTAGACGGCCACGGATGGCGCTTCGCATCGCCCCGGCGGCCTGGCCCTCCATCCACGGCTCAAGGTCGTAGTCGTCGGAATCGCAGTAGCGGCTCATTCCGCCCCCTCCCCGACCTGGGGCAGCGGGATGTCGTGGGCGGGGAGCCAGTGGGCGAGGACGGCGCGGGCGAAGGCCAGCAGTTCGCTGGCCTCAGCCGTCAGGCAGGTTTCATCGCTCGGAATGCTCTTGTAGCCCAGCGCTTTGGCGGCAGACTCCAGCAACTCCTCATCACTCGGTCCCTCCCCCACCGGCTGGGCCAGGGCGGCGCGGGCGCGGTCCACCAGGCGCACAACCTCGGGGACGCGCAGCAGGTAATCATCGGATTCCTCTGCCAGCTTCATCAGATCGGCGCACAGGGCGCGGAGGTCAAAAATGGTCATCGCTTGGCCTCCCGTTCCAGCCACAGCGCGACACGCTCCCAGGTCAGATTGCGGTCAGGGGCCATCTGATCGATTGCGGCCGCCACCTCGCGGATTGCGGCGCGGGCATCGTCGTGCCACAACTCAGCAGGGCCGTCAGGGTCGGCAATCACCTTCACCACCCGCTCCATTAACCCCCCGGCAGGCGCGTCTGGCGGGGCGGCCTCGGGGGTGGGAGCGTCGGCGTCAAGCACAATCAGTCGATCCAGCTTGTCCTGGTGCGGCTGCTGGGCAGCTTCCAGCGCCATGATCCGCTTCAAATGATCGTCAATCCAGCGCATCAATTTGTCCACGTCTTTCCCCCATTCCAGAGTGGCCAGTTTCTGGGTTTCGTATTTCTGCTCCAGCGCCTCCACCCGCTCCAGCAGGTGCAGGAGCACCTGGGAATAGGCGGCGCCATCAACAGCGGCGGAATGGTGGAGCCACGCCAGGGTTTCGGAGGTGATGCTCATGGCTTCACCTGCAGCGGCAGCACCCGCACTTCTAGCCCTTCTTCCAATAGCGCTTCCGTGCGTTTGGCGGCATCAGCAAACAGGTCAAACCGCTCGGTTCCGACTAGGGCACGGCGACCAGGGCCTGGGGTACGTTTGACGTACCACGAAATTTGATAACTCATTGAAGGGGATCGTCGTAGATGGTGAATGGCGGTGCAACTGGCTCCGGGTCTTGCTCCGGGGAGTGCATGGGCGGCGCTGGGATCCCACTGAATGGGGGCACGGTGTTGGTGTTGCTGGCCAGGTAGTCAGCAAAAAGCTCGTGGTAGCTGATGACAGGAGCCCATTCACCGCACCAGTCCGAGGGTTTGACTACAGGCCACACGGCCCAGCGACAAGGGTTAACGCCGATCTCAGGGCTGGGAGCGCGACGATGACAGGTGCTTTTTGCGGTTGGACTTGTGACGCTGACGTTGAAGTTGCAGTTGGCGCAGCAGGGCGCCAAGTCGTTGGGATAACTCATCGCTGCAGCTCCGGCGCGACGTCACGCTGATGGAGACGAATCTGCCGGGTGTCCCGCAGGACCAGGGCCTGAGCAAACAACAGGGCCACCATGGTCAGGAGGGTGGGCCAGATCAATCGCTTCGAGCGATCTGGGGATCGGCGGTGTGAAATCTGGGGTAGCAGTAGCTCAGGTGAGGCTTCTGTAGTGCCCGCTGATTTGGTCACATCGAAGGACAACGCAGCCCGGGTGACGGGCCTCGAAGGATTTTCTGGCGTCGTCCGACGACCAGTTGCCCGGCGTAACCCATTCGGTGGTGTGCGGGTCGCTGGTTTGGAAGATGCCTGGGAGAATGGCGCTGGCATGAGGATTAGGGCGGTGATAGGTGATGGAGAACATTGGGAAGCGGTGAAATTGAAATGTTTGGGGTCTTACTGGTTGTGCGCTTGCTGCCGCCCAATGAGGTCCACGTGACCCTGGAATCAACGGCAGACCTCGACGGGTCCCGATGCAGATGAGAGGCCATCGGCAGCCGATACAACGCGGCTGCTTGTTCCCACCGCTTGACCCGAGCAGTGGATGGCATCACCAGGGAGCGCAGTGGCCGGTGCAGCCCGGCCCCATGCCCCGAGAGTTAGAGCAGCTCCTTGCCGGAGAAGGAGGGGTGAGCGGGTAGGTAGTAGAACCCGGAGTCACCGCTGCTGTTGTCCAGAGACCGCGAGATCCGGTCCAACCGCTCCCGCCACTGGCGAATGGCGGCGGGATCTACGGGGCGACCATCCTCGAAGGCGTTGTCCATGACGGCGCTGGCGGTGGCCTCAGCGGCGGCAAGCAGTTGATCGAGGGCGATGGCTACGGGACGTTGGCGGGGGGTGTGGACGGGGGCGGGGGCAATCGTTGACATTGAAATAGAACGCAGTGGTGTGGTTTGGAAAGGGCAGCAGTCAACGGCACGCGAAGGAGTTGCGCTCGCTGACGGTGGGGGCCTGCCAGCCATCGGGCTCGCTGTCCCCGGCATCGGTGGGGCGGGGGAGCAGCACGGTCAAACGGTAGGTGGTGCCGGCCTGGTCGTAGAGGGCCAAGGTGGCCTCCAGATCGTAATCACGGACGCCATCAGCGGTGTCGCCGTCTTCGATGTAGAAGGAGAGGTTGTCGTCATCACCCTGCTCAACGTCAACGGTGGCGCAGAGGGGGTGGCCGCTGATGGTGAGCAGGGCGTCGGCAAGGGAATCAGACACGGGCGGTTGGTGGTGGTGGTGCGGGGTGGTGCCCCGGTGAATTGAATATAAGCCACAGGTGCCGCTTTTGAAAAGTTGGTCTGGCGTTGCATTTCAGAAACCGTAACAACTGCGCCAAAAGGAAAGCCCCGGCGGTTGCCAGGGCGGTTGCCAGGGCGGATCGGATCAAGGGGAGCTACTGCCGGATCGAGGTGAGCTGGGCCCGGATCAAGGGGAGCTACTGCCGGATCGAGGTGAGCTGGGCCCGGATCAAGGGGAGCTACTGCCGGATCGAGGTGAGCTGGGCCCGGATCAAGCGGTGAGTGCGACCTCGTAGCGGGGGTCGCCTCCGGCGTGGAGGGCACGGCGGCGGTTGCGGCTGAGGCCAGCGAGCACGGCAGCGGAGACCGCCTGATGCCAGAGATCGGCCGCTTCCTGATAGGAGGCGGCGTGGATCACGATGCGGGGCGAGGTGTCGCGGAATCCTTGGCGGCTGGCGGTGGGTTGACGGTGGTTGGTGGTGGTGGGCGAAGCGAAGGGCTGGAACTGCTCAAGGAACCAGCCGTCCATCCAGACGGCGAAGGCGGGGCTGATCCAGCGGGCGAGGTCCACGGCAAGGCGGGGGTGGATCCAGGTGCCCCGCAAGTGGTTGGGGCCGTTGCCGATGGAGGCCACCAACAGGTCGGCCGGAATTCCGGCTGACCCCGAAAGGGCCTGCAGATACTCGGCTGTGCGGTCGTTGGTGACGTAGTGATTCCAGCGGCGGCCACCGGCCCGACACATGGCCGTGGCGTTCACGTAGCCATCGATCTGGCGGCGGTGGATCGGGTGGCCGTTCCACTCGCGGGCCTCGATCTGAGCCGGTTGCGCTGGCAGGAGAGCGAGGGGCTCTCCGCAGCATTCGCAGGTTGCGCGTTGCATGGCTCAGGCCTCCACAAAGGTGAAGGTGGCAGCCAGGAAGGCCGGAGAAGTGGCGCACAGCTCCGCGATGGCGGCGCGGGCCTCGGCTTCAGTGTCGAAATCGTTGGGGTAGCCAAGCTCCCACAGGGCACGCTCAACATCGGACGCGAAAGGAGACCCGCCTGGGGAGGCGGGCATCATGGCCAGGGTTTTCATGGTGAATTCAACTGGTGGTTACCCGACATCGCTGCCGAGCATCAAAATCATACCTCCATGGGAAAGGGCCAGCCATGGGCCAGCCCTAACCGGTTGAAACCGGGCCTCCGATACGGTTTCAGAGCAGGCCACCTAGAAACCCGCTCACCGCGTCCGTCCTTACGGATGAGACCGACCCGGCAGCGCCAGGCTAAATCTCGGACCAATCAACCTGAACCGCCGGGTGCAGCTGGCCATCAGCAATGGCGACAGCAGCGGCACCTGGGTCCATGGCGGCCAGTGTCTTGGTGAGAGCAGCCACAAAGGCGGCGCGGCGCTGCTGCCTTGCCTCCTCGGCCCTGGCAGCCGCCTTCCGCCGCTCTGCCTCCATCTCGGCCTGCTGCCTGATGCGTGCCTCCTCCCGAGCGGCTGCCTCCTCAAGCAGGCGCTCGGCCTCCTGTTGCGCAAGGCGGGCCGCCTCCACCTGGGCCAAGGCCTGGGCTTCTCGGGCGGCGATTGTTTCCTGTTCCTTGCGTGCCTGATCCTCAGCAGCAAGGCGCTGGCGCTTGGTTTCGGCTTCACGGGCCAGTCGATCAGCCTCTACCGCTTCCTGTCGGATCCGCTCAATGCGCTCGGCCTCTTCCCGGGCGGCCTTCTCGGCGCGCAGGGCCTCCAGCTCAATGCGCTCCGCTTCCTGAGCAGCAAGGGTGTCTCGCAGGAACTCAAGCCGCTCAATGGCCTCGGCCTGACGGTTGACACCGGCCTGGGCAAACTCCTCAAGGCCGGAGGTGTCGATCGCCAGCAGCTCAGCCAAGCTGGCCTCAGCCTCAGCCGCAGTGGTGATCTCCTCTGCCAGGGCGGCAATGCGATCGAGCACAGCGCGGTGGGCATCCACGCGGGCCTGCTCCTCGGCTTCGATCGCCTTGATGGCCGTTTCGTGGGGCTCAATCAGGCCTTGAACGGCTGCCTCCAGGGTCTTGGCGGTTTCGTCAACGGCCTTGCCGCGCTGCAGGTGAACAGCCTTGGCGTCCTTCCGGGCTCGCTCGATTCTGCCCTTGAGCTGACGGAGTTCATGGACCCAGGAGCGGGCCCGCTTGTTGTCCCATTTGTCGTGGTAGTCGAATGTCTTGGTGGGTGCCGTTTGCCCAGCGATCGCGATGTCGTTGGCAATGGCCTCCCAGCGGGAGATGGCGACGGCCTCGTTATCGGCCGGGACGATGGCAACTTGCGGAGGGGTGGTGACCTCCGTGGCAGCAGGCGCCTTAGTGGTGGCGGTCATGGTGGTGGTGTGGTTTCGCATCGACACTAGGTACGATACCATTTTGAAACCGCAACGGCTTACAGCACGATGCGGCAGGCACGGCACGGCTCTCCTGTTCCAACAATCGAGAGCACCACCATGGCGACCGCCAGCAAGGCCAAGGCCCAGGCCCCGGAAGAGGCCATCAGCATCAAGGCGCCGGATTTCCGGTTCCTGGAGATCAACATCCGAGGCACCAGCCCCTTGGTCGTCAACCGCTTCTCAGCGAAAGCGATCGAGATGATGCGGGCCACGCAGGAGGCAGGTTCCGCCGCCAAGAGCAAAAAGACGCGGGAGCCGAAAGATTTCGATGCCCTGTTTGAGAACGCCAAACACGTCAGCAACGAGGGCTGGGAGGGCATTCACGCTGCCGCCTTCCGCAATGGCGCCATCAGTGCCTGCCGGGCTGTGGGCTACAAGATGACCCATGCCAAGCTCGCCTTCTGCGTGTTGGCTGACGGCTTCGATCGGGTAGACGGTGCCCCCCTGGTGCGCCTGTCCGAGGGGGAAGCTGAGCAGTGGGTAGCCCCAACCCGGAACGCTACAGGCGTGGTTGATCTGCGCTGCCGTCCGATGTACCGGGAGTGGGCTGCCATCCTGAGGATTCGCTACGACGCGGGGATGCTCAGCTCCAGCGATGTGGTGAACCTGATCAGCCGCGTGGGGCTCCAGGTCGGCATTGGCGAGGGGCGGCCCGATAGCAAAGCCAGCGCAGGGCTCGGGTTTGGTTTGTTTGAGATCGTCTAACGATCAGATCATGGGGCCATGGTGGCAACTGCTGCCATGGACTGGGCTAGGCAACGAGCGGAGTGGTAAGGGTTCGCAGGCATGGCCCGGAGCATTGGCGAGGATCGGATTGGCAGGCATGGCCCGGACAGGTCGGAACGGCCAAGCCGGGAGGGCGTGGCAGGCATGGCTACCCTTGGCAGGGCAAGTCAACGCAGGGATAGGCAGGCATGGCTTCGGAAGGCACGGCCAGGTCAGCTCTGGAATCGTTGTTCGCGGCAGGCAAGGCGTGGCCTCCAGTGGAAGCACTGGTTTGGCGTTGCTGGTTAGGCGAGGTGGGCGAAGCGGAGCGAGGTAAGGCACGGCTGGCTAGGCGTGGTCGGGCTAGTGAAAGGCACGGAATGGCACGGCTGGCACGGCGTGGCGAGGTAAGGAACGTTGAGAGCACGGGATTGCACGAGATTGCGCGGGATTAAACGGCATGGCAGGCGAGGAGCGGACTGGATACGAAAGTATGAACTGGCGCGGCAGGCAAGGCGTGACCGGGCCTCGAAGGCTTGATGCGGCCGGCATTGTTGCCGTTTCCAATCCACAGCAGAATGGAGGCCTGATTGGGCCTCCCAATTTCCTATCCCAACAACCCAGACACATGACGACTGAGTACGTTTTCAGAACCGACGATGCCGAGCAGGAGCTAGGCGTTGATGCCCAGACTGCAGGCAGCGAACTAGACCGCATCCGGCGGCGTGATGGCACGCTCCGCCCCGATGTGGTGGTGGACGAAGCTCGCCCCGAGGGGGCCCCGCTACATCCTGCGTTTGAGTGGCGCGATCCGGTGGCCGCTGAGCAGTGGCGCGAGCACCAGGCCAGCACGTTGATCCGGGTGGTGCGGGTAGTGCCCACTGCCCCAGCTGAACCCCGGGTGGCGGCGGTGCGCCCTGTGAGCGAGGCGCCGGTTGCCCCGGTGGTGGAGCGCTTCGACCCGATGGCGCGGGAGGTGCAGGAGGCTGTGGGCCTGGTGGTGGAGGCCCGCCGGAAGATCGAGGGGTTGAAGTTGCGTGCCCAGCGGATGATGGACCGCAGGTCAATGATCGCCCTGGGGGTGGCCCTGGGGGAGCTGGATGAAGCCCACGAGGCGCTGACGAACGGTCAGCTCACTAGCACATGGGAGAAGGAACCGCAGCGAGTCAGGTGAAACTGTTACAGAGAACGGGAGGGGGCGGCGGGCCCCCTTTTGCACCGGGGTTGGTGCCGACACTGGGGCACAATTCCTGGACTTAATCTAAAGAATGGTGGCCCGGCCTTCGATACCGTTGCAGGGTGCCCCCACGAGAAGCACCCACGGCGCCCCCCTTACGGATGATGGGCCGACCGGGCGGGGGGCAGCCTAGGGCATGAAAAAGCCCCCGACTGAGCGGGGGCGGTGAGGGTCAGGCGGCGGTGAATCCCCTGCCTAGCAGGCGGCCGTAGAACTCTCTGGCGTGCTTGACGGTCATAATGCCGTCACCCTTGCCCATCGTGCCGCCCCATCCCATGTTTGTCAGATGAAGCATGGTCACCTCAACCCACTTCTTGCCGGACTCCGAGGTGTACGGATTGAAGGTGCAACGGGCGGCGGGGAGGAGCTGGGTTTCGCCGCGCTCAAGAGTGAAGCTGGTCATGTCTGGTTCGTGGGTGGTGGAAGGTCTCCCCTCCGATGCACTCATCTTAACGCACCCGTGACGGCATGGCACCCCCAGCGCTGACCAGTTCACAATCCGTTACGCTTGCGTCTCTGGGATTTCCGCACCCGTGCTGCTAGGTCGGCCCTGCCCTCTGGGGTGCCTGACTGCCAGCAGCGGGAGCAGAGCGCGCCATGAATGCCGGTGTGGAGCCGGCCGCAGCTCTGGCAGCTGGGCCGCTCCGCCGGGGGGAGACGCCCCGCGAGGCGCTCTCGGTAGCGACGGCTGCGCTCGGCGGCGGTGGGGTCAGGCATGGGTGCGGGCCCGGCGGTGGTTGCAGCGGGCATCGGTCGGCGGTGGTGGGATGGATGAGTTGCCGGGTAGGCCCCGGCGGGCCGTGGGGGTCAGGCGGCCTTCATGTAGGCAAAGCTCATGTCCAGCTCTTCGTCGTAAACCGTGTCGTCTTCAATCCGGCAAAGACCGTGCTCAATGCAGAAAAGCACTGCGCGGTTGACGGAAACGCATTCGCCGCTGATGGTGAATTGCTCTCCAGAGCGGAAAGTCCATTCAACGGTTGCGCCGCATCCCTTGAGGATTTGGGCTTCAATCTTGTGAGCGATGGAGGGGAGGGTTGCGGTGGCCATGTCTGACTCGTGGGTGGTGGGGACGTCTCCGCCCCCGATGCCAATACCTTAACGCATCCGTGACGGCCTACCCCTCCCGGTGTGCGCCTGTTCACAATCCGTCACACCAGCACCTCCCGGACGCGGTGCCGGGAGATCCCCAGCCGCTGAGCAATCGCCCGTTGGCTTTGCCCCTCGCGGTGCCACCGGCGGATCCTCTCGGGTTGGGTCTCGGTGGCCCAGGCCAGGACGGCCAGGATGACGATCAGCGGGGTCAGCACCCAGAACAGGGCGCAGGTAATGGTGGTCATGGTGTGGTGATGGCGGGACCGACCGGGGCCTCTCAGGGCCTCTCCAGCAAGTCGAAATGGTGCATCGGATTGCTCCGACCTCCACAACATAACGCCTGGATCACCCAACCGCCACCGGAATCGACACATTCCGTAGCCTTGCTCACTGGTAAGATGGGGGAAGCAGTGGGGTGGTTCCCATTGCACTACAGGCGGTCGCCTGTGGTGGTGGGCAAGGCCTCTGGCGTGATCGTCAGAGGCCTTGCTTTTGGAGGGGGATCAGGGTGATCAATGCCCCCGGTTTCTCCGCCCCCACGCAGTACCGCTTCTGCCAGGTGCAGGAGACGATCCTGGCGTCATCCTGCAACAGGGAGCCAGTCAGGGCATCCTCGGTCGATCGCAGCAACTTGGACCCGTCAGGCTTGACCGCATGATGCTCGGGGGCTGAAGCCCGCAGGATTCCCTTCGGGGTGAAGTGCCCCTTTGGGCGCAAGAACAGGAACACCACTGACATAGAAACGGGCCCCCGGATGATCGGGAGCCCGGTAGCGATGGCGGCGCTGGTGACCAGGGCCCGCCATGGCTTGACGTTCTGGCAGGACTCGATCATCACCCCCCGGCCAAGATGGCGCTTGCTGCCCTGCGGTGCTGGCGCCATGCCCTCGACTCGGAAGGTGATGGCGGTCATTCAATTTCCTTGATTAACCTGCCTGCTTTTTTCCGTGTTTCAACCGCAAGATCGAAGGTCTCCCCTGGATTTGTCGGTTGCAATGGATGAGTGTTAAGCCAGCGATATGGCATTGCTTCGATGGCTAGATCCCAGTCGTACACACGTACTACAGCAATGTCACCCCTTGGGTTGATCACTGCCCATCCGTAATCGGTAGCCATAATTTCGTTTACGGTTTCACGGTAACCAGGTGGGTCTTGCTGGCTTGGTTTCATCAGAACGGCACTTCTTCGTCAGAGGCGGGGCCGCCGTATCCACCACTGCCCTGGTCGTCTCGCTTGCTGCTGAGCAGAGTGAGCTCCCTGACGTTCAGAAACATTTTGCTGCGCTTTTCACCCGTGGACTTGTCAGTCCAGCTTTCGCTTTCAAGTTGACCGCTGACAGCAATCATGCCGCCCTTGCGCACGTAGTCGGCAGCAACCTGGGCGGTCTTGCCCCAGATTTGCAGATTGAGCCAAAGGGGGTCGGCATCGCGTTTCCAGTTATCCACCGCAATGGTGAGATTGGCCACGACAGAGCCAGATTCGAGGTAGCGCACTTCAGGGTCACGACCAGCGCGACCGGTGAATGAGCAAACGTTGAGGGAGGCCACGGGGAATGAATGTGATGGTGATGCCGGGATGGGCTCCCGGCGGGCCTTGGAGTCAGGCGGCGGTGGCGAGGCCCCAGGTGGCGGGCAAGTCGGAGCTGTCGTCGGCGCCAGCGGCATCGTTGGCTGCCGCTGCAGCACCGGCAGCGTTCCACTTCTTCACCGAGGCATCGGAGACGCCAGCGGTGGCCAGCTTGCGCTGAATCTCAAGGGAGAGGCCGCCGATGGCAGCCGTGGCGCCCTTGCTCAGCTCCAGGGCCATGGCGACCAGTCCGGCGGGGGTGAGGCCAGCTTCCTGGCAGCGCTTGAGCGCAGTCGCCTGGGTGGTGCGGGCATTTTCGTTGCTTCGTTCAACCTGTTGCTGCTTGGCGGTTAACCTGGCGGGAGCGTCGTCGCGGTGTGGATTTTCTACGGGCTCCTTGGCCCAGAGCTGCCAGGCCAGGCCGAAGGAGGCGGCGGCAGCGGTGCAAAGGCAGCGGCGATGAGTGTCGGTGAGATCCCTGGCGTCGATCTTCTCCAGGGTGATCGCGGCATTGCGGTTGTCCATCACCGCCTGGGGAAAGTCCGGCGTGCTGGCACCACCGGGGCCCTCGAAATAACCGACAACGTAACCGGTGCCGTTAGGGGCCCTCCAGACGTGCTGACCATCGGCTGTAGGGCGGAGGTGGAACTGCCAACCCGGAGCGTGTTCACGAAGAAGCTGGGCTGTGCGAGCCCAGTTCACGTAGTCGGCGGCGTAGCTGCCCGTGCCCTTCTTATCGATGTCAGCGCTGGTGATCACAGCGCCCAGGTTTGGTGGGGCCAGGGGCCCAGAAAGCTCTGTCATGGCGGTTGGTGTGGTGGTGACCAAGGTGGAAGGGGCTCCCGCGCCCTGGCTTTTTGATTTTAGACCATCCCTAAGCCATTTGGGAATCGCAACGGTTACCCTAGGCGGCAGCAGCCGACCCGGCCCACCCTGCTGCATTATGCAATTTTTGCATTTTTGTTCAGGTTTCGCAACATTCTTGCGGGG
>Ga0209597_1000121_pt1 | contig 48632 bp, 49 predicted proteins | sample M_140625_MF_Meta_FD_187316 | JGI IMG/M metagenome (GOLD analysis project Ga0209597, IMG submission 187316) | Freshwater microbial communities from Lake Montjoie, Canada to study carbon cycling - M_140625_MF_MetaG (SPAdes) (version 2) | ecosystem: Environmental > Aquatic > Freshwater > Lake... | reverse complement strand
CGCTGCCCGGAGTAAGTTGCGGTTCGGAATAGTAACGGAAATCTTCGAGCTTACGGCGCTCGATGGTGCGACCCAGGAGAACTTCGATCTGCTGGAGATGGTGCATCTCGTCCGGAGAGAAGAGCGTAAAAGCTTCGCCTTCGGCGGAAGCGCGGCCAGTGCGTCCGATACGGTGGACGTAGTCTTCGGCGTGCTCCGGCACGTTGTAATTAATGACGTGGGTGACACCGCGGATATCCAGACCGCGCGAAGCGATGTCGGTCGCCACCATGATGGAGAACTTACCAGACTTGAAGCCAGCAAGGGCGGCCGCTCGCTCGGACTGCGAACGGTCGGCGTGCATCGTGGCGACGGGCGTGCCGTGGCCTTCGATCCACTCGGCAATACGGTCGGCATCGCGCTTGGTGCGAGTGAAGACGATGACGGACTTGTAACCGCTCTTGTTGAGCAGGGCCAGCAGCAGGTCATACTTCTGGAAGATGTCGACCGGGTAGATCGCGTGTTCGACCGTATCGGCGGCGCCGAGGCCCGTACGAACGTCAATCGTAACCGGATCGCGAAGCGCCCAGCCCGCGATGCGGCCGATGGCGTCGGAGATCGTGGCGGAGAAGAGCAGCGTCTGGCGGTCCTTCGGGCAGTAGTTGACGATGCGAGTGACGTCCTCGATGAAGCCCATGTCCAGCATGCGGTCGACTTCGTCCATGATCAGCATCTGGATGGACTTCAGGTCCAGGATCTTCTGCTCATGCAGGTCGAGCAGGCGGCCCGGGGTCGCGATGACGACATCGACGCCCTCTTCAAGCGCCTTGACCTGGGCGCCGTAGCCCACACCACCGTAAAGGAGCGCAGTGCGGGTGCCGAAGTGCTTGCCGTATTTCTGGAAGTTTTCGTCGACTTGGACGGCGAGTTCGCGTGTCGGCACGAGGACGAGGCAACGGGGTTTGCCGGCGGCGGGACCGAGGAGCGAAAGCGTCGGGAGAGCGAAGGCGGCGGTCTTACCGGTACCGGTCTGGGCAGCACCGATGAGATCCTTGCGGGCCATGATGACCGGAATCGCCTGAGCCTGAATGGGGGTCGGGGTCACGTAGCCGTGTTCGGCTAAGGAGCGCAGGACTGGCTCGGGCAGACCGAGGTCGGAAAACGTAGACATAAAGTTAAGTTAGAAAGCGATACGCAGGGGCAAAGGGAAAGGATAAAGGGAGGAAAACTCGGCCGAGAAGGCAAACCTCAGGCTAGACGGGGCTTTTCAGCGCTTTCGGGTCCGGGTTTGACAATCCCCGCGGGATTCCCTGCATAGAGCTTCCTTCCGCAAAAGAAGGAACGCACGGTGGTTGTAGCTCAGTTGGTTAGAGCACTGGTTTGTGGTACCAGGGGTCGGGGGTTCAAGTCCCCTCAATCACCCCACTTTGCAGGAGCCCCGGAGCAATCCGGGGCTTTTCTGCGAGTGCGTGCAACCCAGGGTCTGCCGCGGTGTATGCTACGTATAACCCCATGCGCTTCGCCCTCATCGCCCTTATCCCCCTGACCACCCTTGCCGCAGACCTGAAACCCATGATGGTGGAAACCGACATGGTGATTTTTGCGGATAACTTCTCCCAGTCCCGCGAGCTCAAGGCAACCGCCGGATCAGCAGCCAAGAACGCGACTGCCCCGCAGCCGTGGAATCCGAATCAAGGTACGCGCTGGACCGTCGCAGAGGGCGTCCTCAAGGGCCAGGCCTCCACGCCGGAATACCAAAGTTCCCACGACACGCATAAAGGCGTCCACCCCCGCATCGTGCTTAACGCCACTCCGGCGGAATATGTAGTCAAGTTCTCCTTCCGCTTGATTGATGGCAAACCCTTCGACGCCGCCAACCGGAAGTCGGTCTCACCCTTCCTGGAATTCGGTCACCACATCTCCCGCATCTCCTGGGGCGCCGCCGGCGCGATGCTTCTCGCCGATGCCGACAGCCTGCAGGTCGATGCCGCCAAAGACTTCAAGCTCGAGACCGGGAAGTGGTACACGGTGTTGACTGAACGTCGCGCAGATGAAATCTACGTTCAATTTCAGGACGGTCCGTCCTTTTACGGTAAGCATGACAGCTACAAGAGCGAACCTCACGCGGTAATGATTGCCGGACTCGAGGCTGGCCATATGGAAATCGACGATGTGACGGTCTGGTCAATCAAAGGAGGAGATCAGCCCACCTGGTCCGCGACACAGAAGGCCCGTCCAGCAACCAAGGAAGTCCGAATCAAAGAAGCCAAGGCGAAGTAGTAACTCAGCAGGAGCGGCCTCCTGTCCCTGCGCTCAGCCCTGCGCGCCCTTGGATTTGAAGTAGGCCTCGATGGCATCGCGGATGGCCTTCTCGAAAGCGTCGTCCTTGGACTTCAGCTCCGCATCGATCTTCGGCTCACCCACCTGCACGCCGCGGCGGAACAGTTTCTCTTCTCCGAGGGCCAGACGCTGACCGTAATAGGTCACATAGCTGACATGAAACTTATAACCCGACGGATAGTTGGTCAGCGTAACGTAGGCTTTTTCGACCGGATAGTCGGACTTGATCTGCTGCAAGGCCTTGCGGACCTCGGCGGTGACTTCCGTGGACTCGCACTTGATCTTGTTGTCCATGAAGCGCGCATCGGCGAACTCGACTTCAAACGGAAAAAATATACCCGTCTGCATGCCGTGAAATTCGGTATTCGGGACGCCGTAGTATAAGATGGCACCGGAGACGCCGGTCACGGCGGCCAGCCCCAAAAGGACAAGGGCAGGATGCATCGGTTTCTTGAGTTCGACGGAGCACATAGTCGATAGGCATAGGACGCGCTCGCCCCGAATCAACCAGATTGGGGACGTGGGAAATCGACCTCTTAATTCAGCGTCTGAAGGAAGGCCTTCACATCCTCGAGCTCCTGGGGCTTGAGGATCAATCCCATCGGCGGCATCGGCGAGACGCCCAACTTCTCGAAGCCCTTCGCGAGGACCTTGTTCGGTTCGAGCAGGGACTCTTGGATGTAGGCCGGCGTGGCACGCGTGGCGATGCCGTCGAGCGCGGGGCCGATGGCGCTCCCCTTCCCGCCCACCATGTGACAGATCGCACAGGCGGCAATGGGATGCTTCCAGAAGATTTGCTCGCCGCGAGCGGCTACGCCGGCGGTCACGGGAGTATCGCCGACCATGGTAAGTTCACAGAGTTTCACGTCGTCAAAAATGGCGTCGCCGCCAGAGGCCACCTGCAAGAGATTGATGCTAGCCTTGGTGCGATTGCCGCTGTTGAAGACGACATCAACTTCGCCCCATTCGGATTCGCGGGCGATGACCTTCTCGGTCTCGGCCCGACCGATATGGTCGTTAAGGCTAGCCTTACCGCGCATGGCGTGGGTCTTGATCCAGGCGCTCAGGCGATACTCGGTATTCGGCTTCAGCTCGACGTCGGCGAAGAGGCTCGTGTCGTCGTCGCCTCGCGCGATGACGCGCACCGCGTTCTTACCGGAATGGATAAGTGCAGGGTCGGTGACGATCGCCCATGTGACGGCCTTGTTACCGGGCTTGCTACTGCCGCCATAATCACGGCGCTTCCAACCCGCAGGCAACTTCTTGTCCGCGGCTAGTTCCTCGAAGCCCGGATTGGGTAACAGATTCGGCCCTTCGACGAAGGTGGCAGTCTTATGCTTCTTCGCGAGTAGACGGGAGGCCTCGTTAAGCCATTCGTCGGACTTGACGGCCGCGTCGGCGGCGAGCTGGCGGACGAGCGTCTGCACTTCGGGGGTCGTCGGGAAATCGGCGAGCTTCACTAGGGCAGCGAGACGGGTCGTCGAATCCTTATCGGCGACGACGCCCGAACCAAAGAGGAGCTTCTGCGCCGGTTCGTCGCTTCCGAGAGCTCGGATCGCATTACGACGCAAGCCAGCGGCCGACGAAAGTAAAGCGGCCTGGTGCGTGGCAGTATCGAGTTCGCCGAGACCATGAAGGGACCAGAGGGCATGGATGGCGGCGACATCCTTGGAGGACTTAATGACGAGGCCGCGAAGGGCGGGCGCGAGGTCCTTCTTCTTGCCTTCGACGATCAGGCGCTGGGCCTGCAGTCGGCCGTATTGGGTGCTACCGGAAAGTCCGGCGATGAGTTCGTCGGAAGAGTCGCCTTGTGCGGCCTTGGCACCAGTGCCGGCCTTATCCCAGACGAGGCGGTAGATACGACCACGGGCGTGGTCGCGCAGATCGTTCTCGTGCGCACCACCGACGCCGGTCTTGGCGTCATAGCCACCGCGACCCACGCTGGGGGTGGGATTATGCTGGATGATGAAGTTCTGCCAGTCAGCGAACCAGATTGCGCCGTCCGGACCGACGGCCGAGAACACGGGCGACATCCATTCATCGGAGCTGGCGACCAGACTGTAGCCGTCCTTAGCCACGTAACCGGCGCCATCCGGCTGAACGTCCATGAGGGCGATGACCTTCATCGTGGGCTCGCAGACCATCGCCTTACCCTGCAGTCGTGGAGGTAGGTGAGCGGAGTAAATAAAGTTAGATCCGGCGGCGGCGGTGTAGCCGCCCATGACGTCGACCTGTCGGAAGTTCGGGGTGATCGTGTGCGTCTTGTCGACGAGGTTGATCTTCTTAGCCGTCATCGTGCGAGCGCCCTTCGGAACAATGTTGGCCGGGATGCCGCCGAAGAAGATCGGGGCGTTATTGGCCGTGCCGCCGAAATCGTCACCGGAAGCATTGGCACTCTGACCCCATGTGTTGTTCGTGAATTGATGCAGGTATTCCAGTTTGGTACCGTCAGCGGAGAAACGGTAGCTGCCCTGCGCGAAGGATTTCGGCTGGCCACCGATCTCCCCGCTGAAACCGCTGTAACCAACCGCACCGCGTAGCCAGTTATCATAGCCGTAGGAGAGGCTGCTCGTCTGGGCGTGGGTGTCGCGGATACCCCATCCAGTCAGGATGATATGGCGGACGTCGGCCTTGTCATCGCCATCGGTATCTTGGAGGAAGACGAAGTTCGGCGCCTGCGAGACGATCACGCCTCCGTTGGCGAATACGAGGCTCGTCGGGATGTTGAGTTTATCGGCGAAGACCGTGAACTTGTCGGCTTTACCATCTCCGTCGGTGTCTTCACAGATCTTGATGCGGTCGTTACCCTGCTGCTGATCTTCCTTCACGCCGTGCGGATAGTCGGAGGTCTCGCAGACCCAGAGGCGACCACGCGCATCCCAGGCGAACGCAATCGGCTTCATGATATCGGGCTCGGAAGCGAACAGCACCAGCTTCATATCGGCCGGGACCTGCGTGCGCTCCATGCTGCCCTTGACCGAGAAAGGCTTTTGGAAGGTCAACGGCTCGGGGCGCTTCTCGTAGTTGGCCACGTTGGTATTCTTCTCGCGGACTTCAGGTTCACGCTGCGCGAGGAACTTCTGCCAGCTAGCCTTGCGGGCGGGCGATAGCGCGGCCTCGAGCTGGGCGCGGAAAGCCGCGGGAGTCGTGTCGGCCTTGACGACCAGCACCGGTAGTGATCCTAGCGCAGAAGCAGCACCCTTGACGGCCAGGGCGTCGTAGCGCTCGAGCGTGGCGGAGTCGGGCGTGAGGCTCGAGGCATAATCGAACCAGATCGCGTCGCGGCCGAGCTCGGCCATCAGCGAATGGAGCGGACCGACGGCGGACTGCTCATCGCCGCTGGCGTCCAGATACAAGACGCGGACCGGGCCTTCGGCGGGCGCCGCGGAGGCCAGGACGGTGAGGCAAACGGAAAGAAAAGCGACGAGGGGGCGCATGGGGGTATGGGTGAAAGACAAACGTATCCGTGAAGTGTGGCAACCCGGAGGAGACAATAAAACTAGTGATTCCACCCGTACAGACGGGGACTTTGTCGTAAAAATGAAAGCCCCGCCGAGCGCCAAGACCGTCGGGCACAAAAAACGGCGCCCACCTGGGCGCCGTTGTTCGGGGAGCGATTGCTCAGTGACCTCAGTGGTCGTGGTGGTCGCCGCCAGCCGAAGGCTTGTTATCCTCCGGCATGTCGGTGATGAGACACTCGGTCGTGAGCAGCAGGCCAGCCACGGAGGCGGCGTTAATGATCGCGGTGCGGGTGACCTTGGTCGGGTCGACGACGCCGGCCTTGATAAGGTCTTCGTAAGCGCCGGTCGCCACGTTGTAACCCTCGGCACCCTTGTGCTTGAGCATCACTTCCTGGACGATGAGGGAACCTTCGACGCCAGCGTTGAAGCACAGCGTGCGGAGCGGCTCTTCGATCGCCTTACGGACGATTTGGGCGCCGATCTTTTCGTCGCCGACGAGGGAGTTGATCACAGCGTCGATGGCCTTGACGGTGCGCAGGAGAGCGACACCACCACCAGGGACGATGCCTTCTTCGACGGCCGCACGGGTGGCGTGCAGGGCGTCGTCGACGCGGTCCTTCTTCTCCTTGAGTTCGGTCTCGGTCGCGGCACCCACGTGGATGACGGCGACGCCGCCAGCCAGCTTGGCGAGGCGTTCCTGGAGCTTTTCCTTATCGTAGTCGGAGGTGGTCTCTTCGATCTGGCGACGGATGAGCTTCACGCGGCCCTGAATGTCGGCGGACTTGCCGGCACCCTGGATGATCGTGGTGTTTTCCTTGTCAGCGACAATGCGCTTGGCGCGACCGAGGTCGGCCACCTTGACGGACTCGAGCTTGATGCCGAGGTCATCGGTGACGAAGCGGCCACCAGTGAGGACAGCGATGTCTTCCATCATGGCCTTGCGGCGGTCGCCGAAGCCAGGAGCCTTGACGGCGCAGACGTTGATCGTGCCGCGGAGGCGGTTGACGACGAGGGTAGCGAGGGCTTCGCCTTCGATTTCCTCAGCGATGATTAGGAGTGGCTTGCCGGTCTTGGCGACTTCCTGAAGGAGAGGCAGCAGGTCCTTCATGGCGCTGACCTTCTTCTCGTAGAGGAGGATGTAGGCGTCTTCGAGGATGGCCTCGAGCGTCTCGGCGTTGGTCGCGAAGTACGGGGAGAGGTAACCCTTGTCGAACTGCATACCTTCGACGACGTCGAGGGTAGTCTCGATGGTCTTAGCTTCTTCGACGGTGATGGTTCCGTCCTTACCCACGCGGTCCATGGCTTCGGCGATGATATCACCGATGGACTCGTCCCAGTTGGCGGAGACGGTAGCGACCTGCTTGATTTCCTTGCGGTCCTTGACCTTCTTGGAAATCACGGCGAGTTCCTTGACGATGGCTTCGGTGGCCTTGTCGACGCCACGCTTGACGAAGATCGGGTTGGCGCCAGCGGCGACGAAGCGAAGGCCCTCCTTGTAGATGGCTTCAGCCAGGACGGTCGCGGTGGTCGTGCCGTCACCGGCCTTGTCGGCGGTCTTGGAGGCGACTTCGCGCACCATCTGGGCGCCCATATTTTCGTAAGGATCGTCGAGCTCGATCTCCTTGGCGACAGTGACGCCGTCCTTGGTGACCTTCGGGGCGCCGAACTTCTTGTCGATCATCACATTACGGCCCTTAGGGCCTAGGGTGACTTTGACGGCACGGGCGAGGATGGAGACGCCATTGAGCACCTTGCGGCGGGCGGCTTCGTCGAACAGAATCTGCTTCTTGGACATATTAGTATGGTTTGAGAGTTAGTGGGGGTGAGATTATTCGATGATGGCGAGGATCTCTTCTTCGCGGAGAAGGAGGTAGATCACTTCGTCGAGCTTCACTTCGGAGCCTGCGTATTTGCCGACGAGAACCTTGTCGCCGACCTTAACGTTGAAGGCTACTTTCTTGCCGTCCTTGTCGAGGGCGCCGGTGCCGAGGGCGATGACTTTGGCTTCCTGCGGCTTCTCCTTAGCGGAGTCAGGGATGATGATGCCTCCCTTAATTTCTTCGGCTTCTTCGATGCGCTGTAGGAGGACGCGGTCGCCGAGGGGCTTAACGCTGGGTTTGGTGTTTTTGGCCATGGTGGGTATTTGGGTAGAGGGTGGTCGTTGGGGACGTATGCGACTTTGCAGAACAGATGCCAAAGCCGTTTTGCTGAGGTTAAGCAAACGATTTAGGGGGTTTTCTCGGCTTCGAGCCCTTATCGACCCCCTAAATGGCCCATTGTTCCCGCTTTTACTCGAGACACCGTGTCACACCCCTGAGACAATGGGCGTTCGCGGGCCAGAGATTGGAGGACACGTGGGCCCTCCCTCCCTCTTGTCCTCTAAGCCAAGTCTCCCGGCTGCTTACCTTCGGGCTCCTTGATCTGATCGCCCCAACCGAGGATGCGAGCTTGGGCCCCGTGATGCTCAGCCCTGATCTTATCGCCGCGCTCCATCCAAATACGGGACATCGAGGTGTGGACGTGGATGTCCTTCGGGCGAAGGGCGAGGGCTTGTTCGCCGGCTGCGAGGGCCTCGTCCAACTGACGCGAGGCGAAGTGCACCTCGGCCTTGGCCAGCCAAGCTTCGAAGCAGGCTGGATCGGCGGACACCGCCGCCTGCAGCTTCGTCAACGCCGCCGCCTCGTCGCCCATGGCGAAATCGAACGCCGCCTCGTCCGCCAAGGCCAGGGCGCGCGCTGAGGGCGAGGAATCGGACATGCGGACACCGTGCGTGGAGCCCGTGGCATCGCAAGCGCTCCTTTCACGCTTGGAAAGGGGCCAAGGGGGTCGCAACTTACCCGCATTATGGATCCTCGCTACGGAAAGCTCGCCGACGTGCTCTGCGGTTTCTCGACCCGTCTCAAGAAGGGGGAGAGCGTGCTCATCGATGCCCACGACGTCCCCGAGGAGTTCGTCATCGCCCTCATCCGGGCCGCTCGCGAACGCGGCGCCACCCCGATGGTCAACCTCCATAAGGCCCGCGTCGGACGCGAGATGGTCAAGGGCGGTACCAAGGAACAGTTCAAGCTGGCCGCCGACCACGAGCTCGCCCGCATGAAGAAGATGCAAGCCTACATCGCCGTGCGCGGTTCGGACAACATCTTCGAAGGCAGCGACATCCCGGCCGCTCAGGCCAAGCTCAACGGTGAGCTGATGCGTCCCGTGCTCGACCACCGCGTCAACAAGACCAAGTGGGTCGTCCTCCGCTGGCCGACCTCGTCGATGGCCCAGCAGGCCAAGATGAGCACCGAAGCCTTCGCCGATTTCTACTTCCGCGTCTGCACGCTCGACTACTCGCGCATGATTCCAGGCATGGAAGCCCTCAAGCAGGCGATGATGAAGACCGACGAGGTCCACATCGTCGGCCAGGGCACCGACCTGAAGTTCAATATCAAGGGTATGAACGCCATCCCTTGCGGCGGCGAATATAACATCCCCGACGGCGAGGTCTTCACCGCGCCCATCAAGGACTCCGTCAACGGCGTCCTGCAGTACAATTGCGCGACCATCTACCAGGGCGTCTCGTTCGAGAATATCCGCCTGGTCTTCCGCAAGGGCAAGATTGTTGAGGCTACCTCGAACAACACCAAGCGCCTCAACGAGATCCTCGATACCGACGGCGGCGCGCGCTTCATCGGCGAATTCGCCATCGCCTTCAATCCGCACATCCTCAACCCGATGCAGGACATCCTGTTCGACGAGAAAATTGCGGGCTCCTTCCACTTCACGCCCGGCAAGTGCTACGAGACCACCGACAATGGCAACCATTCGTCCATCCACTGGGACATGGTCTGCATCCAGCGCCCCGAATACGGTGGCGGGGAGATCCGTTTCGACGGCCAGGTGATCCGCAAAGACGGCCTTTTCCTTCCCAAGCCCCTCCAAAAATTGAATCCCGCATACCTCCTCGGTAAGGCCAAATAACATGGCCCAACCCAAGAAACCCAAGAAAGCCCAGCCCAAGCGCCTCGGATCGCGCCCGCAGGCCCGCACGGCCAAGGCGCTGAAGCGCAAGAACAAGCCGGCGCCGCACGTGCCCTACGCGGCCCGTCCCGCCAAGGCTCCGATCGAGGAGCTACGCCCGGATGAGATCGTCAAGACGCGTATCCCGAGCGAGTTCGAACCCGCCCGCGCCGACAAGATTGTCGCGACCCTACTTGAAGGCGTAAGCCGCTCGCGTGTGCAGAAGGCCCTCGACCTCGGCATGGTGAAGGTCAACGGCCAGCCCGCCGACCGCCGCACAGTGCTCAACCCTGGCGACGCCATCGAGGTTGCCCTGCCCTCCCCCGGCGAACCCACCGCTCGTCCGGTTAAAATGTCCATCGAAGTCCTCTTCGAAGACGCACACATCATCGCCGTCAACAAGCCCGCCGGCCTGCTCACGCACCCCGTCCAGGGTTCCGACGAGGTCTCGATCGTCCACGGCCTTCTGCATTACACGAAGGGCAAGCTCGCCCCGGCCGGCGGCGCGCCCCGCCCTGGCGTTGTGCATCGTCTCGACCGCGAAACCTCCGGCGTCATCGTACTCGCAAAGACCGATAAGGCCTACCACGCGCTCGTGGCGCAGTTCGCCGCCCGCACCGCCAAGAAGGAATACCTCGCGCTCGTCGACAAGGCCCCGCGCCTGCTCTCCGGCGTGATCAACGCCAACATCGACCGCCACCGCACCGTCCGCGTGCGCATGGCCGTCCGCGAAGACGGCCGCGAAGCCATCACCGACTGGCGCGTGGAAGAAAAATATGGCGTCGATGCCGCGCTCGTCCGGGCCTTCCCGCACACCGGCCGCACGCACCAGATCCGCGTTCACCTCGCGCACATCACGCACCCGATCCTGGGCGACCGCACCTACGGTAAGTTCGACGTCCCGACCTACACTGGCTGGCCGATGCCCCGCGTGATGCTCCACGCCCATAAGCTCACCTTAGCGCACCCGCAGACCGGCAAGCCGCTCACGATCACCGTCGAGCCGCCGAAAGACTTCCTCGAACTCAAGGAATGGCTGGCCAAGAAGTTTGGCCGCAAGCCGTACCTACTGCCTGCGTAAAGGAAACAGGAGGGTCCGAAACAGGGGCAGGGCTAAATTACTAGCCCTGCCCTTTTTGTTATTCAGAATCCCTTCTGACCGGGCTTGGGCACCTTAGTTGGGGCCTTCCACTCGGCCGGCACGATCTTCGCAGCGGTCAGCGGGTCATTGTCACCGTCGGCCTTCATCTCGGCCGCCAGCTTGGCCAGCATGGCCTTGAGTCGCTCTGCTTGGACGGGCTCGGCGGATAGGTCCGTGGTCTCATATGGGTCGGTCTGGAGGTCGAAGAGCTGGGTGCGGTCGACGTGCGGGTAGCGGATCAACTTCCAGCGTCCGTCGTTGAGCGCCTTCTGGAGTGACTTATAACCGAACATTAGGAACGGGCGGGCAGACTTGGACGGATCCCTGAGGACCTCCGAGAATTCGCTGCCTTGGGAATCCTTCGGTGCCGCGACGCCGCACAGCTTACCCAGCGTGGGCATGACGTCGAAGAGGTAGCACATCGCGTCACTACGTCGGTCGAAGACGATGCCAGGTCCGGCGACGATGAGCGGCACGCGCATGGAGTGCTCATAGAGGTTCTGCTTGCCGATGAGGCCGTGTGAACCGCGGGCGACGCCGGAGTCAGCGGCGTAGACGATGATCGTGTTGGCGGCAAAAGGCGACCCATCGACGGCGTCAAGGATACGACCGACCTGCACATCCAAGAAGCTGATGTAGCGATAATACTCGGAGAGCATCTGCTTCACGTCGGCTTCCGGGCGGGGCCACCTCAGAAGCTGTTCATCACGGACGACCATCTCGCCATTGTCGAACGGGTGCTGCGGCAGGAAGTTCGGCGGCAACGGAATCGAGGCGACGTCGTACTTCACCGGAAAGCCGTCGGGCACGATGTGCGGGTCATGCGGGCCATCGAAGGCGAGATAGGAGAAGAACGGTTTCTTACCATCCTGCGATTTCAGGAACGCCAGCGTCTCATCGGTCGCCTCTTCACACAAGTGCTTCGGGGAGATCTTTGCGGGGGTCAGCTTACCCGTCGGCAGCATATCGCTGGTCGGGGCTTTCAGGGGATTGGCCATACCGCCCACGAAGAGCGCTCGGGCCTGCTGGAAGGACTTCGGTAAAGCGGGCGGGCCGTTGTGCCATTTACCGGCAGCGAAAGTCGCATAACCAGCTTCACCAAAGGCGTGCGGCCAGGTCTCGTGCTTCAGGAGTTTCTCGTCGATCTGGGCGAGCGAGCGACCGGAGAGCAACATCGCACGCGAAGGCACGCACGTCGCGCCGCCATTACCGCCCTGCATATAGGCGCGGGTGAAAGCGACCCCGCGCTTCACGAGACGATCGAGGTTCGGGGTTTTGATGACCGGATTGCCCAGCGCGGCAATGGTGTCGGCACGCTGGTCATCGGCAAAGATGAAGACGACGTTCGTTGCCGGTACGGCGGTCAAGGAGACGACAGTAGCCAGGAAGGCAACCAGGAGACGGGGCGAGCTCATGTCCCCATCCAACCCCTTCAGCCACAGAAGGCAACCTGAGTTCAGGCGTTGAAACCGTGGTGCCCGTCCTGCTTACGGTGCTCAGGGGCGTCCGGTTCGACATGCACTAACACTGAAATGACCTCCGGATGCGAACGGAGAATGTCGGACTTGATCCGGCCGGCGATAGCATGCCCTTCGGCGACCGTGGCGCCTTCGGCGACCTGCAGGTGGAAATCCACCTCAAAGCGGTCGCCCAGACGACGGGCACGAAAGGCATGGAAACCCTTGGCTCCCGGTGCCGCTAGGATATGTTCGCTAAGATCGCGCAACACGTGCGCGGCCGGCGCGGTATCCAAGAGATCTTCGCAGGCGCTTTTGAAGAGTTTGATACCCTCGGAACCCAGCCAACCGGCGAGCACGAGGCCGACAACCTTATCCAGAGCCGTCCATTCGGGATTAACATTGGCCACAACGACAGCGACCAGCGCGAGCAGCGAGGCGATGGCGTCGGCGCGATGGTCCGTAGCGTTGGCCATCAGCAGCCGCGAACCTAGGCGCTCGGCCTGACGGCGCGCATACTGATAGAAGCCTTCCTTGATCAGTAAAGCGGCACCGGCTACCCAAGCGGCGGCGATGCCAGGGGTTGCGGCGGCGGCACCGCTAACGAGGGCGGATAGCGACTGCCAAGCTAGGCCGATGCAGAAAATCAGCACCAGCGACGAGATGAGCATCGTCGCCAAGGTCGAGAAACGATGGTGGCCATAAGGATGATCGTCGTCCTTCGGCAGGTGCGCAAACTTCAGCCCGATGATCGCCGTAATATCACCGGCGATATCGACCAACGAATGGATACCGTCAGCGACGAGAGCCTGCGATGAGGCGATGATGCCCACGCTGAGCTTGGCGCCAGCCATGATAACATTGACCGTCAAGCTGAGCGCCACGGTCAGACCACCCTCGCGCTGCAGCGTCGTACTCATTTGGGTGAATTAGCCCTAATCAGGTCCGCTTCGGCCTGCCAGTTGATTCGAGGTAGGCGGGCTTCAGCGACGGCGGGATGGCCGTTCAATTCGCGCACTAAGGCCTCGAGATTACCCCAAGGCGCACCGCCAGGTAGTTGGCGCCAAGCGTCGAGACGGATGAGGGATTCTTCATGACCGGGCCAGGCGGCGGCGACATCTCCGGACTGCAGCGAGACCTCCGCGGCCTGATGGCCAGGTTTCAGTTTGATCGCGATGCGATCAGCGAAGGTAAACTCATAAGACGCCACCGGACCGGCCTCGGCCAGGGCGACACCCGGAGCGTAGGACTCCTTAATCAGAATGTGTTCCTCGGGCAGCTCCTTGCCTTCGGGAGTGTAGCGACGGGTACCGCCGGTAACGAGCGTGCGAACCTTCGCCCCACCCTGTTTCTCGTCGACTTGCTCGAAGAGGACATATTTTCCGTAGAAGCCCTTCTGCATGACCGCGAAGTCGTACATCATCGGAGCCATGCTCAAGGAAGAGCGGACCGCCCGAAGTTGATTCTTCTTCTCGCTGCCACAGGACTTGCCGCCGAGCAAAAGTACGATGCCCAGCAAGGCTCCTACTAGGAAGATGACGAAGCGTTCGCGCTGACCCATGCCCCGACATCAGCGAAGGAAGCCCACGGGAGCAAGGAGAAGCCTCCGTCTCGCCGTTTGGCGTTGGAAATTCGCCGCCAGACACCAAAACAGCCTCATGCTTCAGGCCACCGTCGAGACCCGCGTCCGCTTCGCTGAGACCGATGCGATGGGCGTCACCTATCATGGCAACTACCTACCTTGGTTTGAGATGGCTCGCGTCGCCCTGCTTGACCAGCTCGGCACCCCCTATCGTCAACTCGAGCAGGAAGGCTTCCTCCTGCCCGTCCTCGAGACCGGCCTGACCTACCACCGCCCTTCCCGCTTCGACGACCGCGTCCGCATCACGGTGACCTTGGCCGAAAAGCCCATGGCGAGACTCAAGCTCACCTACAAGGTCGAGCGCGATGGCGAGCTGCTCGTCGAAGGCTTCACCATCCACGCGTTCGTGAACCGCGAGTTCAAGGCCGTGCGCCCGCCGGAAAAAATCGAGGCCGCGCTGCGCAAAGCCTTCAGCGCCTGATTTCATGAAAATCGCCGCCGCCCCGCTCGGGCCATTCGAAACCAATGCCTACCTCATCGTTGCCGAGAACGGCAAGGACTGCTGCGTCGTCGACGCGCCCAAGGATGCTGGCCCGCTGCTACTCGCGGAGATCAAGAAACAAGGCCTGAACCTGACGCACCTGCTCATCACGCATGGCCACTGGGATCACATGTGCGACGGACGCTACTTCGCCGACGCCGGCGCCAAGGTCATCGCACACAAGGACGACCAGCAGCTCATCGAGAACATCGAGGCCTACCGCTCCCGCTATCAGTCGATGATCCCTTCGCTCTCCGACGATGATTTCCGCTCGGTGAAGGTCGACCGCTGGGTGGACGACGGCGACATCGTCGAAGCCTGCGGATTCAAGTTCGAGATCCGCCACGTGCCTGGCCACTGCCCGGGCAGCATCCTCTTCTACGCCGCTGACCAGAAGATTGCCTTCACGGGTGATGCTATCTTCAAGGGCTCCGTCGGCCGGACCGACCTCCCCAATGGCGATTGGAATCAGCTCCTGACCTCGATTCGCGCGCGCATCTACACCCTGCCGGACGACGTGGTGCTCCTGCCGGGCCACGGCGGCCAGACCTCGGTCGGCGTTGAGATGAAGACCAATCCGTACGCCAAGCCCTAAGCCGCGTGCCTTCGCCCTGCCCTTTCCTGCCGTTCTGCGGTCGCCCGCTCACGTGGCGCGACCTCAACGCCTTACGGGATGACCAAGGGCCGGAGCTTTACCGCCTTTGCCTCGAATACGGCCAGCAGCTCTGGCTTGAGGATCTACCGGCCCGCGCGCTCCTCGCCGTCGACCGAGCGTTGTATTGCGACGTCCCCGATGACGCCAACGTGCTGACCGAGTACCCGATGCCCTATCGGACCATCGGCTGGATGGTGAAGCAGCCCTGCGAGAACTTCGCCGGAAACGCGCGTGTCCATTACCAACACCTCGCGGATCGTGTGCGCGGCGAGCGTGCCGAACTCAAGAAGTGGCGGGCCTGGGCCGCCTGGGCCGTCACACGTCACGCGCGTCCGGATCTCGAAGACGACCCCAAGCACATCGTCACCGAACCTACGCACGTGGAGATCGAAGACGGCTTACGGACCCACGGACTCGCCAGCGAAATCGTCGAATGGCGCAAAGCGCTGGCCGACTAAAACCATCCTTCCATTTCACATGACCCTCCACTCTGACCATTCCCTCCGCATCGTCGTCGATGCGACCGACTTGTACGCAGGCCAGCCGGGCGAACATGCACTCGAACAACACGACGCGCCGGCCGAGAGCCGCATCACCCTTAGATCGCTTAAGTCCGGCGAATCGGTGACTCATGACGGAGTCAGGTTGCTCGAGGTACTCGTATTACGCGGGTGCGTTAGCCTCAATGGCGAGGCCCTCGGCCCGGCTTCTTACGCCCGCTTGGCGCCCGGCGTATCCGCCACGGTCACATCGACCGAGGCCAGCGTGGTCTACCTCAACGAACGAACCCCGACGGAGCCGGAAAAGGATTCCTACGCGCTGCGCGGCGCAGACCTAGACTGGCGTCAAGGCATGGTGCCGGGACTCAAGGTGACGTCCCTGCACCAAGGCCTGACGAAACATACCGCCTTGGTGCGCTGGGCGCCCGAGACCCGTTTCAATCCGCACACCCACGTCGGCGGCGAAGAGATCCTGGTCCTTGAGGGTGTCTTCCGCGACGAGCATGGTAGTTATCCGGCTGGCACGTGGATCCGCAGCCCGCATATGAGCAACCACCGGCCGTTCACCGGACCGGAAGGTGCGACTATACTCGTGAAAGTCGGGCACCTCGACGTGACCTAAACCGTCACTTCGTCACGTCCAGGATCTCGGCCTCGAGCGTAATCGTGCGACCGTTCGACCCCCCGATTACCGCCGGCTTCCCGGGCATGAGCGTCACCACGGACTTGACTTGCGAAAGTGACACCTGTGGCGCGGGGGTATCCAGGATGACCGCCTTGTGTAATACCAGCTCCACGGACTGGCCAAGGCGAGAGAGCGTCAGCGCCTCGCGCTTCTCGTCATAGGAACGGAGCGTCCAACCATCGATTCGGCGACCCAACGGTACCCACTGGCGCTTGCCGGCGGCATCTTCGATGGAGAATAGCTTGTCCTTCGTCAGCACGCCATGGAAGAAAGGGAGGTTACTCTTCGGGCGCGGTTGCTGGGGCGCATCCGGGGTAGCGACAGGCACGATTGTGGCGATCCCGCTTTCGGCGAACACCACGAAGTCGCCATCAAGGGTGAGCGAGCCATCCTTGTTGACCTTCGGGGTGACCGTAAAGACCACGCCCTCATCGGCCGAACCGACGCGAATCGTGGTCTGCTTCCCATCGACGGTGATCACCGTGGGCGCAGCATAGATTTCCGGCTTACCATCCTTGTCGAGGCGGGTGAACGACGCCTTCACCTTTAAGTGCGTCGGCACCGCTTCCTCCGCCGCGCAGACCGTGGCGGCCGACAGGACGAGAAGCAATAGGCGTAGCATCGATTAGCGGGCGATCGGGGTCGCGGAGACCGAAGCGCTGACCGTCACCTCAAGCCCACCGACGCCAGGGATCTTGGCGACCTCGCCGGGACGCACCGTCACGACGGCATTAAGTTCACTGGCGGAAGCTTCGATTGAAGATTTGTAGAGGTGTAATTCCTGGTGGGTGGTACCCTGCGCGACGACGAGCATCTCCTTCTCCTTGTCGTAGGATTCGAGAATCCATCCATCTACGACGGCGCCGAGTTTGCACCAGCGGCGGCCGCCCTTGCTGTCCTGAATCGAGAAGAGCCCATCTTGGGAGAGCACCGAGTAGAAGGTCAGCGTGCCATCATGCGACTTCGACTCGCGCTTACGCTCGCGACCGGCCTGCTTCGGGTCGACCGGCTCGGCTTTGGCGGTAATGACGACGCGAAGGGAGATACTCACCGTGCCGTCGGGCTGAACCGTGGGCGCGATGACCAGCTCCATGCCACCCTGAGGCTGCCCTTTCGGGTCTTTGGGGTCGGGTCTGCCCGGCACGGAGACGCGGGCCTCGGAGCCGGAGGCGGTCGAGATGGAGGGAGCCGTCACACTATCGGACTTGCCGGTCTTCGGGTCCAGATGGGAGACGGAGGTGCGCACGGTGACCATGGGCGGAGGCGCTGGGACAGGGACCTGGGCGCCCAAGGTTACAGCCAGGGAGGCGCCGATGGCGAGCAGTGGAAGACGAAGGGCCATGGGGGTAGGCATAGTTCTATTTCCCTTATACCCCATCGCGAGGCAAAAGGTTGCATCACGGACCGCCGAAACCTCAGAGACGCTTGAAGATCAGCGAGGCGTTATGTCCGCCAAAGCCAAGATTGTTGGAGATCGCCACGTCCACCTTACGGGCCTTGGCGAAGTTCGGCGTGTAGTCGAGGTCGCAGTCGGGGTCCGGATTCTCGTAATTAATGGTCGGCGGGATCATGCCCGTGTGAATGGCCATTACGCAGGCGGCCGCCTCGATGCCGCCGGCGGCACCCAGGAGGTGGCCCGTCATGGACTTGGTCGAGGAGATGGAGATCTTGGGGGCGAGGTCGCCGAAGCAACGCTTGATGGCGAGGGTCTCGCAGCGGTCGTTGATTGGGGTCGAGGTGCCGTGGGCATTAATGTAGCCAACTTCGGACTTCTCGATACCCGCTTCGGCGAGGGCTCGTGTGAGGCAAAGGGCGAGGCCCTTCCCTTCCTGATCCTGGCCGGTGATGTGGTAGGCGTCGCAGGTGGCGCCGTAGCCAGCCAGTTCGCAATAGATACGGGCACCACGGGCTTGGGCATGCTCGAGGGATTCGATGACCAACACGCCCGAACCTTCGCCCATCACGAAACCATCGCGCAACTTATCGAACGGACGGGAGGCCTTTTCGGGCGTATCATTGAAGTCGGTCGACATCGCCTTCATGTTGCAGAAACCAGCGTAACTAAGGCGGGTGATGCAGGCCTCGGAGCCGCCCGAGAGCATGATATCGGCATGGCCGTCGCGGATGTGGCGAAAGGCTTCGCCGAGGGAGTGGGAACCGGAGGCGCAAGCCGAGACGACACCGAAGTTGACGGACTTCGCCTGGAACTCGATGGCCACGACGCCAGAGGCGATGTTGGCGATGAGCGAAGGAATCGTGAAGGGAGAGACGCGCGACGGGCCGCGCTCGATCAGGACGCGGGCTTGGTTCTCGATGGTCTCCATGCCGCCGATGCCGGAGCCGATGATCACCCCGAAGCGTTCGGAATCCAACTTGGTAACGTCGACGTTCGCGTCCTGGATGGCGAGCCGGGAAGCGGCGACGGCGTACTGCGTATAGCGGTCGTTACGCTTGGCCTCTTTAGCGTCCATGAACTTGGACGGATCGAAATCGCGGATTTCAGCGCCGACCTTGGAAGGGAAGTCCGTGGGGTCGAAGCGGGTGACACGCGAAATTCCGGAACGACCCTTGATGAGGGCTTCCCAGAAGGTCGCGTTATCGTGACCGAGGGCCGTCACCGAGCCGATGCCCGTGACGACTACCCGGCGAGAATTGCGATCGGAGCTCAAGGGGGCGGGCCTACGAGGAAAGCCCGGTTTGCTTATTTGGTGGCGTGGACCTTGATGTGCTCGATGGCATCACCAAGGGTCTTGATACCTGCGGCCTTGTCTTCCGGGATCGTGAGGCCGAACTCGTCTTCGAAAGCCATGATGATTTCGACGAGATCAAGGGAGTCAGCCTTCAGGTCGCCCTGGAAGCTGGCCGTGGGGGTCAGCTGTTCGGGGGTGACGGAGAGTTGCTTGACGATGATGTCCTTGACGCGCTGTTCGATGTTTTCGGGCATAATAAAGGGTGTTTAAGTTGTTATCTGGGTGTCAGATAGGGGGGGCATCGTCAAGTTTAGAAAAGCCGCAAAAACCCAGCTCAAATCAACCGAGTGTAAACCCGATAAAGTGACAATCAGACAGCATCGCGGCGACGAGCATGATAGCAGATAAGACCCGGGGCGTGCATCGATAAAATGATGGCCTGCATCCGGGTATCTCCCCGTAAAGCAAACCCAGCCCTCGCTGCTGCAGCCGTCAGATGGCCATACCACCGTCCACCGAGAAGACCTGACCGGTGATGTAGCCCCCCTCTTCTGAGGCCAGATAATCGACCATGGCGGCGATGTCATTGACGGAGCCAAATCGGCCCAAGGGAATCACGCTGAGGATCTTCTGCTTCACCTCTTCGGAAAGCTCGCCGGTCATGTCTGTGGTGATGAACCCAGGGGCAACGGCGTTGGCGGTGATCGCGCGGCCGGAGAGTTCGCGGGCAAGCGTCATGGTGAGGCCGTGGAGGCCGGCCTTGGCGGCGGCGTAATTGGCCTGACCGGCGTTACCCTGCACGCCCGTGACGGAGGAGATGCTGATGATGCGACCCCAGCGCTTCTTGGTCATCGGGCGCACGAGGCCCTTAGTCCAATAGAACGCCGAGGAAAGATTGGTGGAGATCACATCGTTCCAATCCTGATCCGACATCGCCATGACAAGTTTGTCGCGGGTAATGCCGGCGTTGTTGACGAGGATTTCAACGGCGCCGAATTCGGCGTTGATCTGCTCACACGCCTTGGCGACCGCGGCGGCGTCAGAGACGTCGACCTGGAAGGCCTTCGCTTTCTGACCCTTGGCGATGATGTCGTTGGCCACCTGCACGCAGGTCGCGGACTTCGAGACGCAAAGGACGGTGTGACCGTGGGAAGCGAGCCGTTCCGCGATGGCCTTGCCGATGCCGCGACCGGCTCCGGTGACGAGGGCGACGCGGGGAGAGTGCGTGAGATGCATCGGACTTTTATGTGCAAGGAAAACACCCTTCTGGCAAGTGGCTAATGCCCCGCCGAAAGCGCCCTGCCCTAACGGTCGGAATCAGTAGACGTCGCGCTGATAGCGGCCGTCCTTCTTGAACTGCTTCACCCACTCCACAGCGACTTCAGGAGTCATACCACCCTGCTCCGCCACGATGGCGTGGAGCGCAGCATCGACGTCCTTAGCCATGCGCTTGGCATCGCCGCAGACGTAGAAATAAGCGCCCTGCTGGATCCACTTCCAGAGTTCGGAAGCATTTTCGCGCATGCGGTCCTGCACGTAGACCTTGGCGACCTGGTCGCGGGAGAAAGCGGTATCGAGGCGCGTTAGCACGCCAGACTGGAGATATTCCGCCCACTCGTCGGCGTAGAGGAAGTCATGGTCCTTGCGCTGGTCACCGAAGAAGAGCCAGTTCGGTCCCTTGGCGCCGCGAGTGGCGCGGTCCATCACGAAGCTACGGAACGGCGCGACGCCTGTGCCGGGTCCGACCATGATGACAGGGATGTTATCGTCGGCCGGGAGACCGAAGTGTGAATCCGCGACGAAGACGGGGAGATCCGGTTCATTCATGCGGGCGCGGTCAGCGAGGTAACTCGAGCAGACGCCTTCGCGCTGACGGCCGTTAGTCTCATAACGGACGACGGCCACAGTGAGATGAATTTCCTGCGGATACTTCGAAGGGGCGGAGGAAATCGAGTACAGCCTCGGCATGAGCTTGCGCATTAGTTCGATGACTTCTTGGGCGGACGGACGGGCGGACGGATGCTCCAGAAAAAGGTCGAGGAATTCGCGCTGCTCCATCCAGGCCTTCTTCTTCTCCGGGTCGGCTTCGCCGATGGCGGCGGCGAGGCGGGCCTTATCGGCGGCGTCCGACGCACGGTCATGCAGGAGCTGGGCGAACTTGTAGGTCGGTCCGTTGAGCGCGAGGCGCATCGAGAGCGCTTGGCGCAAGGCGATCGGGGCGAGGTCCTTTGGGATAGTAACCTGCTCGTCGCCCGTGAAACCGGCGGCCTGGAGCAAGGCAACGACGGCTTTAGGGTTATTGGTCGGGAAGACGCCAAGGCTATCCCCGCACTTGTAGGCCAGGCCACTGCCGACGAGGGAGACCGAGTAATGCTGGGTATCCTTCAGGCTGGCCATGGAACTCAGGCGACGGCGGTCGACGAGGCGGGCGGGGAAGGGATGGTTCTTGTCGTAAGGAGCGGACATGAAAGTACCCCGCAGGATGCCTAGCGGGGCACTGATGCAAACCTCTTTTGAGTGCGGGCCTACTTCCAGACCTTGACCCAGTCGATATCGATGTCGTCCGGCAAGCTCTTGAGGTTCAGCTTCTGTCGCTCCTCCTCGAGAACGCGATGGGTCATTGAGACGTTCATTGGTCGGGTGAACTCCTTGCGCTCGAGCTTATGGACTACCTTACCATCAACATACCAAGTGAAGGCAGACTCGGTCCAAAGTAACCCATAGGTGTGAAACTTCTTGGACAAGTCGCCGGACTTCATCTGCGAAACCGGCTTCTCCGGCCTGTAGTCCTGCTGTCCTGAGTCTGTCAGGCCGCGCCCCCAAGGGCTGACTCGATCCTTGCCCGTGGCATGAAAGGCAATCGTGATACTAGGCACGGTCTTCTCATCATCGGTGGCAATCCGGAAGGTACCCGAATGACCTTCGGAGGCATTCAGGCGCATCGACGCCACGAAGTAACCGTATTGCTGGCTAAACTTATCTCTCGAGGTGATGGTGTTGGTCTGAATCATGTCAGCGCCCATCTTCAGGCCGATACGTACGACGCCCTCCTTACCCGCCTTGGCGAAGCTAATCGCATCAACGGAGCCAGTGATACGCCATTTGGACTCGTCCAGTTTGCCTGCGTTGAAATCATCCGAGAAGACGAGACTGCGTCCCGTGCTGGGGTCAGCGGCGTTCAGGACAACCGCAGCGAGGAATAATGGAATTAGGTATTTCATATAAAAGAATCACTTCCAGACCTTGACCCAGTCGATTTCGACATCGTCGGGAAGCTGCTTGAGGTTGAGGTTCGGACGTTCGAATTCGGCGACGCGATGCGAAAGCTGGATGCTCACCGGTCGAGGCACGTCGTTCTTGTCGACCTGATGGACCTTCTTGCCGTTGATGAACCAAGTATACGATTTCTCGGTCCAGAGGACCCCGTAAGTGTTGAACTTCTTGGAAGCTTCGCCGGCCTTCAGAAACTGGGTCGACTTGCCTTCAGGGCGGTAATCACGCTGACCGGTGTCGTCGACCTTGCGCGCCCAAGGCACGATCTGGTCGGCGCCCAGGCCTTCGAACAGCACCAAGATGGTCGGGATCGCCTTTTCGTCATTCGGTGCGAGACGAAAATACCCGGTATGCCCCTTATACGCCGGCATACGTATCGAAGCCTCGAAATAGCCATACAGCTGCTCGAACTTCCCCTTGGTAGTCAGGGCGTTCGTCTGAATCATGTCATCCGCCTTACGCAGAGAGATGCGCAGGACCTTGTCCTTACCGCCCTTAGCGATGGAGACGGTGTCGGCATTAGCCGGCAGGGACCACTTCTTATCGTCCACCTTCTCGCCGGTGAAATCATCGGAGAAGGTGAGCTTCTTTCCGTTCGACGGGTCAACGGCGAAGGCCGCGACGGAAATAAAGAGGAGGAAGTATTTCATAAGATTTTATGGAATTTTAAAGACCTTGACCCAGTCGACCTGCAGCGGCTCTGGGCCCAACTTCGGGTTCATGTAGCTCTTAAGCAGGCCGCCTTCACCCAGGTATTGGTTGATGACGATATAGACCGGATCCTTCGGCGTCGGGCGCGATAACTTGTGCACCTGACGGCCATCGACGTACCAGATGTAATTCTTATCGGTCCACTGTAGGGCGTAAGTCAGAAACTTCTTGTAAGACTTACCGCCGTCCAGGCCGATTGGACTGTCCTTGGGCGACAGAGGATGCTTACCGGCATCGTCATAGAAATTGAGATTAGGGGAGACCTTGTCGGCGCCAGTGAATTGGAAATACATCTCGGCGGAGGGAATCTTGGCGAGATCCACATTCCGGAACTGAAAGGTCACATTTCCGCGGTCCTTGGCCTGGATTGCACGAATGGATGCCTCGAAATACCCCTGGCCATGGGAGAACTTGCCCTTGGTGTCGACGGACCCGGCGCTCCAAAAACCCGGCTTATCCTTCGGAGTGACCTCAAGCTGCAGCTTGCCGTCCACGATGTGGACCGGCCCGCTGACGTTCCACTTCTTGACGTCGATCTCTTTGGCATCGAAGTTATCCTCCCAGACCGGCTTCAGGCCAGCATTGGGAGCAGCCCCTAACGTCAAGGCAGCAAGGAGGCAGAAAAGCGGAAGGGCTTTCATAAAACAGGGGTAAGACTGATTAAAATCGGTGGGCGGAAAGAGGCAAGCCCTACCCTCTTACTGGTAGACCTTTACCCAGTCGACCCGCATGGGTTCAGGACCCAAACTGGGATTCGGGAATTTCTTCAAATAACCCGCCTCAGGCAGTCGGCTATGGTCGAAGCCGATGTGCATCGGCTTGGGCGCGGGCGGCTGGCGCAAAGTCTGGACCAAGCGACCATCCACATACCATCGGCAATCGCTGGGCGTCCACCAAAGCGCGAACTTGTGGAATTTCTTTGAGTACGTCTCGTCCTTGGGAATCGGATTCTCCTTGGGTTTCAAAGTGCGCTGCCTCTCTTCGTCCTCAATCCAAAGCCCAGGACCGACCGAGTCGCCGCCGTTATTCTCGTACCCGAGTCTATCGCCCCGTCTCTTCTTGTCGGCATTACCGACACCGAAACTGCAGCCGTGCCCGCTCGTCTGTAAGAAACGGATTGAAGCCTCCACAAAACCGTAGCTCACCGCATACTTGTCACTGGTGTCCACTTTGGAACCACGCCAGAACATCGGTTTCGAACCGGGAGTGATCTCTAACGAGAGCTGACCATCGACGATCTTGACGCCGTCGGCGTTGGTGATGTTCCAACGCTTCTTGTCGAGCTCCGGCCCATTGAAGTCTTCCGACCACACGAGCTTCATGTTCGTCTCGGGGCCGGCGAACAGCGAACAGGCACAGAAGGATAATATAAGCAGTTGCGAGGGGTGCACGGCTAGGGGGTTGCCATGAGGAAAAACCCTCTGCTCACAGGGCGCAAGCGTTAGATAGCCCCTCCAAGCTCAGTTCTCAAAAATCGAGTCGATTTCCTTACGGGAAAGCGGGCGGCAATCGCCTAAGGGCATTTTACGAATAACCAGTCCGCCAATCTGGAATCGGCGGAGGGTTTTCACGTGGAAGCCGAAGATCTCAAAGAGGCGACGGATTTCGCGCTTACGGCCCTGGTCGAGATGAATCTCGAGGTGCGCGGCATTATCCGGGTGACGAATGACTTTCTTGAAGCGCAGGTGCTCCCCTTCCTCGACAGCCCCTTTGAGCAGCCGCGGCGTGAGGGTCGGGTCGTAATCACGATTGAGGATGATCTCGTAGCGCTTGATGACGCCGCCCGAGGGGTGCATGACCTTGTTGGCCAATTCTCCGTCGTTGGTCAGGATGAGCAGGCCTTCGGAATCCTTGTCGAGACGACCGACGCAGAACAGGCGCAGCTTACCGTATTCCGGAGGGACCATGTCGAAGACCGTCTGGCCGCCATGCGAATCGTCGTTGGTACAGAGGTAGCCGCGGGGCTTGTTCATCATCAGCACCACCGTGCGGCCCAGCGGCTTGATGTGCTGCCCCTCGCAGATGACCGTATCCACGGCCGGGTCAACCGGCTGACCGGTCACGGCCAGTTTGCCGTTGATCATCACGGACCCCGAGGCGACCAGACGCTCCGCCTCACGACGGGAGCAGACCCCCGCCTGAGCGAGGAACTTGTGAATACGCATGGGTCCTTCGGAAGGCACGCCACTGGATTGAGGCATTTACCCCCACAGGGCGAGACAATCATCCGGCAGGCTATCGAAGGACTTTTCTCGCCCTCGGCGGGCTGAACGTCTTAGTCATCCTTCATGCGCCTCATCGACGGAAACGGTATCGCCCAACAGGTCCTCGCCGAAGTCAAGGAACGGGTGGCTAAGCTCGCTCCGGTCGTTCCGCACGTGGCTTTCGTCCGCGTCGGCGACGATCCCGCCTCAGTCTCCTACGTGACCAAGAAGCAGAAGACTGCGGCTGAGGTTGGCATGAAGGCCTCACTCCAACTCTTCCCCGAGACGGTGACCAAGGCCGAACTCTTCGCTCACCTCGACGCCCTCAACGCAGACGCCTCGGTGCACGGTATCCTCATCCAGGCCCCACTGCCTAAGCACCTCCCGGAGACCGAAGTCTTCAACCGCGTCTCACCGGATAAGGATGTCGACGGCTTTGGCACGCAAAGCATCGGTCGCCTCGTCCAAGAAGTCCCCGGCGCCTTCGCCGCCTGCACGCCCGCCGGCGTCGTCGAACTCCTCCGCCGCTCTGGCGTCGAGACCGCTGGCAAGCACGCCGTCGTCGTCGGTCGCTCGCTCATCGTCGGCAAGCCCGCTGCCGCCCTCCTCCTCGCCAAAGGTTGCGACTGCACCGTCACCATCGCGCATTCCCGGACCAAGGACCTGCCCGCCATCGTCCGGCTGGCCGACATCGTCGTCGCCGCGATTGGTAAGCCCCGCTTCATCACCGCCGACATGGTCAAACCCGGTGCAATCGTCATCGACGTCGGCATCAACCGCGTGCCCGACGCCACCAAGAAAACTGGTTACCGCATCGTCGGCGACGTCGACTTCGACGCCGTGTCCCCTCTCTGCGATGCCATCACGCCCGTCCCTGGTGGTGTGGGCCCGATGACCGTCGCGATGCTCATGAGAAACACGCTCGACGCCTGCGAGCGCGCCCAAGCCCGTGGCTAACCCTCCCCCAATCCCGCCTCCCGCCGCGGGATACTGGTGGCGAAGCTTGGCCTGCCTAGCGGATATTCTTCCGCTGATGTTTCTGGGCTGGGCTCTCGCGGGACTCCTCGCCGGACCCGACGAACTCGCCGCGCGGCAGAAAGCCGACGCGTGGACGCAACGTTACACCAACCAATATCTCAAGGCTTTCACCTCGGGCAACCCGCGCGACTTCGATAACTTGAAGGCGATGACCAGCAAATTTGTCGATGAAAAGAGCCCCGACGCTGAAGCCTTCCTGACTTGGTATTCCTTCCAAGGTAACGTGAGCTTCGTAACCATGCTGCTCGCCCTCGCCCTACAGGAATGGCTACTCGCCGGCCGCACAATCGGTAAACGTATCTTCAATCTGCGCACGATTAGCCTACCCGACGCAGAACCTCCTAGCTTCCTTGCCGCGCTCCTGCGCTCCGCCTGGAAGGCTGCGTTCTTCACGCTGCCTAATCCGCTTTTCATGCTGCTTGGTATCGTGAACTTCCACGTGCCTCTCTTCCGCCGCGACAAGCGTGCTTGGCACGACCTCTGGACGCGCACGCAGGTCGTCGATAACAAGCTCGACTGAGCCCGCCATGCGCCTCGCCCTGCTCCTCCTGGTCTCGGCAATATCGCTCGGCGCCGCGGACCTCGTGCTTCCGCCGCTGACTTCCGGCGAGCCGCTGCCAGGCAAGCGTGCTACCGTGATCGCGCCGGAATATGCTGGCAGCAAGGTGCGCCACCTCATCGCGTTGCCTGACGACTGGACGCCGGACTGGAAGGTCCGCGGTAAAAGTTGGCCAGTCATCGCCGAGTATACCGGCAACTACTTCCCTACCTCGGGTTCGACCGGCGAAATCGAAGGGGCCCGCTTGGGCTACGGCGTCGCGCGCGGTAAGGCCATCTGGGTCGTCCTTCCCTACGTCGCCAAGGACCGACAGAAGAACGAGGTCACCTGGTGGGGCGACATCGACACTACCGTTGAGTACGCGAAGATGAACATCCCCCGGATCTGCGCCGAGTTCGGCGGCGACCCTAAGAAGGTCGTCCTCTGCGGCTTCTCGCGCGGGGCCATCGGGGTCTCCTTCCTCGGCCTGCACGACGACGACGTCGCCAAACTCTGGTGCGGCCTCTGGGCCCACGACCACTTCGACGGCGTGAAGGCCTGGAGCGCCCCGTGGGGAGCGCCGCTTGCCCGCTACCGCGAAGAGGCCGCTGTCCGCCTGCGCCGCCTCGCCGGCCGCCCGCTGCTGATTAGCCAAGCCTACCCTGGCAATCAGACGCGCGATTTCGTCGAGCCCCTCGCCGCGAAGAACGTGGACTATCTCACAATCGACATGGGCGCGCTCTACGGGAAATTCCCGAACGACGCCGTAAAGCACCCGCACAATGACCATTGGCCACTGCGCGACTGCGAGGCGACGACCGTTGCGCGCACCTGGTTCGAACGCGTGACGGCGTCCGACAAGCCCACAAAGTAAGCGGGCACAAAAAAGGCCCCGGGGTAAGCCGGAGCCTTGTTGGTCGGTCAACCAAGGCTTAGCGACGGTCCGGACGGTCGCCACGGGGGCGGTCCATCGGCTTCGGGGCGGGAGCGTAGTCGCGACCTTCCTTCTCGGCAATGGCGGCGCGGCGCGAGAGGCGCACGCGTCCCTTGTCGTCGATACCAACGCACTTGACAATGATCTCGTCACCGAGCTTGCAGATGTCCTCGACGTTCTCGACGCGATGGTCGGCGAGTTCGGAGACGTGCACGAGGCCTTCCTGGCCGGGGAGGCATTCGACGAAAGCCCCGAATTCCTTCACCGAGCGGATGATACCCTTGTACGTCTTGTTGATCTCGATCTGAGCCGACAGGAGGTTGACCTCGTTGACCGCGCGGGCGAGGGACTCGCCGTCGGTTGCGAAGATCGTGACCCAACCGGAGTCGTCCTGATCGATGTCGAGCTGGCAACCAGTGTATTCCGTGATGCGCTTGATGTTCTTGCCGCCTGGACCAATGAGCGCGCCGATCTTATCGGACGGGATCTTGATGCGGTGGGTACGGGGGGCGCAGGGCTTCAGCTCGGCGCGGGTGGCGGGCATAGTCTTGGCCATGATGTCCAGGATCGCGTCGCGAGAGACCTTGTTCTGGGCGATGGCTTCCTTGGCGATGCTCATCGGGAGACCGTGGATCTTGAGGTCCAACTGGAAGGCGGTGATACCTTCGCGGGTGCCGCAGATCTTGAAGTCCATATCGCCGTAGTGGTCTTCGGCGCCGATGATGTCGGTCAGGACGCGGTGCTTCACGATCTTGCCGGCGGCATCTTCGGTCACGAGACCGCAGGAGATACCAGCGACCGGGGCCTTGATGGGCACGCCAGCGTCGAGGAGAGCGAGGGTCCCGCCGCAGACGGAAGCCATCGAGGTGGAACCGTTGGATTCCATGATTTCGGAAACGAGACGGATGGAGTACGGGAAGTCCTGCTCGGAAGGCAGCACGCAGAGCAGCGAGCGCTCAGCGAGGTTACCGTGGCCGGTTTCGCGGCGGGAGGTCATGCCGAAGCGACCGGTCTCACCCACCGAGAAGGGCGGGAAGTTATAGTGCAGGAGGAACGAGCGCTTGCTCGGGCCGCCGGTGATGGCGTCGACTTCCTGCGCATCCTTGGAGGTACCGAGGGTCGCGAGAACGAGACCCTGGGTTTCGCCGCGCTGGAAGAGCGAGGAACCATGGACGCGAGGAAGCACGTCGACTTCGCAGGAGATCGCACGGAGATCCAGCGGCTTGCGGCCGTCGGCGCGTTCGCCGCTCTGGATGATAGCGTTGCGGTAAACCTTCTCCTGGAGCTTTTCGAAGGCCATCTTGATCTGGCGGGAGTCAAAGACGTCGCCGAGTTCAGCCTTACAGGCAGCCTTGGACTTCTCGACCACGGCCTTCACGGCGTCGCCACGTTCCTTCTTGGAAGCGAGGAAGATTGCCTTCTTAAGCTGGTCGCCTTCGGCGGCCACGCGTTCGCAGATGGCGAGGGCCTTCGGTTCGCAGACGACGAGCGGGAAGACGCGCTTGGTCTTGGAGTACATCGCAGCGAGCTTGCGCTGGGCGGCGATGATCGGCTGGATGGCCTTCTGAGCGTATTCGAGGGCGGCGATGAAATCGGCTTCAGGCAGCTGGTCGGCCGAACCTTCAATCATCATCATGTCGCTCTCGTTGCCGACATAGATGAGATCCAGGTCGGACTCATACTGCTGTTCGTGGGTCGGGTTGACGACGAACTGGCCGGCGACGCGACCGAGGCGGATACCTGCGATTGGGCCGTTCCAAGGGATGTCGGAGCAAAGGAGAGCAGCGGAGGCGCCGTTCACCATGAGCACGTCGGAGTCGTTGATTTGGTCAGCCGAGAGGAGGAGGCCGATCACTTGTACTTCGTTGAGGAAGCCTTCAGGGAAGAGCGGGCGGAGAGGACGGTCGCAGAGGCGCGAGGTGAGGACTTCCTTGTCGGAAGGCTTTCCTTCGCGACGGAAGTATCCGCCTGGGAAACGGCCAGCTGCCGCGAACTTCTCACGGTAGTCGACGGTCAGGGGGAAGAAGTCCTGGTCCGGGGAGCGCAGTTCTTCGGCGGCGGTAGCCGAGACGAAGAGCGTGGTCTCGCCCTTGCTGATGGTGACCGCGCCGTTGGCGAGGCGGGCGATGGAGCCCGTGTTGATTGTGATACCGAGTTCTTCGATGGTCACGGAGTGTTTTTGTTTCATGTGTGTTTTGCTTGGTGCTTTGTGTCGGGCGGGATTGCTCGACGGGTTGTTGTTGGTGGTGGGTGAAAAGCGGACGTCCCAGCCTAGGCTGGGACGCTCGGTGAACAAAGGAGCCCGGAGGCGCCGTTCACTTGCGAAGGTTGAGCTTGGCCAGGAGCGCGTTGTAGCGATCTAGGTCAGACGACTTCAGGTACGCGAGGAGCTTGCGACGACGGTTCGTCAGCATGATTAGGCCGCGACGGGAGTGGAAATCCTTGCGGTGGGTACGCAGGTGCTCGGTCAGGTGGGTGACGCGGGCGGAGATCAGGGCGACCTGGACTTCAGGGGAGCCAGTATCCTTGGCATCCTGCTGGTGCTTCTTGATGACTTCAGACTTATTGACGGACATGGTGGTGGTGAGTTTTGGGTTGATGATGGCCGACCTGGGAGAGATTCCCGAAAGCCCCGCCATTTAGCCGGGCTCTCCGTCTGGAATAGGCTTTCGCCTACCGACCAGCGTGAGAAGGGCTCCGCCCCTCTCCCTAACGAAGTTGACCCATGGAAATGACGAACCGAAAGGGGGGAAGCAAGACGGAACTGCCCGTCCGTGACCCCGTTTAGACAGGAAATATAAGCCTGTTTTCAGTCAGTTAGGCAGGTCCAGCCAGTAGACGTCTTCCTGATTGCGGCGGATTGCCGGAAAATGCCAGCCGCGGGGCTCCGGGATGATCTCGTGAAGGTCGAAGACCTGGACTGACTTCGGTAGCGGCTCGAAGAACAGGGTAAACTGATAGGAGCGACCGAATGGTACCGGTATCCAATGCGGATAGAGGGAGATGTTCTCGCAGCCGACCATCGAGCTCGTGTGGGGCGAATCACGGTCCAGCAGGAACGTGCTCTGCCAGATACGCAGGGAGTGGGAATAATTCGGAGCACAGCGCACGTGCACGACGACAGGATCCAACGGACGGACTTCCGCCTCGATCTCAACCTCGGGAAGGACGACTCGTGCAGGCGATGGGGAAGCTGGGCTCATCGGTCCAACCATCATGCCCAACGGAGCACGGACGGCAAGGTGCAGCCGATTAGTCCGTTGACTCCCCTGCCCCGCCAGAGCGTCATAGCAGGCATGGAATCAGGCTCTGAAGACCAACCCCGCCTCACCGGCGCCGAACGCAGCAAACTGCGCAGTCTCGCCCAGACGCTCGATCCGAAGGTGTTCGTCGGCAAGGCCGGCGTGAACGCTGGCATCGCCAACCTCCTCGCCGAAGCCTTCCGCAACGCCGACCTGGTCAAGGTCCGCTTCACCGCCGAACGCGAAGAGATGGACAAACAGGCTCAGGAACTGGCCAAGCTCACCGAAAGCGAGGTCATCGGCACCGTCGGCCGAACGGCGACGTTCTTCAAACTCGGCGCCGAAATCGAATAACCGATGGACGCCTCGCTGTTTCAGTCACGGCACGAGGAACTCATCCAACAAGCGGAAGCCTCGCTCCGTCTGCTGACGCCGGTCTCCACGACCCGCCCGGAACGGCTCCACGAAGCGATGCGCTACTCGCTCGAAGCCGGAGGCAAGCGCCTACGGCCAGTCCTCTGCCTCGCCTCCGCCGCTGCCTTCGCACCTCAGGCCGACGCCTCCCACGCCGCGACGGCCCTCGAGTGCATCCACACCTACTCACTCATCCATGACGACCTGCCCTGCATGGATGACTCCGACCTGCGCCGAGGTCGCCCTTCCTGCCACAAGTCCTTCGACGAGGCCACCGCCTTACTCGCAGGCGACGCGTTGCAGCCTCTGGCCTTCGAACTGCTGGCCACCGGCTACGCTTCTAAGCCGACCCTCGCTACCGCTCTCGTGCGCGAACTCGCCCTAGCCGCAGGCTCCAGGTTGCTCGTCGGCGGACAGACTGAAGACATGGACGGGCAAGAGAATGACTCGGACCGGATTGAATTCATCCTGCTCGGCAAGACGGCCGCGATGCTCAGCGCCTCATTCGCAATGGGTGCGATGGTTGGCGGCGCCTCTGCAGCCGACGTCGAACATTTCCGCCTCGCCGGACGCTCCTCAGGTATCGCCTTCCAACTCGTCGACGACCTCCTCGACCTCACCGCTGACGCCGCGGAACTCGGGAAGCCCGTCGGGGCCGATGCCGAAAACGGAAAGTCTACTTATACAGCGATGCATGGCGTCGGTGCGACGAAACAGCGTATTGAGGCGCTGACCATCGAGACCGTCGGTCACCTTCGCGCAACCAAGGGCGATACGGCCTTCCTCGTCGAACTGGTACGGCGGATGTCCGCACGCCGCACCTGATTAGTCGTCGAGACGTCGGCCACCCGAGGGCAGCTGATCAGGCAGGAAGGCGTAGTAGGTGCCAATCCAAAGGCGCCAGGAGAACGCATGGATGAGCGGCGGCACGAGGAAGATTGCGCCGACCGCGAGACGGATGGCCCCATCGGAGCCGACCCAGCCAAGCCGTTGGGCCAACAACACCAACGGTAGCACGCCGAAGGCGGTGAGTCCGTAGTTCCAGACGATGGCGCCAAGGAAGAAGCCTTCCTTGCGACGCAGCGTCATGCCGCAGCCGGAACAGTGAGCCGGCGTATCCCACAGGCGCGCGAGCCAGCCCACGCGATCGGCCGAATCGCGGACCTTCGCGCTGCAATCCGGACAACGGCCGCAGGCCGACTTCCAGAAGATGTCCGAACGGAACTGCATAGAGTCAGGCTATTCCTGACGGCGCCGTAAGCAAGCCAAGCAAAAGGCCGGCCACCTTGCGGCAGCCGGCCTTGTTAAGTCGATCTCAGCAGAACTTACTCGGCGGCCGTCTCACCCACCTGGAAGCGGGTGAATCGAACGATCGAGACTTCCTCGCCGACCTTGGTCTTGGCGGCGGCGATGAGATCCTGGATCTTCTGATCAGGATCGCGGAAGTAAGCCTGTTCGAGCAGGCAGGATTCGGCGAAGAACTTGTCCACGCGACCGGAGATAATCTTCTCCATATTAGCGAGCTGACCCTTCTTGCGGCCTTCGGCGGCTACAATCTGCTTCTCGCCCACGGCAATACGCTTCTCGAGTTCAGCGATGGCTTCGGCATCGTTCGCAGCCTTCTGCTCAACCAGCTGTCCCTTATAGTCCTCGACGATGCGCTTGGCTTCGTCGATAGCCTTATCGGCTTCGGACTTCGTGAACTCGGTGGCGATTTCACGCTCCTTGGCGACGACGTCGGCGGAGACCTCGTCGCGGCGGACGAAACGGGCATTGTTAGCGACGACCTGCATCGCGAGCTGGCGGGCCAATTCGGCGACTTCCGGGTTAGCGGCAGCAGCCTGGGTCTTCAGGCCCAGTTCAAGGAGGACGGCAATCTTCGCGCCGGTGTGGACGTAAGCGGAAACGCGACCCACGCCGGTGGCTTCGAACTTCAGGACGCGGGAGACCTTGAGGTTCTCACCGATCTTGAGCACCTGATCGTTCAAGTAATCGTTCACCTTACGGGCCTTGTCGGCGTGGTAAGGCTGGTCGAGGAAACCATCGACGCCACTGGCGGCGGCTTGGCCCACAAGTTCCTTGGCGAGAGCGATGAAGTTCTCGTTCTTGGCGACGAAGTCAGTTTCGCAGTTCAGTTCGAGGAGCGTCGAGGTGCGACCGTCGGCGGAGACCTGAACAGCGAGGATGCCCTCGCTGGCCTTACGGTCAGCCTTCTTGTTGCGCGTGGCGACTCCCTTGATGCGGAGGATTTCGACGGCCTTCTCCATGTCGGCGTTGGCTTCAACGAGGGCTTTCTTGCAATCCATCAGGCCCGCGCCGGTACGCTGGCGCAGATCGTTGACCGTCTGAGCGGTGATAGCGGACATTGTCGGATTACTTCGACTTACGAGGGCTGGGGCGCTTCGCAGGCGCAGCGCCTTCGACGGCGTCGGAACCTTCGTTGGCCTTGAGGAGCTCTTCGGAAATCTGGACTTCAGGCTGGACGGACTCGCCGGTGTTCTGGCGAGCAACTGGGGTCACGGTCTTACGATCTTGGGTCACGGCCTTGCGGCGCGCGAGACCGTTCTGGACAGCCTGGGTAAGGACTTCGACCACGAGGCGAATGGACTTCGCGGCGTCATCATTGCCCGGGACGGGGAACTTAAGGAGGGTCGGGTCGGAGTTCGAGTCGCAGAGGCCGATCACTGGGATGCCGAGGCGGACCGCTTCGTTGACGGCGATTTCCTCGAGCTTGGTGTCGATGACAATCATCGCAGACGGAAGTTCGCGATATTCGAGAAGGCCTTCGAAGTTACGGTTCATACGCGACATCTCGCGCTTCACGGCGGCGGCTTCCTTCTTGTGCATCTTGGCGAGGGAACCGTCCTGCTCCATGCGGAGGTAGGTGCGGTACTTATCGAGGGAGCGCTTGATGGTGGCGAAGTTGGTCAACGTACCTCCGAGCCAGCGGTTCACGGCGAAAGGCATGCCGGTCGATTTGGCGGCCTGGCGCATGACTTCCTGAGCCTGCGGCTTGGTGGCGACGAAGAGCACTTCCTTGCCCTTGGCGGCGGTGTCCTCGATGAAGGCGGCAGCGGCGACGAGGCACGCGTGCGTCTTCTCAAGGTCGATAATCGAAACACCGTTGCGGTGGTCGAAGATGTACGGACGGCTACGGGGATTCCAGCGACGGGTCTGGTGTCCGAAGTGGACGCCGGCATCGAGGAGGTCTTTGACTGTGATGTTCATGTTTTTTGGCTCCGTATCCCTTTTCCTGCAGAAGGAGGGGACATTGGATCAGGGTGGACTGACTGGTTTTTGGTTTTATGTCCGTAGCGATCTGCGGTCGCTACAAACGAGGAAAGTGGGTTCAAACACCCCTGCTCGACTGGTGCAAGCGGGAAAATCAGCCCTAAGGGGCTCCTTTGGAACTGACAGACCACCCCACCCTCCGCACGGTCGGCGCAACGCGATGTCTTGGGCCTACCGGATACTCTTCCCGCTGCTGCTGATCCCGGCCCTCCCATACTATATCTGGCGGATGCTCCGCCGAGGCGGTTACGGCACGGGTTTCAGCCAAAGACTGGGCTTTTTCCCGAAAGTAGGCCCCAAGACCCCCGGAAAGCTCCGTTATTGGATTCAGGCGGTCTCGGTGGGTGAAATGGAGGCCATCGGCCCCCTACTCCGCCAGCTCAAGGCCACCGGCACGGCCGAGATCATCCTAACAACCACCACCAGCACGGGCTACCGGCTGGCCCAGGATCGCTACGCCGATGTAGCCGACCGTATCGGCATCTTCCCGGCCGACCTCTGGCCCTGCAGCGCCCTCGCCTGGCGTCGCATCAGTCCGGACGCCGTCATCCTCGTCGAAGGCGAGCTCTGGCCCGAACATCTCGCCCAGGCCCGAGCCCGCGGCGTCCCCGCCACTCTGATCAACGGACGCATCTCCGACAAGTCCTTCGCCCGCCACCAGCGATTCCCCCAACTCTCCGCTTATGTGCTCAGCCATTTCCGGAAGATTGCCGCGGGCAGCGAAGAAGATGTGCGGCGCTTTCGTGAACTCGGCTTCACCGCGACGCTCACGGGGAACATCAAGTTCGATGTCGCCAGCGATGCGCCAATGTCTGCCGACGAACGTTCGCAGCTGCGCACCGAACTCGGCTTCGGCACTGAGCCTCGCACGGTGGTGCTGCTTGGCTCGTCCACCTGGAAAGGTGAAGAGACTTTGCTGATCAGCTGCGTGCGCGAACTGCACGACGCCGGCCTAGATGTCCGTCTCCTGCTCGTCCCGCGCCACTCCGAACGCCGCGCCGAAGTCGCCACTGAAGCCAGCGCCAGCGGGCTCGCGTGGCACCAGCGCTCCACTGGTGGCACCGTGGCGCCCGCCGATACAATCATCCACCTCGCCGACACCACGGGCGAACTCCGCCGCCTCACCCGCGCGGCGGACCTCGCCTTCTGCGGTAAGAGCCTGCCCCCGCACGAAGGTGGCCAGACGCCCGTCGAATGCGCCGCTGCTGGCGTCGCCACCGTCTACGGACCGCATATGACCAACTTCCGCGACATCTGCCGCGGGCTCGAACAGGCGAAGGCGACAATCAAGGCCAAGGACGCGTCCGAAGTGACCACCCATCTAGCCCGGCTCGCCCAAGACGCCGCCGCACGAAGCGAGATGGGCCGTAACGGCGCGGCCTGGCATCAGGGTAACCGTGGTGCAACCGAGCGCACGTTGGCCTGGCTGCGGGATGATTAGTCGGCCCGATAAGCCTCGCGCAGACGGCGCGCTTCCTCGCGCAGTTCGCCGCCGAGGATAATCTCGCGTGCCCGCTTGGCGCCTGCCGCCGGATCTGTCGCCTTACCCGCGACCCACAACGACGCACCGGCGCTGAGGCACAGCGTGTCCATAAGGCCGTCAGAAACTCCGCCGACGAGCAAGTCGCTGAACATCGCGATATTCTCTTCGGGCGTACCGCCGCGCAGGTCCGCGACCGTGCAGGTCTTGAAACCGAAATCCCCGGGCAGCCAGACGGCATCAACTGAGGAGAGTTCGCCGCAGCCGCGCACACGCACTTCACCGGCCGTGGTGATCTCATCCATACCGCCGCCCGCGCGGGAGTGTGACACGAGGCCGCGCTTCACGCCGAGTTCACCGAGCGTGGCCGCGAGCGGCTCGACCCAGCGTTCATCGTAGACGCCGACGACCATGGTTGCGGGCTGAGCGGGATTGATGAGAGGGCCGAGGACGTTGAAGACGGTCTTCCTACCGCTTTCGGCGATCTTCTTGCGCACCCCGAGGATAGCCTTGAAGGCCGGATGGAACGCTGGGGCGTAGAGGTAGCAGAAGTTTGCCTGGACGAGACCGCGGAGTAGCTGTGCGTCCGTTGCCTCGAGGGCCACGCCAAGTCCGGCGAGAAAATCCGCGCTGCCCGACTTCGAAGTGATCGAGCGGTTGCCGTGCTTGAGCACTGGCACGCCAGCGGCGGCCACGATGAGCGCGCTCGCCGAAGAGATATTGAAGCTGCCGGAGCGATCGCCGCCCGTACCCACGATATCGATACCCTTCGCTGGCCAGTCGCCGAAATTAGTGCGGCGCGCGAGCGATCGGTAGGTCTTAGCGAAGCCGGTAACTTCGGCAGCAGTCTCACCTTTATGGGCCAGCGCCAGCAAGAAAGCTTCCTTGGCCTCGTCCGCGACCTGTGCGTCCGCCATCGACGAAGCCGCAGCAGCGGCTTCGTCCGGAGCGAGGTCGCGTCCGGCCGTCAGCGCGGCAGTCAGGGCAGAAAGATCCGTAGCCATGCCGGATTAGCCACGTTCAGGGCGTTCGGGACAAGGGCATTTTCGCCACAAGGGGTTTGCAACGGGAGAAAAGCACCCAATGATTGACCCTATGGACGATGGCGACCACCCCCAGGGCGACTTCGACGGTTCCGGCAACGCCTCTTGGGGCGAAGCCGACTGGGCAGGCTACCTCCAGCGTAACGACCTCGAGGTCGGACGCTTCCTTTCTTACTACACCGAGGTCAAGGACCTGCCTGACCGCCTCGACATCAGCGCCCGCCGCATGGGCTGGGAAAACGCCGACTGGGCTCCCGGCGACGGCCCAGAGGAAGTGAACGACGCGGACGAAGAAGGCCCCGACCTGCCCTACTGCATCCACCAGCACCCGGTCTATGTAGTGTCCCGCGCGCTCTGCCTACAGCTCACGCATTCCTTTCATCGCCTGTGCACCGTCGCCGGCCCGCAGATCACCGCAGTCGATTCGGCCAACATCATGCTATCCTTCTGGGATGCGCAGCACCAGATGGTGATGGCAATCAACGCCACCGACACGGGCGACCTGCCCCTCGCACTTGTGCACATGAAGCGTGCCCTGGCCGCCATCAACTATTCCATCGGTCTCACCGCGAGCATCCCGAGCGGAGCGCGCCTTTCAGCTGCCGAAACCGCCCAGGATATCGAGTCGACGCTGTTCGACCTCCGCGAAATCTGCCTCCGCGTGATGGCCGACTGTCGCTGGGACGGAAAAAAGAAGTAAGGCCTCAGGCCTCGCCCTTTTTGTCCTTAGCCATGAACTGGATGAGGCGATCGCTGAATTCCTTGGCGGAATCGTGACCCATCACGCGCAGGGCCTGCACCATGGCGGCGACCTCGACGAGGCGGGCCATGTCACGGCCCGGGCGGACCGGAATCGTCATGTGCGGCACCTTGCGGCCAAGGATCTCGAAGGTCTCAACCTCAAGGCCTGAACGTTCTTCGTCCATGCCCGGCTGCCAGAGTACAAAGGTGACCACGAGGTCGACGCGCTTCTCACGGCGGACGGAACGGATGCCGAAGATTGAGGCGACATTGATGATGCCGATACCACGACACTCCATGTAACCGCGATTGAGCTCCTTAGAAGTTCCCTGTAGCTCGCGGTCACCAATGAGCGTCACAATGACGAAGTCGTCGGCGACGAGGGAGTGGCCACGCTCGATGAGAGCCAGGGCGCATTCGCTCTTACCGACGCCGGAAGCGCCGCGGAGCAGCACGCCGACGCCCTTAATATCGACCAAGGTGGCGTGAAGGTTAGTCCGCGGAGCGAACTTTTCCTCGAGGAGCACCGTGGCCTCGGCCGAGAAGTCTTTGGACTTGAGCTGCGTGCGGATGAGCGGCACGCAATGGCGGTTGGCGATACGCAGCAGGAGGTCATCGACCGGCAGCCCGCGCGAGACGACCACGGCCGGGATTTTCCGCGAAAAGACGTCGTCCAGCAGCTTCTCGCGCAAGGGTGCGGTCTGGTCGGAGAGATAGGCCATCTCACCTGCGCCGAAGAGCTGGAGGCGCTTGTTGGCAAACTCCTTGAAGTAGCCCGTGACCGCCAGGGCGGGACGGTTCAGCGACTTTTCAGAGATCATATTATCGAGGCCCTGTTCGCCCGCGAGGAGCTCCATCTGGAGCATGTCCTTGAAGGATTCGAAGAACTCGCGGACGGAGACGGATTCCGGGCGAGTATCAGGAGCGGGATCGTACATGGCGTCAGAGTTTGAAGCTTTCGCCGAGGTAGTGGCGACGGCTCTCGGGATTATTGACGATCTCCGAGGGAGTACCAGACACAAGCACGCGCCCTTGGTGAATCAGATAGGCTCGATCCACAATCGAAAGAGTTTCGCGCACGTTATGGTCGGTAATCAGGATGCCGATACCGCGGGCCTTCAGTTTGCGAATGATCGACTGGACCTCGGCGACCGAGATTGGGTCGACGCCGCTGAAGGGCTCATCCATCAGGAGGAAACGCGGATTCGTTGCGAGGGCGCGGGCAATCTCCAACCGGCGACGTTCGCCACCGGAAAGGGTGAAGGCGGGTTGGCGCGCCAGCTTCTCCAGGCCGAGTTCGGTGAGCTGCTGGGCGGTGCGATCGCGGCGTTCGCGCTCGTTGAGGTTCAGGGTCTCGACGACGGCCATCACGTTTTCCCAGACGGTGAGCTTACGGAAGATGGAAGCCTCCTGCGGAAGATAGCCGACGCCATTGCGCGCGCGCTGCCACATGGGCATGGCGGTGACGTTACGTCCGTCGAGGAAGACGCGGCCATGAGTGGCCGGAATCAGGCCGACCACCATGTAGAAGGTGGTCGTCTTACCGGCCCCGTTAGGTCCGAGCAGACCGACAATCTCACCCGCGTGCAACGTCAAGCTGACGTCCTGGACGGCAACTTTGGCGTCGTAATGCTTAGCCAGGGCTTGTGCCCGGATAACGCCCTTCTCACTCGTTTCGGCCATGTTGACAGGAGGAAGCGGTCAGCGTCCGTTGTCGAGGTTTTTGACCTCCGGCAAGGTGAAGTCGCGACCGAGGAAGATCTTCGGGCGGACCACCTGTCCAGGGTTGGTATCATCCGGTGCGGAGTCCATCCGCCAGCCCTTGGTGCGCATATTATACGTGACCTCTTTAGCCGGCACGCCTTCGTTACCTTGTTTATCGACGATGCGGGCGTTGCCGATGAGACGCGCGGTACCCTTCTCCGGCTGCATCTCCAGGGTGCGACCCTTGGCCGCGGTGCCACCGGCGACGACGACCACGTTACCGCGGCCGATGATCTGACTGGCCACGAGATGGCCAGCCTTGTCCGGGGACGCAATGCCTTCGAGTAGATCGCAAGTAGCGTCGGTGCCGTCGGAATCCATCGCTACGGAACCGCGGAGAAAGAACTTGGTGAGCTCGGGAGTCGTGAGCACCTCATGGGCGTCGGCAATGAACTCCACATTCTTGCCGCCAGTCGAAGTCAGGAAAAGATGCGGGCGGGTCGCCCCCGAGCCGCCGGACATGGTAAGCAAGCGGGGGCGACCGGCCAAGGCGTCCTTGGTGAGCACTTCCTCGATCTGGACGGCCGGCGTGAGGTCGATCCGTTCGGCGGCACAGCGCAGGCCAGGCTGCACATAACGGACGTTGCCGGACAGGATCGCCTTGTTGAGTTCATACTCCGAAGATTTCTTCGTCTTGGGTGTCGCGAACGCCACCATCTGATCCGACTCTGTGGTGACCGTGCCAGCGACATAACGGACCGCCCCCATGATCTCTACTTGCATGGCGCCGTCATCGGTGACGACCACAATCTGATTGGCTTCAGCCAGTCCGGGCGCCCCGCCGAGTTCGCCCGCGGGCAGTCGGATGGCGGCACGGATACCAGGACCGGAACGGATCTCGATGCGATCCTTGAGCGCATCGGTGCGAATTGAGAAGCCAGCCGCCTCGAGGCCACGGGCTTCGCGGAGACGCGGGAGCTCTTCAAGGTCGAGAATCCGCTTCGCACGATCCCAGCGGGCCTTGCCTGACTCGAACAGATTACCCTCCAGGCGGCCCTTCACCCCGCCTTCGGCCACAAGCAGGTTCGTGCCGTCGCGACCTTCGGTGGCCACCAGCCGGCGGGCCGTGAGATTGGATTGGGCGGAGAGGAACGAGGCATTATCCTGGACCTCGACCTGCGAATTACCCGTGGCGGCGTCGCGGCGGATCGTGACGAGTTCACCGGCGAGATCGGCCGGCTCCTGCTGCTTGCGCTGAAGATGCAGAGTCACCTGCTTGCCATCGCCAGCGAAGAGCTGCGCCAACCCGAGCTTGGGCTGATGACGCAGGCGCTGCGCAGTGGCCTTCAGCTCGGGCTCCTCGAGTTCGACATGCCCGATGAGTTCCGCGGAGTCGTCCTTTGGATCAAAATTCGCGTTGTCGCCGCGCAACGTCTGCTTATCAAGTACGCGAACCACGCGGCCAGACGCCACGACAGAGCGGCAGGTGGCATCGCCACCGGGTCCGTCGCTGACGAGGCATTCGAGTCGCTCACAGGTAGTACGCTCGCCGAAACGTTCGGCGATGACGCCGCCCTGGAAAATCATTAAAGTGCCGCCTTCCACCGGAGATGCGTCCATGCGCGGAGCGCGGAGGCGTAGGCGTTTTGATAGCGGTTTGGCCAGATCGAGTTCGGCAACGACTTCGGCGAGAATGGCAAAACTGTCGCCCTTGGGCGTCGAACGCCAGCTCCAGCCTTTACCGGTCAGATTAAACGCCGGAGAGGAAGACTGGACAACGCCATTACCCTGCGCAGCGCGCCGAGCCGGGGTCATCGTGCCGTTAGGACTCGTGAAGGTGGCCCAAGGCTTACCGCCGCGGAGCGACTGCACCTTAATAACATCCATGTCCCAGACGCCGACTTCGGCGGCCGGACGCATGACCACGGCGGTCGCTTCCCAGATTTTCTCCGCCTTCTCGTCCTCCGAGAATCCTGCAAAGGATCCGCCGAGGACATTACGGAAGGAGACGTCTTTCTGCTGCGCCATGGCTCCCACGGCCAGGAAGAGGCAGAGATGGAAGGCTCGCATGGCCTTATGACATCCAGAGGCGAGGGCTAATCAAGCGATTATGGCTTGGGAGCCCGCGGAAACGGCCGATCGGACACGAAGGCGGGCATTTCGGCGGAAGCCAGAACCTCACCGACCGCGAGCGGGTATCCCGCCAGGAATTCGCCGGCCGGAAGCATCTTGCCGCCCGGACGTTGCAGCTGCGTGACGACCAAGACACACTGTCCGCAAGCAATCCGTACACCCAGGCGATCGGCCGCGATGATGGTGCCAGGCGCGGCGGTAGCCGCCGCTTCCTCGACCGTCGCGGCGCCGATCTTGATCAAGGCGGTGCGATGATCGAACGTGGAACCAGGCCAGCCCTCGACGGAAAGGATGCGCTGACGCAGGACAACCGCAGGCTGGCGAAAGTCCAACGGGGCGTCGGCGCGCGTCAGGCGCCGAGCGTAGGTGACCTTAGTCTCGTCCTGCGGAACTGCGACGGAGGTCTCGGCGAGCACGGCCGGCAAGGCGCCGATGGCGAGTTCGCCGGCGATGACACCGAGGCGGGCGCGCAGCGCCGCCCTACCTTCACCGGGCTGAATCTTGGTCCGAGCCAGGGCATGGATGGGGCCGGCATCGAGTTTGCGCACGACCTGTTGCATCGAGACGCCAGTCTCAGCCAGGCCGAGTGCCAAAGCACCTTCAACGGGCGTGGCGCCGCGCAAATCCGGCAGCAGCGAGCCATGGAAATTGACGAAACCAAGACGCGGTGCCGCGAGGAAGTCTTCCTTCAGCAGCTGACCGTAGGCCATCACCACGCCGAGGTCGGCTTGCAAGGAGACGAGATGGGCCGCATCAGCGGCTTCGAGCTTTTCAGGCTGAAGGAGCGTCAAGCCTTCGGCGCGAGCCCAGGCGGCAACGGGATTCGGCCGGACCTCCTGACCACGCCCGGCGGGACGGTCCGGTTGCGTATACACGGCCACCACCACGGTGTCGGGTAAGGCGCGAGCCGCGGCGAAAGCCGGGAGCGCGATCTCATCCGAACCGAGCAGGACCAATCTCCGCGGCATGCGTTACTTGCGGGCTTGGCGCGCGGCGCGGCCCTTCAGCGAACGCGGCTTATCCCAGCGGGTGAAGGATTTCTTACGGACCGGAGCATTCTTGGTGCGCGGATTCTTGGACTTGCCGAGACGCGGACCAGACGGACCAATCGCCTTTTTCGGAGCGGCCGCTATGTCGGCCTTGCCGGCCACCTTGGCGAGCGGCTTGCGGACTTCGCCTTCGAGGTCGGTCATCGGGGCACCCGCGGCGGCGCCAGGACCACCGGCGCGACGGCCAGTCTGCTTGGGCTTGCCGACGATGTCCAAATAGAGCGGGACGCCTGAGAGGTCGAAGCTCTCATGCACACCCTTGACGAGGAAGCGCTGGTAGGCGTCCTCGAGGCGTTCCTCGGAATTGCAGAAGAGTCGGAAACGGATGGGACGCTTCGAGACCTGCGTCACGTAGTAGCACTTGAAGCGCTTGCCGGAGACCATGCGCGGAGGGCGCTTGATCATCAGGTCCTGTACGACGCGGTTGAGGCGACCGGTGGAGATCGCAGTGCCGGCGCGGACGAAGACGCCTTCGGCGGCGTCGAGCATGTCTTCGGCGCGGAGGCCAGTCTGAGCGGAGACGAATAGAATCGGTGGTTCGGGCAGGAAGAAGAGCTCGCGACGGATGGCGGAGCGGAACTTGGCGCGAAATTCCTCTTCGTCCTCGAAGCCGTCGATATTCTTGTCGCGGAAGGCTTTCTTTGCGAGGTCCCACTTATTGACCACCAGGACGAGGCCGCAACCGAGGAGTGCAAGCTCACCGGCGAGCTGCTTATCGATACGGGTCACACCTTGGCCCGCATCGAGCACAAGGAAGACCACATCGGTCTCGGCGAGGATTTCGTCGGAACGGACCTGCGAGAAGAAATCGAGGGTGTCGCGTTTGTTGGCGGTGCGACGACCAGCGGTGTCGACGAGCGAAAACTTTGCCTGCGAGCCGTCGGCCTTGGTGCGGGAAAGCCCAGCGCGCACAGGGTCGCGGGTCGTACCGGCGACTTCGCTGACGATCAGGCGGGAGGCACCGAGGAGGCGGTTACCGAGAGAGCTCTTACCGACGTTCGGGCGACCGGCCAGAGCGAGGCGGATCGGACGGGGGCCTTCTTCGCGCGGGGTCGTCGGCTCCGGGCCAAGCAGTTTAATGATGAGGGCCTGCAGCTGCGGGATACCACGGCCATGTTCGGCAGAGATGAGAAGCGGCTCGCCGAAACCAAGGGCAAAGAATTCGGACATCAGGCCGTCGCGCTCTTCGGTGTCGGCCTTGTTGGCGACGACGACGACCTTCTTGCCGGCCTGACGCAGCATGGCGGCAACTTCGAGGTCGAGGGCGGTGCAGCCTTCAAAAGCGTCAACGACGAGGAGAACCAGCGCGGCGGCAGCGAGGGCGAAATCGACCTGCTCTTCCACGGCGTCAGCGATGAGCTTAGGTGTCAGCTCGGCGCGATACAGGCCGATACCGCCGGTATCCATCAGGGTATAGCGACCTTCAAAGATGTCGGACGTGATGAGGTCGCGCGTGACTCCAGGCTGATCGTGCACGATCGAGATACGGCGTCCCACCAGACGATTGAAGAGACGGCTCTTACCGACGTTGGGACGTCCCACGATGGCTACCGCGCGCGAAATTTCTGTGTTCCGTTCCATAGGGCGACAGTCAGGGCTACCTGCCCGCCTAGCAAGCAAGGATGCGTCAGCGACGCGGGATGGTGTCCAAGAAGCGGGCGATTCGCTCGCCAGCCTCATGGATCTTCTCGTAGCTGGTCGAGAAGGACGCACGACAGAAACCGGCACCGGCGGCGCCGAAGGCCGTACCTGGGACCATGGCCACCTTCTGCTGTTCGAGGAGCTTCTGAGCGAAGGTCATGGAATCCATACCCGTCGAGGTGATGTCCGGGAAGGCGTAGAACGCGCCCCGCGGGAGGTGGCACTTGAGGCCGAGCTCATTGAAACGGCGGACGATGTAGTCGCGGCGTTCGCGATACTTGTCGCGCATGTGGAGCATGGAATCGCGGCCATTACGAAGCGCCTCGACGGCGGCTTCCTGGCTCATGATGGGAGCGCACATAATGGCGTATTGGTGCACCTTGAGCATCCCGTCGATGATGGCGGCGGGGCCGCAGGCGTAACCGATACGGAAGCCGGTCATCGCAAAAGCCTTTGAGAAACCGTGGAGGAAGACCGTGCGCTCGCGCATGCCGGGCAGCGAAGCGATGGAGACGTGGTCGCCTTCAAACGTCAGCTCGGAGTAGATCTCGTCGGAAGCGACCAGTAAGTCCTTCTCTACGGCGAACTTGGCGATGGCCTCGAGCTTGGAGCGGTCGGCGGTACCGCCGGTCGGGTTCGTCGGGAAGTTCAGGATGAGCACCTTGCAACCCGGTTGCCAGGCGGCGCGGAGCGCGGCCGGATCGAGCGCGAACTGGTCGGCGGCCACGGTACGGATCGGGATGGCCTCGCCGTGGCAGAGCGTAACGCTCGGCGCATAGCTCACGTAGCAGGGCTCGTGGTAGAGCACCTTGTCTCCGGGATTTAGGGTCGCCCGGAGCATGATATCAAGGGCTTCGGAAACACCAATGGTGCCGAGGATCTCCGTCTCGGGATCGTATTCGGGGCCGTAGTTCTTAGCGACGTAGCGCGAGATCTCCTCGCGGAACTGCTGAGTACCGCGGTTATCCGTGTAGGACGTGCGGCCCTTCTCGAGGGAAGCAATCGCCGCTTCACGAATATGATACGGCGTGACGAAGTCCGGCTCGCCGATGCCCAGGGACACGGCGTCCTTCATCTTCGACACGATGGCGAAGAAGTCACGGATGCCCGATTTGGGCAAGGTCGCGACATGTCGCGCCACGAAACGGCCTGAGGAATCCATGGTCAGGCTGGGCTCAAGGGCTGACCGAGGGCTGGTCGCGACGGGAAGCTTCGGCGTTCACGATGAAGCCATCCTTCTTGTAGGCGCGGAGGAAGAAGTGAGTCGAAGTGCCCTGCACGCCGTCGATGCGGGCGAGGCGCTCATGGACGAAGCCGGCGACCTTGTAGAGGTTGTCGGCCGTGACGACGACGAGAAGGTCGTAACCGCCGGACATCAAGTAGCAGCTCTCCACCTGTTCGAAGCTGGAAATGCGTTCGGCGATACCGTCGAAGCCGCCGACGCCTTCGGTGCGAATCTTGATTTCGATGACCGCACGGACGCGGTGCTCGGACTCGTAGCTAGGGTTCAGCACCGGGCGCATGCCCAGCAGGACGCCCTGCTGGCGCAGGGCGGCGAGCTCACGGTCCACGGCTTCGGCGCCGAGGCCGAGGATTTTGCCGATCTGGGCGGTGTCGAGGGCTTCCCCATCGAGGATGAGCTTGAGTACGGAGTTCATGGCGGAAAATTAGGACTGCTTGATCGCGCGGCGGGCGCGGACGGCGGCGGCGAGACCGTCGAGGACTGGGATGGTCTCCTGGAAAGAGATGCACGCGTCGGTGATGCTGCAGCCGTAGGTGGAGGCGTCATGGCCCTTCCAATCCTGACGGCCTTCGACGAGGTGACTCTCGACCATTACGCCGGCAATCACGCGGGAACCCGCAGCGACCTGGGTGGCGATGTCCGCGGCGACCAGCGGCTGGCGGCGATGATCCTTCGAGCTGTTGCCGTGCGAGCAATCGATGACGAGGCGCGAGTTGAGGCCAGCCTTCTGAATGCGGGACGAGGCGTCAGTGACGAATTCGGCACCATAGTTCGGCCCGGTGCGGGAACCGCCGCGCAGAATGATGTGCGCATCCGGATTACCCGAAGTCTGGAAGATGGCGACGACGCCCTCCTTGGTGACGGACGGGAACCAGTGGGACGCACGAGCAGAGAGACAGGCGTCGACGGCGACCTGGATCGAACCGTCGGTGCCATTCTTGAAGCCGACTGGCATGGAGAGACCGGAAGCGAGCTCGCGGTGGATCTGGCTCTCGGTCGTGCGGGCGCCGATGGCGCCGTAGGAGACAAGGTCGGCCACATACTGAGGCGTAATTGGGTCGAGGAATTCGGTCGCGGACGGTAAGCCCATCTCGGCGATCTGCGCGAGCAGGCCGCGAGCGAGGCGTAGGCCATCATTGATCCGGAAGGAGCCATCGACCTGCGGGTCGTTGATCAGGCCCTTCCAACCGACCGTGGTGCGAGGCTTCTCGAAATAGACGCGCATGACGACCAGGAGGTCGGCGGCATGCTTCTGGGCTTCCTTCTGCAGGAGGGCGGCGTACTCCAAGGCGGCCTTGGTGTCGTGGACCGAACACGGCCCAACGATGACCATCAGGCGGTCATCCTGGCCGGAAATGACCTTGGCTGAGTCCTTCCGGGCGGTTGCAACGACCTCGGTGGCCTTCTCCGACGCAGGGAGCTCTTGGAGCACGAGGGCGGGAGTCAGCAGGGGGAGCTGGCTGCGAATGCGAAGATCGTCCGTATTGTGATACATCAGGTGAAGGGCCTTTCCCTTTGGGAAAAGGGGGTAAATGAAGGGGTCGGGAGGCCCGGTGTCAATGACGCGTCCCTTATTGACGCGAGGGGGTTTCAGTATCAAAACTGTCTCAAATCGGCATGGCCAAGCCTCTTCCCAGTGAATCGCCGGAGCAATCAGGAGCCTTCCGGGCGTTCATCGCCCAGCAAGGCCTGCGTGCGACCCGCCAACGTATGGCGGTCTTCGAGGGCGCGCGGACCATCCAAGGCCACTACACCGCCGAGGATCTGCTCAAGAAGGCCCGCTCCCTCGACCGCAGTGTTTCCCGCGCCACCATCTACCGCGCCATCCCCCTGCTCATTGGCAGCAGCGTGATCCGAGAAGTCGATGTCGGTCGCGACCACAAGTACTACCTCGCCGAAGCCGGGAGCGCGACCTTTCGGGCGCAGCTCATCTGCGAAAGCTGCGAGACGATCGTCGAAGTCGAAGCCCCGTTCATGGAATGGTACGGCAAGGCCGTGGCCGCCAAGCACGGCATGCGTCCCATCTCCCAGAAACTCCAGGTCACCGCGCTCTGCGAACGTTGCCAGAAGCGCAAGGCCGCCCGCCCATGATTCCCTATCCCTCCGCTTCCGTCTTCCCTCCCCTGCCCGCGGGTGGCACGCCGTTGTCCGACCTGCAGAAAGAAGTGATCGCTCTCAAAAAGTCCAAGGACGCCATCATCCTCGCGCATAATTACCAGTGCGAGGACATCCAGAACGTCGCTGATTTCGTCGGCGACTCGCTCGGCCTCGCCTACAAGGCCGCCGAGGCGAAGCAGTCGACAATCGTCTTCTGTGGCGTGCATTTCATGGCCGAGACGGCCAAGATTGTGAATCCGACGCGCCGCGTGCTCTTGCCGGATATGAACGCTGGCTGCTCGCTGGCTGACTCCTGCCCCGCAGCGAAGCTCGCCGCCGCCAAGGCCGCGGACCCTTCGCTTTACGTCGTCGCGTATATTAATTGCAGCGCGGCGGTGAAGGCGCTCAGCGACGTCATCGTGACCAGCGGCAACGCCTCGAAAATCGTCAACCGCGTGCCCGCTGATCGGAACATCCTCTTCGTCCCCGATCAGAACCTTGGTCGCTGGGTCTCCGGCAAGACTGGTCGCGCGATGCAACTCTGGCCGGGCAACTGCTACGCCCACGTGCAGTTCACACCAGGCGCCCTGCTCCGCTCCAAGGCCGCGCATCCCGGAGCGCCCATTGTGGCCCATCCTGAATGCACCGAAGCCGTCCGCGACATGGCCGACATGGTCTGCTCGACCGAAATGATGGTCGGCTGGTGCAAGCAACAGACGGCCGATACGATCATCATTACTACGGAATCAGGAATGATTCACCGCCTCCGCAAGGAAGTGCCCGGCAAGACGTTCGTGGCCGCCCCCACGGATCGTTGCTCCTG
>Ga0209597_1000118_pt1 | contig 49012 bp, 54 predicted proteins | sample M_140625_MF_Meta_FD_187316 | JGI IMG/M metagenome (GOLD analysis project Ga0209597, IMG submission 187316) | Freshwater microbial communities from Lake Montjoie, Canada to study carbon cycling - M_140625_MF_MetaG (SPAdes) (version 2) | ecosystem: Environmental > Aquatic > Freshwater > Lake... | reverse complement strand
GGAAGTTGCAGCCCTCCAGGTAGGAGCTGGCAATGCCGTGGGTGTACCAGGAGGTGGCGAAGGTGGTGCCGGTGAGCCAGCCGCCCAGGGCCAGGTAGGCCGTGGGGAAGAGCAGCAGCCCGGACCAACCAACGAAAACGAAGCGGTCGCGCTTGAGCCAGTCGTCGAGGACGTCGAACCATCCCCGCTGGGGCAAGCGCCCTGCAGCGATCGTCATGGGTGAAGCGGTGCGGGAAACCCGCGAGGCTGTGGGATACCGAGTGATCGTAACAACGTTGCCGGGGCTGACGCGGCCGCTCGACATGGGCTGAAACTCCGGTCGGTTTTCTGCTTTTAGGTCTTTCTTTTGGCAGGGCCCCCGGGGTGTGCCCAGGCCGGGGCAGGATGGTTGTTCCGTCCGATCCGATTCTCCTCGATGGCATCCAGCGGCCTTGCCTCCGGCGATTCCTCCTTGCCCCGTGACGGCACCCCTGAAGCATCCGGGGATACCGGGCCGTCCAGCGCTGCTCCTGAGGTGATGGACCTCGCCGTGGTCGGTTCCCGCCGCCTCTCGAATTTTTTGGTGGCTTCGGCTGTGAGCATCGGCGGCATCGGTTTCCTGCTCACAAGTGCCTCCAGCCGCCTAGGCCGCGACCTGCTGCCGATCGGCCATGCCGCCGAGATCACCTGGGTGCCCCAGGGGCTGGTGATGGGTCTGTATGGAATCGCCGCGGTTCTTCTGGCGACCTATCTGTGGTCGGTGATCTTGATCGATGTGGGTGCCGGCAGTAACCGTTTTGACCGTACCCAGGGCCAGGCTGTCATCACCCGGAGGGGCTTCCGTCAGATGATTGAGGTGGCCATCCCCCTGGCCGAGATCCAGGCCGTGAAGGTGGAGGTGCGCGACGGGCTCAGTCCCCAGCGGCGTCTGGCTCTGCGGGTTCGGAGCCGCAGAGACATGCCGTTGACCCGGGTGGGCGAGCCCATGCCCTTGGCTGAACTGGAACGCAGCGGCGCCGAGCTGGCCCGCTTCCTGGGTGTTCCCCTGGAGGGGGTCTGAATCCCTCCTGGGACCTGCTACCCCGTCTCCCACCGCTGTCCATCCCCATGCCCACCACCGTGATCCCCCGGGTCGGCCGCGCTCTGGCCGGTCTTTGGTTGATGCTTCTGCCCTTGACGCTTGGGGCCTGTGCCGCCGATTCCGGAGGCCAAGCCCTTGGCTGCGGCTCATCCAGCATTCCCTGTCTGAGCGGAACTGCCGTGGTCGCCCTGCAGACCAGTAAGGGGGAAGTGCGCATTCGCCTTGATGGTCGGGATGCTCCCCTCACCGCCGGCAATTTCGTGGATCTCGTGAACCGAGGCATCTACAACGGCACGGTCTTCCATCGCGTGGTGCGGGAACCGGTTCCCTTCGTGGTTCAGGGGGGGGATCCCCAGAGCTCCGACCCCAAAACGCCCGTCACGCAGTTCGGAACCGGCAGTTTTGTGGATCCCGCCACCGGGGAAGCCCGCTTTGTTCCCCTTGAACTCTCCTTCAAGTCCGAGCCGCCGTTGCGCTACGGCGAACCGGTGACATCACCAACCCAGGCCCGCAATCTCCGTCTGACCCATGAGCGCGGTGCGGTGGCCATGGCCCGCTCCGCCGGTGCGAATTCGGCCAGCGCCCAGTTCTATGTCGCCCTGGAGGCCCTGCCGGAGCTTGATGGTCGGTATGCCGTTTTCGGACGGGTGGTTGAGGGGATGGACGTGGTGGATCGCATCCAACAGGGTGATCGCATCACCTCGGCCCGCCTTGTGGAAGGGGGAACCCTGGTGAAGGGGAACCCCAATCGCTGATCGCTCCTGACGGCCCCGGGCAACTCCGGGGCCAGGCTCGCAGCTGACCTCAGGCCGGGACCCGTTTCTCAGAGGTTGTGGCCTTCAGCCACTCGGTGTTGACTCCAGAGGCCCTCTCCAGGGCCACTTTGCCGGTCCTGGCGATCTCAAGAATTCCGAACCGCTCCAGTAGCCGTTCCAGGGCCACCAGTTTGCCGGGATCGCCCACCACCTCAAGGGTGAGGGCATCGTCGGCCACATCCACCACCTTGGCTCGGAACACCTGCACCAGATCGAAGATCGCGCTCCGGTTTTCGGCCGGAGCCGCCACCTTCAGCAGCATCAGCTCCCGCTCCACGGCCGGAATGGTGGAGAGGTCGATCACCCCCAGAACGTTCACCAGCTTGTTGAGCTGCTTGCTCATTTGTTCGAGGGTGCGGTCGTCGCCCTCCACCACCATCGTGAGCCGCGAGATGCCTCGGTGTTCGGCAGGCCCGACGGCCAGGCTCTCGATATTGAAACCTCGGCGGGCAAAGAGGCCCGAAATGCGGCTGAGGGCACCCGATTCGTCTTCGACCAGCACCGAGAGGGTGTGCTTCATGGATTCACGTCGGGGGTGGCTGGGAACCGGCTTCTTTTCCATGGCCAACGCTACGCGGCGATGTCCGCTTCCGTCGCCCGGCTCGGTCGTCGCGATCCTCAGTGAATCCCAGGGCGGCAGGTCTCACAGGGAGGCCAGCCAGGGGATCAGCACCCGGTGAAAGGCATCGGGCCTCTCATCGTGGGGGCAGTGGCCCGCCGCATCGATCACCTCCAGGGCGAGATCTGGCCGGAGCCGCTGGCATTGCAAGCCCACATCTAGGGGAACCAGGCGGTCTTCACTGCCCCAGAGCAGCAGGCAGGGATGCCGGAGCCGTCGCAGCAGGGCGGGTGCCGTGGCGCCATGGGGCCGCAGCGCCATGGCGATGCTCATGGCCCGCAGCGCCCGCACCGCCCCGGCCTGGCGGGCCGGTCTGGCGATCAGCCGCTGGAGTTCGCTATCGCCGATCACGGGATCGCGGTAAGCCGCCTGGATGCCTAGGGCGAGCAGGGGGGAGTGGGCCAGCAGGGGAACCAGCAGTTCGAGGGGCAACAGCCTGCAGAGCCAGGTCACCACGAACCGCTGTAGCCGGCGGCGCCAGGGTCGCCGCGGCGGGGCTCCGGCGGGAGCCTGAGGTTCCGCGAGGAGCAGGGTGGGGTCAGGCAGGGGGGCCGCCACCACGGCTCGCACGGCCTGGGGGAAGAACACGCCGCAGGTGAGGGCCACCAGCCCCCCCAGGGAATGGCCCACCAGCACGGCCGGCCCTTGCACCACCTCCTGCAGGAAGGCCTCCAGCTGCCGGGCCCAGAGTCGGTTGTCGAGGCGCAGCGGAGCCTGGCTCGAGGCCCCGAAGCCCAGCAGGTCGATGCCGTACACACACCAGCCGGCATCCGCCAGGGCCGCCGCATTGCGGCGCCAGTGGCCGCTGCCGGCCCCGAATCCATGGAGCAGCACCAGCGGCGGATGGTGGAGGCCACCGAGGCGTCGCCAGTGGCAGGCGTGGCCGCGCCAGTGCCAGGTGGCATGACGGCCCCAATCGCTGCCATGCCGCGGCTCCGCGGCCCCCGGCAGGGAGGAAGGGGAGGCAGGCTGGGAAACGGCACGCGGCACAGGCGGCACGCATTACGACGGATTCCCCTCACTATTGCGAAGCTCTGGCGGTGGTGGAGACCGGCGCCGGTTTCTTCCGCAGCGCTTCGCGCCCCTCCCGGGACCTGGGGGTGTTGCTGGCCCGCAACCTGGCGGCCACGCGACCGGTGCGGGTGCTGGATCTGATGGCGGGCTGCGGCATCCGCAGCCTGCGTTACGGCCTGGAGGGGGCGGTTCAGGCGGTGTGGGCCAACGATGCCGATGGGGACCGGTTGCCGCTGTTGCAAGCCAACCTGGCGCCCCTGGAGAACCGGATCGATGTGGTGGCCACGGCCCGCACCGCCGAGAACCTGCTGGCGGAGTTGGCGCTGCGGCGGGATCACCACGAGCTGGTGGATCTGGATGCCTTTGGGGCCCCCATGGATCTGCTTCCCGCCGCGCTGGAGGCGGTGTCCCTGGGTGGGGCTCTCTACCTGGCCAGCACCGATGGCCGCTCCGCCACCGGCCACGACCGGCGGGCGGCGGTGCGGCGCTTCGGCGCCGCCGCCCGGGCCCATCCGGCCAGCTGGGAGCTGGCCCTGCGCCTCCAGCTTGGGGTGGTGGCCCGGACGGCCTGGGCCCAAGGGCGGGGGATCCGGCCCCTGTTCAGCTTCAGTGAGGGGCGCACCTTCCGCACGGCGGTTCGGGTCGAGCGGCTGCCGGAGTCTGGGGAGGAAGGCCTGCTTGGCCTGCTCGCCCACTGTCACGGCTGCGGTGACCAGCAGGTGCAGAGCCTGATGGCGCTCGGGCGCTGGCCATCCTGCCTGTGTGGCTCCAGTGGTCCCTTGGCGGTGAGCGGTCCTCTCTGGACCGGGCCCCTGCAGGATGCCGCTGTTCTGGCTTCGATGGCCTCCCAGGCGGAGCAATCCCCGCCCACCCTCGGGGCTGAGGGGGCGCGCCTGCTGGCCCGCTTGCAGGCCGACCCTGGGGTTCCGGCCCGGTGTTGGCCCACCGATCAGATCGCCTGCCGCCTTGGCGGAGGACCACCGCGTCTGGGCGATCTGGTGGAGGCCCTGCGGGCTGCGGGCTTCGGCGCCAGCGCCAGCGGTGTGATGGCGGGCCAGGTCCGCAGCGATGCTCCGTGGCCCGAGTTGCTGGAGATCGCCCGGCGGCTCGCCGGTTGATGCGGAGGGCGCCCCGGTGGGTCCGGTGAGCACCTGCCGGACGATGGCGCTCACCGGTTCAGGCGTTTGACCGGGTCGGTGTGATTCCCGATGGGCTCCTTTGCCCGGGCATGGCTCGCTCGGCCACGGCCTGTTGCGCGTTGCGGCAGGGACGCGGGTGCCTGCTAAACAGGTAAGCCGTTGCACCCCTCCGGGCCATGGCCTCTGAAATCTTCGGCACCGCTGCTTTGTTCTGGGTGCTGATCCCGGTGGGTCTGGCTGGTGGCGCGCTGCTGCTCAAGCTCCTCAAGGATTGAGGCTCCACGCCCCTGGCCGAGGACGCCCCCTCCGCGTCCCCTCCCTGCGCACCCCTAGGCTCGGCCCCTGTGAAGATTTGCAGGAGAGCGGCGGATGCAGGTTCTGATCGTCGGCGCCACAGGCACCCTCGGCCGTCAGATCGCCCGTCGAGCCCTGGAGAGCGGCCACGAGGTGCGCTGCATGGTGCGATCTCCCCGTAAGGCCTCCTTCCTGCAGGAATGGGGATGCGAACTCACCCGGGGTGACCTGCTCGAACCCGACAGCCTCGATTACGCCCTTGAAGGCCAGGAGGCGGTGATCGACGCGGCCACCGCCCGTGCCACCGACGGCGGCAGCACGTACCCCGTGGACTGGACCGGGAAGCAAAACCTCTTCGCCGCCTGCCGGCGCGCCGGGGTTCGCCGGGTGGTGTTCCATTCGCTTCTTGAGGCTGAACAGCATCCCACCGTGCCGCTGATGGCCATCAAGGCCTGCACCGAGCAGTGGTTGCAGGCCTCCGACCTCGACTACACGATCCTGCGGGGCGCCGCCTTCATGCAGGGTCTGATCAGCCAGTTCGCCATTCCTGTGCTGGAGAACCAGACCGTGTGGGTGAGCGGGGTGCCCACACCGATCGCCTACATGAACAGCCAGGACGCCGCCCGCTTTTCCGTGGCGGCCCTCACCCGTCCGGAGACCGTGCGGGGGACCTTCCCGATGGTCGGTCCCCGGGCCTGGATCACGGGAGAAATCACCCAGCTCTGTGAGAAGTACAGCGGCAAGTCAGCACGGGTGTTCCGGGTGCCGCCCCAGTTGCTTGGCCTCATGCAGGGGGTGGCCGGCTTCTTCGAGGCGAGCCTCAATGTGGCCGAGCGCCTCGCCTTTGCGGAGGTGGTGGGCGGTGGTCGCCCTCTCGACGCCGCGATGGAGGCCAGTTACGCCGCCTTCGGCCTGGACTCTGCAGAAACCACCACCTTGGAGAGCTATCTCAAGGAGTACTACGACACGATCCTGCGGCGGCTGCGCGAGATGGACGCTGACCTCGACAGGGACGCCAAAAAGAAACTGCCCTTCTGACCTAGGCCCGCCAGTTCGTCTGTACTATTATTCCACTTTGCTGTGGGGGCGTCCGGCTATGGCCATTGCCCAGATCAAGAATCTTCAGCGACGCCTCGGCGTGCTTGAGCAGGAGGCCGTGAGCGAGGTGAGCCGGGCCTGTGGCCATGACCTCTGGCAGAGCCTTGGCTTCGATGCCCTCGACGTGATCGAGGATGCCGACCGCCGCGCCCGGGCGAACTACTACTACGGCCAACTCCAGGTCGTGCGCGAGCTCAGCGACGCTCTGGCCTGAATCGCGCCCGGGTTCCCCGGCTCGATCCCCGCTGTGGTTATCCCCTCACCAGCGCTGTCAGCCTCAGGTCCTCGGCCGGGCTGACGAAGCGCCACTGGCCCGCTGCCAGGCCCTCGAGGGTGAGGGGATCTCCTCCATCCATCAGATCCATGGCCACGCGGACCAGCCGCAGGGTTGGGAGTCCCACGGCCGCCGTCATCCGGCGCACCTGGCGGTTGCGTCCCTCCCGCAGCTGGATCTCGAGCCACGCTGTGGGGATCGACCGTCGTTGCCGGATCGGTGGCTGCCGTTCCCCCAGTTGGGGATCCAGGATTCTCTGGGCCCTCGCCGGCAGGGTCCGCCGCCCCTGGATGTCCAGTCCCCGGCGCAACGCGTTCAGGTTGGCATCGCTGGGCTCACCCTCTACCTGGACCCAGTAGGAGCGCCAATGGCCCCAGCGGGGATCGGTGAGTCGATGCTGCAGCCGACCATCACCGGTGAGCAGTAGCAGGCCTTCGCTGTCGGCATCGAGGCGGCCGGCGGGATACACCTCCGGTTGCTCGATCCAGTCGGCCAGGCAGCCCCAGCTGCTGCCGGTCTCGCGGCTGAACTGGCTGAGCACGCCGTAGGGCTTGTGGAACAGGAGGGTGGCTGGGGAGGAGCCCGCAGACCCGTCGCTCAGGTTCCGCTGCGGGAGCGCCACAGGTTCACCACACCGATGGAGATGAGCAGCAGGCCCAGATCCATCGACACCGGAGGGAGAAGCATGGCTGGGAAGCGCAGTCAGTGTGGCGACCCTAAAGCCCGCCCCTGGGGTCCGGGAGGCCGCCACGGGCGCCTAAGGTGTGGGATGGCACCCGTACTGGCGCAACCCATCGCAGCATGATCGAAACGTCCGGCGTGATTGAGAAGGAGCAGGGCAACGGTTTTTACCTAGTGACCCTGGAGCAGCCGGCCGGTCACCAGTGCCTCTGCCGCGCCGCCGGCAAGCTCACCAAGTTCCGGATCAAGCTGCTCGCCGGTGACAAGGTGCTGGTGGAGATCAGCCCCTACGACCTCACCAGGGGCAGGATCACCTACCGCGAGCGCAACGCCGGTGCCACCGGTCCCCGGCCTGCAGGCAACCGGCCCGGAGGGCCCCGGCGCCGCTGAACGGGTCGGTCCGATTCCTGGACCTCTACGGCGCCAAAGGGATGTCTCCTCAGCAATCGTGGCTTTCTCCCGCAAGGGGAAGGCGCATCAGCTGTCGCTCAGTTGGTGGGTATCAGGGCCTCGATGGCGGCGCGGAATTCACGGCGCTGCTTCACCCCGCGCCATTGCTGCTTCATCTCCTTTTCGAAAAAGAGCTGCACCGTCGGGGTGCCGCTCACGCCGGCCTGCTGGGCGATCTCGGGATCGGCCTCGATGTCGATCTCCACGCCCTGGGCCCGGCCTTCCAGTTCCTGGAGCACGCGCTTGAGCTGGGGCTTGAGCACGTGGCAGGGGCCACAGCTCGGAGAGGTGTAGACCACCAGAAGCGGCCGCGAACTGTCGTGGTACAGCTTGCGCAGGGCGAAGGCCCCCTTCTGCCAGAGAGCCTCGGGGTTGTAGTTGGAGGCATCGCTCTCGGCGGTTCGCACCGGTTCGCCCGCCGGAGCCGGCTCCACCTCCTCCCGACGCACCGTCACCGCCAGTCCGTGGTGGGTGAGCCAGCGTTCGGCGGCGAGGGCCGCCTGGCAGCCACTGGCTGCGGCCGTGATTCCCTGACGCCATTCCGAATCCGCCACATCCCCGGCGGCGAACACCGCCTCCAGCTCCGTTTCGGGCCTGCCGGGCTTGGTGATCAGGTACCCCCGTTCATCCAGGGGGATCTGGCCCTGCAGTAGGCCGGTGTTGGGAGTGTGGCCGATGGCGTAGAACAGCCCCCGCACGGGCAGGTCCTCGGTGCCGCCACCGATCCGGTCCCGCAGGACGATCGCGCTGAGCCAGTCGGCATCGCCTTCCGCTCCGCCTCCTTTGACATCCACCGGTTCGCGGTTCCAGTGCACGGTGATCGACGGATTGGCCACCACCCGATCGGCCATGGCGGCACTGGCCCTGAGCCGATCACTGCGCACGATGAGGTGCACGTGGCTTCCGTACTTGGTGAGGTAAACGGCTTCCTCGCAGGCTGAATCGCCTCCCCCCACCACCGCCAGTTCCTCCCGGCGGAATTGGGGGGTGGCGCCGTCACAGATGGCGCAGGCGCTGATCCCGCGGCTCCAGTAGCGCTCCTCTTGGGGAAGGTGAAGACGGTTGGCACTGGCGCCGGTGGCCAGGATCAGGGACTGGGCGTGGATGGTTTGCGCTTCGCTGGTCTGGATGCGGAAGGGACGCACGCTCAGATCCACTTGCTCGGCATCGGCTTCCACCAGGTGGGTGCCCCAGCGGACGGCCTGGGCCTTCATGCGGTCCATCAGTTCCGGCCCCAGGATGCCGTCGGGGAAGCCGGGGTAGTTCTCCACGTGGGTGGTGGTCATCAGCTGGCCACCGGGGATGCCCCCGGCTTGAAAGCCAGTGATCAGCAGGGGATTGAGGTTGGCCCGGGCTGCATAGATGGCGGCGGTGTAGCCGGCCGGACCCGAGCCGATGATCACCACGTTTTCCACCGCCTTTTCCACCTCCTGCTGCTGGGAGGCGTCGGTTTCACGGGACAGGGACGGGGATGGAGCCTCACCCATGGAGCCAAGTCGGAACAACTATGAGTTAACCCTAGGGAGAAGCGGTGCCCTTTGGCTGATCTCTCGGCTTCGAAGGCCGGGATCTTGAGCGTTGCGCACCGAATCAGTTGGAAAATCGACTGATTTGCTTTAGATTTCTAGCAGTCCGTCGGTTTCGGGGCGGCCCCGCAGGGGGAAGCTGGAGGGAGCCATGAGCACGGTCTCACCGAGAAGTTCAGGGTTGTCTTCGAGGCAGAGCAGCCATTCCCGGAACTCCTCGTTCAGGGCGAAGCTCTCTTCAAACCGCTCCTGACCGTCCAATGCAGCACGACGAGCCAGGGCCCAGCACACGGCAACGGTGAGTCTGCGATGCACTGCCCCGTCCATCACTGATCGTCGAGTGCCAGTACTTTCCCTGCGTCCCAGGCATTCGTTGGTGTTGGTTGACACAACGTCGTAAATCGTGGGTGCGGGCTGCGGGGACCCGATCAGGCAGGCCTGGCCAGGAAGGCGGGCAATTCCGGACCGCCCAGTTCGATCACGGCACCGGCGCCATCGGCCAGGGCGGTCAGCGGGTGCGCACCGCCCGCTCCCGGGCCGCCCGTCTCCGGGGAGGGTCCGGCTGCCTCGGAGCGAATCTCGTACGGCTCACTGCGGGCCCAGCTGCGGGCATGGGCGATCAGCAGCGGGTCCGCTGGCGCGAACACATAGGAAGGATCCCGGGGGATGCTCTCCGCGCCCAGGCGTTCATCATCCAGGCGCACCGCCCTGGTGATCGCCTGCACGAAACGGCTCCGGGTCACTACGGTGCTCAGGTAGGCCACCACCCGCAGCCGGGGCGCATCGAACCCCTCGGCGCACATATCCACGCTCACCAGCCAGCGTCCGAGCCCGCCGCGGAAGGCCGCCAGCTGGTTCGAGGCCTCGGGATCAAGGGAATGGACCAGGATTGCCTCCTCCCCTTCCTCCCGCAGCCACTCGGCAATCTGCCGGGCATGGTGAATGTCGCGGGCGATCACCAGGCCCCCTGCTCCGCGATGCAGGCCCCTCACCTGCTCCAGCCGGCCGCGGGCCTGGATCAGCAGGCGCTGGGCGATGCCCCCCCCATCGCCTGGCCGGATGGCCCGGCGCAGGTTGCGGGCCCGCCAGCTTTCCCGCGCTTCCTGTGACAGGGGTGAGGTCTGCCGATCCGTCCCGGCGGGGCCACGGCCATGCTCCACCCAGCCATCCTGAAAGCGGAACTCCAGGGGGCGCACGTCACCGGCCTGGATCAGCCGGTGGGGTTCCACGCACAGATCCGGAACGATCCGTTCCACGATCCTTCCCGCTTCCCGCATCCGGATCCGACGGGCCGCGCAGAAGGCCAGGGCATCGGCGCGGAAGGGGGTGCCAGAGAGCCCCAGCCGCAAGAGGGCGGGACTGGTGAGCTCGCTGAACACCTGGCCCCAGCCCATGGCTTCGGGGTCCTCCGGATCGAGGCCGAGGTGGTGCACCTCATCGGCGATGGCCAGCCAAGGTTCCCCAGCCAGCCGCTCCGGTAGGTCCCGCAGCAGCCGCTCACGGTGGCGTGCCGCCCCTTGGTAGCTGAGCAGCCAGCCATCCGGATCAGCGCCGCCCTGCCCCGCCGCCGGGTTCCCATCGAATTCCCGGATCAGGAGGCCCAGCCGCTGGGCCGCCGCCAGCCACTGGCGGGCGATGGAGCTGCGGTGGCAGAACACCACCAGGCGCCCCAGGCGTCCTTCTCGTTGCATCCGTTGGAAACCCAGGAGCGCTCCGAGGGTCTTGCCGGCTCCAGGACCGGCATGCACCAGCACATCCCTGCGGGCCGGATCACTGTCGTTCAGGCGCACCCTCAGCAGCTGGATCAACTGCAATTGCCAATCCCGCGGCTGCAGCGGGGGCTGCCGGGGTGAGGCCGGAGCCTCGACACGGCGAAACAGTTCAAAGGAGGGAGGGGCCATCGCTCGATTCTGGGTTCGGATGGACCAGCGCCGCCATCACCGCCATCACCGCCATCGGCCGGGGGGATGAGTATTCCTTCCCATTTGTTTCCCTGCCAGCGTCCCTAGCTTTCAGTCAGACCCCTTTCCTGGGCGTTTGGTTCCACAGCCATGGCCCTGCCCTGTGACCCCATCGATCACCCCAGCCTCCATCTGGAGCGCTGCTGGTACCTGGAGTGCGACATCGATCCGATGATCCTGCGGTTGCGCCTGCTGCGCCGCAGGGGGTGCTTGTCCCAGGTGCTCTGCCTGGAGCAGGAGCTGCTCCCGTTCATCTGAAGAGTTCAGGGGTGCCCCGCCGTTTCGTTGGGGCACCCGGTGCCATCAGTGCTGGGCCTCAGCGTGGTTGAGCAGCAGGTGTTCCACCTCGTTGAGATCGGCGGAGGCGCAACCGCGGGCCCGCTCGAAATCACCCTCGGCGTCCTCCAACATCCGCTCGGCCATCCGCTCGAGCAGATCCTCCCGCCGATCCTCAAGGAAGGCCAGCTGCCAGCCCAGATGCTGCAGGTTGTGTATCACGGTCTGGCAGAAGCTGTCGACCGAGATCTCGTGGTTCCGCTCCGCCAGCCCTTCACACCAGTCGGCGCCGTGGGCGTTGAGGTTGCGCTCCACCGCCTCCCGGGCCACCACGTGGCCGCCGTGGTGGCAGTGGCAGACGTTGTCCGGGCATTCCAGGGCCGTGAGAGCCATGGCGGAGGAGGGCGCACAACAAATACAGCATTAGCAACCGGCGTGGGCTGGTCAGCGGTTCTTCAGGAAAACTCCGCATTGCGCCGGCGTTGTTGGAGTCGGAGAACCGTGGCCAGTGGGGGTGTCCGCACAATGGCCCGGTCCAGCTTGTCGTCGATCCCGGGTCCATCTAGAGCAGAGAAGGGTTTGGAGGGCGACGCCCTTGGTGAAATTGCTGATATCCCGGGAGCGTGCTTCCGGTGAAACCCGGGTGGCCGCCACCCCGGAGACCGTTCGCCGGCTCACCGGCCGTGGGGCCCGTGTGCTCATGGAGCAGGGGGCTGGCCTGGCTGCCGGCTTCCGCGACGATGACTACGGCGCTGCCGGGGCCGAGTTTCACGGCGAGGGTGTGCTGCCCTGGTCGGAGGTCGATGGGGTGCTGTGCGTCAACCCGCCGCCTCTGGAGATCCTTGAGCAGCTCCGCAGCGGAGCCCTGCTGGTGGGACTGCTGAACCCCTACGGGGCCGCTCCGATGGCCGAAAGCCTCGTCAGCCGTGGCGTCTCCGCGATTGCCCTGGAGCTGCTGCCCCGCATCAGCCGCGCCCAGTCCATGGATGTGCTCTCCTCCCAGGCCAACATCGCCGGCTACAAGGCGGTGCTGCTGGGGGCGGCCGCCCTGGACCGCTACCTGCCGATGCTGATGACGGCGGCCGGCACGATCCAGCCTTCCCGGGTGCTGATCCTCGGTGCCGGGGTGGCAGGGCTGCAGGCCCTGGCCACGGCCCGCCGCCTGGGCGGGGTGGTTTACGTGTCGGATGTGCGGCCGGCAGTGAAGGAGCAGGTGGAGTCCCTCGGGGGCCGCTTCATCGAGCCGCCCCAGCTGGAGGACCGCCCAGCCGAATCCGGCGGCTATGCCCGTGAGGCCTCGGAGGCCTTCCTTGAGGCCCAGCGCATCCAGCTGGCAGAACAACTCTCCCTGGCCGATCTGGTGATCTGCACCGCCCAGGTACCGGGTCGGCCGGCCCCCCGCTTGATCAGCGAGGCCATGCTCGATGGCATGCGGCCAGGTGCGGTGGTGGTGGACCTGGCCGTGGCTCAGGGTGGCAACTGCTTCGGCACCGTTCCCGGCACCACGGTGGAGCGCAGGGGCGTGAAGTTGATCGGTGCTGATGCCCTGCCCAGCAGCGTTCCCAACCACGCCAGTGCCCTTTACGCTCGAAACGTGGCGGCCTTGATCGAACACCTTCTGGGCGAGGAAGGATTCCACTTGGACCCTGCCGATCCGATCCTCGATGGCTGCCTGCTCACCCATGCGGGAGCCTGCCGCCGCCGTGATGTGGTGTTTGGCCCTGAAGACCAGGCATCCCCTGTGGGATTGCCCTCAGCCACGGCTGAAACGTCAGCCCTGATCGGTGGCAACCAAGCCACCCCCGTGTCCGCTTCGACCCCCAGCCTGCGATGAGTTCCCTTTCCAATTCCCTCTGGGTGCTGCTGCTCGGCAGCCTTCTGGGCCTTGAACTGATCGGCAAGGTGCCGCCCACCCTGCACACCCCCTTGATGTCGGGTGCCAACGCCATCAGTGGCATCACCATGCTCGCCTCCCTCACCCTGCTCAGTCAGGCGGAGGGCAATCCCGCCCTGCTGGCGATCGGTGCCCTCTCGCTGGGCTTCGCCCTCTACAACGTGGTGGGTGGCTTCCTGGTGACCGACCGGATGCTCGCGATGTTCCGTCGTCGTTGAGGGAGCGGAGGTCGGTGGCCCCTGGTTGGGGTCCCCGGTCCTGGCGGATGGTCTTCTGCCTTCCCGGATCCAGCCTCCATCCCCACGTCGCTTATTGCCTTTGTTCAACTTCTGCAAGGGGCTCTGCCCAGGGATGGGCGCAGTTCCGTTGTCCTCCATCCATTCCCGATCTGTGCGGTTGATCCGCTCCTGCCGTGAACTCCCTTTCGATTGATCTGTTCACCGACGCCATCGACCTGGTGGCGGTCCTGCTGTTGGCCCTTGGCCTCAAGGGGCTCTCCAAGGTGCGTTCCGCGCGGGCCGCTAACGGTCTTGCGGCCCTGGCCATGGGGCTGGCGGTGGTAGGGCTGCTGATCCAGCTGCAACCCTCGCCCGTCACTTGGCTCTGGATCGCCGTGGGTTCGGCCCTCGGTGGCCTGGCCGGGGTGGTCACCGCTCAGCGGGTGCCGATGACGGCCATGCCCGAAGTCGTGGCCCTATTTAACGGTTGCGGTGGCATGGCCTCGCTGCTGGTGGCCATCGGCGTCGCCCTGTTCGCGTCCCACGATTCCGGGATGGTGGAGCTGGTTTCGATCGCGATCTCGGTGTTCGTGGGGGCGATCACCTTCAGCGGCTCGATCGTGGCCATGGCCAAGCTGCAGGGCTGGCTCGACACCCCCGCCTGGACCCAGAGCTCCCTCCGCCACGGAGTGAACATCGCCCTGGCGTTGCTGTGCCTGCTCGGCGGGGTGCTGATCCCGGCCCATCCGGCCGGTTGGCCCCTCTGGTTGCTGGTGGGCGCCTCCAGCTTGCTCGGCATCGGTGTGACCCTGCCGATCGGCGGCGCTGACATGCCCGTGGTGATCTCGCTGCTCAACTCCTATTCCGGTGTGGCCGCGGCCGCCGCCGGCTTCGTGGTGGGCAGTCAGCTGCTGATCGTGGCCGGCGCCATGGTGGGCGCGGCCGGCCTGATCCTCACCCAGGTGATGTGCACCGCCATGAACCGCTCCCTGGTGAGCGTGCTGTTCGGCGGTGCCCTGGGTGGGGCGGGAGGCTCGGTGGGCGGCGGCGGTAGCGAGGCGGGCTACACCCGCATCACCAGCTGCAGCCCTGAGGAGTGCGCCATGGCGCTCGAGCAGGCCGAGCGGGTGGTGTTCGTGCCCGGCTATGGCCTGGCGGTGGCCCAGGCCCAGCACGCCCTGCGGGAACTGGCCAAGCTGCTTGAGGCCCATGGCGTGGAGGTGAGCTATGCCATCCACCCGGTAGCTGGCCGCATGCCCGGCCACATGAATGTGCTGCTGGCCGAGGCCGATGTGCCCTACGAGCAGCTGGTGGAGATGGACATGATCAACCCCGAATTCCCCCGCACCGATGTGGTGATCGTGCTCGGCGCCAACGATGTGGTGAATCCCGATGCCAAGAGCGATCCCTCCAGCCCCCTCTACGGCATGCCCGTGCTGGAGGTGGACCAGGCCCGCCAGGTGTTCGTGGTGAAGCGCAGCCTTGGTGCCGGTTACGCCGGCATCGCCAACGCCCTGTTCGAGCTGCCCCAGACCGCCATGGTGTTCGGTGATGCCAAGGCGGTGCTCAACGGCCTGCTGAGCGAGCTGCGCAGTCTCGGGGTGGGCAAGGTGGCGGCTGGGGCGAGGGAGAAGTTGGCCGCCTGAGCTTGGGTGAATCGAGGGGCAGGACCACAGGACGTTCGGCAGTTCGATCTGGCGACCGTTTGAAGCCCCTCCGAACGCCCCACAGGCGCTCACGGTTCCTGATCTGATCCAGGCCGATGGCCACCATCCCAGAGCTCCAAAGTTCTGCTGCCCAACTGGTTTCGCCCCACCACCCAGTCCTCGATCGGCACCCCGCCGATCACGTGCTCCCGCACGATCCGTTCGAGCCGCTCAGCGCTCACCCCGCCGTAGATCACCCCATCCGGCCAGATCAGCAGGATCGGCCCCTCGGCGCAGATGCGCAGGCAGTCGGCCTTGGTGCGCAGCACGATGCCCTGGGGACGGGCCGGATCCTCCAGGCCCAGTTCCCGCACGAGCTGCTTGAGGCGGGCCCAGCTGGCGGCGCCGAGTTCTGGATCAGGGCAGCAGAGGGCCTTGGCGGGGGTGGCGCAGAGCAGCAGATGGTGACTGACGTGGCTCACTCAGCTGACCTGGCCGGCGATCGCCCGGATCAGGCCCGCCTCCAGGTCGTGGCTGGCCGCGGGGTGGCCCTTCACCTGGAGCTCGCCGCTGGCGGGCCAGAAGTTGATGTGCTCGCCGCTGTCGGTGCTGAAGGTCTGTAGGGGGCCTTCGTCGACCCAGTGGCCCTGGAGGTGGAGCAGGCTGATCAGGGCCTTGAGGTCTTCGAGTGATCCGTTGAAAGGCATGGCGGCTGACGGGGGTGGGGGGACTCAGGCGGGGAGGGCGGCTGGGGTGGTGGCCTGCATCGCGCCGGCGGCCTCCCGCACCGCCTGGCGGGCCCAGCCATCCACCGCCAGCACATCGGCCAGGGAGGGGTTGGCGGTGAGGTCGGCGCGGTGGCGGTCGCAGACCCGCTCGATCAACCTGGGAATGTCGAGGAAATGGATCTGTTCCTCGAGGAAGAGTGCCACGGCCTCCTCGTTGGCCGCATTCAGCGCCGCCGGCATCGTGCCGCCCGCCCGGCCGGCGGCGTAGGCGAGCTGCATGCAGGGGTATTTGGCCCGGTCCGGGGCGCGGAAGGTGAGTTGGCCAACTTCGGTGAGGTCGAGGCGGCGCCAGGGGGTGTGAAGCCGCTCGGGCCAGCTGAGGCAGTAGAGGATCGGCAGCTTCATGTCGGGCCAGCCCAGCTGGGCGAGCACCGAGGAATCGGCCAGCTCCACCATCGAATGGATGATCGACTGGGGGTGGATCACGATCTCAATGTGGTCGTAGTCGAGGCCGAACAGGTAGTGGGCCTCGATCACCTCCAGACCCTTGTTCATCAAGGTGGCTGAATCCACCGTGATCTTGCGGCCCATGCTCCAGTTGGGGTGGCTGGTGGCATCGGCCACGGTGGCCTTGGCGAGGTCGGCGGCAGGCCAGTCGCGGAAGGCGCCGCCGCTGGCGGTGAGCTGGATGCGGCGCAGCCCCGGGGTGGGAACGCCGGTGGAGAGGCGGGCGGTGTCGGCCCAGGGGGTGCCCTGCAAGCACTGGAACAGGGCGGAGTGCTCCGAATCGGCCGGGAGCAGCCGGCTGCCGCTGGCCTCCAGGGCCGGCAGCACCACAGGCCCTGCGGCGATCAGGGTTTCCTTGTTGGCCAGGGCGATGTCCTTGCCGGCGTTGATCGCGGCCAGGGTGGGCAGCAGGCCGGCGCAACCCACGATGCCGGTGACCACCAGATCGGCGCTGGGCCAGGCGGCGGCGGCGCAGAGGCCGTCACTGCCGCCGAGGAGTTCGGGCAGCCGGGTGGGCCGCAGGGCTGGTTCGAGGGCTTCGAGGCGCGCCCGCAGTTCCGCGATCCTTTCGGGGTTGGCCAGGGCCACCACCTCGGGCTGGTGGCGCACGATCTGCTCCACCAGCAGGTCGAGGTTGTTGCCGGCGGTGAGGGCCACCACCTGGAAGCGCTCGGGGAACTCCAGGGCGATCTCCAGGGTCTGGGTGCCGATCGAGCCGGTGGACCCCAGTACGGATAGGGCTTTCACGGCAGGGCTCCCAGACTTGCGGCATCAGTTTCTCATCGCAGCTCCTCACAGGCCGTCTTCCCGCAGTTCCAGCGGCAGTGATCGGGCTTCCCGGGCGCCTTGAGCGGCCCTGCGGCGGAGGTGGTCGCGACGGGTCCGTCCGCACGCTCTGGCCTTCAACCCCTTTCTCGCTGGGGTGCTTCTGCAAGGCTGGCGCGATCCCTCAGTCCGATCCGATGGCCGCCCTCCCCCCTTGGCTCCAGCGCTGGAATTTCATCGAGCGGGCCAGGATCGAACGGCAGCTCTGGGATGTCTTCGAGGCCGGCGGTGACCTCGAAGCCGTGGTGGCCGAGTGCCGCGCTGCCGTGTCGGCAGGTGATCGGGGCCGTGCTTTTCAGCTGGAGGTGTGGGAAACCACCCTGCGGCGCATCCGCAAGATCGAGAACCTGATGCGGGATCAGAAGGCGCCGCCGGGAGCTTGAGGAAGGGCTGGGGCTGGGTCGTCGCTAGCGCTAGGGGTGGCACTCAGGGATGCCTCTGGCGGCTCCAAGGGGGGGACCCTCAGCGGCGTAGCCATTCGGTGGTGCCGCCGGGGCGGTCGATCAGCTCGATGCCCTGGCTCCTGAGCTCGTCGCGGATCCGGTCGGCTGCGACGAAATCGCGCCCGGCCTTGGCTTCCAGGCGCTTTTCGATCAGGGCCGCAATGGCACTGTCATCCAGCCCTTCGCTGCCGGAGGGTTCCGATGCACCGGCTTCGTGCTGCAGGCCCAGCACGCCAGCCAGCTCCGTGAGCAGGGCGAGGTGGGCTTGCATGGCCTCCGAAGCGACGACCTCCACGGCCGCATCGTCGCCCCGCTCGATCCGGTTGGCCAGGGCCCGCAGCGGCTTGGCCAGATCGAAGAGCACCGCCAGGGCGGCTGAGGTGTTGAGGTCATCGTCCATGGCTTCGCTGAAGCGACCACGGGCATCGGCGAGATCAGGCCTGCCGGCACCGCCCTCGGCTGGTTCGGAGGGGGGAGTGACGCACGACACCGCGGCAGAGGGCTCGCCTTCCGGCACCCCAGGGGTAGCGAGCCCTAAGGCAGCATTGAGCCCCTTCCAGCCGGTGGCGGCGGCCTCCAGGGCGGCGGCGGTGAAATCGAGCGGCTTGCGGTAGTGTGCCTGCAACACGAACAGCCGCAGGCTCATCGGGCTGACACCCGAACCGAGCAGGGCGCGGATGGTGGTGAAGTTGCCGAGCGATTTGCTCATCTTCTCGCCATCAACATTCACCATGCCGTTGTGCAGCCACCAGCGCGCCAGTTCCTGGCCGCTGGCCGCCTCCGATTGGGCGATTTCGTTGTCGTGGTGGGGAAAAATCAGGTCGGCACCCCCCAGGTGGATGTCGATCGTGGCACCGAGTTCCTCCCGCACCATCGCCGAGCATTCGATGTGCCAGCCGGGACGACCTGGGCCCCAGGGGGAGGGAAAGCTGGGTTCGCCCGGTTTGGCCCCCTTCCAGACGGCGAAGTCGAAGGGGTGCTGCTTGCGGGCCTCCTCGACGCTGGCGACGCGACCGGAGGCGTTGTCTTGTTGTTCGGCCAGATCGCGGCCCGAGAGTTTGCCGTACCCCTGGTGCTTCAACACGGCGAAATACACATCGCCATCCACGGAATAGGCGGCGCCTTTGGACGCCAGTTCAGCGATCAGGTTGCGGATTGCATCGAGGCTTTGGGTGGCCCGTGGCATCCGGTCGGCGGGAAGGATGTTGAGGGCGGCCATGTCGGCCACGAAGGCCTCGATGTTGCGTTCGCTCACCGCCTCCATCGAGCTGCCCTCGGCCGCAGCACGGGCCAGGATCTTGTCGTCGATGTCGGTGTAGTTCTGCACGAAGGTCACCTGGTACCCCCGCCAGATCAGGTAGCGCCGCAGCACATCCCAAGCGATGTAGCTGCGGGCGTGGCCGAGGTGGCAGAGGTCGTAGACCGTGACGCCGCAGCAGTAGATCGACACCTTGCCGGCCTGCAGCGGCACGAACTCGGCCTTGGCCCGGGTGAGGGTGTTGGTGAGCCGCAGGGTCAAGACGGGGGCCGGACCGGAGCCGGAGAGCGACGGATCGGCTGCACCGTAAGGCCTGGGGAGGCTGGAGCCCTCCGATCGCATCAGCCCATCACCACCCCATGATCCGGGCGAATTGGGGAGCGGGTGGGCCGATCACCAGACAGCCAATCGGATCGGCCGCAATCGGTCTTGCCCTGGTGCTGATGGCCTGAAGCCCTTCCTGTCGTTATCGCTTTCCTGCTGGGAGTCACTATCCTGAAGGGGGGGCGAATCCCTCAGCCCTGCCCCAGCCGCCCCCCGCCATAGCCGGCCCGCTGCCGCACCGCCTTGCACCACTCGAGGTTGGCGAGATACCAATCCACCGTGGCCGCCAGACCCTCCTCAAAGTTGTGGCGCGGCCGCCAGCCCAGCTCCTCGCTGATCCGTGTCGGGTCGATGGCGTAGCGGCGGTCGTGGCCGGGGCGGTCCTTGACCGGGGTGATCAGGTTGCTGTGGGGAGCACCGCCGGGGCGGCGTTGATCGAGCAGGGTGCAGATCGCCTCCACCACTTGTTTGTTGGTGCGCTCGCCATGGCCCCCCACGCAGTAGCTGCGGCCCAGCGCCCCCCGGGTTGCGGCCAGCAGCAGGGCGTCGACGTGATCCTCCACGTAGAGCCAGTCGCGCACGTTGGCGCCATCGCCATAGAGGGGGATCGGCTCACCGGCCGCCGCCTTGAGGATCACCACCGGGATCAGCTTCTCGGGGAACTGCCAGGCGCCGTAGTTGTTGGAGCAGTTGGTGAGCACCACCGGCAGGCCGTAGGTGTGGTGCCAGGCGCTCACCAGGTGGTCGCTCGCCGCCTTGCTGGCCGAATAGGGGCTGCGGGGGTCGTAGGGGGTGGTTTCCGAGAAGCGCCCCGTGGCCCCAAGCGAGCCGAACACCTCATCGGTGCTGATGTGGTGTAGGCGAAAGCCGGCCTGGCGCTCGGCCGGCAGGCCCTCCCAGTGACTGCGCACCGCCTGGAGCAGGTGGAAGGTGCCGGTCACGTTGCTCTCGATGAAGGCGCCGGGACCATCGATGGAGCGATCCACATGGCTCTCGGCCGCCAGGTGCAGCACAAGATCCGGATCGGCCGCCCGCACCGCCTCCGCCGTGGCTGCCGCATCCGCCAGATCCACCCGTAGCAGGTGGTGGCGTTCGGCCGTAACGCCCCCTAGTCGCTCAATGCCGGTGAGATCGCTGGCATACCCCATCTTGTCGAGGTTGAACACCGTGGCCGTGGACTCGGCGAGCAGGCGTCGCACCATGGCGCCTCCAATGAAGCCACCACCGCCGGTGATCAGAAGACGATTGATGCCGGACGGCAGCAGGGGGTGCATGGTCTGAAGTCTGTTGAATTGACAATAACCGATGGATCAATCGCAGAAGTCGATCAAACCGGTAAGAAGGTATCGACCTAAGGGCATCCTGAAAAATCAACGAGACGCTTTTAGAACATGATTTTGCCTGTACTTAGTTAGGTGATTTTAAGGCCTGATGTTAGTCTTGGAGGCCTCTAGGACGAATAGCCACGAGCCGAAAGGTTCCAGAACAAGAAGCCTGTTTTCAAGCACCTGGTTGATTCGATCCCATGGGAATCATTGCTTCCACTGCTCAGCAAGGGTATGCACAGGAGCTCCAGAGAATTGCAGATCGCAGGAGAATTGAAGGGCTACTATGGGCTTCTGCCAACTCTGGCCTCTTTTTGTGTCCGCAGGCATTTGCAACTCGCTGATTGTATTTGGTGCCTTGAATAGGGTTGTCCAACCAACAGTCAACACATGGTCCCCAAGCCCATAGCCATCAGCCGCGAAGGGGCGATCCTATAGACTTACAATTCAGATAGCTAAATAATCAGCATCTAAGATTTAATGATCCCATTACCACTGATCACCGCCTGTCGCCCCCGGCAATGGCCAAAGAATGCACTGGTCTACGCCTCAGCCCTGTTCAGCTTCGGGTCAGATCCACAGATCTGGCTCAACTCCACTGTCGCCCTGGTGAGCTTCTGCCTGATCTCCAGCACCATCTATCTCGTCAACGACGTGATCGATGTGGAGGCCGACCGGGCTCATCCCACTAAGTGCCGCCGGCCCATTGCTTCGGGGGTCCTGCCCGTTCCCTTCGCCTTGGCCGCTGCCGCCGTTCTGTTCTGCGCCAGCCTTGCTGTAGCCGCCAGCGTCAGCCAGGCCCTCGCCGGCGTGATCCTGGCCTATGCCTTGATTCAGTTGGCCTATTGCCTGCAGCTCAAGCGCCAACCTCTGCTCGACATTTTCTGCATCGCCTCTGGCTTTTTATTGCGTGCTCTGGCGGGTCTGGTGGCCACCGGGCTGGGCGCCTCCCCCTGGTTCCTACTCACCATTGGGCTGCTGGCTTTGTTTCTGGCCGTTGAGAAACGCAAGGCCGAACTGCGCATCTCGAAGGAGCGGGGCGTGGTCACCCGCCAGGTGCTGATGCGCTACTCCCTGCCCCTGCTGCAACGGCTTGAATCATTGGTGGCCAGCAGTGCCTTCATGGCCTACGCCCTCTGGAGTGCTGGCCCCACCCTCAAAGGTGCGCCAACCAGCTGGATGCTGCTGAGCGTGCCGTTTGTCTTGGTGGGGATCTTCCGCTACCAGTTGCTCAGCGACCCCGAGGAGTCCGAACGTCGCGCTGGTGCGAATCCGGATCAAACCACCGAAAAGCCGGAAGAAATCCTCTTGGGTGACCGGGGCATTCATCTCACCCTGCTGGGCTGGCTGCTCACCGTGGTTGTGGTAGGCATGGCCCATCGCCAGGGCTGGTTGACATGAGTCGCTCCCCCATCCGCTCGGTCTGGGTGCTGGGTAGCACCAGCGCCGTGGCCATCGCCATCTGCCAGGCCCTAGCTCGCCAGGGCTGCCGTCGCTTCCATCTGATCGCCCGCAACCCCATCGCCAATCAGGCCCTGGCCGGGGAACTGCGGGAGCGTTTCGGCGCCGAGGTCCGCCTCGAACAGGTGGACCTGCTGGCTGCCAACCCTGCACCTGCGAGCCTTGGCGAGCCGTTTGATCTCTACCTGATCACGGCCGGTTCCCTCGGTGATGCCGAGCGGGCGCGCATCGAGCCCAGCGAAGCCCAGTCCATCACAGCTGCCAACTACACCAGCCTGATCCCCTGGCTCACCGCCATCGTCACCCCGGAGCGCATCCAGACACCAGGCTGCCTGTGGGTGTTCTCTTCCGTGGCCGCCGATCGCGGTCGGCCCTCGAACTACCACTACGGCGCCGCCAAAGCTGGCCTCACCCGCTTCTGCGAAGGCCTGCTGTTGCGCTGCCACGGCACCCCCTTTGCCGTGCGCATCCTCAAGGCGGGCTTCATGGCCACCCCCATGACTGTGGGAAAGGCCCCACCCCTACTCTGCGCCCAGCCCGAACAGATCGCCCGTGATCTTCTTCGCCGCCCCCATCGCCGTGGTATCGAGTACATCCCCTGGTGGTGGGCGCCGTTGATGCTGCTGATTCGCCTCTTGCCCCCCGCCCTGGCCGCCAAGCTGTGACCGCATACCCCCCCTGCGCCCAACAGAGCCTCACCGGCTGGGGCCGCACCGCCGCCACCACAGCCCAGCTATGTCAGCCCAGCTCCCTTGAGCAGATCCAGGCGTTGATTCATGCCGCTGGCCCCGCCGGCCTGATTCCCCGCGGCCTGGGCCGGGCTTATGGCAATCCGGCCCAATGTGAAGGTGGCACCGTGCTCGAGCTGGCGGCCTTCGATCAGATTCGCCTGGATCCCGCCCATGCCTGTGTCACTGCGGGCGCCGGCGTCAGCCTCAATGCCCTGTTGCGGGCTGTGGTGCCCGCGGGCTTCTTCCTGCCCGTCACCCCGGGCACCCGCAACGTGACCGTGGGCGGTGCCATCGCCGCCGATGTGCACGGCAAGAACCACCACGGCGAAGGCAGCTTCGCCAATCACGTGATTCGCTTGCAGCTGGTGGATGGCGAGGGTCAGTTGCGGGAACTGAGCCCCAGTGATCCCAGCAGCGCCGCCGCCTTCTGGGCCACCGCCGGTGGCATGGGCCTCACCGGCGTGATCACCGAAGTCACCTTCCGGCTGATCCCGATCGAAACCTCCCTGATCAGCGTCGACACCGATCGCTTCGGCGATCTCAACGCGCTGATGGCCGCGATGGTGGAGGCCGATGCCCGCTACCGCTACAGCGTGGCCTGGGTGGACAGCCTTCACCCCGCCGGCCGGGGTGTGCTCACCTGCGGCGATCACGCCAGCCTTGCGCAATTATGCGAGCAGGCTCCCGAGCTGGCCGCCGATCCCCTCGCCTACGACCCCAGGGCCCTGGCCTCCGCACCGCCCTTCCTGCCCGGGGGGCTGCTCAACACCTGGACGGTGCGGGCCTTCAACGAAACTTGGTTCCGAAAAGCTCCCAAGCATCGGGTGGGCGAACTGCAGGCCATCGGCCCCTACTTCCATCCCCTCGATGGGGTGGGCGACTGGAACCGCATCTACGGCCCCGCTGGCTTCCTGCAATACCAATTCGCCGTTCCCGATGCCGCCGCCGCTCTGGTGCCGGAAACCCTGGCGGCCCTGCGCAAGATCGGTGCCCCCAGCTTTCTCACCGTGCTCAAGCGCTTCGGGCCGGCGAACCCCGGGCCCCTCTCCTTCCCACAGCCGGGTTGGACCCTGGCCGCCGATGTCTCCGCCGCCGTTCCCGGCCTGTTCGAGATGCTTGATCGCCTCGACCAGAGCGTCGCCGCTGCCGGTGGGCGGCTCTATCTCGCCAAAGATTCACGGCAATCGGCCGCCATGCTGCAGCGCAGCTATCCACGCCTGGCCGAATGGCGCGAGCAACGGGCCCTTCTCGATCCTCGTGGGGTTTTCAGCTCGGATCTAGCCCGCCGGGTGCAACTCTGATCTCATCGCGATGAAACTCTTCCTCCCCGGTGGCGCCGGTCTCGTCGGCCTCAACCTGATCGCCACCTTGCAACAAGACCATCCCGACTGGCAGCTGATCGTGGTGGACAAAAAAGCCGCAGCGCTGGAGGTGGGCCGTCAATTATTTCCAGCTGTTCAGTTCGTGTGTGAAGACCTCACCCGCTCAGCCGGTAACAGCTGGCCCCAGCTGCTGGAGGGCTGTGATGCCTGTGTGATGTTGCAGGCCGAAATCGGCAACACCGACCCAACCCAGTTCGAACGCAACAACATCACCACCACCGAAGTTGTCTTGAGTGAATTGAAGCGCTGCCGGATTCCTCGCCTGGTGCACATCAGCAGCTCGGTCGTGAACTCCGTGGCCACCGATCTCTACACCACCACCAAGCGTCGTCAGGAGCAGTTGGTGCTGCGCGAACGGCCCACTGCCGTGGTGCTGCGGCCCACCTTGATGTTTGGCTGGTTTGATCGCAAGCATCTGGGCTGGTTGGCCCGTTTCATGCAGAAATTGCCCGTATTCCCGATCCCAGGTTCGGGCCGGTTCATCCGCCAGCCGCTTTACGTGGGCGATTTCTGCCGGGTGATCCAAAGCTGTCTTGAGAATCCCGCCCTCACCGGTAGCTTCGACATCACCGGCACTGAACGGGTGAGCTATATCAGCTTGATGCGCCAACTCCGTGACGCCGTGGGTGCCAAACCCTGGATCATCCATCTGCCGATCCCCCTGTTTGGTTTTCTGCTGAAGCTCTGGGCCCTGATCAGTCGCCAGCCGGCCTTCACCAAAGACCAGCTCCAGGCCCTTACCGCAGGCGATGAATTTGAGGTGATCGACTGGCCGGGAATCTTTGGCGTCCAGCCCACGCCCCTAGCCGATGCCTTGCGGATCACCTACCGCGATCCCAGGTTTTCCTCCGTGGCGATGTCTTTCTGATGGACCAACTGTCTTCCCCCTCCGTAGCCGTGATCGGCGGCGGCCCGATGGGCCTGGCCATTGCCTATCAGTTGGCACTGGAAGGCTGCAGGCCCGTGCTGCTGGAAGCCGACGACCGCCTCGGGGGCATGGCTGCGAGCTTCGATTTCGCCGGTGTGCCGATCGAGCGTTATTACCACTTCCATTGCCTCAGTGATCAAGCCTTCTTTCAGCTTTTAGAAGAACTCAATCTCAGCCAACTTGTGCGCTGGAAGCAAACGGCCATGGGCTTCTTCCTTGATGGTCGCCTCTACCCCTGGGGATCCGCTGGCTCCGTGCTCAAACTTCGGCGCTTGCCCCTACTCTCGCGCCTGCGTTACCTGCTTCATGCTGCCCGATGTCTGAGCCTGCGCGATTGGCGCCATCTCGATGGGATTTCCGCCACCGAGTGGCTTCGCACTTGGTTGGGCCCCAAGGGCTACGAGGTGCTTTGGTCCAAATTGTTTGCCTACAAGTTCTACCAATACACCGACAGCCTCTCCGCTGCCTGGATCTGGAGCCGTATCCGTCGCATCGGCCAATCGCGGCGCTGGCTGAAGGAAACGCTCGGCTACCTGGAAGGGGGATCCGATCGCTGGATTGACGCGATCGAGCACAAAATTCTCGAGCTGGGCGGCGAGATCCGCCTCTCCAGCCCGGTGATTGCCCTGGCAGGTGATGCTCAGGGCGCTCGCATCACCACGACCAGCGGTAGCGAAGTGTTCGATGCCGTGATCTCCACCGTGCCCCTGCCCCTGGTGGCACCCATGCTCCGCCAGGGCCAACAGGATCCCAGCTTGATTGCGGCCTATGAGGCCCAGCAATCGGTGGCCTGTGCCTGCGTGGTGCTGCAAACATCCAAGCCGATCACTGGCAATTTCTGGACCAACGTCAATGACAGCCGCTTCGCCATTCCCGGCATCATCGAGATGAGCAACCTGCGGCCGATCACCCCTCATATCACTTATGTGCCCTTCTACATGCCGGCTGAGCATCCCGATTACGGCCGTCCCAACGAGGCCTTTATCGCCGACTCAGTCGCCTGCCTGAAGGCCATCAATCCTGAACTTCAAACTGCCGATATCCTAGCCAGCCATTGCAGTCGATACCGCTATGCCCAGCCTGTGTGCGGAACCCACTTTCTCGATACGTTGCCCCCCTTGAATCCCATCGCCAACATATGGATTGCCGACACCACGGTGTACTATCCCGAAGATCGGGGCATTTCTGAAAGTGTGGGCTTTGGGCGGGATCTGGCCCGCAAGGTGCTCAAGGCACTGCAATGACCAAGCCTCCCACCAGCCAACGCCGTGAATTCACCCTGTTCCTGATCACCGGTGGACTGGCCGCCTTGATCAACGTGGTCAGCCGCATAGGGTTTTCCACTGTTGTGCGCTTTGAACTGGCGGTGTTGTTGGCCTACGGCGTGGGCATGGTCACGGCTTATGTGTTGGCCCGAAAATTTGTCTTCCTGTCTAGCCGCACCAGTATCAAGCGCTCTTTCGCAGGCTTTGCCCTGGTGAATCTCTTTGCTGTCTTGCAGACCTGGCTGGTCAGCATCGGCATGCGCAACTGGCTCTTACCGTTGCTGGGCATTGTTGTTTTCCGCGATCTGCTTGCCCATGCCATCGGCGTTGCGGTGCCTGTGGTGAGCAGTTACTTCGGACATAAGTACATCTCCTTTAGGGATTCCAGGTGAGAACCATCGCAGCCTTCGACTTTGATGGCACCCTCTTGCAAGGCGACAGCCTGTTGTTGTTCCACCGAGTCTTAAGGGGCCCTGGTGGGATGGTGCTGGGCTGGATCCGCTTGCTGCCTGCCCTGCTCAACTGGAAGGCAGGACGACGCAGTACGGCCTGGTTCAAACAACACTATTTGGCTGTGATCTTGGCGGGAACGGACGCCCGCAAACGACAGCAGGTTCTTGAGCACGATCTTCCTGAGCGTTTAATCCAAGGGCTGCGACCCGAAGCTGTTGCCAGGCTTCGCTGGCACGACCAGCAAGGACACAGGCTGGTGATCGTGTCGGCTTCGCCGCGGGCCCTGATCCAGCCCGTGGCGCAGCACTTGGGCGTGGAACTGATTGCCACCGAAACGAGTGATCTTGCCGGTGAAGCGGCCATCGCCACCCTGCAGCTCACCTCGGCCAACTGCAAAGGAGCCGAGAAGGTGAGGCGCCTGGAGGCCTGGCTTGGTCAGCCGCTCCAGGAGATCGAACTTCATGCCTATGGGGATAGCCGCGGCGATCGCGAACTCCTGCAGGCCGCCTGCGAACCCCACTGGCGCAGTTTCATGGCCACGGTTCAACCCTATCCTGAGCGCCAGAAGAGAGACCTTGGATGGGTGCCTCTTTTGGGCCTAGTGCTGCTTGGTCTCGCGATCTCTGGCCTGCTGCACCTTGAACCTGCAACCCGGCAGACCCTGGTTCAGGGGCTGACGCGGCTACCCCTCTGGCTGCCGGCGATTTACGCCGTGTTGGCTGTGGCCTACCTCGGCCGTTATTGGCGTTGGCGACTGCTGCTGGGTTCCGAAGCTATCGGTCGTTGGAGCCTGCAGGATGCCAGGGCCTGGTTTGCAGGCTTTGCGCTCACCGCGACACCGGGAAAACTCGGAGAACTCAGTCGGGTGACGAGCCTGCACCAGCAACTGGGCTATCCGCGGGCACCGCTGCTACATGTTTTCGTGGCGGAGCGACTCTGTGACCTGATGGCTGTGGGTCTGTGGTTGTTGGTGCTGGTGCCCCCATCCATGGGCTCCTTGGCCTCGCTCCTCAGTTCCTGGCACGCCCTTGCTGCGATCCCCGCAGGGCTGCTGCTTCTGTTGATCGGCGGTCTCTGGTGCCGGCATCGCTGGCGGCACCATCTGCCCAGCGGTGCCATGGCGCGGGCTTGTCTGCCTGCCACAGCCGTGAGCCTGGGTATCTGGGGCTGCGAATCGATGATTTTGTGGTTACTGGTGCAAGCCCTCAGCCCCGCCCACCCGATCAACTTCAGCACCGCCATTGTGACCTACCTGCTCTCGGGCACAGCTGGAATGCTCTCCTCTTTGCCGGGGGGCATCGGTGTGAATGAAGCGGCAGCCACCTTGCTTCTGCACCAGGCGGGCCTGACGACAGCGCTGGCCTTGAGCATCGCCATCCTGCGCAGAATCTGCACCGTTTGGTCGATTACTGTGCTTGCAATTTGGCTCGGACTAACCAAAAAGCCTCTGGATGCGTGAGTGATGTTCACGCATTTTCTGTTGGTCAAATTAGCTATATGATTGCAGCGACTGTCTGCATGGTGTCTCGTGTCAGTGGTGGGCCCGCGGCCTCTGGTGCTGGCATGTCCGATATGGTCGAAGTCGTGATCTGCGAAATGGCGGCAATTAATGGATACTTGCTCTGGTCGTGAGGGAATGATTCCTCCCTCTCTGTGGTTGAGCATGTTGGTGTGTCGTAGTGACGTGACCCCCTTTATCGGTCCAGGCCTTATGAGAGTGGGTGGTTGTGGTCATGCTGCAGCTCCCTGTTGAGCTACCTCCAGGGGCGTACGCCCCTGGAGGGCCGAGTGCGGCCTGAGTGAGTTGTACTCCCAGCGCCAACGATCGGCCAGGATCTGCGCCTCTGGAGCCGTGGTGAACAACTCGGTGTTGAGGAACTCATCTCTGAACCGGCCGTTGAATGACTCGGCAAAGCCGTTCTCCCATGGGGATCCCGGCGCGATGTAGGCCGTGCTGGTGGTGGTGCTGGTCTCACACCAGTCCCGTAGGGCCTGGGAAAGGAACTCCGGCCCGTTGTCGCTGCGGATGAACGTCGGGGCCGGGTAAGGCTCGTGAGCTCCTCCAGCACCGCCACCACGTCCTTGGCCTTGCAGCGCCTGCCCACCCGGATCGCCAGGCAGAGACGGCTGTGCTCGTTGATCACGTTCAGGAACTTGAGTCTGCGGCCATCAGCTGTGGCGTCGAACTGGAAATCCATGGCCCACACCTGGTGCGGATGCTCGGCACGGTGACGCCGCACTGAGCCGTCTGCGGGTCGTGCCCGCTTTCGCTTCCTCGGAGTGGGCCGCTGCAGGCCTTCCTCCCGCCAAAGCCGTTGCACCCGCTTGTGGTTCACCGTCCAGCCCTCCCGCCTGAGCAGCCTGTAAGCCATTCGGCGACCCCAGCGGATGTGGTCCGCGGCGATCTCCCGTAGGCGATTCCTGAGCTTGCCCTCCTCGATGTCGATGACCTTGCCGTCGTGGCGCTGGGTGCTCCGGTGCTGTCCAACAACCCGGCAGGCCAGCCGTTCAGAGGCCCGGTAACGCTCCTGCAGAACCGCGACGGCTCTGCGGCGACGCTCCGGGCTCAGAAGTTTCCCTCGGCGAGGTCCTTGAGCATGGCCTTCTCCAGCTCGGCCTCCGCCAGAAGCTTTTTGAGGCGCGCGTTCTCCTTCTCCAGCTGAGTCAGCCGTCTGGCTTCCTCGGCTTGCATGCCGCCGTACTGCTGCCGCCAGCGGTGGTAGGTCGGCTGCGTCACCTCGATCACGCGGCAGACCTCGGCGACGGTCTTGCCCTGGGCGATCAGCTGCTCGGCGGTTTTCAGCTTGCGGATGATCTGCTCCGCTGTGTGCCTGGTGCGTTTCATGGTGGAATCCCCGGCCCAGTCTGGCCGGCTTAGGACTCTCATTCACCCTGGACCGGTTTTCGGGGTCCACGTCAACCTCCCCGGCCCTGAAGCGGACGGGGGCCGCAGCGCCCCCGGTGTTCTGAGGCGGGATACGTATAATTCACCAGCAAGTGAACGGCGGGAGAAATCGAGCGGATGCCCAGGCAGAGAATCAATCTGATCGCCACCGCCCTGCTGCTGATGGCAGCTCTCAACGCTCTGGTGTTCTGGATCCGGACACTGGGACAACCGCTGATTGATGCCTTCTCCTTCCGTCAGACCCAGACAGCACTCAGCGCTTTTTGGCTTCAGCCAGGCCTGAGTGGGATCCTCCATTACGAGACACCGGTTCTCGGAGCTCCATGGGAGGTTCCCTTCGAATTTCCCTTCTACCAGCTCATCGTGGCGACGCTGGCACGCTTTGCCTGGCTTGATCTGAGCCTCAGCGGTCGCTTGGTCAGCTTGATCTTTGGCCTCGGGGCCATGGCCATGGCGATCGCCCTGCTCCGGCAGCATGGCTTCAGCAGGCTGGCGCAACTGATCTTCGCCACCCTCTATCTATCTTCATCCATCTATCTCTATTGGAATCGCTCCTTCATGATTGAGAGCACGGCTCTCTTCTTCATCCTCACCGCCCTCTTTTTCTACGGACGCAGCCTTCGCACTTATGATGATTTGACACCGTTGCGGATGCTGCTACCGGCGGCTGGTTTCGCACTGAGCCTGACCCTGGCCATGCTGGTCAAGGCCACCACGGCCCTTTCCGTTTTCCTGCTGATTTCCTGTCACCTTCTTTGGCATCTGCTTAGACGCAGTACCCGGCGATCGCCGATTCTGCTCGCCAACAGCCTGGCGCTGCTGGCGGGCGTGGCGATCGCCTTTTTCGCTCTGCGTGAATGGACGCATCATGCCGATGCCTTGAAATCACTCAATCCCTATGGACTGAAGCTGACTTCGACCGCACTACGTGACTGGAACTTTGGCAACCTGCACCAACGCTTTTCTGGTGATCTTTGGCAGGGAGTTCTGATCAAGCGCATGATGACCAAGGACGCCTGGCTGCCATTAGTTCTTCTGCTTGCAACAGCACTCTGGCAGTCACGCAAAGATAGGCACAGAATAGGGTGCATTCTGGCCTGCATCCTTCTCGGAGTGATGCCGTTGCTGTTGTTTTCCAATCTTCATATCGTCCACGACTACTATCAGTCTGCTAATCATATTTTTCTGCTGCTTGCGATCGCCGGATCTGGGGCACTCATTCTTGAGCAACCGCGGCAGCCGGCTCTGATTCAAGCTATGGCGGCCGTCATCTTGCTTTTCTACGTGATCTCCGACGGTAAGATTTTCAAGAATGTTTATCTTGATTATGCCAATAAGCAGAACGACGAAAAGCTTGAGGTCAGCCGTTTGATCAACACATCAACCGATCCCAGCTCCGCAATCCTGGTGCTTGGTGATGAATGGGACTCATCGTTCCCTTATCTCAGCCGTCGCCGTGCCCTGGTCCTGCCGCGCTGGTATGAGAAGGGGCCATTCAGTGAGCAGGGCGTTCTCTCGGATCCGAGCGCAAGGTTGAAGCCCTGCCGTCTTGGTGCGATCGTCACCGATAAGCCCCTGAGCACTGACACGTTGGCCCGGATTTGTCCAACAGCGCAGCAGGTCGCGCCCGTCGTTATGGGGCGCTGGAACCTCTACCTCTGTTCGACGGGCTCGAAGGCCTAGGTTGAATCCAAAGGCAAGAGACGCGACAACAGATCTAGAGCCCGTCCCTGTTCTCCATCGTTGCTGGCGTCCGGTGAATCCTGTTGTGACGAAGATCGCGGTCGTGAGGGCAGCTCAGCTTTGGGAACCTCGCAGCCCCTCCAGCACCTCGGCAAGGGCGGCACCCCAGTGCACTGGATCCAGAGCGAGGGCCAGGCGCGATGAGCTGCAGTCGAGCAGGGAGTAGCTGGGCCGTTGGGCCGGGGTCGGGTAGTCGGCGGTGGTGAGGGGGCGCACCACGGCTGCCCGCTCCAGCAAACCCGCCTCCACCCCCAGCTCGCCGATGGCCACAGCAAAGTCGTACCAGCTGGCGGCGCCGGCATCACTCCAATGCAGGATTCTCGGGACTTCGATCGCCGCGGAGGTATCAGCTAAGGCGCCTGCAGAATCGGCCCCGATCGATCGCCAGCAGGCCGCCGCCAGGGTGTGGGTGGCGGTGGGGCAGCCCACCTGGTCGGCCACCACGCCCAGGGTTTCCCCTGCTGCGGCCTTGGCGGCATGGAGCCGCAGCATCGTGAGGCAGAAGTTTTTTCCCACCGGCCCGTACACCCAGCTGGTGCGGAGCACCCTGGCTCCTGGCAGGGCCATGGCCGCGGTTTCCCCCGCCGCCTTGGTGGCGCCATACACACCGAGGGGCTGGAGGGGGTGATCGGGGCGGTAGGGCGATCCCTGGGCGCCGTTGAATACGAAATCGGTGCTCACCTGCAACAGGCGGCCGCCCGTTTCCGCGAGGGCTTCAGCAAAGGCCTGGGGCGCCCCACCATTGATGGCCATGGCCCGATCGGCCTCGCTTTCGGCCCGGTCGACCGCGGTGTAGGCACCGGCGTTGAGCACCCAATCGGGGCGATGTTCCAGCACGGCCTGCCGGCAGGCCGCGGCATCGGCCAGGTTGAGTTTGGAGCGACCGGTGGCGATCAGGGTGACCCCCTCGGGAAGGCTGGCCTGCAGCGCGGTGCCGAGCTGGCCTTCCCGGCCGGTGAGCAGCACCTTCATGGTTGGGGGCCGCCGAAGACATCGCCGGCGGCCAGGGCCTCGGCCAGGCCTGGCGCGGCGGCATCCTTGTCCGCCAGCAGCGGCTCGATGCCGCTGGAGGGCCATGCAATCGCGATGGTGGGGTCGTTCCAGCGGAGTGAACGCTCGCAGTCGCGGTTCCAGTAGCCCATGGTTTTGTAGAGCACTTCGGCGCTGTCGCTGAGGGTGAGGAAGCCGTGGGCGAAGCCCACGGGAACCCAGAGCTGCTGGTGGTTCTCGCCACTGAGATGGGCGCCGATCCAGCGGCCGAAGCTGGGGGAGTGGCGGCGCAGATCGACCGCCACATCAAAGATTTCACCGGCCACGCAGCGCACCAGCTTGGCTTGGGCCTCGGGCTCGATCTGGTAGTGGAGGCCCCGCAGTACGCCACGGCGGGAGCGGGATTGGTTGTCCTGGACGAACGCAGGCACCGCGTCGGGTTCCAGGCCGAGGGCCTCGGCGAAACGGCGCTGGTTCCAGCTTTCGAAGAAATGGCCACGCCCATCGGCGATCACCCGGGGGGTAATCAGCAGGGGGCCTTCGATGCCAAGGGTTTCAACCTGCATGGGGGCTCTCCAGAAGTTGCAGCAGGTAGTTGCCGTAGCCGCTCTTGCGCAGCGGACCCGCCAACCGCTCCATCGCTGTTGCATCGATCCAGCCCATGCGCCAGGCCACCTCCTCGGGGCAGCCCACCTTGAGGCCCTGGCGGTGTTCCAGGGTGCGGATGTAGCTGGCGGCCTCATGGAGCGAATCGGGGGTGCCGGTATCCAGCCAGGCCATGCCCCGCCCCATCAGTTCGACCCGCAGCTGTCCATCGTCGAGATAGAGGCGGTTCAGGTCCGTGATCTCCAGTTCCCCCCGGGGTGAGGGCCGCACCTGATGGGCCCGTTCCACCACGGAGGCGTCGTAGAAATACAGACCGGTCACGGCGTAGCGGGATCGCGGTGTGGTGGGCTTCTCCTCGATGCTCAGAACCTGCCCATCGGGGGCGAACTCCACCACGCCGTAGCGCTCGGGATCCCGCACCGGATAGGCGAACACGGTGGCGCCGCTGGTCAGGCCGTAGCTGGCCTGGAGTTGGGGCACCAGATCGTGGCCATGGAACAGGTTGTCTCCCAGCACCAGGGCGGCGGGGTGACCAGCCAGGAACTCCTCGCCGATCAGAAAGGCCTGGGCCAGGCCATCGGGGCTGGGTTGGATCGCGTAGGTGAGGCTGATTCCCCAGGCGCTGCCGTCACCGAGCAACCGCTGGAACGCGGCCTGGTCGGTGGGGGTGCTGATGATCAAAATCTCGCGAATACCCGCCAGCATCAGGGTGCTGAGCGGGTAATAGATCATCGGTTTGTCGTAAACCGGCATCAGCTGTTTGCTCACCGCGGTGGTGAGCGGCGCGAGCCGGCTGCCGCTACCACCGGCCAGGATGATGCCTTTGCACTGGGGTGAGGCCTGGGCTGGAGGCATGCTCCCCGGGGTTCTTGGATGGTGCGGATTGTCCCATGGGCGGTGTGGCTCCTTTGCCCCGCGGCTCACTTGGCCTCCATCCAGTTCGGACCCACCCCCGATTCCACCTTCAGGGGCACCCGCAGCTGCACCGCTTGCTCCATCGTGAGGCGGGTGAGCTCGCGCACCTCCTCGAGGGCTTCAGGGGCGACCTCGAGCACCAGTTCATCGTGCACCTGCAGCAACAGGCGCGCCGGCAGGCCCCGCTCTTCGAGGGTGCGGTGCAGCTGCAACATGGCGAGCTTGATGATGTCAGCGCTGGAGCCCTGGATCGGGGCATTGGCCGCCGCCCGCAGTTGCTGGCCCTCCATGCCGCCGCGGCGGGCCGCCTCCAGGTCGATGGCCAGGGGATCTTTGCCCAGCAGGCGGCCCAGACCGCCGGGATCGAAGTGGAAGGGGCGCCGCCTGCCGAGGATGGTTTCCACGTAGCCGCGGCTGAGGGCCAGCCGCTCCTGCAGCTCCAGAAAGGCGAAGACGCGGGGGTAGCGCTGTTTGTAGCGGCTGAGGAACTCCTTGGCCTGGGCCTGGGGTAGAGCCGCTTCCCGGGCCAGCCGCTGGGCGCCCATGCCGTAGATCACGCCGAAGTTGATCGTTTTGCCCAGCCGCCGCTCCTCGGCGCTCACCTCCTCCTTGTCCAGCAGCAGCCGGGCGGTGAGGGCGTGCACATCGTCGCCGTCGTTGTAGGCCTGCACCAGCACCTCTTCACCGGAGAGGTGGGTGAGGATGCGCAGTTCGATCTGGGAGTAGTCGGCACTGAGCAGCAACCAGCCCTCCTGGGGCAGGAAAGCCTTGCGGATCCGGCGGGAGAACTCCGTGCGGATGGGGATGTTCTGCAGGTTGGGATTGCTGCTGCTCAGCCGGCCGGTGGCGGTGACGGCCTGGTTGAAATCGGTGTGCACCCTGCCGGTTTCCGGCTCCATCAGGGCCGGCAGGGCCTCCACGTAGGTGCTGCGCAGCTTGCTGAGGGTGCGGTGCTCCAGCACCAGGGGCACCACCGGGTGGTCGTGTTCCAGTTTCTCGAGCACGGCGGCGTCGGTGCTCCAGCCGGTTTTGGTCTTGCGGGATTTTTTGCGCTCCAGCCCCAGGGTTTCGAACAGCAGCTCGCCCAGCTGTTTGGGGGAGGCGAGGTTGAAGTCGACGCCGGCGGCCTCGCGGGCCCGGATCTCCAGCTCCGCCAGGGTGGTGGCCAGTTCCGCGGAGAGCTCCGCCAGGTAGGGGCAGTCGATGCGGATGCCGGTGGCCTCCATGGCGGCCAGCACCGGCTCGAGCGGCAGCTCCACCTGCTCCAGCAGGGCCGGTAGGGCGGGTCCCAGGGCCGCCAGCTGCTGGCGCAGCAGCCCCGTGAGCCGCCAGGTCACATGCACATCCATGCCGCAGTAGAGCGCTGCGGCCTTGATGGGCACCGCCGCGAAGCTGGCTCCCTTCGGCACCAGTTCCACGTAGCTGGTGGGGGTGAAGCCGAGGTTGCGTTGGGCCATCACCTCCAGGCCGTGCCGATCGTTCGCGTCGCGCAGGTAATCGGCCAGGAGGGTGTCCATCACCACGCCCTCGAGGGCCAGGCCATGGCGCAGCAGCACGAGGCGGTCGTACTTGGCGTTCTGGAGCGTCTTGGGGTGGGCGGGGCTGGCCAGCCAGGGGGCTAGGGCCTGCAGCACCGTTTCCAGGGGCAGCTGGGGGATGGCGGCGTCCGCCAGCGACGGCTCGCCCAGGCCCGCGAGCAGTCCCTGGGCCTCGCCGCTGCCATGGCCGATCGGGATGTAGGCCAGATCAACGAGCCCTTGACCCCAGCAGAGGCCCAACCCCACCAGTTCGGCCTGGAAAGGGTTGAGGGCGGTGGTCTCGGTGTCGAGGGCCACGGGGAGCGCTGGATCGGTGGCCGCCAGCAACCGCTGCACCAGGGTGTTCAGTTGCTCCGGCGTGGAGATGATCTCGGGCTGGAGGGCCGGAAGGGCAACCGCCGGGGGGGCGGGGCTGTCCGGGGTTTCCTGGTCGGGCGCCGGTGGGGCTGATTGGGCTCCTTGGGTTGCTTGAGCTGGTTGGGTCTCTGTGGCTGCGGGTGGCGGTTTGATGGCGTTGGTGATGACCGTGGGTTCGCCCCCGCCGTCCTTTGCCGCCAGCACCTGATCCGGATCGGTGTGGGGAATGTGATCCGCCGAAAAAGTCCGCTCGAAGGCCCCCAGCTGGCGCACCAGGCTGCCCAGCTCCAGCTCCTTGAGCCGTTTCGCCAGGGCCGGGCCATCCACTTCCCCCAGGGCCAGCCGGGGCTCGCTGGGCAGGGGGATGTCCACCAGGATCTCCGCCAGCATGCGGGAGCGGTAGGCGTTCTCCTTGTCGGCCGCCAGTTTGGCTTTGAGGGCCCCCTTGAGGGCGCCCTTGTTGTCCTTCTCACCGGCAAGGCTTTCGAGGGCGGCGTAGACGCCGTCGAGGGTCCCGTTCTCCTGCAGCAGGGTGATGGCCGTCTTCGGGCCCACCCCCTTCACGCCGGGGATGTTGTCGCTGGAGTCGCCGGTGAGGGCCTTGAGGTCCACCACCTCCTCGGGGCTGACGCCGAGTTTGGCGATCACCCCGTCGCGCCGGATCAGGGTGGGCCCCGAACTCTTGGCGTAGGGGCCGCCGCCCATGTAGAGCACGGCGATGTCGCGCTCGTCGTCCACGAGTTGGAACAGGTCGCGGTCGCCGGAGAGAATCCGCACCCGCCAGCCGCCAGCCGCCGCCCTGGTGGCCAGGGTGCCGAGCACGTCGTCGGCCTCGTAGCCCGGCGCCATGCAGAGGGGCAGATCCATGGCTCCGGCCAGGATCTCCTGCAGGGTGGCTAGGTCGGAGAAGAAATGCTCGGGCGCCTCGTCGCGGTGGGCCTTGTAGGCCGCATCCGCCTCGTGGCGGAAGGTGGGTTCGGCGGTGTCGAAGGCGATCACCACGCCCTGGGGGGTGAGGCCGCGGCAGTTGTCGAGCAGGGCCTTGAGGAAGCCGTAGGTCACGCTGGTGGGAATCCCCGCCTTGGTGCTCAGCCCCCCATCGCCGCCCTTGGCGAAGGCGTAAAAACTGCGGAAGGCCAGGGAATGGCCATCCACCAGCAGCAGCAGGGGCCGCCCAGGAGCTTCGGCCTGAGCCACCGGAGCTGAATCCGCCACCTTCTTCTCACTGTCGTTGGCCATGGTCTCCCGCCCCTTGGATCCCGTCGGTGGCCACAGCCTGCCAGAGGTGTCCCCACCGCTTAGGGCTGCAGCGGCGGTCTTTAGCTCCTGCGGTGGTTACCGCTGGTGGCTGCAGCGCACCTGGGAGCCGCAGCGGCCGCCCCTGGTGTTCGTGGGGCTCAATCCTTCCCGCGCCGATGGCCAGCGGGACGACCCCACCCTGCGGCGCCTGGTGGCCTTCGGACGCCGATGGGGCTTCGGGCGGCTGGAGGTGCTCAATCTCTTCGGCGCGGTGGCTACCAGAGCGGCTGCCCTGAAGCGGATGGCCGATCCGGTGGGATCGGAGAACGACGCCTGGATCCGGCGTTGCTTGGGGCGCCTGGGTCCGTGGTTCTCCGAAGCCAGCCTTCCGGTGGATTCCTGTGGAGCGGAGCCGACATTGGGCCCGGCTGGGGCGCTGCTCTGGCTGGGCTGGGGCAATGGCGGAGCCTGGCGGGGCCGCGATGGCGCCGTGCTCTCCCTGGTGGCCGAGTACGGGGTCAAGCCGTTCGCCCTGCGTTGCACCGCCTCGGGCCAGCCCCGCCACCCTTTGTATTGTCCGGCGGCGATGACCCCAGGCCCATTTGCGCCATCGTGGGGGGCGTTTCCGGATCCACTGGCTCCCCATGCCCCGTATTCCGCGTCGGTTTCACATCCACCTGATGCTCGAGGGCGGCCATGAGCAGGTTGTGGAGTTCCCCAGCCTCGAAGATTTCCAGAAGTGGTACGGCGGTGTGCTCACCACGGCGGCTCCGGAAGCCTTCGTGAACGTGCCGCTGCAGGATCTAGAATTGGAGTATCTGGTGCTGCGCGCCTCCAGTGTGATCGCCATCCGGGTGGAGCCGATCTTCGCGACGAACCTTCAGGACTAGGTCGTCCGCAGTACTGAACGACCAGGATTTAAGCCGAAGGGCCAGCCAGTCTTGGGGCCGCTTCCCCGAGCCGGTGGAGCAGGGTGAGGGTGGTGAGCAGATCCGGGCCCTGCAGGCTGCCCAGCAGGGCGGCCCGGGCACTCTTCATCACCACCCCCTTCTTGACGCCCGCGGCCGTAGCGGCCTGCTCCAGTAGGGCCTTGGCGGCATCGGCATCCAGGGGCCCCTCCGGCAAGCCCGCCTGCAGGGCCGCCATGGCGGCAGCGGCCCCTGGGGAATCCAGTTGGTCCAAGGCGGCCTGATCGGGCTCCGGGCGGCGGAAGAAGGGTGCTGCCTGAGCCACCCCATCGTTCAGGCGGGTGAGCGAGGGACCGAGAAGGGTGCACAGCTCCAGTTGCCAGGCCGGATCGGCCCCAGCTCCATCGGCGGCCCAGCCCTCCGCCTGCCACAGGGGTAGGAGTTGCTGCCGGAGCACTTCGGGATCCAGGCCATGGAGCACCTGGGCGTTGAGCCAGTCGAGCTTGTCCCAGTCGAAGCGGGCCCCGGCCCGGTTAACGCGATCGAAATCGAACACGGCCGCCGCTTCGGCGAGGCTGAAGCGTTCGCCGATGCCCTCCGGAGGCGACCAGCCGAGCAGGGTCATGTAATTGGTGAGGGCGTCGGCGCTGTAGCCCATCTGGCGGAAATCGCCCACGGAGGTCACCCCGTCCCGCTTGGAGAGCTTGCGGCCCTCCTGGTTGAGGATCAGGGGGGTGTGGGCGAACACGGGGGCGGGCACCCCGAGGGCCCCATAGAGCAGCAGCTGCTTGGCGGTGTTGGCGATGTGGTCCTCGCCGCGGATCACATGGCTGATGGCCATGGCGGCGTCATCGACCACCACCACAAGGTTGTAGAGGGGATCACCGATCCGGTCGGCGGGGGCGCGACGGGCGATGACCATGTCGCCCCCCAGGTCGGAGCCGGACCAACGCATCTCACCGCGAACGAGGTCGTTCCAGGTGATGGTGGCGTCGTCATCGATGCGGAAACGCACCGTGGCTTCGCGGCCCTCGGCGATGAAGGCCTGCTCCTGCTCAGCCGTGAGGTCGCGGTGGCGGTTGTCGTAGCGGGGGGGGAGGTTGCGGGTTGCCTGCTGCTCCCGCATCGCCGTGAGCTCGGTCTCGCTGGCGTAGCAGCGGTAGGCCTGGCCGGTGGCCAGCAGTTGTTCGATGGCCAGCCGGTGCTCGGCGATGCGGGCGCTCTGGATCACCGGCTCCCCATCCCAGTCCAGACCCAGCCAGTGAAGGCCCTCGAGGATGTTGGCGGTGTACTCGTCCTTGCTGCGTTCGCGGTCGGTGTCCTCGATGCGGAGGAGAAACTGGCCGCCGTGGCGCCGGGCGAACAGCCAGTTGAACACGGCGGTCCGGGCGGTGCCGATGTGGAGCGTGCCGGTGGGGCTTGGGGCCAAACGAACCCGGACCGGACCAGCGACTGCCACCGTGGAGGGCTCCTGAGAAATGAACGGGACTGACGGGGCTCGAACCCGCAACTTCCGCCGTGACAGGGCGGTGCTCTAACCGATTGAACTACAGTCCCCCGTCGCTTGCGCGGGCCTTTGGAGCCCGTGAATCGGCGGCGCCAGCCCCTTGGCCGACCTGAGAAGTATCCAACGCGACCTGTCCCTCCGTCAACGCCGGACACTTTTCTGAGGGTGCCGTGGCTGCCTGCAGGTCTGAGTGCTAGGGATAGCAGGGGCCAGGATCGGTTTCCAATAAAAAAGGCCACCCGAGTGCTGGGAGGCCATGGGACGCGCGGGAGAAGGAAGCTTCGGTCCTGCTGATGCTGGGGCTGATCGTTTGGGCTTAAAGGTGGGCTCGAAGGGTGACGGGCTTGGGCAATGGTTGCCAAGCCTGGGGAGATCAGGGACGAAAACCGGCCGGCTCAATCAGACGAACCTGGTTGCCACGGGCCGTGAATTCACGCCCCTGGTCGCTCTGCACGACAACCCGACCTCCAGACTTGACACGGATCACGCGGGCCCGTACCCAGCCGAGGGCTGCGGACTCCAGCACTTTTACCACATCACCGGGTTGTAGATCCAACTCCATGCTCGGAACCACGAAACTGCAAATGGGGCCATCGAACGCGCCGTGGAGGACTTGAACCCCCGACATCAGGTTTTGGAGACCTGCGTTCTACCAACTGAACTAACGGCGCAAGGCGACGACCCCAGGGAACTGGGCTAAATCCACCGACCCCTCCGTTGAAGGGAGTCGGTGGAAGCGTGGCTCAGCGATCGAAACGCTGCTTCACGCGGGTGGCTTTACCCACCCGGTCTCGCAGGTAGAACAGCTTGGCCCGACGCACCTTACCGCGCCGCTCCACCTTGATGGACGCGACCTGGGGGCTGTGAAGCATGAACACCCTCTCCACACCGATGCCCTGGAAGATCCGGCGCACGGTGATGGTTTCGTTGAGGCCGCCATGGCGCTTGGCGATCACCACGCCCTCGTAGGGCTGGATCCTCTCCTTGTTGCCCTCGCGGATCCGTACGCCCACCTTCACGGTGTCGCCCACGTAGATCTCGGGAAGATCGGCCTTGAGCTGTTCGGCCTCAAAGGCATCGATCAGTTCCCGCGCACTGCGCCGGCCGGTGGTGACCTTCACCGCGGCGCTGGCGGTTTCGGGGGGAGTCTCAGGGGTGGCTGCCGCTGCGGTCTCGCTGGCGGCGGCATCTGTTGCTGTCATAGCTGTTGCGCTCGATTCTGATGTCGATTCGGTTGATGATTCGGCTGTTTCCGCTGCCATCCCAGCTCTCCAGTGCCTGGCCGAACAGCCACTGTACCGGCTCACGTGTCACCCCTTCACCGATCCCCGGGCTGGCGCCACCGCTGCCAGAGCATCGCTCCGCCCGTTGCCAGCATCCAGAGCAGGCCCAATCCGTTGGCCAGCACGTAGAGGGTTTCGCCGCTGGGGCCGAGCCAGTGCCGCAGCCATTCCCCCTCGTGCAGCACCATCAAGCCATGGGCGGAATCCCGGCCGAGGCCGCCCCAGTCGCGCAGGAGTCGGTAGGCCAGCCCCGTGCTCACGGTGAGCAGCAGGGGGGCCAGCACCCAGGGGGCCAGGGCGGCGTGGGCGCGGCGCAGGCGAAGGGCTAGAGGTGCAGAGCCCTTACGGCCGGCGGGATCCTGGGCCGGGTGGCCGGTGTCCACCTGGGCTGAGCCGGTGGTGGCCGGCCCCGTCGGATCGTTCGGATCGGTTCCGGCTGCGGAACTCGCCTCGGGGGGAGTGCCCCCTGGAGGAGCGCTCTGGTTGGGAGCATCGCCGCCTGGGTTGGGCACAGAGACCTCCGCCGCTTCGCTGCCGCCGCGCGGTTCCTCTGCGTGTGGATCAGCCATGGCGTCTCGCCGGCCAGCATGGGCCATTGATAACTTGAAACAGCACCGAACGATCTGCCGGAGTCGGCCCCGTATGAATCTCTTCGCCGATCTTCTGGCTGCCTCCCAGCCCAGTGCCGCCCCCAACGGCACCGTGACCCAGAGCGGGCCCCGCATTCAGAAGAGCCGGCGGGGCGTGGAGGTGAAATCGGCCCGGGAGATTGCGGTGATGCGCCAGGCCAGCCGCATCGTGGCCACGGTGCTGCGGGAGATGATCGCCATGGCCGCTCCTGGCCTCACCACCGGCGACCTCGACCGCCAGGCCGAGAAGCGGATCCGCGAGATGGGAGCCACCCCCAGCTTCAAGGGCTACCACGGGTTTCCGGCCAGCATCTGCGCCTCGATCAACAACGAGGTGGTGCACGGCATTCCCAGTAGCAAGCGGGTGATTCGTGCCGGCGACCTGCTCAAGGTCGACACCGGCGCCTACTTCGAGGGCTACCACGGCGATAGTTGCGTGACCATCTGTGTGGGCGACGGGGTGCCGGAGGAGGCCCGCACCCTCAGCCGCGTGGCCCAGGAATCGCTGATGAAGGGGCTGGCCACGGTGAAGGCCGGCAGCACCCTGCTGGAGCTGGCTGGCGCCGTGCAGGACCACGTGGAGGCCCACGGTTTCGCCGTGGTGGAGGACTACACCGGCCACGGCGTGGGCCGCAACCTGCATGAGGAGCCCTCGGTGTTCAACTACCGCACCCGCGATCTGCCCAACATGGTGCTGCGGCCGGGCATGACCCTGGCGGTGGAGCCGATCCTCAACGCCGGCAGCAGGGGCTGCCGCACCCTCAAGGACCGCTGGACCGTGGTGACCGTGGATGGCAGCCTCTCGGCCCAGTGGGAGCACACGATCGTGGTGACCAGCGACGGCTGCGAGATCCTCACGGACCGGGATTTCTGATCACCGCCGCGGCGGCGCGGGTGGTGAGCCGGAAATAGGCCCAGCGGCTAAGGGTGGCCAGGGGCATCAGCACGTAGGTCAGGGGGTTGGGGGTCACGATCACCAGGCAGCAGTTCCAGTCGAGCGCCTGGCGCATCACCTCACCGGCTACCCAGTCGGCATCCATCACGCCGATCGGATTGAGGCTCGAGCGGAAGGGGCCGAGCACGAGCCGGCGCAGCCGCAGCGGACCGCCGGCCGAGCTGGCCAGATCCAGGGCGCGCAGGCTGAGCAGCTGGCCCACCAGGCGTTTGCTGATCTCATAGAGCGGGCTCACCGCCAGCTGGATCTCCGCCTCCGAGGTGTTGAGCCACACCTCGGGGAGCGGCCGGCCCGCTCCGGAGGCAGCCTGCGGGCCAACGGCGTTGCGGCGCTCCACGGCCAGCGCGGCGAAGAGCTCCAGCAGGCGCCAGCTGCTGAGGGCATTCACCTCCAGCGAGCGCTCCACGGCGGCCCCATCGCGGGCGGTGTGGACATTCACGCCATGGTTCAGCACCAGCACGTCCACCTCGGCCAATAGGGGGGCCAGCTCCTGTTCCTCTCCAACCCGCCAGCGCACCTGGCGCAGGGGAATGGGATGGCCCCCGCCATCGACCAGCTCCAGGGGAGCTTCACCGCTGGTGAGGGCGATCAGCCGGGCGCCGCGGTCGTGCCAGCGGCGGAGCAGGGCCCGACCGAGGCTTCCCCCCGCGCCGGTCACAGCCACCCAGGGGGGCAGCGACTTGGGGTTGGCGGGGAGATCCGCGGCGTTCATGGTGGCTCTGCGGGGGTGAGCGCACCCAAGTAAGAACGCATTCTGCTGGGGAACCCTGTTCGCCCCAACGTCGTGGGGGCGTCCGCCGTGAACCATGGGCTCGGCGGTTCATCCGCCACGATGGTGGCCTGTGGTGGGCCGCTGCCTAGATTGGCGCCGAACCGCTGACCCCGGCGAGGTTTTCCATGCCCACCCCGTTGCTGATCGGCTCCTGCGAACCCTTCAGCGGCAAATCGGCGGTGGTGCTTGGTCTGGCCCGCCTGCTGGGGCGCGAGGGCGTGTCCGTGCTGTTTGGCAAGCCGCTGGCCACCAGCGCGGCTGAATTTCCGATGGATCCCGAGGTGCGCTTCGTGGGCACCACCCTGGGCCTGAGCGACGAGCAGTTGCTCCCCTCGCTGCAGGTGCTGGAGCCGGCCACGGCCCAGGCCCGTCTGCTGGCGGCGGATCTGGAGCCCGGCCCTGGGCTGGATCAGCTACGCGATCGCATCGCCGCGGAGTCTGAGCGGCTGGTGCTGCTGGAGGCCGCCGGCACCCTGAGTGAGGGGCTGCTTTTCGGGCTGTCGCTGGCGCAACTGGCCCGCGGCCTTGATGCCCAGGTGGTGCTGGTGCAGCCCTGGACCGACAGCCTCAGCGTGGAGCCCCTGCTGGAGGCCCGCCAGCAGCTGGGGGATCGCCTGGCCGGGGTGGTGCTGAACCGGGTGGTACCCGAGGGGATGGCCGCCCTGCGGGCCGAGGTGGAACCTGCCATGGAGCGCCTTGGCTTGCCGGTGCTCGGGGTGATGCCCCGCAGCCCCCTGCTGCGCAGCGTGACCGTGGAGGAGCTGGTGCGGCGCCTCGATGCGCGGGTGCTCTGTTGCCATGACCGCCTCGATCTGCTGGTGGAAACCCTGTCGATTGGGGCGATGAACGTGAACTCCGCCATGGAGTTCTTCCGCCGCCGCCGCAACATGGCCGTGGTGACCGGCGCCGACCGCACCGACATCCAGCTGGCGGCCCTGGAGGCCTCCACCCAATGCCTGATCCTCACCGGGGTGGGCGATCCGCTGCCCCAGCTGATCAGCCGGGCCGAGGAATTGGAGGTGCCGGTGCTCAAGGCCGACCACGACACCCTCACCACGGTGGAGACGATCGATGCGGCCTTCGGCCATGGCCGGCTGCATGAGGCCGTGAAGGCCACCTACGCGATTCGGCTGGTGGAGGAGCACTGCAATTTCTCACGCTTGTTCGAGCAGTTGCGGCTGCCGGTACGGGCTTGAGCCGCTCGCCAGCAAGGTGGTTTGCCGCTGCTAGGGTCGCTGGGAAGCTTGCGGTCAAAGGGTGACCCGGTCCCTCGATCTACCGGCACTGGACCGGATCGACACCCTCGCCCAGGAGCTAGCCATGCTCCAGGACCGGGGTCAACGGCGGATTGCGATTCTCGGCAGTCGGCATGTGCCGGTGGTGTCGCTCCACCTGGTGGAACTGGTGGCCCGGGCTCTGGCCCACGAGGGCAACAGCCTGATCACCTCCGGCGCCCAGGGGGTGAACTCCGCCGTGATCCGCAGCGTGCTGGAGGTGGACCCCAGTCGCCTCACCGTGCTGCTGCCCCAGAGCCTGGATCGTCAGCCGACCGAATCGCGCGATCAGCTGGAGAAGGTGCTGCACCTGGTGGAGAAGCCGGAGCACGACGATCTGCCCCTGCCGATGGCCAGCAGCCTCTGCAACCACGAGATCATCAGCCGCTGCGACCAGCTGATCTGCTACGCCTTCCACGACAGCGAAACTCTTCTCTCCAGCTGCCGCACCGCCGAGGACATGGGCAAGGTGGTGAGCCTGTTGTTCTTCGACTGAACGCACCGCCCTGAGGGAAGGGCAAGACCGGCTCGCCCGTCCTTGCTATTGGCGGAGCGACGCTGTCACGACTGGGTTAACGGCCATTGTCTTGAACACGGCAGACGTCAGCTCCCGAGCTCGGGATCGCGGGGCAGCACCTGCAGTCGGGTGCCCTCGCGGCCCATCACCGTCACGGCGCTGCCGTGGGGGAGCTGCTGGGAGGGTTCCAGGTTGCGGGCGGCCCAGCTCTGGCCCTGCCAGCGCACCCGGCCTTCTCCTTCACGGTCGAAGGGGGCGATCACCTCGGCCAGCTCGGCGCCGGCCGCCGGCGGGATGGCCCGCTCGCCGTGGCGGCGGGACCAGCGCCGCACCAGGGCGTAGGCCACCCCCACCAGGGCCGCGAAGATCAGCAGCTGCGTGGCCGTCGCCAGCTGGGGCAGGGCGCTCGAGAGCAGCACGAGCAACAGGGCCGCCAGGCCCCCCATCAGCAGCAGGCCATCGCTGTCGAGGCTGATCAGCACCACCGTGAGCAGCAGGGCACCGAGGCCGAGCCAGAGCAGGGGCAGGGGGGGCATCCGAACGGGCCGCGGCGGTGGATTGGCTCCATCCTGCCTACGCTCAGCCCAGTGGTGCAGCCCCGATGGAAGGCCTGTTCATTCCCGTGCTGATCGCCCTCGGCGCGCTGGGCATCAGCGGCGTGAAGGTCACGAGCAGCAGCCGCTCGATGCTGGTGGAGCGCCTCGGCAAGTACAACCGCCAGCTCTCGCCGGGCCTCTCCCTGGTGATTCCGGGGCTGGAGCGGGTGGTGAGCCACGAATCGCTGAAGGAGCGGGTGCTCGATATCCCGCCGCAGCAGTGCATCACCCGCGACAACGTGTCGATCGAAGTGGATGCAGTGGTGTATTGGCAGCTGCTGGAGCATCCCCGCGCCTACTACGCGGTGGACAACCTGCAGGCGGCGATGGTGAACCTGGTGCTCACCCAGATCCGCGCCGAGATGGGCAAGCTCGACCTCGATGAAACCTTCACCACCCGCTCCGAGGTGAACGACGTGCTCCTGAAGGAGCTCGATCAGGCCACCGATCCCTGGGGCGTGAAGGTGACGCGGGTGGAGCTGCGCGACATCAAGCCCTCCAACGGCGTGCAGCAGGCGATGGAGCAGCAGATGACCGCCGAACGGGAGAAGCGTGCGGCGATTTTGCGCTCCGAGGGCGAGAAGGAATCCCAGGTGAACGCTGCGCGGGGCCGGGCCGAGGCCCTGGTGCTCGATGCGAAGGCCAAGCAGGAGGCGCTGTTGCTGGAGGCCGACGCCCAGGCCAAGCAGCAGCTGCTGCTGGCCCAGGCGCGGGCCGCCTCCGCCAAGGAGTTGGCGGCCGTGATCGAAGCCCATCCTGCGGCGGCCGAGGGTCTGCGCTTGCTGCTGGCCAAGGATTGGATGACGATGGGCGAGAAACTCGGCAACGCCCCCGCCGGCAGCGTGCTGATGGTGGATCCCCAGAGTCCGGCCAGTTTGCTGGCGGCGCTCAAGGGGCTGCAGGACAAAGGCTGATCAGCCCCCCACGACCCCGCGCAGACTTTCGCTGTAGAGGAGGGCTGTGCAAAGGATCGCGCCGGCCCAGCAGAGGCTGCGCAGGGGCGGCACATTGGCCACGTAGGCGCCGATGTAGCCGAGCCGCAGGGCCGGGTGGAGCCAGGCCGCCGCGATCGCCAGGGAGGTTGGGGCGGTGCCGGTGTGGGCGGCAAAGAGGGCCAGCAGGCAGGCCGGGGCGTGGAGGCTGAAGGCCTCAAAGCAGTTTTGATGGGCCCAGCTGGCCCGTTTGCCCCAGGCCGGCAGCCGCTCGAACATCGCCCGGGGGGCGGCCAGGTCGGCGGGGGTGAAATCGGCCTTGGAGCGGGCGGCCGCCAGGGGGAAGAGGCTGGCGATCACCACGGCGCCGGCCAGGACCAGCGACCAGGCGAAGGGGGCGCCGGAGTGAAGGGCTCCCGCAGCATCGGTGGCTCCCGCCGCACCGGCTTCCACCGCCAGCGGAATCGCGGCGAGCAGCGCGGGGAGGGGAAGCGGAGTGGGCATGGCTGGGAGGGACCGGGCTCCCTTTCTAAGGTCTGGCGGTCGACGCGCGGGGCCGGGGCGGCTCCGAACGCTGGGGGGCTGGGGGAGCAGGCGATCAGGCCGGTTTGCTGGATGGATGGGTCGAGGATTCGTTGGCCGTTGGGCGACAGGGGGCCCAGCGACAGCTGTTGGGAGCTCGGAAGGCGCCGAAGCTTCAGACCGCCCAGTTCTCAAGTTGCATCCAGGCGAAGCTCGGCGCGTAGCTCGCCGTAGGCCCAGACCGCAGCATCGTCAAAGGGAAGGATGATCAGGGGCGGGAGGAACATCTCCAGGGCTGGAGGTTGCGGCTGGAGCCGTCCTTGGTGGCCGTTGGGGCTGCGGCTTTGCTGAGCTGGTGGCTCTCGAGGGTTTCACGCTCGCTGGCCGCCGGGTATTTCAGCCGTGCGAACAGCGGATCCGGCAGTTCCAGGGTGGTGATCCAGCCAGCACCATTCCCTCCAGATGGGGCCAAGGGTTCGTTGCCTTAAGACAGCTTTCCTGGCGGGCCGTGGATGGTTGAGCGTCCAGCGGGGCTGCATGGAGAGGCTGATGGCGCAGGAGGCCGGTGGTCTGAGCCACGGTGGCTGTGGAGCGTGCCTCCCTGGGGGGTGGGGACCATTTTTTCTGGTCTGGTCTGGTCTAGCTTGTGGTGGTTCTTGTGTGCTGAAAGGCATGGCAGCTCCTTCAGGCGGGGTCGGCGGCGGGCGTCGCACGGTCAACATGCTCGAGGCCAAGACCCACCTCTCGCGCCTGGTGGAGGCGATCGAAACCGGTGAAGCCACCGAGGTGGTGATCGCCCGCAACGGCAGGCCGGTGGCGCGGCTCACCGCCTTGGCGGGGCCGGAGCGGCCTCGGCGCCTGGGGGTGGCCCGCGGCCAGTTCACGGTTCCGGACTCGATCGATGCCGCTAATCCGTTGATCGCCGAATTGTTTGAGCAGGCCTGATGCGGCTCCTGCTCGACACCCACACCTTCCTCTGGGCGATCAGCGATGAACCCAGACTTGGCACCCGTAGCCGCGCCCTGATCACCACCGAGGCGAGCAGCGTGCTGATCAGCCATGTCTCGCTGTGGGAGATCGCCATCAAGCACGCCCTGGCCCGCAGCGACATGCCGCTCTCGGCCGCCCAGGCGATTTCGTGGGCTCAGGAGTGCGGCTTTGAGCTGCTCCCGCTTGATCTCCCCCACCTCCTCACGCTCGAGCAGCTGCCCCTCCATCACCGCGATCCGTTCGACCGCTTGCTCGTGGCCCAGTCGATCAGCGAATCATTGCTGTTGGTGAGCGCCGATGCGGCGTTTGAGGCCTATGGCGGCCCGCTGCAGGATGCGCGCCGCTGAGGGGCCGCCAGTGGCCCGGTGGCGGAATGAGCGGCGGGATGGGATCACGGCAGGGGCAGCCTCTCCAGGCGCCAGCCATGGGCCATCGCCAGGGCCGCCAAATGGGCATCCGTTCAGAGCCGACGGCCCTTCCCATCCACTGCGGCTGGCAAACGAGCCGCTCCAGTTCAACCTGCCGGAGCGTTGCCTAACCTCCAAGCATCGCGGCAAGGCACCCATGGCGAGCGTGCGGGAGATCCGCCAGCGGTTGCGCGGCCAACGGATCGAAACCTTGCGCCTCAGCATTGAGCCCCTGCTGGTCGGAAGGGCTGGCGCGGAGGTGTGGCTGTTCGGCTCCCTGGCCCGTGGCGACTGGGATGCCCGTTCGGATGTGGACCTGCTGGCGGTGGCGCCGGACCAGAGCATCGCGGACCAGTTGGCCGAGGCCCTGTTGGGAGCAGGCCTGGCCGACGACGTGATCGGCCTCAGCCAGGGCCGCTGGCTGGAGCGCCATCAGGGCAACGATCCCTGGTGGCGCGGCATCTGCCGCGATGCGATCCGTCTTCAGCCAACCCTGAAGCCATGACAGGCCGTCTGCACGCCTGGCTGCGTCAGGCCCACAACGACCTGGCCATGGCGGCCTATGCCAGCCAGGGGGGATTCCACGCCCAGGCCTGCTACCACTGCTCCCAGGCTGCCGAAAAGGCCCTCAAGGCCTTGCTGCTCGCCCTGGATCAGGAGCCGGAGCGAACCCACTCAATCGAGCGGTTGCTTTCAGCCCTGGAGTTGCTTGGCATTGAGACCGCCCCGTTGCGCCAACTGCCGCTGAAACCCCTGCAGCGGATGATCACCGCCAGTCGCTATCCGGATGGCGATGAGGCTCCGGTGGATCTGTTCGATGAACGCGATGGGG
>Ga0209597_1000117_pt1 | contig 49135 bp, 48 predicted proteins | sample M_140625_MF_Meta_FD_187316 | JGI IMG/M metagenome (GOLD analysis project Ga0209597, IMG submission 187316) | Freshwater microbial communities from Lake Montjoie, Canada to study carbon cycling - M_140625_MF_MetaG (SPAdes) (version 2) | ecosystem: Environmental > Aquatic > Freshwater > Lake... | reverse complement strand
GGGGGTGAGGGGGGTGAGGGGGGTGACGGGGGTGGCTGAAATCGATGCTGAGCTGGGCACTTTTAACACCAGTGCAAAATGGCAAGAAAATGTAGCAAACGGCATCACTTGGGATCAGGTTGCCGAGTCTTGCCGCCTCGCAGGACTCGAGGTGGTCGATCCAGAAAAAATCCAAAAAACCCTCTCCACTAAGCCCAGCCCCAAAGTAACATTGGAACTCACCCGCAGGGGATCCGCTGGCCGGGAAGTCGTTTTGGAGATATCCGCTCCCAAAAATAAGTCGTCCAAAATTGCGGTTCGTGGTCAGGGCGAAAAAGACGCGCTTCTCGATCTTCTAAATGGTTTTCTCGTACAAAAAAATAGGGACTGGGGCCGGCAGGCGTATGAACTAGTCAAACAACAAGTTCCTAAAGCCGAAATAGAGCTCAAGAAGCTTAAGGAAATGTCGGCTGAAATTGATTTAAAAGATACTAATCCCCAGCCTTTAGCTAGACAGGTCCAGTACGCCGCGGATATCAATCTCCTGCCAACAGTGCAGCGAAGAGCTCTACTGAACGGGTTCATAAGCAAGGTCAAGAATTGGCCTTCGTTTTTGCCTTTCATCTTTCCGGTGGAAAAGATCTGGATAAGCCAGCAGACAAATCCACTATTGTGGGCGCTCCCACCTCTCGGTGGGGCTGGATTACTTCTGACATTTTTGGCGGGGATATATTTCTTAGATCCTGCCGCCAAGCGACTTCTCAGCCAGCAGGAAGCCGCGCACGTTTTTTCCGGGGCCAATATCATCGACACAACTTTATCTGGATCAGGCCTAGCTAATCTGCAAATTCTGCTCTCCGCTTCTCTTGCGCGTCAGTTGGATCACCGCAAGCAGAGTGTCGCAGTTCTACTGCCTCTTGGTGGTGCTCAGTTGGAGCAAAGTGTCCGCGAGGCGACAAAAGCCGCAGGTCTTCAGCTTGTTTCGAATCTCGCCGAGATAAAAAGTAAAGAAATCGGTTTTGCCTTAGTTCACCAAACAACCTCTCCCGCATTGGAGTTGGCCGGTTTAGCGTCCGCAGGGATTGGGAGAGTGGTTCTCGCCGCCGAACGCGGTCAAACATGTAAGTTCGATGCTCAATTGCTCCAATCGGCGATTACGCTCTCTGGCCTCTGTGTCAGCGACGTAATTTTTATCGTCGGATAATTATCTTAACGAGTGCTTGTCTTCTGGGGGGGCAGTCTTCAGACGCTTACTAATTAAGCCTTTATAAGCAAAGTAGTGTGACGGCCTCTGCGACCCCGAGGCCTTGATCTTCGCTTAGATCTGACACCCGAAACTGGTAGCCCTAAATCATGGTAGGGGTGAGCCTCCGGCTCATCCGATCGATTCGTTTTCGGTTTGGGGGCAGTGAAATTTCTATCGGGCCATGGAGAACATCGCCCCTACCGGGGTTCACGCCATTTCGCCCCTTGCCCCTTGTGTGCATGCCGTTAGATTAATGGCATGAGCACGGAGACCTTGGAAGTAATTCGGATCTGTGAGGCTTTACCAGCGAAAAAGCGGGCCGAGGTGGCTGATTTTGCCCGCTTTCTGCTCGGCCGAACCTCGGGAGATTATGGGCTCAGTCCTGTTCAGCTGGATCTTGTATCCAAAAAGCTTTATGCCAAAGCGCAAAAAGTCCGCCGCGAAGGCACCGCCAAAAGGCTCGCTGGTGACCTTGAGGCAGTCCTTGGCGATTGAGATCGACCCCGATCTACTCGCCCAATTCCGAAAACTTCCCAAGCCCATCCGGCGAAGGGTGGGAGCGCACATGGAGAATGTCTGCCTTCAATGGGGTAATCCGCATTTGCATAGTGGGTTAGGGATTCGCCGTCTTGCGCCCAATCTTTTCGAGTCGCGTGTTGGATTGCAAGAGAGGCTGATTTTTCAGAACCTTGAGGGAGGTCTTTATTTTCACTTCATGGGGAATCACGACGAGGTTCAGAAGTTCCTGCGGTCATACACCTGAGAGGTTGGACATGATCATTCAAGCTTAGGAGGGGGTCGGCTGCCGTCGAAAGCTGGCTCGCGCGTTTTGAATCGCTGGGTGCTGCGGTAGGGATGAGCCTCCGGCTCATCGGGTCGATTCGTTTCCGGGTTGGGGCAGTAAAATTTCTATCGGGCGATGGGGACCATCGCCCCTACCAGGGCTTACGGGTGAACATTCGTGAGCTTCTTAAATCTGATAACCAAAGAACTGGTAAACCTAAATCATGGTAGGGACGACCGTCCCGGTCGTCCGATCGATTCGTTTTCAGTTCGGGGCAGTAAATTTTCTACCTGGGGAAGTATACCCGCCCCTGCCCTCGCTTCCCGTGAGGTTGGGTTCTCGCTGGCTTATCTAAAATTCCGCATTCCGAAATTAGGAAACTTTTTTCCGAATGATTTGTCCCAGTAGCAACAGGCCTCACCAAATTGTTGCACACCCGAAATCTCGGAACGGCCAGTCGGGGGACACCAGAGTCATGCCGTGGAACAGGGTTTCGGCCGCGATCCAGCGGTCAAAGGGATCTCGGTGGACGGATGGAAGAAGGCCCGATTGGTAGATCACGTGCCGGTCCAGGGTGAGAATTTCGATATCCTGCAGGCGGGTCTGTGTTTCGATCCATGATTCGGGGCTCTCGGGTAAGGGCAACTTGCCGGATCCTTGTTTGATGGTGATCTCCCAAAGGGAAGCCATGCTGAGGAAACGTTGGTTCCCGAGCTGACTGAGGGATTGGGTTGCGGGTGGGCTTAGTTTGCCGGGCTCGCAGCAAAGCCAAATCAGAGTGCAAGTGTCGAGGAGCAGATTCAGCGGATGCCCCAATCCATCAGTTCGCGTTCCGTGAGGGGCGCAAAGGCGTCAGGGGGAATCGGAAAAGGTTTAGCCGTGGGCTGGCCCACGATCGGCCTGGCTTTTCTGGGCGGGGTAAGGGGGACAATTTTGGCCACCGGAACCACTCCGCGGCACAAAGTCACTTCCTCCCCTGCTTCCACTTGATGGAGAATTCTGGACAAATGGGTCTTTGCTTTGTGAATTGTAAGCTTCATGACATAATAATAAACCTAGTCTGGACTAAGTCAATACCGAGCTATTTATCGGGTCAGGCCAGCTTGCTTCTATCGAAATTTGGGAAAGCGCCTAGATTATTACAGGGACTCCAAGGCCGAATAGAGCCATATATCTTAAGAGATATGGCTTTAACTGAATATCAATCAACGCAAAATACTTTCAAAAAAACTTGAAACACAGCAAATTTTAGTAAAGAATAACAAATCAGTCATGAAATCCCCTCTTTCAGCACTGGACCAAAATATTTCCCGGCGGAAGATTTCAAATATATCTGAAATTGAGTTTGGGCTTAATAATTTGGCATGGACGAACAGCCCTGGGCGGGCGACTGATTTTTGTGGGCTGCTCCTATGGTCGTCCGGCAATACAACCACCACTTAAACTAGAAACCCATGATTGCTCTAAGTTCGAAATCTAAGCTGATAACCTCTAAGCCTTCACGGACTGCCCAGGCGGGTAGTCCTGAGGATTCGATCCTTCAGCTCTGCGTAAAACTCTGTGCGATCTTGGGACTTCCCAAATCGGTCGGGCTAATTTACGGAGCTGTGTTTGTTTCCGCTCGGCCGATCGAAGCGGGGGATATCTGTAAGAAGCTAAAGATTAGTCGGGGCTCGGTCAGTCAGGGATTAAAGTTTCTGCGGGAACTTGGGGCGATTCGTGTCGAGGGCGAGGATGGCAACCGAGCGGAGCACTTCGTGGTTGAGGATCACTTACGCAAGGCGGTGGAAACATTTGTCACCAAGAAAATCGCGCCCGCTTTTGAGGAGTTGGGTGAGGAGGTGGTCCGCTTGGAAAAGGATCCGAACCTCAACTTGCCGCAAGAATTAAGAGAAAAGCTGGAGACCATTCGGCGTTGGCACAGCCACGGTCAGCTTTTGCTTCCACTAGTCACAGGTTTTCTGAGGACCATGCCGCTACTGACAAGAATGAGGTAGCGGTCGGGTCCAGCAATCCCACGGGATGCTGAGACAACAGAGAATAGGGCAGGGAAAGATTGGTTTTGGGTCCGCTAAGGCGGGCTCAATCGACCAAGGGCGGTAGCTTGTTGTTGTGAGGAAGCAGCTAGCAGCAGGCTGTAGACAGTGAGTAGTTAGTTAGAAGTTGCTGATACCCGCCCACGAAAATATATGGCCCATCACGAAACAATTCTTAATGCACTCTCTGATGCCGGAGTGGAATTTATTGTGGGAGGTGGCATGGCTTGTATACTTCAGGGAGTGGAGCGACTGACCATGGATGTGGATGTTGCTGTGATGATGCAAGAAAAGAATTGGGAACGGCTTGTAAAGGTGACAGAGAATTTGGGGTTGATTCCGCGGGTTCCTCTGAATCCCCGCTCTTTGATTGATCCCGCAGTTAGGCGGGTCGTGCTCGATGAGAAAAAGGCGATCGTTTTCACCTTTCTACATCCTGACCGGCCGTCCCTTCAGCTAGATGTTTTTTTGCGGCCGGATTTGGCCTACGAGGTGCTCTTGCAGGATGCTGAGTGGATGAACCTAGAGGGGCGAAAAATTCAAGTACTTAACCGACAAAAGCTATTGGCTCTCAAAAAAGGTATTCAACCTCCACGACCGAAAGATCTGCTCGATATTGCTGCGTTGGAGGAGATGCCTAAACGATGAGTGAAAATAGACTCAGAGAAGAGGCGTTGGCTGTCTTGGAGAAAGCAAAACCGGAGGATTTCGATGGGCATACCGAATTTTATCGAATGACACCTTTGGAGCGGCTTCGTTGGCTCGATCAAGCCGTGGAGATGATTCTAAAACTCCGCCCTAAAAGCAGGCAGAGTGCCAGAGGGCAGTAAGCAGTAAGCTGGAAGTCACCGCAAACAGCCTACTGCCTTCAAAAAAGAGGTTTTTAAAATGAAATATGACTTATCGATAATTGGCCTTGGCTATGTCGGCTTGCCGCTGGCTTTGCAATTCGCAAAATCAGGCTGTTGCGTCCTGGGGCTGGATATTGATCCTGGTAAGGTAAAGGAGATTGAAGCGGGGCGGAGTTATATACGGCATATTCCAACGGAGGATGTGAAAGCGCAAGTAGAAGCTGGCAATTTTACAGCTTCGTCAGATTTCTCGTTGGTAAAGCAGTCGGAAGCGGTCCTCATCTGTGTTCCCACTCCGCTGAAAAAAAACCGCGAGCCAGATATCTCTTATATTCTGAAAAGCGGGGAAGCGATTGCCCCATACTTAAAGCCAGAAGACGGAGATCGGAAAAAACTAGTAGTGTTAGAATCGACAACTTACCCAGGGACAACGGATGAGGACTTGAGAAGAGTTTTGGAGAAGGGAAGCGGCTTAAAGGCTGGAATAGATTTCCACTTGGCTTTTTCGCCGGAGCGGGAGGATCCAGGAAATCCGCAAAGCAAGGTGGCGGAGATTCCCAAGGTGGTGGGAGGGTTGACTTCGGCTTGTCTGGAGCGAGCGAAGAAACTTTATGGAAAGGCAATCAAACGATTGGTGCCGGTCAGCTCCACTCGGGCGGCCGAAGCGACTAAGCTGATGGAGAACATCTTTCGTTCCGTCAACATCGCGTTGGTCAATGAGCTGAAGATTATTTACGGATCGATGGGGATTGATATATGGGAGGTGATTGAGGCAGCCAAGACGAAACCATTCGGATTTATGTCGTTTTATCCTGGTCCGGGCCTAGGGGGTCACTGTATTCCCATCGATCCGTTTTACCTGACATGGAAGGCTAGGGAGTTCGGGCATGCCACACGTTTCATCGAGTTGGCAGGAGAGATTAACACCGCGATGCCGGATCACGTGGTGGGAAAAGTGGGAGAGGCATTAAACACCGTCGGCAAGCCCTTGAAGGGCTCAAAAATCCTGATGCTCGGCCTCGCCTACAAAGCGGATGTGGATGATGACCGAGAAAGCCCCAGTTATATTCTTATCGAAAAGCTTGAGGCGAAAGGCGCAAGGGTCGATTACCACGATCCCTATGTGCCAGCAATACGCCCCAGCCGAGAACATTCACATTTGGCTGGACGAAAATCTGTGCAAATTGATTCGGTTGCTGATTTAGTTCTTATCTCGACAGCTCACGCCCCCTTCAAATCATATGATTTCTCGAAGCTTGCCGTCCCGCTGGTTGATACGAGAAATTGCGTTTTGCCAGCTAATCGCCCCAAACTGTATTTTCAGGCGTAGTTGTTAGTGGTGAGTACGCAGCTAGCTGTGGGCAGTAGTTCGGAGTCACGGCTAACTGCTAACAGCCTACTGCATCCTACATTTTGATCTTGAAAAACCCATATTACGATTCCGTTAAAAGAAAGCTGCTACGTCAGGGGCGGACTTGGCTCGTGACGGGTTGCGCTGGCTTTATTGGGTCTCACCTAATTGAGACATTGCTGAAACTAAATCAAAAAGTGGTCGGGCTTGATAACTTTGCTACCGGGCATCGAAAGAACCTGAATCTGGTACGCAAAGCTGTCGGGAAAAAAGCCTGGAAACGTTTTCATTTTATTCGCGGAGACATTCGCAAGCTGAAGGACTGTTATAAGGCTTTCGGCTTAAAAAAGCCAACGGTGGGTAGTGGGCAGATGGTAGTGACCGAGGGCTTGAAAGTTAATGCTAACCGCTCACGGCGCACTGCTCACTCTGTCGACATCGTCCTCCACCAAGCCGCCTTGGGCAGTGTGCCTCGCTCAATTAACGATCCGTTAAGCACCCATGAGGCAAACGTAACGGGATTTGTGAACATGCTGATCGCGACTCGAGATGCGGGGGTGAGACGTTTTGTGTATGCTTCTTCGAGCTCCGTCTATGGCGATAGCCCTGTTTTACCAAAACGGGAAGACAGGATCGGCAGGCAGCTTTCTCCGTACGCCGTTTCCAAATACGCGAATGAGCTTTATGCGGGGGTTTTTGGGAAATGTTACGGATTGGAGACTATAGGTTTGCGGTACTTTAACGTGTTCGGGCCACGCCAAGATCCGAATGGACCTTATGCCGCCGTAATCCCGCGGTGGATTGCCGCAATCAAGAAAAGTGAGCCGGTGCAGATTTACGGGGATGGAAAGACGAGTCGGGATTTCTGTTATGTGGATAACGCTGTGCAGGCTAACATTCTCGCAGGAACAGTACAAAATAAAAAAGCCCTGAATCAGATTTATAATGTCGCCTGCGGCGCACGTACTTCGTTGAATGAGCTGCACGGGTTGATTGATTCAACGATAAACAATAGTCAAGGCTTACCTCCTAAAACAAGAACTCAATCATCAAGAAAATGCTACTTGAAATGTAGAAAAGGTGACATTCACCACTCTTTAGCTGATATTGCTAAACCGAGACTCAGCTTGGGTTATAAACCAGCAATTCAAATCAAAGAAGGAATCACCAATTTATAGCATTACTTTCTAATTTTTGGCCAGCCGGTTCTGGGTAAATGGCTCCGAGAACTCGGCAACATGATGAAACTTAAAGTTGAAAACTAGCAACCAATGCTCCGTGCTTAGGCAAGTGCTTCGAACGCGTTCTGCAAAAGTATTAACATAATCTGAAAAAATGATCTGGATTCTAGGTGCATCAGGCTACATCGGCGAAGCGTTTGTGGCAAAAGCTAAAAAGCGAAAACTGGATTATCGGTCGGTATCACGGCGAAACCTCGATTACACCGATTTCAGAACTCTTCTCGGGGCACTAAAGAAAGAAAAGCCAGATTTTGTGGTTAATGCCACAGGGTTTACCGGAAAACCAAATGTGGATGCCTGTGAGAACCAGAAAGGGGAAACAGTTACGGGGAATGTGACTTTGGCTCAGACAGTGGCATCAGCTTGTGATGTGGCTGGCATCCAATTGGGATTTGTCTCGTCTGGCTGTATTTACACTGGGGCGAAAGTTCGGCGTGAGTGTGGCACGTGGGCCATCGAGGATAACCTTACTGAGCCGCTAGTAACCGAACTACTTTCCAAGCGATCGGAACGTGTTGCTGGCTTTAGCGAGATTGATGAGCCCAACTTCTGTTTCGCCCAGAACAATTGCAGTTTTTACAGCGGAACTAAAGCTTTGGCCGAAGAAGCGATGAAAGGATTTCCGGACTTTTACGTGTGGCGCTTGCGCATACCCTTTGACGAAGTCGACGGGCCTAGGAATTATCTCAGCAAGGTTCAACGATACGCCAAGGTGTATCAGAATTGGAATTCGGTCACCCATCGGGGTGACTTTGCTGCAGCATGCCTTGACTTATTAATTCAAAAAGTTCCCGCGGGCATCTTCAATATAGTAAATCCTGGTTATATCTCGACTCGAGAAGTCGTGGAAAAGATTCGTCATAAGCTCAAGCCAAAGTGGAGCCCCGATTTCTGGCAGAGTGATGATGAGTTTTATCGTTTCGGAGCTTTAACACCAAGGTCTAACTGTATCCTTGATTCTTCCAAACTTCTTAATGTATCAGTCAAGATGCGAAGTGTTGATGAAGCCCTTGAAGACGCTCTATCAAAGTGGAAGACTCAGTAGAGTCACGGTAAGTAACCTCTGGTTTTACAGTCTATGAAAAATAAAAAAAAAGGATTCTTTATCGGGAAACGTTTTGTTGGGACAGAACACCCTCCACTCGTCATTGCCGAAATTGGAATAAACCATGGAGGCTCTTTGGCTGTTGCGATTGAAATGGCAGACGCGGCTATACGAGCTGGGGCAGAGGTTATTAAGCACCAAACTCATATCGTCGCTGATGAAATGTCAGACGAAGCGAAGTCTGTGATCCCGGGCAACGCAAAAGTCTCAATATATGAAATCATGGAAAAGTGCTCCTTATCGGAAGAAGAAGAGTACGAACTGATGCAACACATACAATCCAAAGGCGCAATTTTTATCAGCACTCCTTTTTCAAGAGCTGCTGCAGAACGACTGGAGCAATTTGATGTTCCCGCAATAAAGATAGGATCAGGGGAATGCAATAACTATCCCCTAATCCGACATATAGCAAAAATGAGGAAGCCGGTAATCTTAAGCACTGGTATGAACAGTATCGATTCAGTCCGATCCTCAGTAGAGATATTGCGGAATGAAGAAGTTCCTTTTGCACTGCTTCACTGCACAAACGTGTATCCTACTCCGCCGGAACTTGTTCGTTTAGGTGCAATGACGGAGCTAGGGGAGGCCTTTCCGGACGCAGTGATTGGATTATCTGATCACACCACATCCAACTACACATGTTTGGGCGCAGTCGCACTTGGCGCATCGATCCTTGAAAGGCATTTCACTGACAGCATGAAGCGGGAAGGTCCTGACATTATCTGCTCGATGGATCCTAAAGCGCTTTCTGAGCTTATCGAAGGTTCTTCGACCATCTTTCTTGCGCGTGGAGGAGAAAAAAAATCAGTAAAGGCCGAGGAGCCAACTATTGCTTTTGCTTTTGCGTCTGTAGTCGCAATAAAGGACATCCAGCCCGGCGAAAAACTAAGCGAAGAAAACATCTGGGTCAAGAGACCCGGAGGCGGGGACTTTAGTGTTCGGGAATACGAGAATCTTTTAGGCAAAGGAGCCAAATGCGTAATCAGGTCCGGATATCAGATAAAAAGATCGCAAGTCATTAATTAAAGTAAATTCAGCGCGATGAGCAGCATAAAGAAAACACGTTCCTTATTAAACAAGGTAAAAAAAAGATTATTAAAACTGCATTTTGATTCTGGAACTGGGCATATCGGGGGGAACTTTTCCTGTATAGATACATTGATTGTCCTTCATCATCTTATCATGAAACCCAGCGATCGCTTTATACTCTCAAAGGGACACTCGGCGGCTGCTCTTTATTTAACATTATGGAGTATGGGCGAAATTTCTGATGACGACTTAGCAACATACGCAAAAGATAACTCTCTTTTTGCTTGCCATCCTGGTGGAACTGGAATTCCTGGCTTATTGTTTCATACGGGATCTTTAGGCCACGGCTTTTCTTTGGCTGGCGGCTTGGCAATAGCTGCTCGGCATAAGAAGATACAGCGACGAATTTATTGTCTGTGTTCAGATGGGGAATGGCAAGAAGGCAGTTGCTGGGAGGCACTTGCTTTTGCTGTACATCATAAACTTGAGAATCTAACGATTTTGATAGATGAAAACGGCCTGCAAGGTTTTAATCGTGTTAGTGAAGTGATCTCGGGCGCAGGCCTTAAAGAGCGCATTGCTGCGTTTGGTGCATGCGTTCGTCGGGTGGATGGTCATAATCTTTTGGAGATCAAAAAAGGTTTAGCTCCCTCTGCTTCTGGCAAGCCTCTTGTTTTGATACTAAAAACCCTAAAGGGCCACGGATTACATTTCGAAAATCTTCTTGAATCACATTATCTTCCATTAACTAAGCCTCAGTACTTTAGGGCCCTAAAAATAATCGATGCGGATGTAAAATCGTGAGAAAATCTTTTGTTGAAGCTGTGCTAAAAAATTGCAACCATGAAGACTGTTTCTTTTTAACGAACGATCTAGGGTTTATGGCGTTAGAAGAAATTCGTGCCGTTTTCGGCCATCGATTTGTGAATGCAGGAGTGGCAGAGCAGAATATGATAGGAGTTGCTGCGGGGATGGCCCGGGAAGGGCTACAAGTAATTGTATACAGCATAGCTCCGTTCATTTATGCGCGCCCATTTGAGCAGATTCGGAACAATATTTGTTTTGAAGGCTTGCCGATTCGTTTGGTGGGTAATGGCGGAGGCTACGCCTATGGGCATATGGGACCAACCCATCATGCTTTGGAGGACTGTGCTGTCATGTCGGCTCTGGGGCTTCGCGTTCTCGTGCCTGCTTTTGATGAAGATTTAAACGAAATAATCAAGCATGTATCCGGCCCCACTTATATACGGTTGGGCTATGACGCCCGGTCGGCAGTTCGTTCGATTCCAACTTATGCTGCTTGGAGGCAGGTTTTGGATGGTCAAAATGGAATGCTTGTTGCCTTAGGTCCATTGGCAGGGGTGGCCGTAGAAGCCCTAGTGGATTGCGAATTCAAAAAACGGCCGGCTGTTTGGGCGGTCTGTGAGTTAGGTGAGGGCGTCGTCCCGAAGGAATTTTGGGGAAAAGTTACAGGCTCCAATATATATATTATTGAGGAGCACAAAGCTGAAGGGGGTATTGGGATGCAACTGGCCTACTCGTTTTTGAAAAAAGGAATTCAACCCGCGCGATTTCAGCATCGGCATGCGCTAGGTTACCCCTCTGGCACATTCGGCTCGCAGGAATTTCACAGGAAACAATCAGGGTTGGACCGTGAATCCATAAAGAACCTGTTTTTGCAAGACACATGAGACCCGAACTCATCAAAAAAATTAAAAGTCTCAAGGGACCGATATCTGTACTTGGGGCAAGTGGTTTTTTGGGTGCCAATATCTTTAGGTCATTGATTCAAGTGCGTGATGATGTGTTTGGCACAAGTTTTTCAGGAGAGTCTTGGCGGCTGGAATCAATGCCTAAGCAGAATATAGCCCACCTTAATATGCTTAACCCATTAAGCTTAGACGCGTTTCTCACAAGATTTGAACCTCGCACTATTTTTGATTGTTCATCATTTGGCGCGTATTCTTTTGAGCAAGATTGGGAGCGCATACATGCAACAAATTATTCCACACTCATCCGAGTTCTTGAAACTCTCTCCAAAAGGGAACTATCTGCATATATCCACTCCGGAAGTTCGTCGGAGTATGGGCGCAATTCAAAAGGTCCCGACGAGATAGCCGTACTATTGCCAAACAGCCACTATGCGGTCAGCAAGGCCGCAGCAGGCTTGGTTGTCAGCTATTTCGGAAAAACCGCAGGTATGCCCGTCGTGAACCTTCGTCTTTATTCGATCTACGGCCCCTATGAAGATAGTTCCCGTCTTATTCCAGTGCTTTGCGAGAAATCGCTTAGGGGGGATCTCCCAGAATTTGCTGGAAGGAAAATATCTCGCGATTTTATACATGTCGATGATGTTGTGGAGGCTTTTGTCGATGCGGCTTCTCGAATGGGCGAAGGCATTCGCGGTGAATCTATAAATATCGGCACAGGGCGAAAGACTTCTCTAGAAACTTTGGCACAAACTGCATGCAATATCTTTGACATTGCTAAAGAGCCCAAATTTAATTCTGAAGTCGGGCGACCTTGGGATGTAGAGGATTGGTTTGCAAACCCGACCATAGCCATAAATCTATTGGGGTGGAAATCGCGAATAGACCTTGAGGAGGGATTGCTTTCCACTCGCGAATGGTGGCGAGGGTTCTTAGAAGGCCATGAGTTCGCTCGGCTCACCAAAAAATCTAAAAATGCGAAATCAAAAAATAGTATTTCGGCTGTGGTTGCCTGCTACAGAGACGAGCAATCCATCCCGATCATGTACAATCGCCTCGGTAGCATCTTCCAAAAAATCGGCGTAGATTACGAAATCATTTTTGTAAATGACTGTTCTCCCGACAATTCCGAAGATGTTATCTGCCAAATAAGTTCTTATGACCCGCGAGTTATTGGAATCACCCATTCGAGAAGCTTTGGATCCCAGGCCGCCTTTCGTAGCGGTATGGGTATCGCCAGGAAGGAGGCCTGTGTCTTGCTTGATGGAGACTTGCAAGACCCTCCTGAAATAATTGAAGAGTTTTTCGCAGAATGGAGAGCAGGTGCAGATGTTGTATACGGGCGTCGCATCAAGCGTGAAATGCCCTTTTGGTCGGAGATCTTTTATCGTGCCTTCTATAAAGCCCTGGCATTATTAAGTGAAATTCCTATACCACGAGATGCAGGCGATTTTTCATTACTTGACGAGAGAGCAGTTTATTGGGTTTTAAAATGCAAGGAGCGCGAAAGCTTCCTCCGGGGTCTTCGTGCATATGTGGGCTTCCGTCAAGTCGGTGTAGATTACATACGACCAAAGCGATTGTTCGGTGTCAGCACGAACAACTGGATAAAGAATATTGGTTGGGCAAAGAAAGGTATATTTGCATTTTCTCGCTTGCCATTACATATGCTAACTGCCTTTGGACTTCTAAGTATGATAGGGACGGTTCTTTTGGCTTTAACAAGTGTTGTTATTCGGATGGCTTCACCATATTCGGTGCCAAAGGGAATCACGTTTATTTCGTTGTTAGTAATGTTCTTTGGATCAACTACTATTCTTTGCATCGGTCTTTTAGGAGAATATATTGGGAAAATATACGAAGAAACTAAAGCCAGACCTTTGTTTATACGTAAAAGTCTAATAGCGCGTGGAAATATCAAACCAGCCGAAGATCGAATTCAATAGTGAAAAAGATTTTTAGTTTTATTAAAAGAGTCGACTGTGAATGTCCGCTCTGCGGAAGCCTATGCTCTGAGGAGTTTGCTGATGAGCGTATTGATCAGAGTAAACTTGGCAGTTTTAGTTACTCATCCCGAAAAAACCCTGAATTTATGTGCTTACGATTGGTACGCTGCTTGAAATGCGATTTAATATACGCACCATCACGTCCTAATATGAGCTTTCTTCGCAAAGCGTATGAGGAGGCTGATTTCGATACTGGCTCAGAAGCGGCATACGCTGCTCAGACCTACACGAATTTAATTTCATCATTTGTTGCCAGATTAAGCCACAAATACGCTGCTGTGGATATTGGTGCCGGCAATGGTGCGCTGCTTCCAGATTTGGTCAAAATGGGTTTTAATACAGCAGTTGGGATAGAGCCATCAAGAGCAGCTCTTGAAGCTGCAACCCCAGCCGTCCGCTCAATGTTGAGGGAGGGCGTATTTTCACATGGGATTGTCAGCGATTTAAAGATTTCCTTGATTTGTTTATTTATGACGCTCGAGCACACTGAAAGTCCTATGAAATATGTAAGAACAGCATGGGATTTGCTGGAACCTGGTGGCATGGTTGTAATCACCGTGCATAACTGGCGCGCAGCTATCAATCGAATACTTGGCTTCCGCTCACCTATTATTGATATTGAGCACCTACAGCTTTTCAGCGACAGATCATTAAGCAGACTACTATCCTTGAATGGATTCAGGGTGCTAGAAAGAAGATCATACAAAAATACTTATCCACTGTCCTACTGGCTGCGTCTAGCGCCAGTATCAAGTAATACAAAAAAAATAATGGCTAGTGGGTTTAAGAGCTTAGGAATAAGCGGGCATCCATTTTCACTGAATGTAGGAAACATATTTGCAGTAGGAATAAAAGACGCAGAAATAAAATAATGAAATGAGAGGAGCAGAAACTATTAAAAAACGAAACATCAAAAAGTTCGACAATGATGTAAAATCATCAGGGTCGTATAATTATACACAATCAATAAAAATGTCAGCGAAAATATCTAATGCACGAATCTCAAGTGAAATAGCGATGGCAATTAATTTCAAGGAGATGCGTGTGCTTGATTTGGGATGTGGTGATGGCGCTTATACTGTGGAGTATGCTCTTTGTGGTGCACTAAGTGTTTTAGGATTAGATCCCGCCAAACGAGCGGTTCAAGCGGCTATATCACGCTCTCGTGCGATGGGTCTTGCCGAACGTGTAAAGTTTAAAGTCGGCGATATTTATCATTTAAACACCATCTCATTAAACGAATCCTTCGATGTTATCGTACTGCGAGGCGTGCTTCATCACCTCGAGGATCCTGAGCTCGCGATAAAGACATTAAGCGACTTTAATGGATATATAATCCTGCTTGAACCAAATGGGCTCAACCCAATTCTCAAAATACTCGAAAAAGTATCCCGGTACCACATTGAGCACGAAGAGCAATCGTTTTCGCCGAAAACTATTTGCAATTGGCTTAAAAAATACGATTTTTCAATCTACCGGAAAAAACTGTTAAACTGTGTTCCGATGTTCTGTCCGGATTGGATTGCTTACTGTGCTTACTTTTTTGGCCCGGTCGTAGAGCGCCTGCCAGTGATTCGCGAATTAGGATGCGGCCAAGTAATTATTGTAGCGCACCGCTAGGTTATCGTTGTTTCAAAATGAAAAAGATTCTTTCTTTAATAGGATCAGGGGGTATTAAAACTTATGCTGTATTTCTTTTAATATCTTTAATTATTGGTCTATTTGTACAAGGAACAGTGCTTTGTAGAGGAACCGAAAGAATGTTTCAAGAAGAGAAAGTGATTATGCCATGGATCGAAAACGGGTATTTTAAGCTTGGTGGAATGAGATGGAGCGAGGGAGTAGTAAAAAAGACTTATCCGTGGTTTTATCTTTTTCCAGCATTTCTCCTTGAAAAAGGACATTATTTATTATTTGGAACTTTCAGTTATGACTTGCTAGCAAAACATAATCAGATTATTTCTGGAATCGGGGCAGCATCTATTGGATTCTTCGCGTTTTGGGCCGCTATGCTAGTTCGCGCTCGACGATTCGAGAGCCTTCTTTTCGGCTTCAGTGCGCTTGCGGTATATCAGACATTTCCATGGAATATTGCGTCCTTCTTTAGGGTGTATCCAACGCATCTCTGGATGGTGTTTGCCCCATTGTTAATGACCTGCATTATGCGAGAGCTAAAATCTAAAAGAGAAAAAAGCAAAATGAATTGCGTGGGAGAAAGCGTGTTAGCCTTTACTTTGTTCTACACTGAATACATTGCATCATCACTGCTTGTATTTTCAATATTAGTCCTTTCCTTCTTTTTAGTCAAAAAGAATATGGATTTAGTGAGACTCATTAAACCCCTAATCATGGCAGGCGCTTTTGCGATGGGTATTTTTATTTTATCATTAATATATATAAGTAAAGCCTATCCAGATGTTAAATGGTCAGGATCAACGTTTTTATATCGAAGTGGCCTTGATGGAGATTTCCAATATTATTTTACAAACAATGCTTTATTAAGCAGATCTTGTTATACTCCTTTATATCTTCAGTTTTCTAAAAATATAGAACTATTATCCCGCTGGAAGCTTATATTTTGTCTTGGGATTGCTGGGTTTGCTGCTTGCTTTCTTAAGCTTGCGCTAACAAAAGTGCAATCACAACAAAACGGTCTTGCAGCAGTTCTTGTTTGTGTTGGGGCGATGATTATGCAGTACACAATATTTGGAGCGATATTTACACAAGCAGCAATAACCCATCCCTTTGGCTATGATATTTACTTGGCGGGTCCTCTAATTATATGTGGATTTGCAATATTACCATCAATAGTCGGTGAAACGCTTCATCGTAATCGTGCATGGCCTCTCGTCTTCCTCTTAATTGCACTTTATGTCTCAATGTCGCAATTAAGGTTATTTGCATTGGTATTTCCAAAATGAGGCTTTGATAAACTACAATAATAACTGTGGCTAGAGTTGTTGTAACTGGTGCCTCTGGCTTTCTTGGAGGCGCTTTAATCAGCTTTTTAAGAAAAAATGATATTGATTGCATAGGAATCACTCGCAAAAAGTCATTAGATCTTTTCACTGTAGAAAGTTATGAGGAGTCCCCATTAGGCGATATTCTCATCCATTTAGCCGAGCCGAATAACCGATCAGATGTTGAGAAGAGTGGCACAGAACAGGAGCTAGCTTGCTACGAAACGTTTAAAGTATTGCTCAAAAAAGGTTATCGAAGGGTAATTTACGCATCATCGGCGACCTTATACGCAGGTTGCTCGATGACTCCAAGAAAGGTCACCGACCCAATTGAGGGCATGGATGCCTACACGCGTATCAAAATGTCATCCGAGAGCCTAGCGCTTTCAAGCGGAGGAACAGTCGTGAGAATGGCCAATTTATATGGGCCGGGAATGTCTACAGAGAATGTTGTCAGTCATATTCTTAACCAGGCAGGTTTAGACATGGCTATCACCATGCGCTCGCTTGGCCCTGTGCGTGATTTTCTTTGGATCGAGGATGCCCTAACAGCGTTTCTCGCAATAATCGAAAAAGGAGCATCAGGAGTATTCAATGTGGGTAGTGGGCGCGGAACCTCTATTCGGGAACTCGTAAGCATGGTGCAATCTATATTTAAGAACAAACAGGATGTAATAGAACTGTGCCCACTAAAAGAATCTTCAAATCTAATCCTTGATATCGAACTTACAAAAAAAACTCTCGGTTGGACTCCTAAAACAATCTTGGAAGAGGGGATTCGCAAAATGGTTGCGATGAAAATTAAAAACCATGCCTAAAAAAAAGCGAACAATTGCAGTCTTTACAGGAAACCGGGCTGAGTATGGCCTGCAGTTTCCAATCTTGCGCGCGATCGATCGACATTCAGCTCTGGATTATCGGTTAATCGTGTCCGGAGCACACCTGGACTCAAACTTTGGCTCCACTCTCGAAGAAATCCGTAAGGATGGTTTCCGAATCGACGCTGAAGTTAAGATTGAGATGGATGCCGGGTCGCTATTTTCCACAGCGCAGGCAATAGGTTCGGGTATTATTGAAATCAGCAAGACATTGGCACAGATCAGCCCAGATATGATGGTGGTTTACGCAGATCGTTTCGAAGGACTTGCTGCAGTAATTGCGTCGAGCCAGATGAATATTCCCACTGCTCACGTAGAGGGCGGGGATTTAACGGAAGGTGGGGCTTTGGACGATTCGGTTAGACATGCCATGACGAAACTGTCGCATCTTCACTTCACAACGAATCAGCAAGCTACTAATCGAATTCTCGGAATGGGTGAAGAGTTTTGGCGTGTTCATACCGTCGGTTTTCCGGCGATTGATTTGATATCAGAAGGTCGATATGCCCAACCGGACGAGATCGTTGAACGACTCGGGCTCGACCTGAAGCGTCCTATTGTTTTATTTACTCAGCATTCTGTTACAACAGAGTTCAATCAGGCTGCTGTGCAACTGGAGCCCTCTTTAAGCGCACTTGAGACTACCGCAAATGACGGGATACAGATTATCCTAACTTATCCCAACAATGATGCAGGGGGAAGACAGATCATCGAGTGGCTTGAAGTATTCAGCAAACGCAAGGTTGCCAATATCCAAATACACCGATCTCTTGGGCGTCACCTTTATCACGGGGTTCTGGCTTTGGCAAAAAATCCTTCGATGCGTGTTGCCTGTGCGGGCAATTCCTCTTCTGGACTGAAGGAAACGCCCGCATTTGGATGTCCCGCAGTTGACATCGGGTCTCGTCAAGAAGGGAGGTTGCGCGGAGGAAATCTGGTGAGCGTCGGATATGACAGCCAAGAAATTATATCCGCAATCAAGCGCTGTCTTTTCGATGAAGACTTTCGCGCCATGTGTCGAACAGCTGAAAACCCATATTGGTTAGGGGATGCCGGACCGAAGATAGCCAAGGTGCTTGCAGAGGTTACGCTGGACCAAAATCTAATTCGCAAGAAGATGACATTGAAGGGCGACGTCAAGGCCGGCTGGTTTCGTTGAGTCTTATTTTTCTATGATCTATAGCTCAACTATAAAGTTAAATGCAGTCCTCATGGATGCGGTCCGTGCAATCGAATCCAGTTACCGTCGTATCGCCATTGTCACTGATGAGGATGGAAATCTGCTTGGCACACTCACCGACGGGGATGTAAGACGTTGCCTATTAGCGGGAGGCAACCTTGAGACACCAGTTTCAGAGGCTATGAATCACTCTCCCTTGGTTGCTGATGAGAGGGCGTCTAGTAGCTACCTTATGGATATTATGCGTAAGCGTAATGTGATGGCGGTTCCTATTACCGACGAGAACGGTCGCTTTCTACACCTTGTACACCTTGTGGACTTGGAGTGTCCGAAAAATCTATCATCGATAAGTTCTCAATTTGAATTTGCTGTCATTATGGCTGGGGGCGAAGGAAAAAGGTTGCGCCACGTCACTGGGCCAATTCCAAAGCCCATGGTTGATATTGGGGGTGCACCTTTGTTGGAGCGCCAGATCCTGCGTTTGGCGAAAGCTGGCCTTAAGCGTGTCTATATCTCCGTGAATTACCTAAGTCATGTTATCGAGAGCCATTTTGGGAATGGTGCCAATTTCGGAATTGAGATCTTGTATCTGCGCGAGCAGACAAAGCTGGGCACTGCTGGTGCGCTTGCCCTACTGCCCGAAAGGCCAAGGGGTGCGATCGTTGTAATGAACGGCGATGTCCTTACAACCTCGGATTTCGGCAGCCTTCATGCATTTCATCAAAATCATAGTGCCCATATAACAGTCGCGGCGGTAGATTACCGGGTCAATATACCTTATGGCGTCATTAACAGTGAAGGACCCCACGTGAGAGGGATTGTCGAAAAGCCTTCGCAGAGATACTTATGTAACGCGGGTATTTATGCGGTCTCCCCGCAGGCTCTGGACTTGCTGCACGGAATCGGCCCCCTTAACATGACAGATATTATTCAAGCGTGCCTGAAGCAAGCAATGCCTGTAGCCGTATTTCCTGTTCACGAGTACTGGAGCGATATTGGAACACCGGATGATCTCGAAAAGACCAGGGCCTTTTTTCAAAAGGAACAACACAATGACAGAAACAATTAACGGTAAAAAAGTTTTTGTCACTGGAGCGGATGGTTTCATTGGTAGCCATTTGGTCGAACAATTGGTAGCGGCAGGTGCCCGGGTGCGTGCCTTAGTCTTCTACAACTCCTGGAACGAGAAGGGTTGGCTACGAGACGTGGCAAAAGAGACGTTAGACGAGGCGGAGTTATGGGTGGGTGATGTTCGTGATGCGGAACGCATACGGCAAGGGGTGAGGGATTGTGAATATGTTTTTCATTTGTCCAGCCTGATTGCTATTCCCTACAGCTATGACGCACCCCGTTCGTACGTTGACACCAATGTGACCGGCGCCCTGAATATTTTGCAGGCCTGCCGAGAGAGTGACGCTTTAACCCGGGTGGTCCACGTATCAACATCTGAAGTCTATGGTTCAGCGCAAATGGTTCCGATTTCCGAAAACCACCCGCTAGTTGGGCAGTCACCATACTCTGCCAGCAAGATTGCGGCAGACAAAATGGCCGAGAGCTTCCATCTTTCCTTCGGTCTCCCCGTGGTTACGGCTCGCCCATTCAACACCTACGGACCGCGGCAGACTGCGCGGGCGGTCATTCCCACCATAACCAGCCAGCTACTGGCAGGGAGCAAGGTGCTGAAACTCGGGGCTCTTTCGCCGACGCGAGACTTCAACTTTGTGACGGACACGGCAGCTGGCATGCTTGCGTTGGCCCTATGCAAGAAGGCAGAGGGGCAAGTCGTCAATATTGGTTCAGGGGAGGAATGGTCGATCGCCCAGACAGTGGATCTGTTGTGCGAAATTGTGGGTCGCAAAGTCGAAATTATTTCAGATGAGGAACGGGTTCGGCCCGAGAAAAGTGAAGTCAATCGCCTGTTGGCAGACACCAGTAAGATCAAATCACTGACGGACTGGAAAGCTCTTGTGCCGTTCCGTGAGGGGCTCATAAAAACGGCGGCATGGATAAAGCGTAATCAAAATCATTTTGATGTGGACAGTTATGCCAAGTAGTTTCTTGTGAAAAATATTTTATGAAAATACTTACTTACCGAGAATCCGGACAAGAAAAATTGGCGATGGTTGTCGACGGACTGATCTACGACCTTGAGTTAGTCTGCCAGTCCGTCCAAGAAGTCAAAGTAATTACCCCGCCTCACTTCTTTGACCGCGCAATAGCCGGCTTTCGTCTAGTGGATCTAATGGCTATGGATGAGTCGGGACTCCGAATTTTGCGGCGCGTGGAGAACTATATTCGCTGGGTAAAAACCTCCGGAGATCCTTTCCTTCTTCGGCGTGCCTTACGCCAAGAGGAGCATATTGAATGGTTGCCTCCTATTCCGACTCCACCTGTGCTTTTCGGAATTGGGGGCAATTCACCGTTGTTCTTTCGCAACAAGAGTTACCAGATTCCAGCATATCCTAGAGGTTTTATTCGGCCCACCAACTCGCACGCTCTTTTGGGGCATCGTTCTAGGGTCACCATTCCGACACAGTATTCTACTATGCGGGCCTCGGCAGAGCTGGGGGTGGTGATTGGTCGTGCCGGTCGCAATATTGCGCCGGCTAACGCCATGGATTACGTATGGGGGTATACCTTAGTTAACGACATGTGCTCTGACGCATGGAAAGTGGTTGCATTGGGGGATAAGGATGAAAGCCTGATGCACAAAGATCTAACAATCTTTACTCAGCGTGCCGCCACATCCTATTTTTCCCGTTCAACTGATGGTTTTGCGGCGGTTGGCCCCTATGTAGTTACTAAGGAAGAGGTTCCTGATCCCTACAACCTAATGGTATGGAACCGGTTGTCGGGTCTTCCACGGGAACGTGGCCTGACTCAAGCCATGGTTAACGGCATCGACCGCACGGTATCCTTTCTTTCCCGCATCTTCACATTACAACCAGGAATGATCTTTCACATGGGAACGATGGGAATCGACGGATATACTATCGAGGCTGATATGCGGTTGGGGTGCAATGATTACTTCGAGATTGAATATGAAGGTATCGGTGTACTGCGTAATTACATTAACGATCTACGCCCAAATGGTTGTTCATGAGCCAGTCGATTGACTCCCAGTACTGGGTTCTGGTCGGGACAGCGCAGGCCTCAACAGATGTATGGGGTATTCGGCGTATTTCATTCCCTTGCGGTTATAGCATGCCGGCAGCGGCATATGCTAAACTCGAGAGCCCTTTGCAGCGACCGAGCGATGGGGAGGTTTGGGCCATAGGCGGTATCGCTCTAGAGATAGGAACGGGCGGTAAGGATATCTCAATCGATAAGGCTGCGAGTCACGTTGCCGGTTATCGGCCATGGATCAGCCTGTTCTATCCAAACTTACTCGACGAACTCCAGAAAATACAGCACACCATTACGGTGTGGGATCAGGGTGTCTCCATGTTCTATGGTTTGTGGCGCGATGCCTGTCAGACACTAGGCCCCAAAGTGTCAGCAGATATCATGAAAGAGAGGCTCGGCGATCCAGTGCAGTTGAGCGTAGGAACGGAGACAATCCGAGGTGAAGCCCCCAAGGCTTATGAACACGATGCGGCTACCATCATCCATTTCATGTCCCAGTTCATGACTTTGTCGGCAGGAGACATTTATGTGATTGGCCCTCTTGTCGCGCAACGCATCCCTTTGAAAGTTAGCCGACTGACCTTGAGCTCCTTGGGTAGCAGCTATTCCGTCGAAGTAGAATAATGCGTGTTTTCGCTCTGATCCCAGCCAAAGCTCATTCACGTCGCTTGCCGGGAAAGAACATAAAACCCCTCGCAGGTCAGCCCCTGTTCATGCACGGGGTACGTGTGGCACTGGCTGCCATCGAGATCGACCAGGTGTACGTATCGTCCGATTCACCCGGAATTCTAGCCATGGTCTCGGATGAGGGGGTCGGCGGGTTATTGCGGCCTCCTAGGCTTTGTACGGATGATGCAACCAACTTCCAAGTGATGTGTCATCATCTGTCGGAGTGGCGCAAAGCTGGGCAAGAGCCGGATATCCTTGTGCTGTTGCAGCCTACTACTCCGTTTCGCACTGCTCAAGGGCTGGATACAATCATTCGCCGTTTTGCTGCCGACTTGGATGCTGATTCGGCTATTACTGTTGCTTCTACGGCTCGTGTCCATGGGCGACTCGAAGCCGGCTACTGGGTGCCTGAACAGTCAGCCACCACCCCGTTTTGCCGGATTCAGGCTGACGGCAATCGGCTCGAGGCGACTGGTCACGCGATCTTGCTGCGGCCACGCGTCACTTTGGACCACGGCAGCTTGCTCGGTGAGCGAATCCTGCCTGAACTTTTGCCCGCCGACTGGTTGGACATCGACATCGATACTTCATCAGATTGGGAATTAGCGCAGGCTTACGCCACAGGAGTAATGGAGAAAATCACATAAGTTCGACGTTGCAATCCCTGCGGTTCATTTTCGTCACCCAATCAACAGGGATCAATCTGTTCTGGCGGCTTAAGCGCGCCTTGGACGAGACGGGAGGGCTCGGCAAGAGCGGCTTTTTCGTGACCAATCGCCACGAGTTCACCATGTTCGAACGGGCCGAGCCTGGGTTTAGGCACGCCGACCTCGATATCCTAAAGGAGTGGGATCTAGTTGATCGGGCTGCAGCCCTAACGCAACCAGACTTGGCCATGATCGAAGAGATGGAACGATTGTTAGCCGACGCGAGTCTGTGGAATGCACTGATCGTCGATCGGCGCATGGGTTTCCGACTTAAGGCGCAATTTCGTCAATGCTACGAACCTGCCTACGATCACGAATCGTTGCTGAAGATACTCCAAGTCGCTCTGCAGGAGATCGCCGCGCAGTTAGACCGTGTACAACCCCATGCGGTACTAGGCCTGAACGCCGTTACTTTGTACGACTACCTCTATTACCTAATGGCGCGCCAACGTGGCATTCCGTACATGCAGCTGAAGTTAACCCGCGTGCACAACTACGTGTCGTGGTTTACGGATCCCTTCGAACTTTCACCGCACATCGCCGCCGTTTTCCGCCGCTATCTGACTGCGGCGGATGGTGGTGCCAGGGATGCTGCCGCCCAGGAAGAAGCACGGGTGTTTCTCGCTGCTGCCAAGGGTAAGCAGCTAGTCTACGAGGGCGCGATCTGCCGTTCGGGCTTCAAGCCGGCAAAGCGCTCGACGGAGGCAACCAGATTCAAACGCGTGTGTAACTGGGTGCCCCGATTTGTCCAGGCACTCCAAGTGAGCGATCGCCATTATCCGACTCTGGCCTATTCCCTCCTTCAGATGCGATTGATGCGGCCGTTACGTCGACGCTTCCAGTTCTTTTGTTTCGACATCGATAACGTCAATGCCTTCACCGCCATGCATGCCGGTCGCTATGCCATTTACCCTCTGAATACCGAACCTGAAGTCGCCTTGCTCGCTTTCGGCCGGCCCTATCGCAACCAAATTGAAACGGTACGCAATCTCGCGACGGCTTTGCCGGTGGGTTGGAAACTGATCGTTAAGGAGCATCCCAACGCTTACGGCTATCGCAGTACGGCGTATTATCGGAAGCTCAAGCAGATCCCCAACGTTCTGCTGGCCGGGCCGCAGGCGGATACCGGGCGGCTAATTGAGTTCAGCGGGCTAGTCGCCTTGGTGTACGGCACGATTGGACTCGAAGCCATCATCAAGAAGAAGCCATTGCTTATCTTTTGCAAAGCACCTTTTGGCGTGTTTTCGTCAAATATGGTTCGTCTCAACGAAAACCCGTGGCGTTTAGGACACGACATTCGTAGCCTGCTCGACGCCTACCAATACGATGAAGCGCAGGTGATTGCCTATTTGGCGGCTCATATTCGAGCCAGTATCCGGGTCAACTTGTTCACTGGTCTGCTTGCGAAAGCCGGTCGTCAGACTGGCGAAACCGGCAAGCCCCTGTCCGAGCAGTATGCCTGCTTGGCTACATATACTCGACAGCGAGTAAGCGAAGAAATCGCGCGTTTAGCGACCTCGTGTGAGGATGGGCATGCGCAAGGTTGAGGCTTGTCCTGCGTGCGGGCACACAAATGTCCACAGCACAGCGACGGAAAACGCCGAGGTGCTGGCTCGTTTTCATGCGTTCAGCAAGATCAAGTACGGCGGCCTGCTCGATGATTGGTTGGACGACATTGAGCTAGTTATTCTTCGTTGCCTTGCCTGTGGGCATCACTGGTATCGTGATCAGCCGGAGGCGACGCAACTGGATGCCATGTATTCAGCGGGAAAACCGCTGCGTGGCGCCAGAGTGGGACTTACACGTGACCCAGATACAGCCATGATTAAGGAAATGGTGCGCATGCGAAGTTTGATACCGAGCGCTCGCCCAAGCTTGCTAGATTACGGGTCTGGATTCGGTCGCTGGGCACGGGCGGCAGTGGAGACAGGATTTACCGTTTGTGCCTTCGAGCCCAGCGAGGCACGAGGAAAAGAGGGCAATGTATTATTCTCCGTGGTGCACGACCTTGCCGAACTGCATGAGCAAAACTTTGATGTTGTTAATCTGGAACAGGTTCTCGAGCACGTGCCTGAGCCAGAGGCAATCCTGAAGAACATCCAAACCTATTGCCATGCTAATACCCTCGTCCGGATCACAGTACCAAACATCCTGCGCAGTGACGAGGGTGAGAAAATCTGGCGGGAGTGGCCATTCGACGGCAGGTGTGCGCACTTCATGGCGCCCTTCGAGCATCTCCATGGTTTTACACCAGAATCTCTTAGGCAGGTCGTGCAGCGATCTGGATTCGTGGGGCTCGAGACTATGCGCATGGCTCGGCACTGGCCCTTGACAACAGCGCGTTGGTGGTTGGGGCGCTGGATTCCGCGAATTGACCAGACCTTTTTGATAGTTCGTCCTCGGCGGGGTTCGGAAAAGTGAGGATTACAATAAATAAAAACCAGTGGACAGAAAAAACATAGATACCCCGCAAAAGACCCTATTTTCTTGGCAAGTTTGAGCAAATCTAAAAGATTGCCTATTTTTCAAGGGCCATCATTTAACACACAGTTTCTAAATGTTAGTTCAGCTTGGGCCTATAAATTTGCAACTATGTTTGTGTCAATGATGACTACTGCTATTGCAGTTCGGAAGTATGGCATTGAAAGCCTGTCCTTGGCCATTCTGGCAATGCAGGTAGCTTCGTACGCACAACTAATTGAAGTAGGGATTCCAACCAGTATGTCACGCCGCCTTCCGCGTTACTTGGTAAATGCGGACATACCCAAGATCAATGCAGTCTGTAGCTCCAGCTTGGTTATGTTAATTGCAGGGTCAATTGCGTTGATACTAGCATTGCCAGCTTTTGCCATGATACTGCCGCGGTTGTTGGCTATCGGGAATGACGAGCGAAAGACAATAGGCTTATTGTTTGGATTGGTTGTGTTCTTCACTGCGATGCAACTGCCTCTGCGCATATCGTACGGGATCTTATCCAGTATGCACCGATTCTCGACATATTTCACTCTCGAAACATTGTCTGCAATAGCAAAACTTATCATGATAGTCGCTTTGTTTTCCATGTTCGTTCCCCCGCTTTGGCTGTATATAATGACGTCACTTGTACCGCCGTTAATTATTGGTTCAATCGAATTTAAATTGGCACGAGAATCAATTCCATCGTGGGTCTTCCGGGTGAAGGACGTTACCCATGACTCACTTAAAGAGCTTTTTTCAGTAAGCGGAGCTGCCATTATAGGCACTATCGCAACGGCGCTAATTTCTAGCGGCAGTTCGCTGGCTCTTGGGATTCTAGTTGAGCCAATAAAAGTAGGAATTTACGCAATTCCTTCGATGCTTGCATTTAATATTATGTCATTTGCGTCTTCCTCATCTGCTTTTCTATCTCCCATTGCTAGCCAGCTGTATGGGCGAGAGGATCAACGTCTAAAGGAAAACATCCTCATTTCTATGCGTTACGCGACAGCTATAGCGGGCCTTGTTTGTCTTGGGGCATGGATAGTTGGGCCTCTTCTTCTTCGTGCCTGGATCGGCAAAGATACTACTACGATCGAAATGCAAGAAACTATGGCCAAAGTCCTAATGATCTCATCGATCGGCATTGCTGTGGGCATGCCAGGAACAATGGTGCGTGGCGCATTAGCCGCAATGGGAAGACACTGGGCTGTATCCCTGATTGAGCTAGCAGCAGCAATATCGGGCCTGGTTTTAGGTTTGGCTCTTTGTAAATATGGAAAAAATAGAGCACCTGAATTATTCGCGTATGCAATGTGCGGCGCTAACATGATCAAGAGTTTCGTCTTACTGATAATGGTGGCAAACATATTAAAAATCTCCCAGAGAGATCTCTATAAGAATGCTGTAAAAGTAATTGGGCCTATTTTCTTAGGAGTATCTATAGCATTGTCCCTTTGCTTTCAGCCATTAGAGATTGATTTCATTAAAACAATTCTTATTGCGTGCATAACTTTAGGCGTTACGACAACACTTTTCTTCTGGTTGGTTCTTGAAGATCGGCATCGTAAGGAAATACTATACAGATGTCGGCTGAGCAAATCTTAGAAATATAAAACTAACTATCGTGACTTAAAAGCGCTTAAATCATGAAAAGCATTTATAAATCCTTTGTGAGTCAGCTATAACTTAAAAAATCGCTCAATAAGCTTGTCATTAAAAATTAAGTTTAAAAAAATAGAAACAGCGGATTCAGGTAAAAACATAAAATCTAACAACTTGTTTGCATGTAAAAAATGTTTGGTCTTTATAGATTGACTTTGGCTCTACTGGTTTTGGTAACTCATATCGGGAGGTTGGAGCTTTATGGTGGTTTTGCCGTGTGGGGTTTCTTTATGCTCAGTGGCTTTCTCATTACGGGCGTCCTGAATCGGCGTTATGGCTTCACAAAGGACGGCCTAGTTGAGTTTGGTTGGAGTCGCGCTCTCAGGCTTTATCCCACCTACTGGCTGTCCATTGTTTTGGCCTGGGTGGCGGTGTTGATGGTGGCTCCCCGAATTGACCCATTGATGGTAAATGATAGTATGGCTGTTCCATTATCTTTGCGCGATCGACTGGCGAGCTTTTTCATTTTGGGAAATACTTTCATGGGGCTCGGGCGGGCAGAACTCGCGCTGAGTCCAAGTGCGTGGGCGATCGACGTGGAAATTCTCCTTTATTTTGTATCTGTCGTTTGGCTGTCACGAACTCCCAGCAATGCTTCCCGAGCGCTTATTGCCTGCGCGCTTTTGTTTCTGCCTTGCTGGCTGGTTGGGAAATTATTATGGAGGCAGGAATACTTTGAGATTGCGAGCCAAATGACCTACAGCTTCCTGCCGGTGGCGCTGTTGCCGTATGCAATTGGCGCTTGGCTGTGGCATCACCAAAAATGTTTTTCGAATTTCCATGCGACTAGGACACGGCTGCTCGTCGGTGCGCTGTTGTTGATCGCCTGTGCCTCCGGGCTCAGCCGTGTTAGTGTCACTTTGGCCTATTTGGCCGCATTGCCCATACTGGCCCTGATCACTGCCATGCTTGCGGGCGACGACCGAATGGGCAATTGCCGTCAGGTGGATAATTTTTTCGGCCACATGTCTTACCCCATTTACCTCACTCATTGGCTGTGTGCGTTGCTAGTGGTCTGGGCCTGTCCCGGTGGGATCGATGGCGCAATCTATCAGCTCAATAAGACAGGCATGGTCCTTTTTACTCCTCTTGGGTTCGGCCTAGTCACACTGGTCACGCTACTTCTTTCCGTCGCAATCGCAATTGGATTTGAGATTCCCATTGAACGCCACCGGCGTGCATTCGCCAAGCGGCTTGCCAAAGCGATGGTAGGCCATGCGCAGAAGCCCGGAAGGGATTCGTCGTGACCGCGAGTGTGCAACGCCCTGTCTTTGGGCGGCCGTCGCCCCGCCTTTGGCTTTGTATCGCTTGGGGGGTACTGCTCGTGTACCTTTCCTATAAGCGCAAGATCATAGGCGAGGAAGGGGTCCGGCCTTGGTACTTCTCGTGCACTGTCCTAGGCTATTTGCTAATGGCATGGCTGGTGGTGAAGTATTCACGCTTGCGCCGACTCCGTTTTCGGGACTGGATTGGGATTTGCCTTGTTGGCCAGTTGTACGGCCTCATCGGATACATATTGGTGCAATCGGCTTTTTACCCAGATTCGGTTCGCCCAATGCTGTATTCGACGGCGACGGTATTCCTGATCTTCACGTTAGCCATCCTCAGCATCTGCCTTATCGGCTGGCACGACTTCATACTAGCCATCACCCGTCTCCTGCTTTGGTATGGGCTCATTAATGTGACGCTGGTTTTGGCTCAATGTGCTTGGCCAGGCCGCCTGAGATTCCTGCTTGTGCCTTTTAACGAAAGTGGGTTTGGCTTGCGCATCGCTGGTCTGCCCGGCGACCCAACCCACTTGGGTTCCTTCCTCGCAATCGCGATATTACTTTGGTTTGTCCAGAGGCGCAGTTTATCGATCTGGTGGTTGCCGGTAGTAGCTGTCTTGTTAGCCACCATAATTGCCACTGGCTCGCGTAATGCCATTTTGTCTCTGGCAGTGAGCGCCACGGCCTCGATCCTGACTGGACCGCGCGGCAGGTTTGCCCGTTGGATAAAACTCTATATTTTTCTATCTGTGGCGGGGCTATTATCATTCTGGGCATTTAGCTATAGACCGTACGGGTTAGAGTTTCTGGCGGATGTGTACCGGGTCGGGGATGAAAATGCCTACTCACGGTTGGAAATCTGGCAGGACGTCCTCTCCTTGGGTGCCGGCTTGTCTCCTATCAGCCTACTTTTCGGTAGTGGTTACTGCTTCATTCAGGATAATTACGGATCGCCTTACAATGCTTTCATTAGGATTTTCTTCAATCATGGCGTTTTATTTGCAGCTGGTTTCATGTTGGTTGGTACGGAGCTTTTTTTTCTGGGCCTAAAGGACCGAGAGGTTCTCTGGCGGCAGACGGTTCTTGGACTGCTAGTTTACTGGTTTTCTTTCTCGATGTTTCTTGACACGGCCTTTGCTGAGTTTTTTCACATTACAGAGCTTTGTTTCTGGCTGGCGGCGGCACTTGTCGTCACCCACAGGATTTACGCCTCGGAGATCCCTCTAGGCAATCGCAGCGGTGCTTAAAGAAGGGAACATTCGTGCGGGGTATGCCGGGTTTATTGCCTCATGTCGGGCGGGGGATGGCTATTCGCTCACTCCCGGTGCCCCGGTTAGCCCGTATGCCCTGTGCTTCGCCATCTTTGGGTGGCAGCTCCTGCGTCAGGACGAAGTGCTGACGACGCATCGGCAGCTCTGGGACCGCGAGCTGCGCAACGGCTTGGCTACTTTTCGCGCTCGGCGTCTTGTCGCGTACAGCACTTTGGCGCGGGACAAGGCTTATCTCCAGCTACTCACTTTTACACTGAGTAGCCTAGCTATCTTAGACACTTTGCGTGAGGACCCTCTAGAGGAGCAGGTCTGTGCATTACTGCCAGACGATCTCGGGAGCGAACTGGCCGAATCGGGGGTTTTTGTTGGAAGGCCGCGCTCGGGGAATCATGCCATGTTCATGGCCATCTTGCTCTGTCATGCTCAGCAATACCTAGGACATGACACTACGGCGCAACTAGAGCAATGGGTCCAGCTACACAGTGCTGCCCGCAACCAGCTTGGTTTTTGGGGAAACTCCCGTGGCATGACTCACCTGCAGTTTCAAAACGGCTATCACCAGTATGAGATCCTAGAGTACCTGGGTATTCGTAATTGGGATTGGGAGGCTCCAGCTGATGCGGTTGCCTCCCTCGCGGATATGGAAGGTCAATTCGCACCCTATCCGGGAGGGGGTGGTTGTTACGATTATGATGCGATCTTTATGCTAACAGGTAGCCAAGGCGCGGCGGAGCGGCACCGCTTTCTTTTAGAGCGGACGGCGGCAACTCTGCAACGCAATCGGAATCCCGATGGAGGGTTTTGCGAGTCACACAATATTCGGCCCCGCAATCGAAGAAATTGGAGTACTGCCTGGAGACACATCCTTCGGGGACGGGGTCCGGCCCGTTGGGAACGCCTGCGCCAATTTCTCAGCCTACAGAGATCTAGGCATGACCGGGTGAGCAACCATTGGACTGAGGAGCCCTATGCCTGGAGCAGTTCAGACCTGTGGAATTCATGGTTTCGCATGCTGACATTGGCGAGAATTGAATCGGCGTTCGATCCAACTGGGGCCGTTCGTTGGGGTTTCATTAATTATCCCGGCATTGGCTACCACTACTCCCTAAGGGAAGAGGGTTAACCATAACAAGTTTCCACTACGTCTCCCCATCATTTCTTCCATCCTGTGCTGCAAACGGGGTGCATGTGGTGATGCAGGTCGAGGGCCTACGACAAGGCGGCGCCAGCGTTACGTTACATGTCCAACGTGCGGTGCGTGACTTGCGGAAGCTGGATGCAGCCTTGTATGAAGCTTACGGAATCGATCTGTCAGCGGTGCGCAAAGTTACTGGGTGGAGCCGGTCTGCCCGCGCGGCAAGCCTGCGGATCGCCTTGCGAGCGCTGAGCCACCTTCTGTGGCAACCTCACACAACGGCTATCCTGTCGCGCAATCTTTACGCCGCCTTCTTGCTCGGCGTGGTCATGCGTCGACCCTTGATTTTCGAAACGCATCAGTTGGAGTCAAGTTGGCGCCGGCATTTGCAGGCGCGGTTGTTAGCCAGTCGGCACATCATCACCGTCGTAATTTCTAAACGGCTTATCGAATGTCTGACGCGACACCATGGTTTCGTGCCCGTTCGTACGCTTGTTTTGCATGATGCTGCACCAGCGGGAATCGTGCCGTTGCCGTTGGACCAGCGACGGGCGCGGCTCATCGGTATTGTCCCGCAGGCTTACGGGAACTGGCGACAGGTGTGCGGTTACTTCGGTCACCTTTATTCGGGCCGTGGGCTGGAAGTCATCGAGGCGATGGCAGAGGCACGTCCTGACGTGCTCTTTCTCGTGTTCGGTGGCAATAAGAGCGACGTGACGGCACGCCGTCGAGCCAATGTGCGCACTAATTTGCACTACATTGGGCATGTGCCCCATCCGGTAGCCCAGGAGGCCATGCGATCTATGGATGTCTTATTGATGCCCTATCAGAAGAGTGTCTCCATTGGGGTCGAAGGGCAGGACACCGCCGAGTGGATGTCCCCCATGAAAATGTTCGAATACATGGCCAGCGGTGTGCCACTGGTTTCATCGGATTTGCCGGTTCTGCGGGAAGTACTGGAGGATGGGAGGAACGCCTTGCTCGTGGCGCCGGGCGATCCACAGGCTTGGGTGGCGGCGGTTGATCGCTTGGCGTTTGATCCTGGTTTTGCTGCATATTTGGGTGCTAATGCGCATGCCGATTATCAGCAACACTATACTTGGGCGGCACGTGCGCGTCTGTTGTTGGAAGCAGCTAAGGAATTGCAATTCGTAAGATCTTCATCCTAATCCCCTCTTTTAGCCCGGCCGGGCCGGTCAAGGGCGCGATTGCTATGGCGAATGGCATGGCTGGCATTCGCGACGTGACACTGGTCTCGGTCAAGCCTGGCCCCGGAGCCAATGCCTTCCTAGATTCACGGGTGAAACAGTTGTCGCTGGCGCACGTGCCCACACGGTGGCTGAGCAAATTGCGAGCCTACCAGCGGCTGCTGATCGCGGCGGGCGGCCGAGAGCATGTGGCTTCTATCTCCATGTGCTTTTCCGCAGACCTCCTCAATCGTTTCTGTCACGCCCAAGCCTTCACCTGTGCGAGCGTACGTGGCAACCTGCAAGAAAACTACTGGTTTGATTACGGCGTTTTAGGCGCTGCGCTTGCCTTTCTCCACATGCAAATTTTAAGGGGTTTTGACCAGGTGACCGCGCTGAGCTCAGCCATGGCCACGCAACTTGCCCGGCACCTAGGGCGTGTACCAGTAGTGATCGGTAATTTTGTGGACGAGGTTGCATTGGAGGCGCACCGACAATTGCAGCCCTCTGGAGCCGGGCTCGTGCTGGTTTTTGTCGGGGACCTGTCGCGCCGCAAGCAGCCCGATCTGGCAGTGCAGGTACTCGGCGCCCTGGGTCCCCGCGCACGCCTCGATGTCATTGGGGACGGGCCATTGCGAGGGGAGCTCGAACAGTTGGTGAGAAGAACGGATTTAGACAAGCAGATTGTTTTCCACGGGTATTTGGCCGACCCATTGCCCTGGGTCGCTAAGGCGGATGTCTTTGTGCTGCCGTCATTTTCCGAGGGCATTGCCCGAGCGGCACTCGAGGCCCTGCATTTGGGAGTACCTTGCGTATTACGCGACGTCGACGGCAATCGAGAGCTGATTCGGCCGAGACATAACGGCGCGCTTTTCACCAGAAACGAGGACCTACCCGACGCGGTGCGCGCCGCTGCAGCCATTGCCGTTACACCCAACGGCCGATCCCGTGAAAGCCTGCTTCCTGACGCATTTAGGCAGAAATCCGCTGTCGATAAATACCTGCATCTGGTCGAAAGCCGATGACGAACTACCAAGAATACTGCATCTACCTAAAGGGTCGCAGCCTCAAGGGCAGACTTTATCGTAACTGGTGGCTGTACCCGCGTCTCGTGCGGCATCTTTCGGGGCGGGTGCTCGATGTCGGCTGCGGCATCGGTGACATGCTTCGGTTCAGACCCAATACAGTGGGTGTGGATATCAACCCGGAGACGATTGCATGGTGCCGCAAGCAGGGCCTAGACGCCCATCACATGGAGAGGAACCGGTTGCTGTTTGATGCCGGGACATTTGATGGCGTGATTCTCGACAATGTGCTCGAGCATATCGCTGCCCCCCAGCCGCTTCTGGCCGAGGCTAAGCGGGTGTTAAAGCCCTCGGGGCGATTACTGGCAGGGGTGCCTGGTCCAAAGGGTTACCAATCAGATCCTGACCACAAGGTTTACTATGATGAGGCTGGCTTGATCCATCTGATGCAGAACAACGGCTTCAGCTGCCGGATGATCCTGCCCATGCCTTTGCGGTTGCCCAGGCTGTCTGAGAGAATCAGGCAGTATTGCGTCTACGGCGTGTTTGACGTGCATCATGGCTGAAAACGACCCCTCTCGTCCGCGCGTAATCCTGCTACCCACCGGACCGGCTTCTGGTGGCGCGGCGCAGAACTTTTTTCCGCCTGCTTCGCGAAGGAGATTTCACCGGATGCGACTACATCGCACTCTCCGACCAAAACGAGATCTGGCTGCCGAGCAAACTCACCCGCGCTGTCGCACGACTAAACGAGGCAAATGCGCAGGCTTATTCCAGTGAGGCACTTGCTTTCTGGCCGAACGGGCGGCGTAAGTTGATCGGCAAGTCGCACCCGCTAACGAATTGATTTGGGTCAGCCCCCAAGAACTGCTCAATATTTTAAAGCAAATGATATCAGTTGGCAGGTGATTAATGTGACCAACGATATTTTGAAGAAAATATCGCTAGTGGACAGAGACCTAAAGACTTAATCGTTGGATACAGTAAAGATGTTTTATGGTGATACTGTCGCCGCTGGATTCAGTCTCTAAATCCTGAACAATAAAGTTGCTAGAAAGATGTTTTGCGACCTTGATTGATACGACTGAAAAAGTCACTGTTTCGGTTGTAAGTCATGGCCATGGTCAGATAGTTGTGCAACTGCTTGAGCAGTTGTTAATTTTTCCTGAAGTGGCGCAGATTCTACTAACCTTCAATATCCCCGAGGTCTTAGACCTCCCCTCTGATATTCGCATACTTCTGATCAACAATATTTCACCTTGCGGCTTTGCTGCGAACCACAATGCCGCATTCGCTTTATGTAAAAACTCCTATTTTTGTCCGTTGAACCCTGATATTGAATTTACTACGAATCCGTTCGGGCCATTGCTCAAGGCATTGCATTCTTATCGTGCGGCTCTTGCGGTTCCGTTGATTCTTTCTGACGACGGGAGAGTGGAGGATAGTTTGAGACGATTCCCTACGCTCGCGTCACTTTCGAAAAAATATTTAGGGGGGAATGGCGGGCGTTATAACGTGAATTTGGAGCATCGTGCATTTTCACCAGATTGGGCTGCCGGGATGTTTTTATTGTTTCGCGCCCGTGACTTTGAATTGTTAGGGGGGTTTGATAGGGATTTTTTTCTTTATTACGAAGATGTCGATATTTGTGCCAGAGCCTGGAATGCTGGGATGAAAATTGTGGCTTGTCCTTTTGTCAGTGTGATTCATAAGGCTCGCAGGGAAAGCCACAAAAATTTGCGATTTCTGCGTTGGCATCTTGAGAGCATGGTGCGTTATTTTTGGAAGCACTGGGGACGCTTGCCTAAGGTTCCGGCCTTATGACGCGTGTGCTCATTACGGGTAGTCATGGGTTTGTTGGTAATGCCCTGTTCCAGAGGCTTCGTGCGGAAGGCTGTGATCCGCTGAGGGTCTCACGCCAGGCACTGAGACCAAGCGAGTTGGCCGTTGGCGAAATTGACCTAACAACTGATTGGTCTAAGGCCTTGATCGATGGCGCAGTTGTTATCCACCTAGCCGCCCGCGTCCACGTCATGCAAGATACCGCTATCGATCCGCTAACTGCTTTTAGAACCGTAAACGTGGACGGCACCCTGAATCTAGCCCGCCAAGCTGCCGCCGCAGGGGTCAAGCGATTCGTGTTCATCAGCTCAGTCAAAGTCAACGGTGAGTTCACATTGTCCGGGCGAGCGTTCAATGAAGTCGATACTGCCAACCCTCAAGATGCCTACGGCCAGAGTAAGCACGAAGCCGAGCAGGGCTTGCGCCAACTCAGCGCAGGTACCGGCATGGAGGTGGTCATCATTCGCCCGCCGCTGGTGTATGGCCCCGGGGCCAAAGCCAACTTTGCTGCACTAATGCGTGCCGTACAGCGAGGCTGGCCTTTGCCGTTGGGCGCCGTGTACAACCAGCGCAGCTTGGTGGCGCTGGACAATTTGGTGGATTTCATCGTTACCTGCATCACCCATCCCCAAGCGGCTAACCAGACTTTCTTAGTGAGTGACGGGCAAGATCTTTCCACGCCAGATTTAATTCGGCGAATGGCCCGCGCCATGAATCGACCCGCGCGTTTGCTGCCGGTGCCGGTGTGGGCTTTGCAGGCGGGAGCTTTGTTGCTGGGCAAGGGCGATGAGGTGCAGCGCTTGTGCGGTAATTTGCAGGTTGATATTTCTAAGTCGCGCACACTCCTTGGATGGAATCCGCCCATCTCCGTAGACGAAGGATTGAGGAGGGCGGTGGGAGGTCCCCGCAGTTGCGGGACGCGCTCACGCGCGGACTGGTGATTGGGGAACTAGAGATTGGTTATTGGGGAGTGATTCCCGCGCTTGCGGGACGCGCTCACGCGCGGATTGGCGAGGTAATTAGGAAGTTAGATTAGCGGTAAGTAGCGGCTAGCGAGTGGCCTTGGTGACAGAATGATTTACTTAAGCAAAATTCTTCCAATAATATTTCTTCCAATCGGACTTACGATAGTTCTGGTTGGAGCGGGACTGATTCTAAGAAGAAAAGTCTTATGCTGGACTGGTTTTGGGCTTCTTCTTTTGCTGAGCACGGAATTCGTCAGCGGGAAACTGATGAGGTGGATAGAGGGAGTGGAAGACAGAAGTGCCATTCAGGACGTGCAAACCGCCGATGCAATTGTTGTCTTAAGCGGAATGATTGAGGAACGAAAGAACGCCCTTCTCGGCGAGTGGTCGGGTGCGGTGGACAGATTTGAAGGTGGAGTTGATCTTATACAAGCGGGGAAAGCGCCTTTGCTAATCTTTACGGGTGGATGGGTGCCGTGGATACCGAATGCGAAGCCCGAAGGGGAAATTCTGGCGCAAAGAGCCGTTAGGCTGGGAGTTCCAAAAGATAAGATTCTGGTAACGGGGAAAGCGCAGAATACGCGAGAAGAGGCGACTGCTGTGAGGCAAGTTGGCAGAAACTGGTGGGTGACGGGAAGTAATCCGAGGATTATTCTTGTGACAAGTGCATTTCATATGAGAAGAGCCGAAATGCTATTTCGGAAAAGTGGATTTGAGGTGACGCCGTTTCCAGTTGATTTACAGACCTCGGAGAACAGCGAAATTACACCTCTTAGCTTTCTGCCATCTGCCCAAGCATTGGCGAAGAGTGAGACAGCGATAAGGGAGATGATCGGACTTGCGTACTATTGGGCTATTGAAAGATGAAAAATTGCTCAATGGGCAGAAGGAGAAAGTGAGTGAGCAGTAATTAGCGGACGATCAGCTTGGGGGGGGGAAGAGATTATGCTTGTTGGGTGGTAAACCGCTAAACTTTATGAGGCGTTTTTTTGATATGCTGGTAGCGCTGGGGTTGATGCTGATCCTTGCGCCCCTATTTCTTTTCGTGGTGTTGGGGGTCAGGCTGACTTCAGCAGGGCCTGTTCTCTTTCGGACGCGTCGGGTAGGTAAGAATAGTAGGCTTTTCACGATGTATAAGTTTCGCACGATGCGGACCGATACACCGCAGGTGGCAACGCATCTATTGAGGAAACCTGATCAGTTTCTCACCCCAGTAGGAGCATTCCTGCGGCGGGCTAGCCTCGATGAACTGCCTCAGTTGATCAATGTTCTCCACGGCGAAATGTCGCTGGTAGGGCCTAGACCCGCGCTATTCAATCAGGAGGACTTGATTGCCTTACGCACCGCTCGGGGGGTTGACGCGCTGATTCCAGGGATTACCGGTTGGGCACAGGTCAACGGACGGGACGAGCTGCCGATTCCAGAAAAAGTGAAGCTTGATGAGTGGTATCTAAAGAATCGGAGCTTCTGGCTGGATCTCAAAATACTAGGGATGACAGTTTTTAAAGTGATACGGAAAGAAGGGGTGGTGCATTAGAGATTGGTGGTTGGTGAATGGGCCCCGCGGTTGCGGCCCCGACGCAGGTCGGGGTAGAGACGCACGCGGTTCCGAGATGCGCGGATTAGTGAATGGAGAAGGGATAAAAAAAGTTGTTACAACCTTATGCCGAGCTACTTATAGCATTGCAAGCTAGAACAAGGCCCTTTGCCTTTTGATTGCTTAATAAATCAAAAAGAACGATTATAGAAGGGCTATGTTTGTGTGGAATAAGGTAACTCGAGTCTTCCTGCTGTTCCTGCTTTATGGAGCAGTGCTGGCGGTGTCGCTTTATGTGGCGTTTCAGCTGAGGTTCGACTTCTACCCTGCCCCCTACATAGATCGGTATAAGTTGGGTTTAGAGATTAGCTTGGGCTTGTCCCTCCCCCTCCTCTGGATCTTTGGACAGTTCCGATCTCTCCTCTCGTACTTCGGGCTGCCCGATGCCCAAAAAATTGTTGTCGCCACTTCGTTGGCCAATGCGGGGTTGCTCGCCACCAACTATCTCAATCCAGGGCTTCTCACCCCGCCTCGTGGGGTGGTGGTGATCAACTTTGTTTTTGTCACGATTGGATTGATTGGGGCGCGTCTAAGCATTCGCATTTTGCGGGAACGGTTCCAAGAGAAAGTCCCCTCTGGCAGACCTAAAAAACGGCTGGCGGTCTATGGCGCGGGTTCGGCAGGGGCTGCCTTGGTGGAGGAGTTGATGGCGAGGCCTAATTTGCGGATGCAGGTTTGCGCAATTTTTGATGACGACAAGCGCAAGGCGCAAACCAGAATCCACGGAGTGCCGATTTTGGGTGACTTGGCCAACCTACGCAAAGGGGCAGCTGAATTAAATCTCGATGAGGTGATTCTTGCCATGCCCACGGCAGACCCAACTAGGACGCGGGCGGTGGTGGCCCAGTGCCGGCGATTAAATATTCCTGTCCGCACGATTCCTACCCTGCATCACGTGGTCAATGGGCATCTGCATCTGGATCGAATTAAGCCGGTGGAGTTTGAGGATCTGCTCTGCCGCGAATCGGTGGAAATGGAGACTCCTTTGAGTTCGGGTTGGATTGCGGGAAGGCGAGTGTTGGTGACGGGGGCGGGTGGGACCATTGGAGGTGAACTGGCTCGGCAGGTGTGGGCTTGTCATCCAAAAAGCATCATTCTAGTTGAGCGAAGTGAGCCGGCACTGTTCGAAATTGAGCAGGAGCTAAGAGAGGACGGGGCGGGGAGTGAGATGCAAGCGATCGTGGCCGATGTGGGAGACACGCACAGGCTCGACACTATTTTTGCCCAGCAAAAACCCGATTTAATTTTTCACGCGGCGGCCCACAAGCATGTGCCGTTGATGGAACAGCAGGTGGCGGAGGCATTGACCAACAACTCCTTGAAAACAATCGCTTTGGCGAAGCTCGCGGCTGCCCATGGAGTGAAGGATTTTATTATGATTTCGACAGATAAGGCGATCAACCCAACGAATGTGATGGGAGCCAGCAAGCGCCTCGCGGAAATTGGACTGCAGGCGCTGTATAAAAAGAGCTCCCAGATGACGATCACCTCTGTTCGTTTCGGTAATGTTTTGGGCTCATCAGGCAGTGTCATTCCCACATTTCGACGTCAGATCGCAGCTGGGGGACCGGTGACAGTGACTCATCCCGAGGTGACGCGGTACTTCATGAGTGTGGCGGAGGCGGTGGGGCTTGTTTTGACGGCAGGGCGATTAGGCAAGGGAGGAGATATTTTCGTTCTGGATATGGGAGAACCTGTGAAGATCGAAGAGATGGCGCGTCAGTTGATTGAGCTCAGTGGGTTTGAGCCGGGTCGGGAAATTGAGATTCGTTACACGGGCTTGCGACCTGGGGAAAAACTGTATGAGGAGCTGAGCCATAATGAGGAAGTGACAGAAAAGACGGAGCATCCAAAAATCTGGAAGCTGAAGCCTCATTCCAGTACGCAGCATGAGGAGACTGATTTCAAGCGGTCGCTTGACTCGATCGTTGAGGAAGCGGCGAAGGGAAATATCTCGCAAGCGAAGCAGAAAATTATGGAGCTGGTGCCGGAATATCAACCGTGGCTGGGGTAGGGCGTCGCTGGTGGGCAGAAGTTGGGTGGATTGTGGACGTGGACTTTTTTCATGAATGTGGTTTAAGCACTGGGAGGTTCATTAGGGCTAAAAAACCATTGGTTTGGAGCTTGCCTTCTAATCCTTACCTCCTGTCTTGATGTCTAATGACCGATAAATCTAATTTCAAAATCTCCGAATATTTCTGGGCATTAGGATTGGAGATGTTGACTGGGTGGGTTAGCTTTTATCTGTTTTTGGGCCAGATTCTGATCCATGGGGTGGAAAACTAAAATTGGCATGGGATCGTTTTATTCATTGTTGCATTTGTCGGAATTTGGATATCAATAAGACTTCAAATAGGTGAGGCTTAAAACCAGAGGTGAAATTGCGGAAGCGTAAGGGCCAATGGTTTAAGGCAAAATACGAAAGTTAGTGGATGATGGTTAGTAGACGGAAGGACGGGAAATTGAACTGCAAAAGAGCCAATGCAATAACAGATGCCGTGTGGATCGGATGTGTGGCCATGTTGGTCGGATTTGCGGCGCTATATTTCCCAACGATGGCTCTGTTTCGTTTGGGAATTCCACTCACACTCTGGCACTCGTTTTTATTCCTAGGGGCTTCTATGGCGACGGCATTAATTATGGCCAAAGGGAAAGAACCTTGCTGGGGGGGAGGGGCAATCTGGGGAGGGGTTCTGATTGCCGTTGGAGTGACTGTGCTCGTGGCATCGCCTTTCCATGATTTCAGCTGCGATGGAATGTCGGTGCGGCAAGGGTATGTTGAGAATCTGCTTCAGAAAAACTGTCCGCATACAGTGGCTCTGCCTCACCTGCTTTCCGGATGGCTGGGGTTGATTGGCGGCGGAATCGATTCGGGAAAATCGATCCACGCACTTTTGATCCTATGTGCCTTTGGTTTTTGCGTCCGGACAGGTCGTGAGATCGGACTTAGCGGAATTTGGTTATGGGTGACCGCCCTGACGATCTCTCTTAATCCTGTCTCTGTCTACCAAGTGTCATCTTATTATATTGATGGAAACGCGGGATCTTTACTGACCTGTCTTTGCGCCATATTCATCTTACAGTATTTCAACTTAAAACGGCCGTGGCTATGGATGCTTGGCGCAATCGTTTTGTTTCTACTGAGCACCGCCAAAGTCTCGGGGTTGGCCTACGGAGTCATTCTCGCCATTACACTCGGCGGTGGCGTGCTTTTTGGCAGGCGGGAAATTAGCCTCCGTCAGCGAGGATTGGCAGTTGCCGTATTATTTCTCCTGGTAGTTGTAGCTGGTGCAACTTCTTTCCTAGAAAGAGGTGGTGGTTATACTTTGAACAGCATTACCACGAGAACCAGCCTTACAACTCCCTCATACGGCATCGGCCCTTATTCCTATGCGCCGGATTCAATGGCGGACATGAACAAAGGCGAAGCCTTTCTTCGAAGCCATTTTGCCCCGACGGCGACCATGACGGGTGAGTGGCATTGGAAATTTCCTTTTTGGTTGAACCGAAGGGAGCTTGCCCTCTTTGAGGATTTAAATTCGGATCCCCGATCTGGAGGTTTTGGGGCGCTTTATGGCGGCGTGTTCATCCTCGCATTTCTGGCATTTCTTCTCGCGCTATTCAGAATGACGTTTCCCTGGGTTGCTTGGGTTCCTGCCCTGGGAATTTTGGCAAGCTGCCTTTTATCCCAAGCTTGGTGGGCCAGATGGGTTCCCCAAGGATGGCTTGTGCCCATGGCCTTTGCAGTTCCAGTGCTGACCCTGCGACCGATGGGTCTGGCGGGCGGATTGGCGAGGGCTTCGATTGCAGTCGCCTTGCTTAATTCAATCCTCATTCTTGCATTCTACACGTCTGGGTGCCTCCAAAACCAAGCGGTACTTACCAGACAACTCGCATTCCTGAAGAATATGCCACAACCGTTGAATGTTTACATCCCGTCTTTCCCCAGCAATGAAACGTGGCTCAAGGAAGCGGGTTTGAGATTCAAAAAAATCGACCAAGAGCCACCCATGCCACGACTAAAGCTGAATAGGACTAACTCCAAAGTTCAGTTGCCGGAGGAGTGGACGAATACTCCTGTTTCGGAACAAATATTACAAGAATGGCGCAAGAGAGACCTGCTCGAAACAGAATAATTGATCAAGGATCTTCTGCTAAGTGCAAAAAAGTAAGCCTCTTATCCTTCTGCCTCAAAAGCTAAGAAAGCTCAATCGTAGGTTATTCTCTGCAAAGTGAACTAAGCAAAAGTTGATTGAGAAATGAGGATAGAACCCAAAGAAATAGCTATGAAATGGGGGCGACCGCTAGCAATTCTGACGAGCGTGAGTCCTCAACTCGCAGCGGAAGAACGGCAAACAGCAGGATTAAAAAGCTGGAAGGGCGCCGGTTTTCATGGGGTCAGTTTCAATTTACCAGAGGAGGTGGAGACAATTCGACAGAGGTATGGGCAGTTCGTTGAGGTGGTTGGTGTAACCCAAGGGTGTCGGGGGCTAAATAAACGGCCTTTGGTAGCGGTGGCCGATCTGATTGAGGCCTCTTTTGCCAAAAATGAGGGAAGATTTAGTTTGATATTGAATGCGGATATTATTCTCGCGGAGAACATCAGAACATATCTTAGCCAAGAAGCAAGGGGGGTGACGATGATCCCCCGTTGGCTGGTAGATTCAGCTAACCAACAAGAAGGGGGGGAGAAAGATCCCTGGGGATATGATGGAGTGGGGTTAGGATCTGAACTCCGCGGGATATTTACCAACCGTTACTTCGCGCTAGGCATGCCTTGGTGGGACTACTGGATTCCTTTCCGAGCCCTTCATCTTGGGCACTCGGTACGGATTTTGGACGAGGCCTTGGCCTTTCATGTTCGGCACCAAGAGCGGTGGGATGAGAAAGATAGGGCCCGTTTGGCTGGGGAAATGTGGAAGGAGGTAGGGGTATCTCCTTGGAGAAGATTATGGAGCAAACATTTCGGACCTAGAAATAAACGGAAGATTTACGGTTACCACAATCACCTAGCGGGACATATAAGAGAAATGATCAAGAAGCTGATATGAAGCGATTACAATTTCACATCAATCGGTTGCCATGGAGAAAGTACAGAGGAATTCCTGAGCATTTTATTATGCAAAAAGAGCTTTTACGTGGGATGGCTAAAGGCATGCCGGAAACTATCTTCGACATCGGGGCTCATATGGGAGAGACGGTGCAATACTATCGGCGATTGTTTCCAAGGTCTCGAATCTTTGCCTTCGAACCGAATCCAGAGCTCTACCGATTCTGTCAACAGCGGTTTCAAGAAGATAAAAAAGTCAGTATTCACCGATTTGCGGTCGGAGCAGAAAATAAGCAAGAAACAATGTTTATAAACAATGACAGTGCAACAAGCTCCTTGAAGAAATCTGTGGAGGAAGCCGAAAAGAATTGGGGGAGAGCCGTCTACCAAACTGTTAAAACTGAAAGTGTAAAGGTTGTCACCCTCGACTGGTTCTGCGGATCCATTGGAGTCGATGTAATTCATATCTGCAAAGTGGATGTGCAGGGGCACGAAATCGAGGTGCTGAGGGGGGCTCAAGGGTTGCTAGCGCAATCCCAGATCTCCCTTCTGCAACTTGAATGGATCAATCTTCCGACTTATGAGAAGCAAACTGATCTAGGCCAAATGATAGCCTTGATGCTTGAAAATAAATACGAGCTGAACTCAATCTACAATCTTGAAACTCTTTCAGATGGAAAGTTGGCCCAAGCCGACCTACTTTTTGCATCAAAAGCAGCACTGGGAACTAATTAATAACGGACCTGTTGTTTTTCCGCTTCAAAAAGCTTTTGATATATCATGACGCATTCAGCGACTTTCATTTTGCAAAGAAAACTTCTGCGTGGGTTACGCGTTAGGCGTGTTGGTGTCCTTCGCTCCTCCATGGCAAAAAGATCCTCCGCTTAAAGAATAAGATGTCGAATTACCCCAGTATCCAGCAGGCCGAGTTAGTGGCACGCGGACATACCAAGCCTCGACCAAACATTTCCGTGATCATAGCCACAAGGAATCGGGGATCTATTCTTTGGGAATGCTTGGAATCAATTAAGCGGCAACAAGCGGAAAAGGAAAAATACGAGGTCTTGGTAGTGGACAATCGAAGTCACGATGCCACCTTTTCTGATCGGATCTCGGGGCTGGGATAATTGGATGATCTATTATGCGCGGAGCCAAAATATTCAGGTGATTGATATCTCCGCAACCATGCGAGTTATTCATTGCGACCATGATTACTCGTACGCAAAAGGAAGCCAGAATTCTCGGCAACGGCCCCAGAAGCGCGAAATCATCAATCTTCATCTTTTAGGGGGAGAGGCGAGGCTATTTCATCTCGGCCATGCCACCCATGAGCTACGATCTAAAGCTCTATTCCGAAGGACCGGATGGAATATGAGGCAGAGAAACATTGAACTGTGGTGCATTATGCATCCTGAGCATGATTGGTGGGTTCGAATACTAAGGCGACTTTTACATCCGGTCATTAAAGGGTTAGAGAAAAGCACCACTCGGCATGAAGATTGGCGAAGGAACGAGCCGAGTATGACTCGAAGCCAGTCAAAGACCTTGGCATGAAAGACAGCTTACTGTTCTCCGTTATTATACCGACCTATCTTAGGCCGAATAAGTTAAAGAACTGTCTTGAGGCACTGCTACAACAATCCCTGCAAAGGAAAGAGTATGAAATTATTGTTGTCGACAACGATTCAAACGGATCGGCAGAAGACGTTGTGAGAAAGGTGAATGCAAGCAGGCATGGGGTCATCTACGAAAGAAGAACTTCGAATAATGTTTCCGAGGCCAGAAATCTTGGGGCGCAGGTAGCAGGAGGACAGTGGCTCGCCTTTTTGGATGATGACTGCGTTGCACCCCCGTTCTGGCTGGAGCGGGCTGCACACATGATCCGCATAAACATGGGGAAAGAGATGGTCCTAGGCGGGGATTACCTCCTGCCGGGCGAGCAGGTGCCACCCGAATCCGCTTCGGTTCCGGGAATGATGCCAGAGGGCAGATACCTCCCGGAGGGAAACCTGTTCATGCCGCGCAAGCTTTACCTCAACTTCGGCGGAATGAATCCAGAGCTGGGGCCCAACGAAAAGAGGTTTGGTTATCATGAGGGCACGGATCTGCAGATGCGGATAGAGAAGCAGAATCCAAAAACTTGGCCTCGTATCTTGGCGAGGGAGCTGGCGGTATATCACTACCAAAAACCGAAGAATCACCTAATCACAGCATTTCTGTCTGGGCTAGATCTAGGAAGGCTTAAGGGCGGCCGTGCTCAGGGGGATCTAGTCTACACAACCAGCAGGATTGGATGGCTATCGGCACGGCTGGTTGGTCGTATTATATTTGAGAGGGGCAAGAAGTCGGTCAACAGCGACCTCCTCAGGATCGGCGAAATCTGGGGCTCTTTCCAGTTTCAGAAAAAAAAGGTAGGCCCGGCGGCGGTGCCATCACGGACAGCAGGTCTAGAACTTAAGCAAATCCGAGTCCGTATTTCACAAAAATTGCGATTATTGGGTAGAAGGGTTGGTTTGTGGGCTTGCGCCCCGATTCGCGCGGTCGGATGCGAAGAGATTGGTTTATTTCGAGGCAAAAAATCCGTTCTTTTTGAGGGGCCTGCATCTTATCCGGTCTTGCCGCAAAGCCACCCGCATTTGGGTGAAGGCACTTTGGGGGATGGCCAATCTTGGTGCGCCTTGCTCGAAAGAGTAGCTGTGTATGGCCCAACCATTTCAATCGTCGACAACCAGCGAAGACTTTTGTCGGATGTTTCCATCGAATGGGGACAACCCCCAGAGCTGAATTGGACGATGCGGAGCGTGTGGATGCCTCCGGCCAGATTCTTAAAAGGGAGGACCTTAATTTTGGCATCGACGGGTGGAGAGAGCTATTATCACTGGATGATAGATGTGCTTCCGCGAATTGGGTTGGCGAAAAAAAACGGGTATAAGATGGAAAGTTTTGATCACTTTGTCCTTAACGATATCACGAAACCGTTCCAGAGAGAAACCCTAGAGGCTTTTGGAATCCCCCAAGAGAAGTGCCGTGTCTTTGGAAAAAAGAAAAATGCATATCTATGTCAAGAGGCGGTCTTACCCAGCTTGCCGGGGCCAATGGGAGTACCATCTGCCGAGTCTGTGAGTTTTTTAAGGAGCAGTTTTCCTGCTGATCCAGAAAAAGGAGCGGAGTTTCTATTTGTTGGCAGGGATAAAGGAGGGCATCGTCCGCTCCTGGAAGCTGAAAAAATCTGGACTGGTCTTCAGGGGGTCGGGTTTGTCCAAATTGAGCCGGAGAAGATGAGTGTAGCTGAGCAGGCTCGCACCTTTCGATCGGCCCGAGTGGTCGTGGGAGCCCATGGTGCGGCATTGGCCAATCTGGCTTTTTGTCGCCCGGGCACACACGTAATCGAGCTTTTTACCCCGCATTATGTCAATCCTTGCTACCGGAGCTTATGTCTAGCCGCAGGGTTATTGCATGGGGCGGTGATCGGGAACGGCAGGGATTGGGAGTTGTCCTCAGGCTTCGATCAAGCCTCTGCGCCCATTACTGCAAGTTGGGAGTTGGTAAAGAAAGCATTAGGGATACTGGCCTCCTCCCCTGTGTCGTAAGATTCTTGCAAGACCCGAGCGTGCAAATGGAAGAGCCTATTAATTTCCGCTGCAGGAGAAGTCACTCCGGTAAAAGAAAGGCATAACTGTGTCGAGCCTTGTAAAAGGCGGTTCAACAAAACAACTTTTGGCAAAAGCAGGGCTTTTTGTAGGGACCTTCTTCTTGATGATGGTTGTTTTGGAGGTGGTCTTACGGCTCACGAAAGAGCCGCCTTGGGAACCAGATCTTGTCCCATTCAAAGTTGAGCCTGGCGGAAGACTTTACGAGGACGATCCGATTATGGGTTATTGTCTCAAGCCAGGTCGATTCACCGTCACTTTGGCCGATGGATTTCCAGTGCAGACTACGCATTTGCCCAGCTACGAACGGGCCACGGGAGGGGGCGAGCAGCCACCTGGAAGGCCCGAAATCTGGATCTTTGGCTGCTCTTATACCTATGGATGGTCAGTGAATGACGGGGAAACTTTTCCATGGCTGACCCAGCAGGCGTTGCCGTCATTCCGAGTTCGCAATTTTGGCGTTCCCGGATACGGCGATCTCCAGGGACTTCTACGCTTTCGAGAGGAGCTGAAAAAAGGGGTAAGCCCCCAAATGGTTGTCCTTGTGTATGCAAGCTTCCATGACGAGAGAAATGCCGGATTGCGTGGATGGCAGAAGTCGCTGATGCGACCCAGAGATGGAAACATCGGCCCCCAAGCTCAGCCTAGGGCCACTCTGGATTCTGAAGGAAACCTGAAAGTGAGCGAACATCCGGAAGAGTTCTGGGAGTTGCCGGGGATGAGAACTTGGTCGATCCCGCATTCGCTCGAGAAGAGGTGGAACAAAATCCAAGCCAATGCAGTGCCAACGGATAAAATCTCGGAGAAGATCATTCGAAATCTGGCCCGCGAGGCGGAAAAAGCTAGGGCAGGTTTTTTCCTTGTTGGAATCGAGAACGATCCAAAAACTGAGTCGATACTGAGATGGTGGAAGCAGGAGGGTGGAAAGACGGCGGATATTTCAGTAAATATGAATAAAAAAGGGATGCGGAATGATCCCCATGATTGCCACCCCAGTCCCCAGGCACACCGAACCTACGCTGACCAACTGATTCTAGCCCTGAAAAAGAATTTCGATTAAAACAAGGCCTACTTAAGAAATATCAGTCAAATGTTTGATCAATGAAAATCGAGTTTTTCACTATCGTCTACAACGGGCAGCCCTGGATCCGCGGGCAGGCGGAATTCTTCCGTCGGCTGGAGGGCGTTGATTGGCGGTGGCATGTGGTGGAGGGATTAGCGGAACACGTCAAGGACACGGCATGGTGTAAGGAGGCGGGGGGAAGGATTTCGGATTTCGAAAGTCAAAATACGAATTTGAGCACAGATGGGACGGGAGAGTTTTTAGACGGATTGAAAAATGAGTTCGGGGAAAGGATTTTGATTTATCGGCCGCCAAGGGCGGAGCCATGGCCAGGCAAAAAGGCCATGATCGACAGTTTTCTGCCCCAAATGGAGGATGGCTGCCTTCTCTGGCAGCTGGATGTGGACGAATTCTGGAAGCCGGATCAGGTTCGGCAGATTCTGGCCGAGTTTGGAAAGCGGCCGGAGTTGACTGCTGGATGGTTTGACTGTGACTACCTCTTTGGCTGGGACCGCTGTTCTTCACGACCGGGAGTGTTCGGAAATTTTCGGGAATACGAATGGTTGAGGGTTTGGCGTTACCAGAAAGGGGATAGTTGGGGGAGTCATGAGCCGCCGGCTTTATTGCGAGGGGTGGAAGGAGGAAAGTGGGCGAACGTTGGTAGGATTAATCCCATGCTTCAGATAGAAACAAGGGGGAGGGGATGGAAGTTTCAGCACTACGCATTGACGGATCGGGCACAGATGGAGTTTAAGGAGATCTATTATGGACACCGTGGGCTGATCGCAGGCCTCGACCAGTTAGAAAAGACTGGCCGAAATGAGCTACTGGCACGCTCTCTTTTTCCCCATATCCGGGACAAGGAGATCGGTGCGGCCCGGACCTTGCGCACTTTCTGGAAGAAAATCACGAGTGCCTTACGGCCGGGAGCCCGAGCGGAGGATGCGCGGAAAGCAGGCACGGTTCCGATCGCCCAGATGGATATTCGGGGGCAGGTCCGTTTTGCCTTTGACGAGATTCAGGCGGGGCAACCCGCATCGATCCTGATAATTCGTGCGGATCGGATCGGTGACCAGATTCTTTTCCTGCCTTTTCTCGCCAGCCTGCGGAAGCAGATGCCCTTCACCCAAATTCATCTGGCGGTACCGGATGATGTAGCTCCGATCTATCGGCTTTGGGGGGAGGTGGATCGTTTATACACCTTCCGGCGCGACGAAGGGCATAGGAGTGCTGGATACCGAAACAAGCTATTGGGACGAATGCCTGGGTATTTTGACTGGGTGATTTTGCCTGCCTTCAACGGGGAGAAGCTGAGTTACAAGCTGGCGTCACACATGGAGGCGAAAAGAAAAGTGGGCTTTGCCGGTGAGTTCCGTGGCGTGAAGGCAAGGCACCGTTGCGGTTATGAAAAGATCGTGGGGGAAAAAGTCCCTGTTCCTAATCCGGATATTCATGAATTGGAAAAGTATCGGCTACTCTTGCAATATCTGGGCCTCAAGTCGGAGATCAATCTTCCGTTGATCCGAACTGGCAGGGACGATCGCCCGAAGTCGTCCGGGCGAAACAAATCAAATCCACGCATCATCCTTGCTGTCGGCACGGTGAATGCGATCAAGGAGTATCCCCGCTGGGCAGAGGTAGTGGCTTCCTTGAACGCAAAACTAAACCCCGAATGGGTGCTCGTTGGGGGAAAGGGTGAGAAAACACCCACGGACCTGTCTCAGGCCCTGCTTCCAAAGGCCCGGGATTTGCGGGGACAAACCAACTTGGAGGAGCTGTCTCGGGAAATCCTCGCGGCAGATCTTTTTTTAGGGGTTGATACGGGTCCGGCTCATCTTGCCCTAGCGCTGGGGAAGCCGGCCGTGGTGGTACTGGGGGGCGGGGATTACGGCCGATTTTTCCCCTACGGCAAATCTCGCGTGGTCACGCACCCGATGAACTGTTTCCAATGCCATTGGGAATGCCGCTATGATCGCGCCCTCTGTCTTCACGACATTCCGCCAGATGAGGTCGTGAGGGAAGTGTTGGAGATCGCGACGGATTTGCCCTAGAAAAATTTATGGAAAACGGCAACAAACCCGTCCTGAGACTTGATTTTGCGGATGC
>Ga0209597_1000116_pt1 | contig 49193 bp, 41 predicted proteins | sample M_140625_MF_Meta_FD_187316 | JGI IMG/M metagenome (GOLD analysis project Ga0209597, IMG submission 187316) | Freshwater microbial communities from Lake Montjoie, Canada to study carbon cycling - M_140625_MF_MetaG (SPAdes) (version 2) | ecosystem: Environmental > Aquatic > Freshwater > Lake... | reverse complement strand
AACAAGAACAACAAGAACAACAAGAACAACAAGAACAACAAGAACAACAAGAACAACAAGAACAACAAGAACAACAAGAACAACAAGAACAACAAGAAGGACTCTTATCTACTACTGTTTCTCCTTCGTTAAGAGTATCTAGAAGAGAAAATTTTGCATCTAAATTAAGAGCAGCTACATCTAAATTAAGAGCAGCTACATCTAAATTAATAACCGGTAAAACATATGAACAGCCCTTTTCTAGAATAGGTGGTAGTGTCAGAATAAAGAATATACATAAGAAGGTGATACTCGGTAAGGAAAGATGCATCTATAAGAAACAAGGGGATAAAAAGGAATATATAAAACATAAGGGAGAATTGATAACTGTCAAAGAATATAAGAAAATAATAAAGAAGTAAATAAATTCTTATTGAGAATACTCATTGTTCTCATATGGTGATTATATCTAATATCGCAATAGCGTCTTCCAGAAAGGATAGCGAAGAGATCGTTCGCTACCAAAACCTTCTTCAAAGTATGTCTCGTCTTCCAAGACGATCGTTTTATATAATTTACAAATAACACTAAGGACGCTTTGGTCGTGTCGGTTGTCTATAAAACGCTCGCATTGTTCATTTTTATTATAATGATCCGTAAATAATAGCGGATTTTGATGTAATGTTTTTAACCACATGGAAACAATGTTCATACTGTTTGCGTTCTTTTTAAACATCCTGACAGTCGCGATGAATTGTCCAGATTCCCTAATATCGCGACTGTCTGCGTGTATATTTAAATACTCAAAGATCTCTTTGATCGTCCATTTGTCTTCCGCGTGATGAGGCATTTCAAAGGATATACATCCTGAGTCGCTCGTGACGCCGTCTTCTAACAATTCAATATATTCCTTAAATCGCTTGTGCCCGTTAGGGTTTATATAGCACCCCGCATCCACATAGATTACTATGTCGCCATCCTTCACTTTTTCTAGATGTTTATGAATTACATATGGTTTCCATATCCAATACCCGCCACCTCTTGGCAGTTCCAAAACACTTTTAAACTTTTCTTTAAAATCTTCGTCTAAATCTTCGGGACCATACGCGGTTATGCTGTCAAACCATCCTATACTCTCCGCTTGCTTGACGAGTCTTTTTTTCGTCTCGACAAACCCATTATCGCCATAGGTAATAAAATGTATCATATATATTATATATACTAGAATCTCTATATTTTTATATATTATAGATAAGATAGATAATATGGCGGTTACTATGGAGGAACTGAGACGGTATCGGGTTTTAAACTTGACTCTAATTGACTTGGTACCTACAGTGATCGTAGCACTTATCATACATTCTATTTTATGGGTCTATCCTTTGGAATTGAGTAGCAATGAGCAGAGCGAGCGAACATTCATTCAATATACGGTATCATTGGCAATTATCGTGATTACATCACTTGGTTTGGGAATAATCATACACCGTATGTCAGGCGTAAAGTCGGGATTATCAGCACACTTGGGATTAAACGGAACACCAAATAAAAAAATAATATAGTTTGTAAAAGTAGAGAACAAGAAATGGACAATCGCGTAATCACCGTCGATCGATTCCTTTCAATATGGATTTTTCTATATACCATCGTCTATTTGATCGGGATCGCCCCATACAATCCTGTAATATTGATTAGTATAGCGTTAACATTCTTTACGATCAGTCTGTTTATCATCATCCCGCGATTGAACGAGAGGTCACTTTTAACCTACTATATTACCATTAATACACTGGGTAAAATAATTCCCCTGCTTTTCATAATCAATCGCAAAATAACAACGAGCGATATTGTATTTACCGTATCCTTTATACTAATATATGTCGCATATATGTTTATCGTGAAAGACGATATTGTTTGCGTATATACGGATTACGTGGAATTCATAATAGACCGCGATAAAGCAAGAGAAGGCGCGATCTATCACGAAATCAATAAGGTATTTACTGGACTATTCTAATTGAATGTTATAAAATATGTATAATATTGCCTTTATAAAAGGATAATTTACTACCAGCAGGATTCGAACCTGCGAGTGCTAAGCACGTGACAGCTTAAGTGTCATTCCTTGGACCTGACTCGGACATGGTAGCAAAGCTCATAAATCAGAGCAATATTATTTGAAAAAATAAAGTAAGTTAATTATTTTTATTATATTTATATATGTACCGTATTCCTTATATGATTTTATCTATTTATATTATATATATATATAGTATAGATGTATTCTGAACGTAGATCGAGATTACCATCACGACAACCTAAAAAAAATTTAAAACTTAGAACGATATTACATTCATTACCACCACACCAAGTTACACCACAATTAACATCACGAACTACGTCGAAATTACCTTCATTAACACCAGCATTGCACTTACACTTACCAAAAGTTACACCACAATTACCATCACGACAAAGTAAAAAAAATTTACAACTTAGAACGAGATTACCTTCATTAACACCAGCATTGCACTTACACTTATCAAAAGTTACACCACAATTACCATCACAACAACCTAAAAAAAATTTACAACTTAGAACGATATTACATTCATTAACACCAGCATTGCACTTACACTTATCAAAAGTTACACCACAATTACCATCACAACAACTTAGATCTAGATTAGAGAAGGTTCATAAATCGATGTCTAAACTATCCTTTAACAGTTCTAAAAGTTCTAAAAGTTCTAAAAGTTCAGATAGTACAAGAAAGAGATATAATAGACAATTCGCTAAAGTAATTAAAAAGTTACCTATTGGAGATGCATATGAACACGTTTTTACACACTTTCAAAAATTACGTGAAGAAATAGAAGTACCTGATAAATATAGATATCCATTAAGAGATGATAAAATATATAAATATGTATTGAGAAACGAAATACCAAAAGATAAATTAACGAATTCTTTATGTGAAAATCCGAGCCCAGGTGTGTTTGAACTACTATTTGACATGAAATTTAGAATAGATTGGTCATTATTAGTAAAGCATCCTGACGCAATTACTAAAAAATACCAAATAGAAAATATAATAAAAGGACAGCATAGATTATTGTGGTATAATTTATTAATGAATACAAATCCTAGAGTTATTAAATTTGTGAATAAAATAATGGAAGAAGAGAAAAATAAAGACAAAAAAAGAGAATATTATAATATTTTAGCAAATAATCCTACTCCAGAAGCTATTAAAATTGTTAAACAGGTATTACAAAAATTCAAAGGTAAGCGTAAATATAACATTTTGAATTCTTTAGCGGATAATCCAACACCTGAAGCGATGGAACTATTGAAACGTATCGCAAAACAAAAAGATTTTGAAAATAATCAAAATATGTGGATAAGATTATTAGCAAATCCGGCAGCAATGGAATTTATAGAAAACTGTTTATGGACAAGTATAAATAATTATTGGTATATAATGTATAAAAATCCTAACCCTAAAGTTTTTAAATTGATAGAAAAATTTTCAGGACAAAAATTTGATAAGAACTATAACTATGACCACTTATCCGAAAACCCTAGTTCAAAAGCAATTAAAATATTACAAGAAAGGATGAATCAAGAAAAATCTATATCGAGAGAGGATTATTATGATTTAAGACGAAGAAATAGTGTTTCAATATTTTTAAATTGGATAAAAATATCAAAAAATCCAAGAGCAAAGAGTTTGATACTTGCAAAAATAAAAGATGAGGAAGGTAAGGAACAAGAAATAGCAGAAGATAGAAAAAATGGATATCCGGAAAGAAATCTTAACTGGGGCTATGTATCCGCAAACCCTGCGATATTTAAGAGAATTAGAAAAATGACTGACGAAAAAGCGAAAGATGAAGAAAAAGCAATAAAAATAGAAAGATATATCCATCCTTTACCAATAAAACCTGCGAATTGAGATAGAAGATTTAAAAAAATTTTCCATACAGTCCATCAAAAAGCGTTGGTCTTTTTTCCCCACTAGAATCACGCGGATAATTAAGTCTAATATTATTATCAGCAGCAGCAGCAGCTGAAATCCTTTCTTCTTCTTTTTCTTGATATTGCGTGCGAACATTGTTAAATGATTGAGGCATAATCCCTTGTGGTGTAGGTGTCTCAATATGTGTCTCAATAGGTGTCTCAATAGGTGTCTCAATAGGTTTAGGTGCTTGATGAAGTGTTAGAATATCAACACTTGGAATTAAATCTTTATTAGCATAATATATATTTTTATTTCCATCAGATAGAGTGCCATTAGTAGCAATATTATTTTTAAAGGTACCATTAAGTACCCATTTTTCGCAAATTGTAATTTGTTCTTTTCCATTTCTATTTCCCATACCAGGACCAGGTGCTTTTGTAAAAATACCTTTCCCATTCATCTTGTCATCTATCCAATCTCCAGTATATTTATCATCAACTGGAAAGTTATCATCTTTATATTTATTGTATCTATTGTCATTCCTAAATCTCGCGCCATTTTTAAATGTCATTGTCCCTTCCCCATGCTTCTTGTTATCTATCCAATCTCCAGTATATTCATCCCCATCATCTTTATATGTCATTGCCCCTTTCCCATACTTCTTGTCATCTTTCCATCCTCCATTATATAAATCCCCATTTGTATACGTCATATATCCTTGACCATTCTTCTTGTCATCTTCCCAATTCCCAGTATATTTATCCCCATTTTTATACGTCATTTTTCCTTGACCATTCTTCTTGTCATCTGTCAAATCTCCATCATATTCATCTCCGTTATCATATTTTTTTATTTCGCCCCCATATTGTTTCCTATGTTTCTTAACAACAGCCTTCGGTTTCGTCTTCATAGCAACAGCTTTCGGTTTCGCAACAGCTTTCGGTTTCGTCTTCATAGCAACAGCTTTCGGTTTCGTCTTCATAGCAACAGCTTTCGGTTTCGTCTTCATAGCAACAGCTTTCGGTTTCGTCTTCATAGCAACAGCTTTCGGTTTTAACATAGGTATACCTTCTATTATATAAATATATAATGTAAAAAATAAGGTTCATTATTTAATAATTTGTATATAAATATATATTGTTATTATAATATAATGTCTAAAAATAATGTTCCACCTGAACCGCTTCTTGAACCCAGTGAACGCTTAACTATTTTCCCGATAGAACATTATGATATGTGGGAGATGTATAAGAAGGCGCTTAGTTGCTTCTGGACACCCGAAGAATTAGATCTAAGCAAAGATTTAGCAGATTTCCATAGTTTAAATAAGAATGAACGTTTTTTCATCAAGCAAATCTTGGCGTTTTTTAGTTCGAGTGATACCATTGTGAATATTAATTTAGGTGAGCGGTTTTTAAATGACGTTCAAGTTCTAGAAGCGAAGTTCTTTTATGCTTTCCAGATGTCGATTGAGAATATTCACTCGGAGACGTATTCGCTACTCATTGACACATATTTTAAAGAACCCGCCGAAAAACACGAAGCGTTAGACGCGATCCATTATATGCCCTGTATTAAAAAGAAGGCGGAGTGGTGCTTTAAGTGGATCAATGATGAAAACGCGCCATTTTCTCAGCGTCTGCTTGCGTTTGCGTTGGTGGAAGGTGTGTTTTTCAGTGGTGCTTTTTGTAGTATTTTTTGGTTAAAAGAAAGAGGACTTATGCAAGGGTTGTCATTCTCAAATGAATTAATCAGTAGAGACGAAGGAATGCATGTAGAATTTGCGGTGCTACTATACTCTAAGATCGTGAATCGCCTCCCACAAGAAGTCGTTCATAATATCGTGATAGAGGCGGTAGAAGTAGAGAAGAACTTTATTATAGAGAGTATCCCTTGTTCAATGCTTGGGATGAACGCTGATCTAATGTCCATCTATATTGAGTTTGTTGCGGATAGACTATTGACACAATTAAACTATGACAAAATATGGAACTCAAATAATCCCTTCCCGTTTATGGAGAGGATTTCTATTGAGTCAAAAACGAACTTCTTTGAAAGTCGCGTTTCACAGTATAGCAAGGCAAATGTTGGAAGCAAACAGGAACATACAGATATACGCAAGTTTTCTCTGGATGCCGACTTTTAATTCCCTTATTACTTAAAGGAATGTAATATAATTTTATTTATAATGAACCAATGAACCAATTTCAAAGTGTTTTCAACGAAATTAATAAATATATAAACTATATGCTATATGATGAGTATATCATATTCTCATCCAATTATGTTGAATGTATGAACAAGATTCTATGTGTATTAAAGAATACGCTAAACAAAATACAAAATATATACTTTAAATTTATTTTGCATCCTAAAATAAATGCGAGTGCGACGACGATACCTTAGCTTTTTTTACTCTATCTAATATCCCTATTGGATGATTGATTTTACTTATATGTATATGTGTATGTGTATGTATATGTATATGTGTATGTGTATGTGTATTCATACGAATCGTCGTATTGTGGTTCGCGACAGTCACAGTCATCGTCGGGGGATACGGAAGCAATCATTTTGAAAGAATTGAAAGAATTGAAAGAATTGTATGAAATAAATGAGAAGATAAAGAATCAATTTTTGTTATATCCATATCGTGCTTAGAATATTATAGAATAATATAGATTCCCTTATATAGAAACATTATGTGTTGGAACGCGTCCGTATCGTTAAATACCTATATATTCAGTACATTCGCGTCATTGTTTGCGTATTCGAATGGTGTTACGAATCTGCTAGGTCTTATATTCTATCAGTCCTTTGTCATCATGCAACTAATAGAATATTTTATTTGGACTAAAACATTTTCCAACAGCTTGCTATCACAAATCGCTTTGTTTGTCGTGCTCTGTCAACCGATTCTCAATATCCTAAAAATAGAAAAACGTCCTGAATGGATCCCTTATTTATTGGTAGCATACTTTGTATTCATCATGATCCTATATACCATTGTAATACCTTTTGATACCATTGAGTTTTCATTCACACCAAGTAAAAACGGGCATTTGTCGTGGAACTGGTTCAAACTCAATATATACGCGATCGCAATATTGTACGCATTCCTTGCTGTGCGCTGGATAATTGATGAAATGTATCCTACACTTCTGTTCATCACAACCATCCTAATTATATCCATAATACTATATAAGGAAACGCATACGTGGGGGTCGATGTGGTGCTGGATCGCAAATGCGCTGTCATTCTATTTGATATACCTTGTATTCTACAAAGATTTTTGTAAAATATAAAAAATAAAAGCGCCCGTTGCTACGACGGTGATACCTTAACTTCTTTTACTCTACTCTATCAATGTTTAACTTCGCATAGGATTACGTCGAGTTCCCTTAGGACAACGCTCTAATTTAGCCTTTATTGGCTTAGCCTTCGGTTTTGGTGGTGTCATTGGCTTAGGCTTAGCATTCGTAGGCTTCACAGGCTTCGCAGCCTAACAACCTCTCCATACTATTCCTATAATATATTGTATATAATTACACCTACCGAAAAGAAAAATGAGACAAGACTATTATAAAAATATATAACATCACATATAAACTTAGGATTCCCTACTTAGGATACCTTATTTCATTAGCGCCAAACCTACATAGGCAACTGCTCCTACTGCACCAGCACACATAATACATACATTCACCATTAAACTACACTCTCTTCTTTCATTATCTCTTCTTTCATTCTCTCTTTCATCTCGTTCTCGTCTAAATTCACTAATTTTTTCATTACGTTCTCTTGTAAGTTTATCAAGGAACATCCGATGATTGTCAGACTTTATTCTTATAAGAGCCTCCTTGATAATCGCCCTTTCGTTGATAGGTAATTTATTCATTGCTTCTTCAAGCTCTTCATTACGAATCAATTTCTCGATCCGCTTCTCGCGACGTTGAATATCCATCTGCGTATCCATTGTTCGTTTATATCGTTCTCTTGTTTCTTTCCGTTTGTGGTGTTTGCTTTAATTATAAAGTATATCGATAATAGGCAATTTTTGTTTGTATAGATGTATAATAGCACACATTTATTCAAATAATAAAAAAGAATACCCGTCTAACTTCGTCTAACTTCGTCTAACTTCGTCTAACTTCGTCTAACTTATATCCTGTTGCGAAAGGCATAACTTGATTTCGCCCAAGGACGCGATCGTATATCGCAAGATAATAGGGTAATTATTTTTAAGATATATCTCGACCGTGTTGGAAAGGTTGGTGCATTTCGTAAAGATCGACAGATATTTAAGACTGAAGATCCCTTGAATGATTTCTTGGTCTTCTTCACCACTATTCTTTTTTATAGTGATGGCTTGCGATTTCTCAGCTCCTAGAATCGTCTCTTGGTAGCAAAAGTCCCCCTTGCAACTCAATATCAACTTGTCATTAATGTTGCGGAACTCTATAAACTCCGCCAAATTGTGCATGTCCCTAATAATCTTTTGAAGATACGACGAAGGCATATTAATAATCGTATGAAAATCTACCGGAGGTATTTGGATATTAAGCACATCAATATCCAGTACTGACAACTTATAATTCGTCTTATAGTTCTTCTCATTATTATCAATCGTTATCCCGAGATGATTCGGGTCATCTTTTAAAATATATAAAGACAAAATGTCGTTGTTCGTAATGGTTTTTATAAGTGCGTGCAACCTCAGCATATTTATCCCGACGTATATCTTTTTCTCGCACTCGTATATCTCGAACTTGTCCGCTTCAAGTTTAAGATGGATCAAAACAATATGTGTATTGTCCATCGCCACTATTTTAATCCCCGTCTCGTCAATCTCCAAATTAACATCCATAAGTATTTCCTTCAAGGCATCTATTACTTGTTTAAAGGTTGAAGCCTGTATTGTTTTAATATTTAGCAAATATATATTACTATCATCCATTTACTATTTCTAATGTTTATATTTCTTATATAATCACTCGCGACGATTCGCTTTAGTCTCCCCAGATACTGCTAAATAAGTCACTCATACTGTCCGTATTGCCCGTAAAGAAATCGCCCGCTTTTCCAAGTGTTTCGCTTGGATCACCTATCGCATCTCCGGCATTGTTGAACATGTCACCGGCTTTTCCAAGTGCCACACTAGGATCACCTATCGCATCTCCGGCATTGTTGAACATTTCGCCTGCTTTTCCAAGAGCCACGCTAGGATCACCTATCGCATCTCCGGCATTGTTGAACATGTCACCGGCTTTTCCAAGTGCTTCGCTTGGATCGCCTATAGCATCTCCAGAATTGTTGAACATGTCGCCTGCTTTTCCAAGAGCCACGCTAGGATCGACTAGTGCCACCCCAGCAATTCCCGCAGTTCCTAATGCTGCTACACCCATGCCTGGTAAAAGATTTGAACCCGTAGGTCTTTGAGACATAGGTTGTTGCGTCATAGGTCTTTGAGACATAGGTTGTTGCATCATAGGTATTTGAGACATAGGTTGTTGCATCATAGGAACATTAGGAACATATTGTTTCGCAATACCAAGTTCATTCGTCGAATATGTCGCGAACATCGCTATTATATTTGTTAAATATTTTTCAACTAATAATAAACGTATGTAGTCTAATGAATGTTGATATTCAACATCTACATTTACGAGAAGATCATACTCGGTGTCTGTGCGTCCATATCGCATTAAATACATACTATAGATATAAATCGCAATCAAATACAAATAAACCATATAATAATACATATTCGCGCTATCCCCGCAATTCTCTTCGCTTGTGTTACTTGTATTATCATTTGATGCCTGGCAATAACTGATATTTAACAAGTTTAATATGGTATTCATTGAATACGACAACAAAGATACGATAATTACAATATTTATAATTTTGAAAAATAGACTTATAATCGTATAACTTGAATTGCTATATCGGCATATTACGTAATAATAGAGATAACTAAACAGACTTATTATTATATTTGTAACAAAACTATAAAACAAGGAACAATAATTAATATAATGAATGATTTTAGTCAACGCAGCCCCTTTCGGTTGCTTAATATATAAAAGGATCGCGTATATAATACAGGTAGCAACGACAAATCCTAAACATATACCAAATGTCGTGAGAATATAGACAAACATCTTTTCATTGTCGCTATATTCCGACAATATTTGGTGATCGTAAAATGTTATGTTGTTGTAATAAGGGATATTGTATTGTAATTCAGATGATACTGTATCGAGATCGCTTGCCGCTATACCGCATGTATATAAAACCGAATCTCCGTATTGAATCGTTGCATCCGAGCGATTGTAGAATACCGTATCTCCATCGGACGCAAAAGTCGTTTGTAAATATTCTTTAAATACATCGTAATTCACAGTAAAGCAATTATAGCACGCTGTCTTGAATATTTTGATTAGGTTGTCCTCTTCCTTCTTCGCGAGAACAATGTTGTTAAATTTAAATAACTGGCGTATCCTCGTGTCAACGTTTGTCTTGCCTTCTTTACAAATAAAATTCATAATAATATTGGCATATGAAATCGCGTTCTTTAATCTATCCTTGTCGTTCTTGTCGTTTCCAAACACAGCTTGTAATTTTAACATATCAAACTCATAATTCTTAATTTTATACAACACTTTCTCTTGCTTTTTCATAGAATATTTTATTTGTTGAATATAACTATGTATAAATACATCTGTCGCCTTTTTGATGTCCTCTTTGATCGCGATAATTGCCCTGCTCATATTTCGTTCATCTTCGTCAATCCCTTTATTACGAAAAGTTTTTATAATATTTAATATTATTTTTTCTTGTATCTTATACTTTGCTTTTTGTATAGGAGCATTTGGAGCATTAGGCATTCCCATAGGAGGAGCATTAGGTACATTAGGCATACCCATAGGAGGAGCATTTGGAGAATTAGACATACCCATAGGAGGAGCATTTGGAGAATTAGGCATTCCCATCGGAGGAGAATTAGGCATTCCCATAGGAGGAGCATTTGGAGCATTAGGCATTCCCATAGGGGCATTCGGAGCATTAGGCATTCCCATACGGGCATTTGGAGCATTAGGCATTCCCATAGGAGGAGCATTTGGAGCATTAGGCATTCCCATAGGGGCATTCGGAGCATTAGGCATTCCCATCGGAGGAGAATTAGGCATTCCCATAGGGGTATAGGATGTCTGGTCTACAATCGTTTCGCGAATTGGTAGAAGGGCGTCAATCGTGTTGGATACAATACTGTCCTGCTGTTCTCGTGTTATAAACGCGTTGTTGTTATTCACGCGATATAAATCATTTAAATACGAACCACGGATACCAATCGTATCACGTATATTACCGTATTCGGGTATCACTTGATCTGCTGTCTTATTATACATGTTCGTTCCAAACATCGCAATAATCGCGAGCGGATTAAACAACAAGTCGTCTTCGTCGTCACCAATAGAACATTTATCAATTTTATTCAACGCAGGTGTATATCCTGTCTTACAATACGTGTAACATTTACCTATGGTCATCGTGTCTGTATCGGGGTCATTCTTGATTTTGTTGCGATTGTGATAATTCGGGATACAAAACCAATGTTGCCACTTTTCGCTACAATGTGCTTTTTCGTCCGCTAAAAAATAGTGATTCTTTGCTTTCGCACTTAAAGCAATTTCGGTATCGCTAATCGTAATATTGGTTCCTGCTCTAGGCAATTGTGGATTTGCGGTGTTAATAGAATATGCGCCACTTACACTACCTGTCTTGCTACCAGCCTTACTACCTGCCTTGCTAGCGTCCTTACATATATAATTATGTAGTGATAAATTACTGCATACGCTCATTACCTTTAAAAATATATTAGATAATAAATAAGCCAAAGTCTCAACAGTCTCAAGATACTCTTTAATCGCCACCACCTTTAATATATTCTGTAGAGCGTTTCGCGACTTTCTCTTTCGGTTTCATACTTTCATCATATGCCAGTAAATCCTTTTGATTAATGACACACGTATCGTCGCCAATAAAAACAGGCATCGTAGATCCGTCTTTTTTAACAATTGTATCCAACTGTTCGCAATCTATTCTCCATACCTTTTCGTTATTGTTATCAACACGATTAATAACCTTCCATTTGATCTTGGACATTTCGGGATCTTTGAATCTACCTTCAGGTAAAAGAACATTGTAATATTTACCTTGCGTAATGGATACACTCTTGCCAAAGTAGGTTTTGATTTCATCACCATTAAATATTTCTGATAGCATAAGATAAGATAAGTTGTCATACGACTTGCCTTCTATTTGCGCCCTGTCTATTCTTCCAACATCATTGTTTTCTTCTTCAGTGGTTCCATAAAATCCGGGCATTTTAAAGTTCATTAGCATATTTTTAAAATAATTGAATATATCTATGATATCTTGGATTATAGAAGTATACGATTTCGAACCCTTACTATCATCTCCAGAATCCTTTGACGAATCCACTGGTTTATTCGCGTTTTTCTTCTTGTCCAAAGTGTCCTTTATAAGTCCTAAGATATAAAATATCAACCCTACCAATATTAAAAATCCTACAAATACGGGGTTTCTTAGCAACGCCGCGATTGCGGGCATAATAAGATTTACAACTTTTATAAATATATCTACGGCAAAGGCGATAGCTTGAGATACGGCTTTAAAGAATGACGCCATATTATCTATATATATCACGAACCACTGTCTAAAATTGTCGCTCGAGTGTCTAGAGTTCGCGCCATATTCTGTCATATTCGCAAGATACTCCTCGTGTTCGCGTTTCTCTCGCGCACTCTTATTTACTAATATCGTATCAAATGCGTCTTTTTTCAATTTTGCGATTGCCACTTTCGCAGCATCAAGATTTATCTGTAATAACGCGAGTGTATCAAAAACTTCTGCGATATGCTTATTATAGTGTATTAGATCTTCATTGCTCGTATCCGCCGTGCATATCTTGACTCTACGAAATGGAATATAGCTACATAATAGATATAATTCATTCAAAGTATTATAAATAATTAGATCTTTACTCACAGTTCCATATGCGTCTATTAAATGTATGTTGCTATCCTCGTCGTCGCCACCGCCTGTGTTTTTTACGGTGGTAGATACAGATATTATATAGGGAAGCAATGGTATTACCAAAATAATTATGAGAATAACGAATACATAAGATATGGTATTTTCAATATTCATCTAATAATTTATATTACTCTTATAATATATAATAATAATTATTACAGCGATAATATCGTGGTTTTTATTATATTCGTAATAAAATAAATCAAATGTATAATTATATCTATATTTTCATTTTCTTACTGCTACTATACGCATCGCTGTATTATATATTCTATGACGAACTAATATTATACCAAGTAGAAGCGATGTATTTTGATTTCAATCTACTCTATAAAAAACAACCCATCATAATCCAAGACAGTATTCAAAACATAGATGATATATTGATAGATTGGTTTTCATATAATATAATCGATCGCGACGTTTTTATCAAGAATATTTTGGGATGGAACAGAAATCATTATAAGTATTTTCTAATCTATGCGAATGCTGAAGATTCACTAGAGATAACGCTCGGAAACCCGCTCACAAAACACGAGAACAACACACCATATCATAACCAAACGCTCACAACGATTCTATTAAATAAAAATAAGATCCTTATTATTCCCTTTAAATGGTATTATCATATAAACATTATCACAGGAAACCCGCGATTTTTCGGGATACACGACTACATTACCTACGGACTTTCCTTTGGTGTTAAAGAAAAATAAATATACAAACTTCAAAAATAATGCTTTCCAACCTTAAAATGGATCTTCTGTAAAGGGATGAATTTATTCATAAAATAATTGTTTTACAAAATGGAAAGATGTTTCCGGTGGTGACTCCTACATTCACGGACGTACACAAATAAAATGTCACAACTGCTACCATAATGTATGCGATTAGCAAAGCTATTGCGAATAGCATACCGAGTATTTTCATTCTATAAATTTTATTATTATTTATATATTATAAACATATATTTTCCTATATGCATCTTATTTTTGCTCCAGAAAATTTATAAATATATTTAATTGTAAAAATATCCTTATATATTAGAATATGTCTTTACAACAACAACAACAACAACAACAACAACAACAAGAAGTATATAATAATTTGAAAGACGAAAGTATTAATTATAACATGCTCAAAAAAAAACGTAATTTGATGGAAGATGAATACGAAAGGAAATTGTTATTACACGCACAAGGTCACGCAGACACCGGTCAACGGGCGTTCCGTCCGCACATGGAAGAGTATTACATTTATCGTAATTCCTATAATTCCTATAAACCCTATGAACCCTATAATGCTACGTCTTTCGATTCACCAAGAAGAAGAGGGGGGGCAGGAAAAGTCAAGGTATATACAGGTCCTAAGAATGGTAAATATATAATTAAAAATGGCTCAAAAGTTTATATAGACCGCAAAAGTATAAGTAATAATGTCCAATATATAAAAAAGACAAAGCCTAAAAAGAAATAATTTGCTTAAAATATATCAAGTATAAAATAACACCATCATTTACATAACTGTAAATAGCCTTCATATTTTTCTAAGTCGCAAGCAAATAATACAAAATAATTTAATAGATAAAATATAGTATATAAGGAGAGGATGATTTCTAAAAAAAGCGTAAATACTTTATATTCCCTACTATTTATCTTCTCAATATTGCTATTGATTGTTAGTACCTTATATATTGCGTATAATACGAATACCAAAGAAAAAGATAACATCAATAATGTAAAGGTTGATCGTTGCCCAGTATGTCCAGTATGTCCAGTATGCCCATCGTGTCCTAAGGCGGAAAGTGCGATTCCAGTATATCCTAAGGAATTACCATCCTACGATAACAATACTGAATATCAGCAAGTTGGTATTTTGACATCCAATGACAACAATGAACCGACCATATTGCCTTTATTTAGCAAGAGAGCAAATAACCACAGAGATAGATGGAATTACTATACGACGACTGATAAAAATACTATGCTACGATTGCCAATTAGTTACGATAATATGAAATGCGATGATGATATTGGATGTAATGAAATATACGACGGTAATACATTGTATATAGAGATGTATAAAGGTAAAACATTTACAGTAACAATATATAAAAAACAGACACTGTCCTATTTTGCGGATAAATATTGAGAACATAAAAGATAAAATAAAATAAATATTTGTAATAAGTATATGAAAAAAGGGTTTTGTTCGCGAATCCTAACGCCGAAGCAAGTAGGACCGATATGTTGGTTTATGGCAAACTTCGTTGCTATGTTTTACAGTCAGCGTAGTCGGAAAATATTATTGAACGCTTCGAAGACTTGGAATACAAAGAATGAATTATTTACTTTGTTAAAACACGTATTGGATGATAAATACTTGAAGACTAGTAGAGAAAGCGAGGATTACAAGAAGTTTAGTGATGATACCTTTGGTAAGATATTAAGTTTATTATATAAGGAGAATAGGAAAGTCTTTCCTTATAACCCGGAAACTGTTGATTGTGGTTTCTTCCCTATAAATTATATAGGGAAATTATATAAGTTGTTAAATGTTGATTATAAAATCTATGAATATAGACGTAGTTTTCATATTCACAACTTGTATTACTCATTTATGAATGAGGAATTTGATAATATAAGATATAGAATTGTTAATAAAACTATTTACGAGATGTTTACTAGTAATAAGGTATTCAAATATAGTGATATTGAGGAGAAATATAAGAAAGGAGAAATAAACCCTCCGCAAGTATTAATTATTAATGTTAGCAGCAACAACATCGAAGATACTAAACAATTTTACTTTAATAAATTCCCGTATGCTACAGTTAAAGATATAACAACGAAGAACGAATTAACATCTATGCGTGAAGAAATAACATATCATGGTGCAGAGTATAAATTGGATTCTGTAATATTATCAAATTATAATATAAGAAAGAACCACGGGCACTCGGTAGCGGGAATAACTTGTAAAAAAGGAAAGTATATATATAACGGATGGGTGAGGAGGAGTATGGATCCTATGATGGCGAATAAAGAAATAACACGAAATATACCTTGTGAACTGATGCCGTATAATTGGAATATTAAAAAAGATATTGACTTTTGTATAAGCCCCAAAAAATGTATTCCAGATATACTTAAATTCTTTAATGATACTAAACTATGCTTTAATTTCGGCTACGGAAATCGTGTATTAGTCTATATACGCAAAGATGCTACAGTGGAGACTTCTACAGAAAAAGAAGATGATATACAAAAATATTTGGAAGCACGAGCGATCGCGTTATCAGAAGAACGAAAGCGAGCGTTATCAGAAGCACGAGCGATCGCGTTATCAGAAGAACGAAAGCGAGCATTATCAGACGAACGAAAGCGAGCGTTATCAGAAGAACGAAAGCGAGCGTTATCAGACGAACGAAGGCGAGCGTTATCAGACGAACGAAGGCGAGCGTTATCAGACGAACGAAAGCGAGCGTTATCAGACGAACGAAGGCGAGCATTATCAGACGAACGAAGGCGAGCGTTATCAGACGAACGAAGGCGAGCGATTGAAAAAATGAATGAAATTGAAAAAATGTTATCAAACTTAAAATTATATAATATAAATTTAAAAAGAAAAAGAAGTAATAGCATATCACCAAATAAAACAATTAATCCACCACTAAAAAAATATAAAAGGAGATTACCATTAAAGCCAGTGAAGATTTAAAATGTATAATAATATATCTTTTTACAGTAATATTCTGTTATTTCCAAACCATCTAGATGATCTAGATACAATTCGCTTTTGTATCACTAAATTCAAATTACAACTACATTATTTTATTTTGGTTTAATTAGAGATATGAAAAAAGGGATCTGTTCTCGAATCCTAACGCCAAAGCAAGTAGGACCGATATGTTGGTTTATGGCAACATTCGTTGCTATGTTTTACAGTCAGCGTAGTCGGAAAATATTATTGAACGCTTCGAAGACTTGGAATACAAAGAAAGAATTATTTACTTTGTTAAAACACGTATTGGATGATAAATACTTGAAGACTAGTAGAGAAAGCGAGGATTACGATAAGTTTAGCGACGATACCTTTGGTAAGATATTAAGTTTATTATATAAGGAGAATAGTAAAGTCTTTCCTTATAACCCGGAAACTGTTAGTGGTTTCACACCTATAAATTATATAGGGAAATTATATAAGTTGTTAAATGTTGATTATAAAATCTATGAATATAGTCGTGGTATTTTTGATTCCAAATTGTATTACTCATTTATGAATGAGGAATTTGATAATATAAGATATAGAATTGTTAATAGATCTATTCAAAAATATTATACTCCTAACAAAGAAGTCAAATATTTTGATATTGAGGAGAAATATAAGAAAGAAGAAATAAACCCTCCGCAAGTATTAATTATTAATGTTAGCAACAACATCGAATATACTAAACAATTTTACTTTACTAAATTTCCTCATACGATAATAAATGAAGGTGATACAAAGGAAAATCTAACATCTATGCGTGATAAAATAAAATATCAAGGCTCAGAGTATAACTTAGATTCTGTAATATTATTAAATTTTAATATAAGAAAGGACCATGGACACACGATCGCTGGAATAACTTGTAAAAGGGAGAAATTTTTGTATAACGGATGGGCAAGGGAAAGTATGGATCCTGTGATGGCAAATAAAGAAATAACACGAAATATACCTTGTGAACTTATGAAATTCGATTGGAATATTAGAAGAGGAGACAATAGCTTTTGTCTAAACACCGAAAAATGTATTCCAGATATACTTAAAGAAAATGACTTTGATGATAATGAATTATGCTTTAATTTTGGCTTCGGGGATCGTATCTTAATCTATGTACGCAAAAAAATTGCCACGGTGGATACTTCGGTGGATACTTCTATAGAAAAAGAAGATGATATACAAAAATATTTTGAAGCACGAGCAATATCAGAGGAACGAAAACGAGCAATATCAGATGAACGAAAACGAGCAATATCAGAGGAACGAAAACGAGCAATATCAGAGGAACGAAAACGAAAAATAGAAATAAAAAAATTGCGTGATGATGAAATAAATAAAATTGAAAAAATGTTATCAAAGTATAAAAGAAAAGGATAATTAGTATAGAATAATAAGACAATGTATTTATTTATTTTTTTGCCTTTTTCTTGCCTGCTTTCGGTTCTACAATACCTTTACGATCATTGTCATATTCTTTTATTATGGCGCTACGATGTTCGTTCCACGCGGTTTCAAGTTCAATCAAATCATTCATCCACAAGTCTTCAATGCGATTATTACGCAAATTCACAAGATTTTTACTAAGTTCATCCACCTCCTTTTCTAATATTATTTTTCTATCAAATGTAAGTTGCGAAATTGGCATTTTCAGTAGATAATTAAAGTCCTTGATATCTTTATTATTATTATCTGTCGCATCATCCGTAGTATCACTCGTGTCTCCTGTATCCGTATTGATGCGTGGATATTTAAGTTCAATCAATCGCTTTGCGATATCCGCGAGTTTCTTATTCATAATCTGGATCGTTCCAGAGATTACATCCAGAATGAACCGGATTTTCGCAGATAACACGAGGTAATCCTTTTCTAATATCTTGATTTGATACGCCTTCCTTTCCAGATATTTTAGGATACGCGTTTTAGACCACTCCTTGATGATTTCAGTAGTTGTATCGTATTTTTGTATCGACCCACCTTTATTAAACAAATGGATATTATTGATGCTCATATTTTTACTGGAAGACATCTTGAACAATTGTTCAAACTTATCCTCAAGCGTATCGCGAACATTCCCGTTAAAATGTAGTATAAACTTTACATTCTTTGACGTATAATGATTCTCAATATATTTAAGATTATGTAATCCATTCGTAATCATCGTCTCTAGAAAATCCTTATAGTCTTCCGTCCAAGTCCCAATCGGCAACTCGGTTATCTCGATCGTCTCATTATCTACCCACTTATATACACCTTTGCTAGCATAGGAGTTATTCTCCGTCTTTCGGATCGTCCCGTTAAATCCCAAGTAATACGGAACCATTTCCGCAATCTCTATAATATCAATCGTCTCATAGATATTATCGATCCCTTCCTCTGTGTCTCCATTTAAATCCGCTAATTTAATTGCTTCGCATATATACTTGCATGCCTCAATAATCTCAGTAGGGTTGAATTGCGGGATGTTCGTAGAATACCCAGTACCGATGCCAATACCACCATTCACAAGAACCATTGGAATTACAGGAATATAAAACTCAGGTTCTATCTGTTGCCCGTCATCGTCCTGATAATTTAGAATATTATTGTCTTCCTCCTTGAAAATTAATTTCGTGAGTTTCGATAATAATGTGAAAATATATCTCGCCGATGACGCGTCCTGTCCTCCTTGACATCTGCTCCCAAATTGACCATTCGGTGATAGCAAGTTTATATTGTTTGTACCCACGTATATCTGAGCCATTCCTACGATCGCCTGTTGTAGCGACGCTTCGCCATGGTGATACGCGGAAACCTCACTCACATAACCAGACAATTGCGCGACCTTGATTTCATTTGTATAGAGACGCCTCTTGAAACAGGCAAACAATATTTTACGTGTGCTCTCTTTGAGACCGTCGCAAATATGATTGATTGAGCGCTGTAAATCGCGATTACTGAAATGAATCAAGTCCTTATCTACAAACGTCTTGAAATCCACCTCAAGATTCTTATAATCAAGCACATTGTCCTTGTCGTAGTTTGCCAACCAATCCTTCCGATCGTCTGCTCGCTTTTTATTAAACGCCAAGTCAATCACCTCATCAGCATTCTCGTCATATTTATAGGTTATTTTCTTCATATTTTTAAAATATTCCTTCGCCTCCTGGTCATTCGAAGTACCGAGTCCCTTGTAATACTTGATCTTCCACGAACCATTCTTCGCAATGTCGGTTTCGATCCAGCGCTCGTAATCCGACATATTGTAAAATTCAATCACCTCTACACCCCTATTGTTGCTCGCTTTAATGATTGGCGTTAGCATTGACGTAAGAAACCCAGGTATCTCATACAACTCGTGCCACATACTTTGAAAGATGTTAAAGATAAGTCCCTTGATATGACTCCCGTCGTGATCCTGATCCGTCATAATCATAATAGACCCATATCTCAATTGGCTCAAATCGGTATATTTCTTATTTTGCTCTAATCCCATAATCTTCTTTATGGCGGTTATCTCATTATTGTCTGAAATCTTTTGTAGCGTCGCGTCCTTCACATTCAATATTTTACCACGCAAAGGAAACACTCCATATTTGTCTCGACCTATCACACTTAATCCAGAAATAGCCATCGTTTTCGCGGAATCCCCCTCTGTTAAAATCAAGGTACATTCTGCGCTCTGCTTTGTACCCGCAAAGTTTGCGTCATCCAACTTAGGAACAATAATCCGCGATAATTTCTTGCCATCCGTTTTCACCAACTTCTTCTTGTCGTAAAACTCGGTAATACTGAGTGCCTTATCTACAATACCAATTTTAAATAGTTTATCATAAAACTTCTCGCTCAATTCACACTTAGACCCGAACTTCGCAACCGGTGTAGTTAGCGTTTCCTTGCTTTGCGAGTCAAAACTAGGATTCACAATCAACGCCTTCACAAACACAAAGAGATTGTCTTTAATATGCTGTGTCTTGACGGTTTTCTTCTTCTTTGTAAGCGTCATATCTACGAGATTTTTTGTAATCATATTGGTAATGTATTCAATATGCTTACCACCTTTAATCGTATTGATTCCATTCACAAAAGACAAGAACTCAAATGACCCTGAACTTGAAATAGACGCGACAACTTCCCATCGTTCACCGCAAGCCTCATAAACGAAAGGTTGTTCCTTTTTATCTAGGAATAACTCGCAATATTTCTCAAAATCCTTGATCATCAACTTTTCACCATTGAAATATACTGATACATCCTTTGGAGTTGTTGCACACGCATCAATCACCCGGCGATGAAACAGTTTGTAAATGTCGTCTGACATATTCTTCATACCAAACCTTTCATAATCAGGGATAAAACTGATTTGCGTATAGGGGACTTTGGATGATGCTTTAACATCCGCTGGCGTTCGCTTTGTCATATTGTCGCTGAACGTTTGTGTATAAATTTTCCGGCTATTGTGATCCACTGTTTCGATCACAAACTCCTTTGAAAAGATATTGGTCAGTTTGCTTCCGTAGCCATTCTTACCGCCCCATATCTTTTCTTCTCCCTTGTCGTAATTCGTAGATGTCAAAAGTTCCCCAAAGATAAGTTCTGGAATCCATAGATCGCCATAACTACTATGCTTCTTGATATCAACGCCATTTCCGTCATTCATAATCGTAATCCGTCCCGACTCCTTGTCAATAGAAACCTTGATATTTTTGACATGTTTGATATCTTCCTTTCCTTTCGCTTCATCCGCACGAAGACGCATTGAGTGGTCAATCGCATTTACAATGACTTCGTCAAAGATCTTAAGCAACCCGGGGATATACGTAAGATCATTGGACACCATTTTTTTTGTCTCTTCATCATAGATAAAGCTAGTGATCTTCAGGGGTTCAATAGAACCGATGTATGTATCCGGAAGCGCCAAAATATGCTCTAGAAGCTCATACTTTTTGTATTTATCCTCCACTTTTTTATCGGACACCGGGACGGAAACAGCGACAATAGGAGCGTCTTGAACTTTCTTCTTCACAGGCATCTTGGTTTGTGAAGATATACTAAGTAAAGGAATCAATTTTTTATATATTTATAAATTTATAAATGTGCGAAAATTATGAAATATTTTTAATTCTATATAACAATAAAAGATAAGTATATGAATGTTAAAACAAACGATGAATATTCTCAGTATGTAAAGAATAATAGTTATGTAGTAGCAAACTTCTCTGCTTCCTTCTGTAAACCGTGTAAAGAAATAGCACCCTTCATTGAAGAATTAAAGGTCGCTTATCCGTCTATTCTATTTTTAAAGATAGACATTGAAGAAGCAAGTGAAATTAGCGATTATCATAATATAGCGTCCATTCCTTATTTTAAGTTTTATAGAAATGAGATTGAAATCGCTTCGTATTGTGGAACAGATAAACACATCATACAAGAAGCATTAGATAATATGACAAGTTAAACGCCAATTTACATATAAATATTAAATCTGTATAAATAAATAACCCTCTGTCATAAATGTATCGCATTGGTATTACAAAAGAACAATTTGAGCAAAGGGTTTCCATTATTCCAAGTGATGTCTATCGTCTCTGCCAAAGCAACGGTAAAAATATCGCAATTTATGTTCAATCAAACGCTGGAAAAGATGCCGGGTATAGCGACTTAGACTATATTGCTTCTGGGGCGACTATTGTAAATACACTAAAGGATGTTTATGATAATGCTGATATTATCGTGAAAGTCAAGGAACCGCCTCCTTCGGAAAGCTATTATATCACTCCACGACACACGATAATGGCTTTCTTTCACTTTGGAAAAAATATGAATTTACATATAAATATTAAATCTGTATAATTCTATAAAATAAAATCAAAAGAATTCACAATGTATCGTATAGGCATCCCGAAAGAACAAAAAGAGTTTGAGCGCCGAGTTTCTATCGTTCCAAGCGATATCAAGCGACTCCTCCGCAACAATAACGATATCATCATCTATGTTCAAGCGAACGCAGGGAAAGATGCCGGATATAGCAACGCTGATTATATGGCATCTGGGGCGATCATAGTTGAGACTCTAAAGCACATTTACGAAAACGCCGATATTATCGTGAAGGTAAAGGAACCGCAACCTGTAGAATACCCTTATATCACTTCGAGACATACGATACTCGCGTTCTTTCACTTTGCAGGGAATGTAGAACTAATACATGCGATGATTGCTAGCAGGGCGAAATGCTATGCATATGAAACAATACAGGACGAAAAAGGCGCATATCCTATCTTGTCTCCAATGTCTATTATCGCTGGCACGCAGGCAATGCTAAAAGCCGACAGGCACTTAAAGGATATAGGAAAAAAGAATAAATATAGTATCATCACAATCATAGGCGCGGGGAATGTCGGGAAGGCTGCAGCGGAACAAGCGATATGCTTAGGGTATCAACATATCAATTTGATCGACAATGATTATGAGAAAATAAAAGGTATCGCACAGAGAAACCCGAACGTATATAAAGCATATGAAATGAATGAAAAAAATTTGAAGAAACTATTGATATTTTCCAACATTGTAATATCGTCTATCTATACGAACGGTATGAAGGCGACCAGTATTATTACAAATAAACTATTGGATATGATGTCGCACACTGGAACGATCATTATGGATGTCGCAATAGACCAAGGAGGTACAACAGAGCAATCTAGACCGATGACTTTACAGAACCCAATCATACAATACAATAACACGAGTATTTATTGCGTTCCCAATATACCGAGTTGCGAACCGACGGAGGCATCTATAAAATTGTCAGCCGCGATCTACCCATATATACATAGTATTTTATATGATGACCGTGATGATGAGAAGTATTACTGTGAATTACAAAAAGGGCTTTATATAAATCCTATAATTATATAATATATAAGAGTAATATATATTACACCTTTGGAGATTTACAACGCCGATATTAGTATTCAGGTTTAATAATTATTTAAAGATAATTTATTATTATATAATAATATATATATGACCAACATAGATATTATTCCTTGTGCTATAAATAACAATAACAAGCAAATAATATCTAATCCTATTACATGCCAGTTTGAAAGTCGTAAGATGTTTGGCAAAATTTTTTCAAAAGTATTAGGATTAAATGAAACTTCTATTACTACCTATTCAAGCCATAACAATATTTCCACTCTTAAATCTTCAAGGGTGTAAATCTCCAAAGGTGTAAAAATTGATAGATTCTTTTTATAAGTTTAGTTATAAGAATAAGAATAAGAATAAGAATGACTAGACATCAAACATTATCCGCTCGCGACGTTCGTATCGAACGCGGTATTCGCTTTCTACATTATGTGGATTACATATCATCTACCGCGTATTTTATGATACTGTTTGCGATACTGATAAACTACACACACACTACACATTCATTAAAAGTATCCTTTCCTACATTTCATAAGAATCTTGCGGTAATCAGTAATATTGATGTGAAACGGGCAAATGAATATGATAAAGACGAATTGGCAAAGTTGTTCAAGTCCGTCCCGATGCTACTGTTTAAAAATCAAAATCTAAATCCAAAAGAGCTGTATGAGTTTTGTAAAGTATTTGACCCTAATAGCAATAACAAGATCGTACATCCGTTTCACAATTCACAGGTTGATTATGTCCCACAAGTCGCCATTCGCGGAAACTGCTATATCAAAGACCTCTACGGACTCAAAGATATCACTCTAAAATATAGCGGTCCGTTTAAACATACTGCGGTATGGCATCAAGATATCGTGGGTATCGGAGACCATAAACCACCCGTTGTATCAAGTATCTATATGCTGAAAACGCCACCGGTCGGCGGTGAGACATTATTTGCGAGTATGGAGACCGCATATGATAAGATGGATTGTGTTTTGAAAAAAGAATTGAAAGAGTATAATGTCGTATATTCCAATTCTAATTCCGACGTTATGAATACATACTACGACTATACAGGGTATAACCGCGTTAATATGAATACCGTAATTGATACGTTTGTCTCGCATCAAACCGCTAATGCCAGAACGAATATCATTCACCGAGAACCGCTCGTAATTTACACGGACGAATGTAAAAATAAAAAAGCACTGATGCTGTCGCCTTTCCGATTTGCCAAGTTTGACAAGTTGTCTTGCGAGGATAGCTACGATTTGTATAGAGAGATTATGAGCAAATACATTCTAGAAAAAGACAATATTGTAAAGATTGAATGGGAGATGAACGACCTGCTTCTATTTAATAATAGGAAACTGATTCATAGTTCGTCGCCGTCCGCAGTCTATGAAAACTATGAGCGACTCTATTATAGCGTATTCTTGGGAACAGATGCTCCGATCATCCGTTGTAATGGGATCTAAGATATTCGGTGTTTCTATCATAATGCCTTATATTTAAGGCTCTATTCTTTATATAATTTACAGAAGGGTTACATTTATTTTTTTTATTTGGGAGATAAGTCATTAACATACAATATCGTTGTATAGGTTAGATGATAGTATTTCATTACAAATGTCACTAATGCTTTTGTTCTCTACGTCGATTACAATAATATTCATTCTTGCTTCCGTCGCTAGTTTATAATTTTTTTCATGAAGTTCATGTAATTCCTGTAAATACTCCAACTTTATATTCTTTTCCGCAAAACGCCCTCTTTTATTCATTCGTTGTAGGCATTTATCCGGATCCGAACGAAGATAAATATATCCATTCGGTTTCCATAAATCGTCTGTCGTCTTATGAAGACGCAATATATTTTCATATTCCGCATCATTTATCGTGGTATCGTCATATGCTTTGCGCACAAAAACGTTCTTGATAAAATAAGGACTACGCTCCATTAATACTGTGGTACTCGTCTTCTCTTGTATCCAGCAGCGATCTACCCATACTTTGATTTGAAAATCATATGTGCTATTCTGTGTATTATAAAGGTTCGACAAATATTCCGTCCAGTTATCTACGGGTTCCAAATCAATCGCCAGTTTGTAATTCTTATGAAAGTAATTGAGGATGCTTGTTTTGTAACAACCAATATTCCCGTCAATTGTAATAATTGGCATTTTGTATAGTTCTATCGTTTATAGTTTATATCAATTTTTCATAATCTTATATTTTTTGATGACTTGCGAAAGCTTCGCAGGGGTTATATCACCCTTAATTTTCTTTATACACACGAATAGTTCCTCAACTATAGTGTAGTATTTGCTTTTAAGATGAGCGACCGCCTCTTTATTCACAGACAACCCGAAAAATTTAAATACATTCTTGATTTTCCGTATGATTATCTTGTCTAGTTTGGAACAAGCGACAGGAGTCTTGTAACCGCCCATCATAGGAATGGCATTTCGCGCCATTCCGCTGGTAAAGTCAATCGTAAGCAAATCTTTACCAGCGTTTTCTACGGAATAGCGAGGTTCGCTGACACCATAAAATGCCGCCGTATTGAACGCACCACCACTCATTCTTACCGACGGCTTAGCCCCCTTAGCGGTCGTCTTTTTATTACAGCACCTCTTATCAATATACTTTGATAAATAATGGATATGCAGTAAGACAATCTTTTTAACCCCTATATTCGCACAAATGATCGATACGACAGCCACAATATTAAATATTAACAAATCTATATAGTTTGATAACACGACGACTACCTCCTTTTTGTTTGCGTCGCTAACTTGTATCCGGTTGGTTCTTAATAATTCTTTTGCACAGAATGTAATTTCTTTACACTTTTCCATATCTTCTTACTACTATATAAAATGAAAATAAATATCTATAGTAAGAATAAATGGATTTTTTAAATGGGCGTGTAAATGCGGTATCTGCGGTTGCGAGTTATAACTTCAAAACAGCGCCAGAGAATACAACGGAAAATAATACGAACCTCATATCGCGTAATATGAACTGCACAGATCTCTCTGCTATCTTTCTATCGGATAATAATGTGAATTTATTACAAATAGGTATTCGTAATAAAATTCTAAATCTATCCAATGGTAAATATAATATAGGGAAGCAAAGCGACATTGACTTAAAGATTATTATGCGGTCTATTTATTTTCAATATGGCAAAAATACGTCAAATGATCTGCGAGCACAGGTTCTCGATTTAAATACGCGGGTGATTGATTGGTGCGTTCCCGAAATACTATCGAATATTAAGCAATCGGACAAATACATTATGGACATTAGCACGCTCCCGGTCCCCTTAGATAGACCGAATTTAACAACGCAAAAAGGACTGCGACAACTGGAAATAACAAAGTTATAAGAACAAGACAATGATTAAGAATATTATAATATATTATATTATAGAATAATAGAATATAAATGTCAGAATTTGAAACGAAGGACTATAAACCAAATGATAGAGAACTGCGATTATTTGAGCAAGAAAAGTTGGATTTATACAAAGGGACTTTCGTAGTATGCATCGTATATGGTTTATCCGCCTTTCTATTGCTCGTGATTATATTATTTACAGAGTGGGGCAAGGAGTTCATCTACGATAAGTTCGCACCAGCCGTAATAACGTATATATTGGGGTCGCTAATTATCATAATTTATCTATTAAACGCCATATTTTCTATTCGTCCGCGAAAGATAGGTACTGATATGGATAGTGACATGAATATCACCTGTCCGGATTATTGGAAATTAGATAGGATTACAGACGATGAACATAAAAAAGAAATCGTAAAAAATAATGGCGTTGAAGGTACAACTAAAATAGGTAATATCATCCCCTCAATAAATAAACCAGAAAATGCCAATTTACAATATCGTTGCGTACACGATGATAAGGTATACGGAACTACAAAGGAATATTTGAAAATGAAACAATCTATCAAACCTGATGATAAATATTTGGCAGGGTTTAAATTATATAATCAAGCGACTAATTATAAAACTAATCCTACTACAAGCCCATATATACCCGATTATATAGTGAGAGAGCCAATATCAAACCCCACCAATAAAGCAACATATGAAGACCTTAAAAAATATGCTAAACTTACTGGAGTATATGGAAAAAAAGATATTTCTAGTAATCCTAATTTAAGCGACTCAAATAATACATATACGCTTAAAATAGCAACTAACGATTATAATGTAGGAGCAGGTACTGCTACTGCGCCTCTATTATCTACTGTTACTACTCTATATGATAAAAAAGCGCCTTTAATTTGTAATGTTGTATATCCGCAAGTATTGGGTTTATTAGACACAAATACAAAGGATAAAAATGAGGTTAGTTGCGAATATGCGAAGCAATGCGGTGTATCATGGAGTTCTTTAAAATGTAAATAGTTTACATATATTTACATATTCCAAATGATCTTCTATGGAACGCCGTAATTCCGTGTGTGCGAATTGCCGCCAAGTGTTTCGGCGTTCCATACCCCTTATTTTTCTTAATGTCATATAGCATAAGTTCCTGATGTTCATCCACCATCCTATTTATTAATTTTGTATGGTAATCTTTCGCAATAATCGAAGCAGCAGCAATCGACAAATAATGCTTATCGCCCTTCGGGATACATTCATAGTCAAGCAATTCGTTTTCCTCTCCAGGTGGCGTATATCCTTTAAAATACTGACCGTCAATCAATAGTTTTTCGAAACGATGCTTTTTATACGCCTCGTCAATTGCGCGATGCATCGCTCGCATTGTAGCATGTAGGATATTGACATCGTCAATCTCTTCTACGGATGCTGTGCCTATACCATAGGTGATCGCATGTGTTTTAATAAACTCCGTCAATTCGGTTCGCTTCTTCTCGCTTAACGTTTTTGAATCCCTAATTTGTTTAAATCTATCATCGGTGAATGTGTGTGGCAATACAACGCAAGCGGATACGACAGGACCAATGAATGTGCCTCTTGCTACTTCATCAACTCCTGCGACAAACCGCGTAGTATCCGTTAATTGAATATACTCACTATTGATCTTGCTCATTTATATTTATGTAGATAATTTATAGATATCTAGTAATCATTTTTTATAGTATGGAGATTACCAAAATGATTACTAAATATAGTAGAAAAGAAAAAGATACTGTGAATGAAAAGGAATTGTTGCGAAGATACCGAATGGCGAAAACAAACAATTTTTCTTTTCCTGAAATTAAAAACGTGTTTGACTGTATCGTAGAGATACTTATGTATTATCATAAAACCAGACATACTACACGGAGACATATCGAGCACGCAATCCATTTGATTAAGAATGCGTCTCAAGAGACCCTATGTTCCGATATTACAATCAATAAGTGTCCACCAAAGGATCTGCTTTCATCCGCAATTATAAACATTCGCGATATAAAGAACGAGAATGTCATCTTTCTATATGGAAAACAATATTGCGCGAATAACGTATATGATACACCATATAATGGAGCGCGATATCCGTATGCCTATTGTATTCGCGTAATGGTTCAGGCGCTCAACGTGATCCATATGATCAATAGCACAAAAACCGACACGGGACAGACACAATATCATTATTACTTAGATTATTTATTAGAGAACGCACCAAATGTCTTTCTAGTACCGACATTGCGGAATATTAGTATGGCAACCGCAATACAAAACCGATGTTCACGAATACAACTTTGTAGAATACGCGTCGGCGATTTGTGGCGCGATATAAATCAGACACGAAGAATCTATCAAAATAATCTATGGTATGCGAAGCAACATAAAATATCCTTGGATAGACTCTATGCGATTATGCGCAAAAATACGCGCGCGCTGTTGCCTTTATCACCAAAAGAGACCCGAGCATTATTCAAGATTGTTTGCGAAAATGGATTGCCATTCATGAAGGATAGCAATAAAATAGGGTATAACAATTGTTATCCGCGCGAACGAGTCTATGAAGACAAACGAGATAACCGAGTTATACTGAGGTTCTATGAAAAGGAGAAATAAATAAATATGATTTAAGGAATAAGGAGAATAGGATAAAGTTATATATGTGTAATTTTTACATTTGTAAACTGATTGCCCATTTTTTTTCATATTGTTTATCACGAATTGAGAGGTATAATAAGGAGTGTGAGGAAACGGAGTTGCGCGATAGATTACTCAACGAAAACCCATATTATCTTTTGGATTCGCTCGCTACTACCATATAAATAATACAATATTATAAAAAGAATAAGAAGAAATAAATGGACGAATATTTCATAACGAAGAAGGCGGTTGAGATCATCCTAGAGAATATCAACGACCATTTTATAAAGTGCCTAGTGTCCCTATCCATGCGCGAAAAATATGAGGACGATACAAAGGTTATTATCGGGATTATTGAATTACTCAAGACCTACATGGAGACACGACGAAATGACATCTTATCGTCGTGTATTAAATATACTAATAAATCCTATTACTTGCAACTTACCGACAGTCTTTTTCGGTTGGTGCAATCACATTTAACGATTGCCAAGCAATATGTATTCCTATTTGATTTAATTGATAAATATAATCATCCGGTAATCTCTATTAATAGCGAAGCGGATACAGAGTATAACGCGGATAAAAGTTTGTTATCGCAATCTACCACTAAGGATGCCGGAACATTATTTAAAGAAGCTTATTATAAACTGAAGAAAACAAAAGAGAAGGATATTGAATTACAGATGTTAAAAGAGAAGGATAGTGGCGACCTATTGTAAACATATAAACCTATATTATATAAGAAAAAGAGTAAGTAAATATGTAAGTTGCAAGGGTATATGAGTGCTGCTGAAACGGACTACATATTTTCGGTAGATTGGTTCTCAATCCATATTGAGTTATGGACGATCTATTTGAATGAATTTAAAGGGAAACCAAACCTTCGTTTTTTAGAAATAGGGAGTTATCAAGGGCGCTCCACAGTATGGTTATTGGAGAATATATTGACGAACGATACATCAAGTATCACATGTATTGATACGTTTGAAGGTTCTATAGAACACCACGAAAACGAGCGATATCACAAGGATATCACGAATTTATACGATGTATTTTCTCATAACATATCAAAATTTAAAAACAAAGTGAGTATCATACAAGGGATGAGTCAAGTTGCCCTAAAACAAATTACAGGATATTACGATTTCGTCTATGTTGATGGTGATCACAGGGCATCATCGGTTATGGAAGACGCGATCTTATCGTTCTCTCTATTAAAGCAAGGCGGTTTAATGATATTTGACGATTACGAATGGACGTGTTCCAAAACACATATTGACGATCCGAAGCCGGCAATTGACGCATTTATGATCCTCTACGCGGATAAGATTAAAGTGTTATTTATAAATCAACAAGTTATCATCCGTAAATTATAAAAACTGATTCATTTTTTTATTAAAATAGTTTAAGCATAAGGCGACTTATTTTAACTACTATTAATAAGAGATATGTCAATTTATCCAGAACTGTCCTATAATGACCAGAAGGTCGAAATACAAGATGTTTGCGGAATACAATTCAGCGTTCTCGGACCGCAAGAAATCCGGAATCGCTCCGTCGTAGAGATTACGAAAACCGATACATATGCGGGTAGCGAACCGATTGTGGGCGGTTTATTTGATTCGCGAATGGGTGTGTTGGAGCATAACAGGATATGTTGTACGTGCGAGCAAAAGAACATATTTTGCCCCGGACATTTCGGGCACATTGAACTCGCGAAACCAGTGTTTCACGCGATGTTCTTTGATATTGTCAAGAAATTACTGAATTGTGTCTGCTTTAAATGTTCGAAATGTTTGATTTCAGCAGATACCGATAAGGAGTTTAAACACGACATGCAAAGGATCCTATCGATCAAGAATAACCAGAAGCGATGGGAGGCATATTTCAAACTATGTAATACAACGACAAAGATTCGGGTATGTGGCGACGACGGAACGATTGGGTGTGGTGCTGTTCAGCCGACAAAATATACGAAAGAGAATTCAATGAAGATTATCGCCGAATGGAAGGATAAAAAGCAGGCGGAGAAAATCGTTCAAGAATTCACTGCCGAAGATATTCTCAAGATATTTTCACGCATAACTGAAAAAGAAATGGAGATGATGGGATTTAATCCAAAATGGAACAGACCAGAATGGATGATATGCACCGTCTTGCCCGTTCCTCCTCCAGCTGTGCGCCCTAGTATTATTGAAGAAAACGGGCAACGTCGCGAAGATGATTTGACGCATAAACTCAGCGATATTATCAAAACAAATAAGCAGCTGTCCGAGAAGATATGTAAAGGAAATTCTGAAGAAACAATTAAATATGTTCACATGCTTTTACAATACCACGTATTCACGTTTATTAATAATCAGATGCCAGGTCTCGCACCAGCACAGCAAAGAAACGGGCGAAAACTCAAATCCGTTTCAGATCGTATGAAGAAGAAAGAAGGTAGGATTCGCGGTAATCTCAATGGAAAACGCGTTGATCAATCGGCACGTTCGGTGATTACACCAGACCCCTATATCAGTATTGATGAACTTGGAGTTCCTATGAAAGTCGCCGTGAATATCACATTCCCTGAGGTTGTGAATGCCTATAACATTGACAAGATGCGCGAATTAGTGAAGCGAGGTTCGGAGGTTTGGCCTGGTGCCAAATACATTAAAAAGAGCACGCGTACCATCAATTTAAAGCATTCCATAGAGCGTGAAAAGAACGCGGAGGAACTTGTGAATGGCGATATTGTTCATCGGCATTTGACAAATGGTGATTTCATCTTGTTTAACAGGCAACCGTCGCTACACAAGATGTCTATGATGTGTCATAAGGTGGTTATTATGCCCTACCAGACGTTTCGCCTAAATGTCTTGGATACGCCTCCTTATAACGCGGATTTTGACGGCGATGAGATGAATTTACATTGTCCGCAAAATATCCAGACGATGAGCGAATTAATGGATATCGCCGCGGTCCCGTATATGATTCTTGCTCCTCGTGATGGCAAACCGATTATTGAAGTCGTACAGGATACACTTGTCGGTTCTTATAGATTGACAAAAGACTATACGAGGATACAAGACAAGACGCTCGCGAATATCCAAATGGTGAATAGTTATTTTAAAGGAAAACTTGCGAAACCCGATGAAAACTATATGTATTCGGGGAAAGACGCGTATTCGCAAATATTACCTCCTGGACTATTTATCAACCTGAAGAATAAGAAAGAACAGCAGTTTATCGTCCATAATAGCGTGATCGCTGAGAACTCGGGTTCATTAGACAAGAAGACATTTCACGATATTTCTACCGGGTTAATTCCTGTGATCTATCACGATTACGGACCATTTGAGGTTCGCAAGTTCCTTGATAATACACAGCGATTAATTTGCCGTTGGTTATTAACTTCGGGGTTTAGCGTGGGTATTAGTGACCTGGTGCCTGACAAAAAAACAGAAGAGACACTAAAGAATAAAATTAAGGAAATGAAGAATCTAGCGTATGACAAGTTAGACGACATCCGCCGCGGTATTATTGATAATAATAGTATCTTTAGTAACGAAGAGTATATTGAGCGTGAGATCATTGCGATCCTTGACAAGACTACGAATAATGTCGGTAAAATCAGTTTAGACCAGATTGACGATACGAATAATCGCATGATTAATATGGTGAAAGCAGGTTCCAAGGGAAAGGAAATCAATGTTGCGCAAATGATCGCTTGTGTCGGTCAGCAAAACGTAGATGGCAAGCGAATCACCTATGGATTTACGGACCGAACACTACCGCATTATACGAAATATGACGATGGTCCCGAAGCGCGCGGTTTTGTAAAGAATAGTTTTATTAGCGGACTAACGCCCCAAGAGGTATTCTTTCACGCGATGGGTGGTCGACAGGGACTTATTGATACTGCGGTGAAGACATCTGAAACCGGGTATATTCAACGTAGGTTGGTGAAAGCGATGGAGGACTCAAAGATTAATTATGATAATACTGTGCGAACCGCGACAGGTTCGATTATTCAGTATATTTACGGCGAAGACGGGATGGACGGGTGCAAGATAGAGACGCAATTTATTAACACAATCAATAAAAATAATATAGAGCTTGATAATGAATATAATCTCAAGGATCCACATCATCTTGATATTCATATGACGGAAGAGGCATTTAAAACGATTAATGCCAAAACATACGCGCGATGCTTAGAGCATTACGAAGCGATGATTGAAGATAAAGACTTTTTGATAAAGAAGGTGTTTAATAGCGAGAAGAAGTATATTATCAATTACCCGATACCTTTTGACAGGATCATCAATATCGCACACCAACGCTTGGTAGCACTGAATATTAAAAATATCAAGACAGATTTATACCCTGATTATGTATTGGATGCGATAGAGAAGATTAAAGCGGATTTGTATGTGAAGGACAGGGTTCAGGGTATGTTGTATTTCAACATATTACTACGACTTCACTTGAACCCTAAGAAACTAATCGTCCATTTCCATTTCTCCAAGGAAACCTTTGACTGGATTGTATCGCAAATCTACGAGTATTTCAATCAGGCGCTCGCGCAACCAGGCGATATGGTCGGAATAATTGCGGCACAAACGATCGGTGAATTAGGAACACAGATGACTCTGGATTCATTCCACGTGTCGGGGACGGCTGCTGCTGTAAAGGCAACGTCGGGTGTCCCGCGATTAAAGGAGATTCTTTCGGCGACAAAGAAAACCAAGACACCGACACTGATTATCTATATGAAACACGATGTATCCTGTGTGATTAATCCGCTTAAGGACGAAAATGGCGATTTTAATGACCCACGCATTGACATTACAAAGAACAATGCGATTAACATTAAGAATTCTATAGAAATCACGAAACTTAGCGATATCCTGAAGCACAGTGAGATTTATTGGGATAGCGACGATATGTATGATACCAACATTGAAAAGGATACTGGTATTATGAGCATCTACAAGGAGTTTGAAAAGATTGACGAGAATATCTGTAAGGCACGAACAACCTCACCGTGGGTATTGCGTCTCGTCTTTGACAAGGAGAAGATGAATACGTTCGGACTCAAGATGATTGACATCTATACCAAGTTGAAAACCTCGTATGACAAGTATATTGATTGTGTATATAGCGATGATAACGCTGACGAATGCGTCTTCCGTATCAAGATGACGGAACAGGCGTTAAACGGGATTGACGACAAGGACGAGATCGCGACGATTAAGGCGATTGAGCATAACATCGTATATCAGGTGTTATTGAAAGGATACAAGGGTATTCGCAAGGTATCTTTGAATAAAAAGAATTACACAAAATACAATGACGAGACAAACAAGTTTGACACGATATTAGAGTGGGTTCTTGACACGGATGGAACGAATCTCATTGATATCCTCGCGAACACCAACATAGACACGACGCGAACAATTTCCAATGACATTCGGGAAATATATGAGACGCTTGGGATTGAGGCATCACGCAATGCGTTATACAAGGAATTACTCGCTGTTGTGTCAGAGGGATCAATGAATTATCGGCACATGTCGCTACTGATTGACACGATGACCTATAAGGGACAATTGATGTCTATCGATCGACATGGGATTAATCGCGGAGATATTGGACCGCTTGCGAAGTCATCGTTTGAAGAATCTACGGATATGCTTATAAACGCGAGCATCTTTGCGGAATACGACAAGGTGAACGGGGTATCCGCTAATGTGATGCTTGGACAGCAACCTCCTTGTGGAACTGGTGATAGTCGTGTGTTGATTGATGAGGAACATATGATGGAATTATTAAAGAATATGGCGGATGTGAAAGCGGAAAAGTCGGATGTGGGTAAAAAGGATGTTCTTAATGTGATTCCAGAAGATGACGAAGTTTTTACAAACGACGACTTGCAAATCATAATTGATCAAAAAGAGATTAAGAAGAGCAAATGCTATAAATTGCCAAAACAGAAAGTGATTATTACGTAGGATGATTTAATGCGAAGATGATGTATATATTTTTTAAATTTACTTAAACATTTAATAACAAGTATTAAGAAACAATGGCACGCTGTCTATTTGCTGAAGTTCTAGAAATCGTTCCTAGGACGGACTGGTATAATACTTGGGAAGCACGAAGGACTATTATGCTTAGAATGACATCAAAGAATGTGAAGGATATTGTTGATAAAATACAACCGCCTACCGAAGTTATATTGAATATGAACTACTTGGAATACGCAGACATCCCAAGAAAAATCATTAGACTTGCTACCACATGCCATATTAGTTGCGTCGTGTTGCCTTGTAATATGAGAGATAATATGAATATACAATTAAAGAGTTATAGAGAGGTATTTGAAAAATGTAGTTGTTTTCCGAATATTAATTTATATAATAATAAATTAAGTGCTATTGACGTTGCTAGCATTATAGGTGTGTTTGGACAGTGTGTGTCATTGAATATCGCCTTTAATAATATCGGTGCGGAAGGAACTGAACAACTTGTAAAAGTGCTAACGCAATGTACGAATCTGAATATAAGCAACAATTATATATGTAGGGCAGGTGTAGAGAGTATAGAGAATTGTAAAACGCTGACAACATTGAAAACTCTTCATCTCGGTTACAATCAATTCGGGACAGTAAATATTGATAAAATATTGCTTCAAAATACAAACTTGACTCAACTTGATCTCAGTAGCAATTATATCAATACATTGAGTTATGATAGAATACAATTACATAGCAAACGGTATGCTTTAACCGATCTAAATATTAGTCGTAATCCTCTTAGTGTTGTAGGGGTTTCAAGTCTTGCTGGAATACTTCCACAGTGTCCCGCACTGACATACCTCAATCTTTCCTATACTTCAATCGGCGTTGAAGGTGGTTCAATCCTTGCGGGTGTGATAGGACAATGCACGTCTCTATCTACTCTTTGGTTAACAGGGAATATGATTGGAGAAACTGGAATAGAGAGCATTGTGGAGGCATTATTGTATTGTTCTTCACTTACTAAACTTCCTATTATTGGGAATGGGGTTGGAGAAGACAGCGGAAAGAAAATTGCGGAAATCTTGGGATTAGATAGGAGATTAGTAGATGATTTTTACTAAACCAAGTAACCTTTATATATAATATTCGAGAAAAGGCAAGTGTCCACATAACCAATATTTAAGTAGATAGACGTGGTCGCGTATTAACGTGATTTTTTGAGCTATCTTGCGACGTATTATATATGCGGTTGGACTTTCGGACAATAAGGAAACTTGCCCTGACATATTTATTTATAGTAAGTATATAATTAAGTAATAAAAAATAATTATGAATATTATTTAATAGATTTGTTATAATAGATAGATTGGACAGTATGAAGAAACTCCCGTTTATTATTATATTTGATATAGATAAGGCAATTATCGGCAAAGTTTCTACAGTAGCTAAAGAACATGATGTGATCAAAAGTATATTTAATATATGTAAGAAAAAAGGTATCAATGCGAAATGTTCATCAATGGACTTTCAGGATTTTCAAGATGAATTAAAGAACGGTTTATTGCGTCCGTATGTAAGCGACTTTATAACTTTTTGTAATTCGAAGTTTAAAAATGCCGAGGTATTTCTCTATACGAATAGCAGTTATGCTTGGACAAATGGCGGACTTGGGAAAAACATAGAGAAGGCTTTGAAAATTAAAATAAATCGCCCTTTTTTTACAAGAGAGAACTCCCTACCAGCAGGTAAATCACTTGCGAATACCTACCCTATTATGATGAAAACATTGATTCGAAGATATCCATCATTAAAGGACGAAATTATCAGCGAATATGTATTACAAAACAGGACAATATTAGTGGATGATAAAGTGGATAATATTATTCAGTATAGGGGTCGGCAACTTGTATGTCCAAAGTATAATTTTTGGAATCAATATGATATATATGATAGGTTAATTACTACTTATAAAATAGACCCACTAGTATTCAATGACAAGGATATTTTAGACCTTTTACACAAAAACGAAATCTTTGTGTATAACGCAAATGGAAATGAATATCAAAAAAACAAGGAATACATAGCGATTGCCAAGACGTATCACGCAATACACAATGAAATTGAACAATCTCAAGATAACAAAAAAGAGGATACGTATTTCAAGGATCTCATAAAGGAACTTTCCAAGAAGACGATAGATGACGATTGCTTGACGGATAAGAATATAGCGATGCTGAATGTTAAATTGTTGAAGTAGACTATAGTAGACTATTTTTAATTTTTATAGGTTCATTATAATAGATTGGACAGTATGAAGAAACTACCTTTCATCATTATTTTTGATGTAGAATACACAATCGTTGGCGGTGATGTTGATAATCTTGTATATGAGTGGAATGTGCTTGAATATATATACAATATATGTAAGAAGAAAGGGATACATACGAAATGTTTTTCTAGCGACTTGCTGGATATGCAAGATGAATTAAAGAACGGTTTATTGCGCCCGTATGTAAGCGATTTTATTCGCTTTTGTAATACGAAGTTTAAAAATGTCGAGGTGTTTTTCTATACGAATAGCAGTTATTCTTGGACGAATCAAGTTCTAGGGAAAAACGTAGAGAAAGCTTTAAAAATTAAAATAAATCGCCCATTTTTGGCGACAAGTCACTCTATGAAATATGATAAAGATAAATCAATTGCGAACACGTTTCCAATTATGATGAAATCATTGGTTAGGAAATACCCATCGTTGAAGGATGAAAAAATTAGCGAATATGTATTGAATAACCGAACCATCCTCATTGATAATACTATTAGCAAATTCTTCGCATATACGGGAAGACAACTCATCTGTCCTAAGTATAACGTTTCTTATGAATATGATATATACGATAAGTTAATTGGTAAATATAAATTCGCACCTGAAATATTCGATGATAAGGAGATATTACAGTATATGCACGAGCGTAAAATCCTCGTGTATAATGTGAATGGAAACGATTTTCAAAAAAACAAGGAATATATAGCGATTGCGAAGATGTATCACGCATTACGTAAAGAAATAAAGAGATCACAAGACGCGCCTACAAAAGAGGATACATATTTCAAGGATTTAATAAAGGAACTTTCCAATAAAAAAATAGGAGATGATTGCCTTACGGGTAAGGATATCGCGATATTGAATCGTAAATTGTTAACCTAAAAAGTCGGCAGGTACGATGCGATGTATCTTCTAGTAATGCGAAGTTCCGTATCGTGGATTTCCTTGACGGGCGTTAATTGTCCTGAAACTTGCAATAATTCACCTATATATAATTTATTTATTCCTTAAGACTTGGACATTATTGCTTTGACTATTTACATTTAATATAAACTTTAGTGCCATTCTTAATTATATACTTTCCATTCTTAGGTCCTGTATATACCTTGGCTTTTCCTCCTGTATATTTAGAATTTTTAATTTTGACAAGGGTTTCTGCTGCATTTCTCATAATGGATTCAGCTCTTGCTTTTCTTTTTTTCATACTGGCTTGAAAATCACCAAGAGCATTTGCTGCTATATTATCTTCATTGAATGAAGCTCTTTGAGTTTTTTTGGGTTTTTTAGAAGCATAATCCCAATGCGTTTTAATAGAACGTAATTTATTACGTTCTCCGTTGTGGAAAGATATACCCTTGTCCGTTAAATGTTGTGAACTACTCATATGTTTCTAATAATATACTAAGATAATATTTATTTAACATTAGAGAATAAATTATACAGCTTGTCCATTTCCTAAGCAATATTTTTGGATTGCGTATACCTGGGATACCTTCTTCAACTTCTTCATTCCGTTCGTATATTTAAATACTTGCGCGTTCGTGTTCATTTTAGACGCGTCCGCTCGCAGATCCTTTAAGTCCTTTAATTCTGCTAATAATCCTGCCGACTTCTTATCAAACTCCTTTACAGCAGCCGCTTTCTCTTTACGATCCTTGTATTTCTTTTTAATACCTTTTAAGGTTAGCTTATACGCTTTTTCCTTCGGGCGAATACGCTCGCGCAGTGTCTTAACTTTACCTAGAATATCTTTCTTCTTAATATTAAGAACCTTTAATTCATCTTTCAGTGGTTTCATTTTTATTTTATTTTCTTTTATGATTGATCGCTTTTCATCATAATCTTCAAGATCAACGTTTAATCGCTTATAATTCGATGTATTTTTAACGTCGCATTTATTTAAATCGGTTTCTTTGCCATTATTTATTTTATCAAGCATAGCTTTATATTCGTCCATAACTTTCTTAGAGCACGCCGCTTTCTTGTCCTTTGGTTCTTTCTTACATTTCGCTTCACCTTCTTTACGCTGGGTCATAATATCTTTGGCATGCACCTTGTAGGCAGCGTTTGCTAATTTGATACACTCCTTCTCTTTATCCTTTAATTCCTTTAATTCCTTCTTAATATACTTGATATTCGCCATTTCGTTTTTAGTCATTTTTAATTCCAAATCTCCACGCATATCTACTTTTTCATACGACATATCGGTATATATATTTCTTATCACAGGGTGTGCGAAATTACGGGCATCTTGTGAACGGTTTAGATAACTGATATAACCGCTAACCTTATTCTTGAAATCACGAAGTCCCGACCTTGTAAAATATCCATCATCTAAGTAGTCTCTTGAAAACATTTGGAAGTCCGTCTCGAATTTATCATCTTCGCGTAATAAATTGAGTAATTTAATCATCTCCATACCGTCCTCGGTAAATGGCGTAGCCGTCATCAGCATTACGCGAACACTATCCGCCCCCGACTTGTCATAAGAACCCTGTATCATCTTCTCTAATATATCGGTATTGGGCTTTTCGCTCTTCGCAACCGTTGGTGAATATAATTTATGTGCCTCGTCAATGATAAGAAGCGTTTTGCGTAGCGGATCGTCCTTCCCGTTACGCTTTACCATCTCATCGTATATCTTATTTTTCTTTAAAAGCATATTACTAAACTGCTTATACGATATAGGGTCTATCCAGTTCACAGACATATACTTAGATTTGGACACGATCTTATTGGGAAGCACAAGACCCTTTCTTATTTTATCTTGAATATCAATGTTGCATACCTGTCCAAACATATTCTTCCAAATGTCGGTTTTCAAGGTATGTCTCGTGACCCACAGTATCGTATAGTTTTCAAGGTCAAAACTCGTAGTAGCAGTTGCGATCGCTGTGCATGTCTTGCCTGTTCCCACGCTGTGATGTAATAATATTCCCTTATATGCCGACGAAGGTTGGAAATAATGCCTTACGAAATCTTGCGTAGGCGTGAAGGTTACGATATTGCCATTCACAGCACCACCAGTGGCACCACCTGTGCATTTATTTTCTAACTTTAATGGAGGATACTTAAATTTATAAAAATATTCTTTGATGTATTCGTGCATATTTACTAAGTTCATCTTCTTTGTTGGGGCGATTGATTTGTGGGCACCGCTAACCTTGCTGATACCGCCACCACCACCACGTAGCACGATGTCTTCGGGACTATCAATAGAGAAGAGATGGACAGGTTTATTGAGATCTCTATCAACCGCAGAATCTATGGTGGCATTTTCTAATTGATTGGCGAATATTATTTTGCGCATATCTAAGTTTGAATTTTTAATATACAATTCAAACAATGTCTTTGTATTATCAAAATCAGTCCAGATATCTTGTAGCTCGTTTGAAATGGTTACGTCATACTTAAAGACAAAAAGAGGCCAACCAAACCGCGGATGGAATGTAAGACCTTTTTGTCCACAGAAGCGCGTAGCACGCCCGATTGCTTGCTTTTCATCCGCATTTACTGCTAAGGGTTCGAGCAAATGAACGTATTTAACATCAAACAAATCGATACCTTCCTTAAATCCCTGATCTAATACAATAAATCGCACAAGTTCGCCGTAGGTATTGTCAGGACGCGAATTGAATTTATCCAGGATCACTTTTCGTATCTTCGCATTCACTGGACGGTCAAAGAATGATTTGCTTAGTAATACCGCATAATTTGCGTGTTTGGTCTTTAATAGTTTTTTATTGTCGGTCATCGAAAACCCGGTGCCTTGTGTGTGATATGTTAGGTGTAGTCCGTTAGCGGTTAAAGCAGATGCGACTATTTTTGCCCCGTAGGTGCTACGATTAACATCAGTGAATATAAGGTGTTTGTGTAATTTCCCGGTTTCCTTCATATCTTTTTCGTCTAATAAGCGAATTTGTTCTAATAATAATTTCAACTTCGGGGACGCACCGTTGTCAATATACACATTCAGCATGTCGGGATTGAAATCTTTTTTATCGATCATATGAAACGTTTTGGGTATCGTGAAATTTGAGCGATTGCGAATACAGTCAGCAGTCTTCTCGTTTCCGACAATACTATCGGCATCTTCGCCATCGTCGTCGCTATCGTCCCCATAGCGATAGTAATGATTACTTTGATCGCTACTCTTGCTACTACTCTTGCTGCTGCTGCTGCTACTCTTGCTTTTTCTCATACTGTGTAATTCTATATAAGGAAAATATTAAAATAAAAAATGATATAAGATTGAAATATAAAATTCCAATCAATGGCTACTTGTGCTAAATATATATACGTTCGTGTTCATGAATCATATGAGAAATACGATGTTTGTAAAATTGGACAAACGAGCAATATCCCTGATAGGGATAAAACGTATGCGACCGGTGAAGTGAAGCGAGGGCGTTTTATAATGGTATTTCAAATAATTTCGGAGTGTTGTATTGTTAAAATTGAGGGATTACTTAAAACGATGTTTATTGCGCATAATATTGTATTTGATGGTGGAACAGAGTTTTACAAGAATAATATTATGGTTCTTCTAGAACCAATTTTCAATAATTTAAATATAGAATATATTAAACTAACTGATGATGAAATTGAAAATTTAACGCGAAAAACAAAACCAAATCTACCAATCGTTATAACGAATAATACAGATACGATATATACCCCACGAGAATATCAGCAAACTATCATTGATAATGCGGTTTCTTATTATGCGAATAATAATAAAGGGCTTCTTGTATTAACGTGCGGAATTGGTAAAACATTGCTATCACTTTGGATAACGAATGAATTACAAGCGAATACGATATTAATAGGAGTTCCGAATCTATTATTATTGAAACAGTGGAAAAATACGTGTTTAGCTCTATTTGTAAATACCCCTTGTTTAATTGTATGCGATACGCGAACAGTCGAACACGTAGATAAATTTATGAAAGAAAACAAAAGGTTCATTATAATAACTACATATTCATCAGCACACAAGGTTAATAAAGTAAGCAAACGTATCTTATCATTTACATTTGATATGAAAATAAATGACGAATGTCATCATTTAACCGCTTTACATACCGACGATAATCGCGAAGGCGACGAACGCAAACAATTTATCAAGATGTTAGATATCCCCAGCATTAAACAAATATCTTTAACAGCAACTCCAAAGCATGTAAGCGACGACACTTGTGGAACAAGTATATCGAATGATAATAGAGAGTTTTTTGGTGATATTATTGATAGTAGAAATATGTTATGGGCGATTCACAAGGATATTATTTGCGATTATGTAATACAAACTATCATTACGAAGGAGGAGCAATTCGAGCAACATTTGGCAACATTTAATATTACTGATGAGAATGATAAGAGACTGTTTTTGAGTGCTTTCGCATCGTTGAAAAGTATAGCGACAGGACATTCGCATCATCTACTAATCTATTCTAACAATACTGTGAATTCCTTAAAAATAAGTAAATATATTACGATGCTTTTAGATAACCTTTATTTTACGGTTCATGATTTATATTACTCGACGTATAACGGGAAGATGGACGCGAAGGAACAAACCGAAGTAATAAATAACTTTGCGAACGCACAAGTTGGCATTATAAGTTGCGTATATTGTCTTGGCGAGGGTTGGGACTTTCCTTTGTTGGATGCGGTTGTGTTTGCTGAAAATATGACATCGAATATTCGCATTGTTCAATCGGCATTGAGAGCCAGTCGAAAAGATAAAAACAATAATGGTAAGAAAGCAAAAATAATATTGCCAATATTAAGTAGCGTCGATTGGTTAGATAATAATAAAAACAACGACCTTAAAAAAGTAAGAGAAGTGATCTATCAATTGGGTTTAGAGGATGAAACGATAATACATAAAATAAAGGTGTATAAGATTGCTTTTGAAAAGCAAAATAAGAAAGAAGATAATGGATATTGCTATGGTGATGATGGTGATCGCGAATATGAATACGACGAAGAACTGACTTCTCAGTTAAGATTAAAAACAATTCCGAGAATCGCACTTGATATTACATACACGAAGGCTAAGAAAATAATCGCAGAGAAGCAATGTAAAAGCAAAGAGCAATATATAGTATTATGTGAAAAAGATGCTCGTTTATCCGCCGAGCCAGAAGAACTATATAAGACCCAATTTACGAGTTGGGTTGATTATCTAAGTATCGACAGAATATATTACGATTTAGAAACGTGTAAAAATAAAATAAATAAGTATATATCCGTACTTAAAAAAGCGGATAGTGTTGATAAGGTGGATTATTTAGATTTATCTATCATATGTAAAGAACTATGCAACACAGACGCTCTATTTCCACCCGTCGGCTTATGGGTGGATTACTATAATGTAAAGAGTTTGCGAGACATCATCATCCTAAGTCCTCAAAATAAAAAGAAGGGTATCTTGTAGATGGGTGAAAGTAATTATTGCTTTTTTGCGGAATATTTTTAAAAAATGACAGATTTATTTTAAAAAGATAAAAATACTTTCGCTTATATAGAGATGCCCAAACAATATTCTTGCGACTTGTGTAAAAAGACATTCAACCAGAAATGCGACTATGACAAGCATATTAATAAAAAAGCCCCTTGTATAACGCTCGACGAAATGCGTGAGATGAACCGTGATAAAGAGGTTAGGGCGGATAAGAAAGGGGAACTTATTAAAAGTTTGAATGGTTGCCTAAATATTTTAAGGGATAACGAAGGTTTGACGGGAGAAAAAGCGTTACGGAACATGTCTTATTTATTGATATTGAAACTCATTGAACCGCATTTCGGAAAAGAAAAGGAAATAGATATTGATAATTTCGACTATGATTTTAATCATATTGAAGATGATAATCGTGAAAACCATAAGACCAAACTGTTTCAATATGTTCGATTTAGTAATCTCGTGGGTGTAAAAGAAGATGATATTACTACGTATATGAAGTATTTATGGGACGATGTTTTATCAAAACATCCAAGTACGAAGAATATTTTCTTAGAAGGCAAAGGGTTTGACATTCAACACCAATCTACCTATAAAAATATAATGAATAAATTGAAAACACTCCCTGATACGGATAATGATATTTTAGGCGATGCTTATGAAGAAATTATAAAGGGTATTATGACAGGTAAAGTATTGGGGCAATTCTTTACACCTCCATCAGTGAAGAAGATAATGGTTAAACTAATTGATCCGCAAATTTATCCGGATGGTAGAATTGAAACGTGTTGTGATCCTACTATGGGTACAGGTGGTTTTTTGATAACATACTTGAAAAATATTATGGAACAAGCGGAAACAAAAAACATTAAACTCGATTGGGACTTTATTAAGAGCGACGGGTTATATGGCAAAGAATTAGAACCAGATACATATCAGTTGGCTGTTTCGAATATGTTTATTACATCAGGGCATATGTTCGAGAAGTTAGATAGAGGCGATAGTATTCGAGACCCTATTGTAAGGAAGTTTGATACTATTCTCGCAAATCCGCCGTTTGGGATTAAAGGTTTGAAGTTTGACGAATATAATAGTTTGATGAAAGATAAATATACGCCCATTCGAAGTGATAATGCGGTTTCCTTATTTACACAAGCAATTATTCATATGTTAAATATCAACGGTAAATGTGCTGTTGTATTCCCAGATGGAAAAGAGTTGTTTAGTAAAACCGATAAAACGCTTATAGCAATTCGTGAATATCTTTTGAAAACGTGCGATGTGAAAGAGGTTATCTACCTACCGTCTGGGGTTTTCACGAATACCCCTATTAAAACATGTATCTTCTACTTTGTCAAGAAACGAGAAGGCAATGATGTTTTAGAAACAAAGATAAACATCTCTCGAACGCACAAGGAAACTGGTAGAGATTACAAGTTTTCAAAGACGCATCAAACGACGACCGTTAAGTTTTATGATTATAACCCGTATGAAGATGTTAAAAATCTATTGGTTGAAGTTCATATCGATAAACTGGCGAACAATTCATACTCATTAAATTACACAGAGTATATGAAGGATGAAGCAGAAGAAACACAGTATGAAGATGGTGTTGTTGTTAAGACGCTTGGGGAAGTTTGTGAGTTTCAAAATGGATATTCTTTCAAATCAACAGATTATGAAAAACAGAATGAAACTAATATAGGTATTCTACAAATAAAATCTATTCAAAATGGATTTATTGATGAAAATAAAATAACAGAATACATTCCTGAAAGTAGTAAGTATAAGTTATTTGAAATAAATAAAGGAGATATACTAATTGGATTAACAGGAACATTTAAAATAGGATTATATAATTTAGATAAAAAATCTTACTTAAATCAACGTGTTGGAAAAATAACTGCAAAAACAGGTATTTTTCAAAAATACATATATTATTGGTATTTATGTTGTGATATTGAAAGTGAAATATTAAAAATGGCAAAAGGAACAGCACAAGCTAATATTTCTACAAATGACATATCAAATATAAAAATCCCAATCCCATCACTTGAACGTCAACAAGAAATTGTAAAATATTTAGATTTCATATACGAAAAAGCAAATAAAACAAGTAATGAGAAGATTGCAGAATTGAAAATGTTGAATAAGTTTTGTTTGAGTAATCAAAAAATATTTGGTGAGAATGTTGTGAAAGAGTTGAACAATATATGTGATATGTCTGTAAAAGGAAATACAAACTCAAAAGAAGTTTCAAATACAGGTGAATACCCGTTTTACAAAGCAAGCGTATCTAATCCATCTGGAACACATAATACATTTTGTTTCAATGATAATGAATATATATTGTTTATTAAATCTGGTGGCAATTCATCAAATCCATTAAGTTTATCACACGGTATAGGTAAGGTATATTTGGTTAATGGCAAATCATCGGGTAATACAGAGGTTGTAAAAATAAAAAATAATGAATTGGTAATGTTAAAATATTTATACTATTATTTACAAAACGAACAATTAAATATACAAAAATTGGCGAAATATTCAACTAATTTAGGACATATAAATATTAATAAATTTAAAGAGTTAAAAATCCCCATCCCATCTCTTGAACGCCAGCAAGAGATTGTTGAATATTGCGAATATAATGATACTCTTATCAAACTATTAGAAAAAGAGATTGAAAATAATAAAAAACAAGCAACGCTATTTATGGCGACGATTATCAAATCTCCCGAAGACAAGTAAAAGATACCTATTATGTTATATGTTATATTATATTTTTTATATTCACGCACACATAAAAGATATTTATAATAAATAAAGAAATGAGTCTATTTACAACGAACTATTTAGAGGAATTGCCAGACGACATCAAGACACTCATTTATAATCACGTATATAAAAGTAAATATTCAAGTGTATTAAAGGAGTTGCTTGCGAATATTCGCAATCGCAAGCATTACAATAATCTAATGCATTTCCTCGCATATCAAGGAGAACCGAAACTCAATCTCGTACATTATCTCGCACACTATATCAACGTCCACAATATCCGCGAGTCTCGCAGGGGACACACTGAAGGTTCTATCATTTCCTTATATAAGAAACACCTAACATCGGTGAATATAGCGAACCACCTAAATATCAACAAAATCAAGATACCGCTTAATTTATACACGTATTTAGATAAGGTGATCGCGAAAACCTTTATAAGTTTTATGAAAAAATCTACGCACAGTTGGAATATTGCGTCGCATATCCATATAGATAACACGGGCGATCATATTATCTTGGCATTAGAACACGGAAAGTATTTCGCGTGTTTCGCTGATCTCTATCTGATACTCTTGTCATTCTGGCAATTTATTCGCTCCCGCTTATACGAATTTTATGAATTGCACAAGGAGGCATATAATATACACGTCCAAGATTTATTGAAAAACGATTATGATACAGGTCTTTATATTTGGTTCGGTGGCAATATAACCGACGAAATACTCGCAAACAACCTTGTAAAAATGAAGAATGAAAACGCGTCCTTATATAGAAAAATAATAAGACAGCGGAGGAATATTTACAAAACGGAGTGTCTCTATATAAACTTTGATATACGCAATAATATAGAAGGATATACAGTAGAAGACGACGCGATTATAATGCGATTAAAGGAATTATGATATAATATTATATTTAATATTAGATATAGAGATGCTTCCGTCTCGTCAGAACAACATCCCGCTAGTTGCGCTCGCTATTCCGCTTTGTGTAGCTCAACTCTTGGGGGCACGCCACATGCGCGCACGCATACAAAGATTGATGCGCGATCCGCACATATGGATTCCTTGGAAGAACCGAGCACCCTGGAAGAACCCTATCCAAAACTGGTGGCATAACTCCAATCCATTTGTTGTGACAAACCCGTGGAAGAACACCAACCCTTGGCATCCTTCAACTGGTCAGACACAGTCCTTATGGAAGAACCCATCACCCTGTAAAGCACCATCACAAAGTGCTCCCACGAGACCCGGTATACTCAAGACTTAACCAACATGTTATTTAATATATTAAATATATATAGAGATATAATGCTATCTAAACCTTTTACTATGGAAAATTTGATTGATGCTGTAAATAATTATATTAAATGTCTTACACCTTTTTACATTTCAAACGCCGATTTTAGTTCTTATAAAATATAAAATACATTTTATTATATATTTCAAAATTCAGGAATGTTTAGGAGTTTTAACTAAAAATGGTTAAAATTAATTATAAAAAATTGATTTAAAAATATAATATTATACTATATTATAACAACGAAAAATGGTTAAATATAGTTGCGAAAAATGCGGAAAAGAATTTACTCAAAAGGGTCATTATACCAAACACACTACTAAAAAAAATCCTTGTGTTTTTGAAAGCAAAATTGAAGAAATAATTGAAAAAGTTGTTGCTGAAAAGATGATTAAAATAAACTATGATTATAAAAATAATGAAACTAAAGTTGAAGAAAATGAAACTAAAGTTGATGAAAATGAAACTAAAGTTGAAGAAAATGAAACTAAAGATGAAGAAAAT
>Ga0209597_1000114_pt1 | contig 49659 bp, 50 predicted proteins | sample M_140625_MF_Meta_FD_187316 | JGI IMG/M metagenome (GOLD analysis project Ga0209597, IMG submission 187316) | Freshwater microbial communities from Lake Montjoie, Canada to study carbon cycling - M_140625_MF_MetaG (SPAdes) (version 2) | ecosystem: Environmental > Aquatic > Freshwater > Lake... | reverse complement strand
ACTTGATGTATTCATTTCATTTCCGTTCTTGTCATATTGGATATAAATAGTCGGTGATGCGGAACGATATAGGCTATAAGAAGAAGTAGAAGGAAAAACATTATAGGAAAAATTAAAATCCCCCCCAATAAGAAATGGTATCGTAAGTTGTTTCACATACGTTAACAATTGATGTAATTGACGTAATGCAATTGTATACTTATGTTCAATTACATTCGACTGTAAATGTGTATTAATAATTGTAATTTTTTTTCCATGAAACGATAGTTCGACTACTAAAAATCCTTTTTCAGCAAGGATATCTGCAGATAAGAGTTCTTTTTCTTCATAAGGAACAAATGTATGAGACAGAATCGGATACCGTGATAAAATCACCAAACCACTATGTACCAATCGATAATTGATCATCACGCCTTTTGCAATATAAAAATCTGGAAAATGATGATGAATTTCATCATAAAATATATTACAATAACACTCTTGTAATAGGACAATCGAATACTTTCGGACCAAACGTTGTAGTTTATAAAATGATTTTACATGAAACGGCATACGTTTAACATTATAGGTCATAATAAAATTATTTCGTGGTATGGTATGTAATGTTTTGATGCGTGTTTTTCGATAAAAAGATCTAGTATAGCGTTCTTTACACCACCATAAAATGATAATACTAATTACACATAACAAACTTATACGAAACATTAACTATATGCTACATACAGTTTAAGTAGAAATTAATTCAAGACCTTACCCCAAAACTTGATATAACAAAATGTTAATTAATATAATGGTTTATTCACTGAATAAATAATATAAATGCTACTATATTCTGTTATAGAAAATAAATAGAATAAAAAAGTTGTGAATTAGTTTAAAGATAATAATTATATAGTAGTATCTTATTTATTATATGGACCTTGATAATATGGACCTTGATGCTAAAATTGTGAACCTTGATGCTAAAATTGTGAATTGTGATATTGTGAATAAAACTTGTAACATTTGTGATGCTGGAAAAACTACTATTCGTTGTCCTTATTGTAGTTATACTACTTGTGTTACGTGCACAAAAAAGTATATACTCACTACTGTATATCAAGCACATTGTATGTCATGTCGTACTACATGGTCAGAACAATTTATTGAACAATCCTTTTCAAAACATTTTTTACAAACCGAGTACCGTGATAAAACTGAAAATATATTATGGGAAAGAGAAAAATCATATCTACCTAGTACACAAGCTATGGTTATGTATACCATTCAACTTGAACAACTGGACAAGGAAATTACGTTATTACATGATGAAATAAAACAAATCCAAGATAAAATTACTCAACGAAGGAAAGCAAAACAAGATATACAACAACAACAAATTAGTCAACTTGCAAAACCAAGCATAGTACCTTGTCCACTTTCATCTTGTCAAGGAATTATTACGGATCATATATGTCAATTATGTCATTCACGTATATGTGATATGTGCAATGAAAAACAAGAAGATCAACATTGTTGTCGACCAGAACAATTATTGTCTATTCAATTAATTAAAGAAACAAGTAAATCGTGTCCGAAATGTTCGGTTTCTATTTTTCGATCTTCAGGGTGTGATCATATGTGGTGTACATCTTGTCATACACCATTTCGCTGGAGTACATTGGAAATTGAAAAAGCAGTTGTTCCTAATCCACATTATTATGAGTACATGGCAAAAACAGCTACGATTATTTGTCACGAATCGGTGTTAATTGATCAACGACATAAAGTGATTGTTGAACAACGGATTGAAGCATTAGACGTTACAGATCATGTAAAATCTAAATTACATAAACGATTAGCAACACTTATTTATATGAGAGAAGTAGAATTACCTATTCTTCCTACTGAAAATGAATATATGAATCAAGATTTACGGATTAAATTGTTACGTAATGAAATCACAGAAAAACAATGTAAATCATTAGTATACATCCGAAATCGAAAAAGTTACACACAACAAAAACATCGTGATTTATTATCAACATATGTATCGATTATATCAGACTGGTTTCTACACCTAACAATAGAAACTAACTTTATCGAACAAGAAGAACAATTACGACATTATATTAATAAAGAAATTGACACACTAAATACGTATCATCAAACAAAGTATAAAATAGTATTGTAAAAAAATAAATGTCATATTAATGATCTTTTTATAGTAGTATCAACTATAAAAAGTAAAAACAACGTCTTATCACTCAATTTTATTTGCTATAACAGTTTTTAGTAGTAGTTTTACTATTTATTCAGTGAATATACTGAGTACATTTATTGTAACGTCATACATTTTGTTATCGTACCATTTTTGGTATGGGTTTTTGTGAAAAAGTCTTGAAGTTATTCATCAACTTCTTCTGAAACAAATGATAATTGATATTCTTTCTTTACCTGTTCGATTTCTTTATTCATCGCATAAACAACTGTACCATTTTCCATATAACCAATAATCGTATTGGTTTCATTTAGTACCACAGATGTATTCGCAATGACACGATATGCACCAACTTGATTCCATTGAACTGGTTTTACTATTTTTTTCTTTAATTTTACTTCTGAACCACTATCCTGTACAACAGGCGTTATACTCATATCTTGATTTGAATCGGATACGGTAGATATAGCGTCTGATTTTCGATCTTTTGGTTCTTTGTAATGTTTGACGCAATACATATCTTGTTTTGCTCGTGCTGGACATTGTTCACCCGTTTTTTCACCACGAGTAATACGAAAAATACATTGAGATTTTCCATCCGTGATACTAGTTTGAATTTTTGGTTCTGATTTTTTTTCTTCTAGTACTGATTTAGGTAATGAAATTGGTGGCGGTAGTACAGCAATTGATGACGATGGGGTAAGATGTTGTAAAAGGGGAGAAACTTCTACTGACTTTGATTTAATCATGGGACTAGGAGCAGCACTATGGGTTTTGCTCTCTGGCTTTTCTTTAATAATAATACGACTTGAATCATGTAACATACCCGTATTCCATAATTGAATCAAATCGCTTTTTTTAAGACGTGTTTGTTCTTGCGAAATCTTGTCAATAAAAACAGTTAATGCTTGTTCAAATGGTTTGCATAATGAAGAAAGTGATAATGTCGTCATTCTTCTTCTATGAATACTTACCTAGTTGTTTTAGTTATTTTCATTTTTTTCAAGGCCTTACTCTGCTCATGGCAGATACCCCAACACTTGCTATAACAGAAATTTAATTAATATTACTTATCTATTGAGTATATTCACTGAATAAACTATATAAATACTACTATATTCTGTTATAGCAAATAAATAGAGCGAAAAGGGTGTGATTTTTTTAGATAAATTATTTATCATTATTATATATTGTATTTCGTTTCATATATAAAAAAAAGGTCATGGTAGAATAGTAATTAATAATTTTTTAAAATCGTAACCTATAATAAAACAGATGAGTATTGAAAAAATAACGGTAGATGAAGAGTGGTATACACTGGATTCAATAAAACAAATACGTAACATAGAAGTAATTATGGAACGTCAAGATGAGTTATATAACAAAATGGAAAAAATTGAAGTACTATTATCTTCGATTTTACAACGAATGGACCATACTGAAAAACGAAATCAAAAAGAAACAAATGCGATTACACATGCGTTACATGAATTACATACCATAAAAGAAAGAGAAATCAATATGTTATTACGAGAACATATTCCATTTCCATTTAATATACCGATCGTTCATTCCACTACACCAAGTGGTACAACCATGAGAAGACCATTTTCCGCTACCAGAAAAGAAGTTGTAAAAGAGGAACCGTAATAAATGTACAACTTTTTCATTCAATTTATTTTCTATAACAGAATATAATAGTATTTATTAAGTGAGTATACTGAATAAACCATTATATTAATTGACATTCTGTTATAGCAAGTGTTGGGGTATCTGCCATGAGCAGAGTAAGACCTTTTGTGAAAAAACCTTGAATAAATTAAAATCCAGTTAAACAAGATAAACATACTTTTTCTGGTTCTGATTCAGCATTCGTAGGATATTGTTTTGATACGGTTGTTTCAGTAGAAAAATGTAATAATGTATCTAATGATGCTGTGGAAATAGATTTTTTAGGAACAAATGGTATGGAATCAGTTACATTATTTTTATGTAGGATGGAATGAGAAAGATTCATTGTAGTCGATACAGGAGATGAATAATTACCTTTATCTTCATCATTATTTTCTAATATAGATACATACGAAGAAAATGATTCATTCTGGGGTGAATCGTTATTGCTCATCGTATTTGCTCTACTCATAGGAAATATTAAAAAAAGTATAATAAATAAAATCAGTAGAAAAAATAATAGCCACACCCACATCTATTATGTAGAATAGAAAAATATAAATAAAAATTTTTTTCATTTATTATTGTTATACTAGTAACGTAAGAGATGTCTTTTTTACCTACTTTTACCTGTATGAATCACTCTCTTACAAAACAGGATATAAAAAAAGAAAAACAGAAAAAAGCTCGTTCTCCACCACATACTAAAGTAAATCATACTATAAAAGATAATACGGGTGAAAAAAAATGGAAAGGATACAAACGATCACGTGAATATAAATAAATCATACATTTTTTTTAAAATATAAAGTAGTACTATAATTATAATGCCTGAATTAATATTAACATATACAGCATATTATACGCATTTTAGTTTTTTATTATTTATCATTTCTTTTATGCTACCATTTACGTATGAACTTAAACATTTTATTTTACTAAATTCAATTATCGTAGGTATTGTAGGTAATATGTTAGTAATACAAGATTATTCATATTACATTACATGGTATCAAATTACCTATCCGTCCATGTCATTAGATGATATTAATAAAAGTATTCAAATTGGAAACGCTATTTTTCATACGATTCCTATGATTATTGCACTCTTATTAGTTAGTGGTTGTAGTCGATTTATTACAAAACCATCTGATATAGTACGATATACTTTTTATCAATTAATTAGTATCCTTATATGGTCATTATTACCATATCAACGTATGATAGTACAAGATAAAATTGCATATTCATATCCTAGTAGTAGTTATCTAGCATTATATGTATTTATTTCATGTATCATTTGTTTTTTTATTTTATATAAATGTTCATGACATACCGTTTTCAATAACATAGTATTCTTAATTAAAATAATTAAAAATATAACACTAGGTGTTATGAATAATTCACCTTTATCATAATTACTATTTCAGATTGACTAACTAAGTGTTGATCCAGTATCTAAACTTGCTTTACGACAGATGTTTCCATGATAGGTATTTATTAGAAAAGTAATACATTTGTAAAAAATGAAAGTAAAATAAAATAACGTAAAAGAGTAAGTACTACTATATTCAACATGTCAGAGTTTAATGTGATTACTCGTTCTGGTACATGTGTTCCTATTCAATTTGATGAAATTTCACGTCGAAATGAACAATTGATTAAAGATCTAGGATTAAAAGTTAATATCGCAAAATTAACCCAAACGGTAACCAGTGGATTAAAAAATAATATTACAACAAAAGAAATTGATCATTTATCGTGTGAGACTTCCATTAGTTTAAGTGTATATGAACCAGAATATGATCAATTAGCAGCACGTATTTTTATGGATGACTTACATAAATCAACTCCGAATACATTTGGTGATTGTATGCGTTATTTAAAACAAGATGGTATTTTACATGAAAACGTCTTTTCTTTTTTTCAACAACATGAACTCGACCTTGAAGCAGCAATTATACACGAACGTGATTTTCAATATTCTTATTTTGCATGTAAAACATTAGAACGTGGTTATTTACTTCATGATAAAAAACGAAATATTGTAGAACGTCCTCAATACATGTTGATGCGAGTAGCAATTGGTATCCATTATCATGGTACCATTGATGATGTTGTAGAAACATACAATTGGATGAGTCAATTGTATTTTACTCATGCATCACCGACGTTGTTTAATGGTGGGACAACATTTCCTCAATTATCAAGTTGTTTTCTATTAGGTATGGATGATAGTTTACCAAGCATTTATGAGACATTATATCGTTGTGCTATGATTAGTAAACATGGTGGTGGTATTGGTATTAATGTATCGAATGTTCGTTCTAAAGGATCACCTATTACGTCGACGAATGGTATGTCGGATGGAATTATTCCCATGATTCGTGTGTTTAATGAAACGGCTCGTTATGTGAACCAATCGGGAAAACGTAAAGGAAGTTTCGCCATGTATTTGGAACCATGGCATCCAGAAATCATGGAATTTTTAGAATTACGGTTAAATAATGGGACGGAAGACATGCGAGCTCGAGATATTTTTACGGGACTATGGATTCCCGATTTATTCATGAAACGAGTCCAAACCGATAAAGAATGGACCTTATTTGATCCATATCTTATTACCAAACATTTTGGAAAAGGATTACAAGATGTGTATGGTGAAGAATTTAATGCAATGTATACTGAAGCAGAGCGATTAGGATTAGGTAAATCCGTCCCAGCTCGTTCAGTATGGACTCGTGTACTGACCTCACAAATGGAAACGGGTACACCGTATCTCTTGTATAAAGATGCAATCAATTCAAAAAACAATCAATCCAATATTGGTATCATTCGTGGTAGTAATTTATGTGCGGAAATTCTTGAATATACCGATGCTGACCATGTCTCTGTCTGTAATTTAGCAAGTATTGCGTTATCTCGTTTTGTTACCAATCATTCATTTAATTATGAGTTACTTGGATCCATTACACGAATCACGGTGCGTAATTTAAATCGTATCATTGACAATAATTATTATCCTGTCGAGGAAGCAAAACAAACCAATATGTCTCATCGTCCGATTGGAGTGGGGGTTCAAGGATTACATGATGTGTTTTGTTTATTGGGTGTGAACTGGGATTCCGAAGAAGCTCGTGAGGTGAATCGTCGTATTTTTGAAACCATGTATTATCATGCTATTGATGAAAGTGCGTTACTTGCTCAACGCTATGGTAGTTATGAACGGTTTGAAGGAAGTCCTTTATCACAAGGTCTATTACAACCTGATCTTTGGAAAGTTACACCTGTAACAGACTATGATTGGTCGGGATTACGTGAACGAGTAAAGAAAGGGATGAGAAATAGTTTATTAATTTCATTAATGCCGACCGCTAGTACAAGTCAATTACTTGGAAATACAGAAGCATTCGAACCCATTACGAGTAATTTATATACTCGGAAAGTATTGGCGGGAGATTTTCCAGTTGTTAATCCTCATTTATACCGTGAACTATCGAGTAGAGGATTATGGACAACGGATATTGTAAATGATATTATTCGTGGGAATGGTTCGATTCAATCCCTAGCGTTACCATTTGAAATCAAGCAACGATTTCGTACCGTATGGGAATTATCAATGAAAACCATTATTACCTTGGCGGCAGATCGGGCTCCTTTTATTGACCAAACACAAAGTATGAATTTGTTCATGGCGAAACCATCTGTATCTGCATTAACAAGTATGCATTTCTTTGCATGGGAAAAAGGATTAAAAACGGGATGTTATTATTTACGTAGTAAACCAAAAACGGAAGCAGTGAAATTTAGTTTACTTGAAGATCAATCGATTCAACGTTTTCAAGAAAGTAATGGTAAAGATAAAAATAACGGTAAAAATAACGGTAAAAAAAATGGTACCTATGTGTGTGATGAAGATGTTTGTAGCTCATGTAGTGCGTAGATAAATATGTTATATGTTATATTTTTTATAGTACTACTATAAAAAATCAATAAATGTTATGTATCGTAACAATTATTACATTGTAATAGAACGATACATGTCGGGTAGAGTGTGATGTACCATATGATGTACTTTTGGGTACGATGTAGGTGTTACCATGGGATGTTGAATATGATGTTGTTGAATGGGATGTTCGATAGGTTGTCTATTGGTATATTCCATAGGTTGTCTATCGTGATATTCCATAGAATGTTGAATAGGATATTCCATAAATTTTTCATTATGATGTACCATAGGTTTCTCAATAGGTTGTAATTTTGAATAGGATTGTGACTGTTTCATAATGGGATGAGAAGTAGAATGTACGATATTGTGTTGCATCGTATCTTGCAATTTTTCTTTAGGGTACGTATGATGATATGATGGATAATGTTCTTTAGGATATGTATGATGATATGATGGATAATGTTGAAATATAGCAGGATGTCTCATGCCATAATATTCCATACAAGGACATAGATCCTCTGTATAGTATTCATGAATTGGATTCCACATTGGATTTTTCATACGAATAGGAAGACTTGACATGATCATATGATGAGATGACATGCTTAGTTTTAATCTATGTCTCTGATAAAAATGATTGGTTTTTAATTTTTTGATATAGCAAAAATATCAAGTACCATTAAAGTAACATTTTTATTTATTAGAAAATTATGTACTAATTTATAATTTATAAGTTACACTTTTTTATTATAGTACAATGATACTTGTAAAATTGAATTAAAGAGATTCTTCTTATATAAGAACAAGATAACTATGACCGAACGTGTAGCAATTGGAATTGACTTAGGCACAACGTATAGTTGTGTTGGTGTTTTTCAAAACGGAACAGTAGAAATTATTGCAAATGATCAAGGAAATCGAACCACTCCTTCCTATGTATCATTTCAAGCGGAAGAACGATTAATTGGTGATGCAGCAAAAAATGCCTCTAATCAATCCCCTCAACAGACCATTTATGAAATCAAACGTATGATTGGACGTGAATTTTCTGATCCAGTGTTACAAAAAGATCTTACGTTACTTACCTATAAAGTAGTAAATGAAAATAATCGTCCCCTCGTGGAAGTAGAAGTGAATGGGGATACAAAACGTTATTCACCAGAAGAGATTTCAGCTATGATTTTAACGAAAATGAAGACCATTGCTGAAAGTTATTTAGGAAAGAAAGTAACAGATTGTGTCATTACGACTCCAGCGTATTTTAATGATGCACAACGACAATCCACAAAAGATGCAGGTTTAATTGCGGGAATGAATGTGCTCCGTGTGATTAATGAACCGACAGCAGCAGCCATTGCGTATGGGATTGATAAAAAAGATAAATCACGAAACGTGTTGATTTTTGATTGTGGAGGTAAAAGTGCTGCTTCCTGTGGTGAAAACCCACTGCTTGAAACTCCTTTAGGATACGCCCTTTTTTAAAGGGTATCAAGTAAATCTGGTTAATTGCTGGAAACCCCTAAAGTCTATTCTACTACAACGTGACTGGTAACGGTGAGCGTGAATGTTTGAAAAAGAATAGAATAGTTCCTGTATAAAACAAGGAATAATGGGCAATCAGCAGCCAAGCGTCTTGGTGACAAGATGAAGGTTCAACGACTAGAGAAAGTACGATCTATAAAAGTAGACCAGAACTCTCCACGAATGCCAGACCTTAATTAAAGAGTAAGATATAAGTAGTATTACAATGTCTAGAAATAATATTATAAAATCAATTATTACTATTGTAGATAAATATGGAAAAACCATTTGTTATAAAAATATAACATGCGAATGGTTAGTTTCTAAATATTCTTCACAAAAAGAAGAAACTTGGCATATAGTAATTGATGGAAAAATAGTTTCAAAAACATGTAATTATCTATTTTTATATAAATGTGAAATGTGTTTATCAGAACACTTAATAGGGGTAACTCAATTCTTACGAAGAGTTAAAAATGATACGAGTCGTTGTTATTTATGTAGAAATAAAGAAGTTGAAAAGTGTAAATTGCAGTCTCAATATATGAAAAATGGTAGAATTGAGAAGGAACAAAAACAAATTATAAATATTTTTCAGAAAAGAGAAATATCTATAAAATTGTTCATGGAAAAAGATATTACTTTTCAAACGAATTATTTTAAAACACATTTAACAGAAAAGGAATTTACTAAAATTTCTAATAATATTATAAGTTTTGATAATGGTACATATGAAAACAACAAAGAAATAGAGTTCTGGTCTATTATTCAAACAAATAACCAAATGCTATTTACTTCTAGTTGTTTTGATACTAAAAATCAAATATTAATAAAAACGTCTCATCCTATCATGCGTTGCGATTTATGTGATACAACATGGAAAGCAAAATCTATAAATAAATTCAAGACTGATATTAAAATAATGTGTAAAGATTGTACTTGTGTTAACAAGACTTTTAATCTGAAACCATATTTAAATAGTAATGGAGAAAAGATATTATACCAATCCAAACTTGAGTTAAAATTTATTATATTTTGTAATGATCTAGGCATTATTGTAAATAATGGACCAAAGATTATGTATCATTTTAATGAAAAACAACATACCTATAAAGTTGATTTCAAAGTAGATAATTATCTGATTGAAATTAAAGATAATCATATTTGGCATAAGTTACAAATAGAATCAGGAAAATGGACTGCGAAAGAAACAGCAGCAAAAAAATATTGCCATGAAAATTATCTAGAATTCATGATGATTACTCCTGATACTTGGTATCTTACTAATAAACTAAGGAAGATATAGTCTGACCTTGTATGAAAGTACAAGAAGCATGGGTTAAATTCCCGTGCGATAACAATCATGTGGGCACACATGACGTATCCATTTTAACCATTGATGATGGTGTCTTTGAAGTAAAATCAACCGGTGGTGATACGCACTTGGGTGGTTCTGATATTGATCAACGAATCGTAGAACATTTACTTCAAGAATACAAACAAAAACATAAAGAAAACTTATCCGAAAATAAACGTGCAGTTCGTCGTTTGATTACAGCTGCCGAGAAAGCTAAACGAGCACTATCTTCAGCCGCTTCTACTTCAATTGAAATTGACTCTCTTTCAAATGGTAATGATTTTAATACAACCTTGACTCGTGCTAAATTTGAGAATTTGTGTATGGATATTTTTCAGCGAACCATGGCTCCAGTAGAACAAGTCCTAATGGATGCCAAAATGTCCAAGTCAGATATTGATGAGATTGTCTTGGTAGGTGGTTCAACTCGTATTCCAAAAATTCGTGAATTACTGTCCAAGTTTTTTAACGGAAAAGAATTATGTCAACATATTAATCCAGATGAAGCAGTTGCGTATGGTGCTGCAGTTCAGGCAGCCATTTTATCAGGTAACAAAGATGAAAAAATTAATGATGTTTTGTTATTGGATGTGAATCCATTATCATTGGGTGTGGAAACTCAGGGAACATTAATGACGGTATTAATTCCACGAGGAACAACCATTCCAACGAAAAAGACACAAACGTTCTCGACAGGTTCAGATAATCAAACCACTGTTACCATTCGTGTGTTTGAAGGAGAACGTAAATTTACAAAAGATTGTAATTTATTGGGTACCTTTAATTTAGAAGATATTGAAAAGAAACCTCGTGGTGTACCCGAAATTGAAATTAGTTATGAATTAAATGCCGACGGTATTTTAGCGGTCACAGCAGTAGAAAAAAGTAGTGGTAAAAAAGAACAAATTACGATTAAGAATGAATCTGGTAAATTAAGTAAAGAGGACATTGAACGTATGATTAAAGAAGCAGAACAATTTCAGGAACAAGATCAGAAAGCTTCAGAACGTATTGAAGCTAAAAATAAATTAGAAACATTTTTATACCAAACGAAAACAACTGTAACGGAAAATAAGGATCTTCCTGAAGAAAAGAAAGATGTAATCCAAAAAGAAATTACAGAAACTTTAACATGGTTGGAGGTACCAGAACGAACTACGGAAGAATTTCAAACAAAAGTAAAGGAACTTCTCGAGCAATGGAAAGAAGTACTACAACCACATGCTACAATGGAACCAACAAGTTCTGTAGATGCTCCGAATGAAACTTCCGATACTATGCCTCAATCATCTGGTCCTTCAGTAGATGAAGTCGATTAACGTAACGTATTTAATAGTATTAGTTTTATTTTTACATGTTCAACATGTAAAAATAGAAAAGTAAAACGACTTTATTACTATAAAAAATGAAAGTCGATTATCATGTATACTACTTAGTACTACAATCATGAGTACTGCAAAATCATCCTCATCCTCGTCAACGTTTACGTTACATGTTGATCCTGTAAAAATTGATCGAGATTTCAAAACGATAGAACGAGCACATACCTATCATTCATTTAACCCCATGGTGACGAGTTTAGAAGATTTAGGCATTACAGAAGAAAAAATTTCTGATACTATTTTTACAACAGTTGGACCATCAAAATTTGTAACACATTATCCTGAATATATGATGGCAAAGTCCTATCCGAAAACAACAACGATACCATGTTTTCATTGTACCGAACCTTTTACAACTCAACCCATTGGTATACCATTACGTTATATTCCATCTTATTCAAAGTCATTATTTAAAGATGGTTATTCGGAAGAATTCGTTACACTGAATAAACCCATACGAACGACAAAAGACAAGGAAGATGCACAAAAACGTAGGGAAGAAATCATTCATCGTGATTATTTTCAAACAGAAGGTAATTTTTGTAGTTTTCCGTGTTTGCAATCATTTTTAAGACATCATCCTGAAGATGCACATGGGGAAATCTCTCCATTAATTAAACAATATTTTACATCATTATATGGAAAAGATACAGTATACCAACGTGAATTTGCTCCCGATATTCGTTTATTAAAAAAGTTTGGTGGGCATTTAACCACATCAGAATTTAGATCATCAGAGGGACGTAAATATAGTCGTAGTGTTAATTTTATGTTACCAAAATTTGAAGAACATGAACGACCGCATCAATATGTTCCTTGTGCTCGTATGTTTCAATATTGGGAAAAGAAATAAGTCTGATCTACACAAGGTGCGAATTATTACGAATGTATAGATTATGTTTTATTTATTCAGTAAATACTGAATAAACATTATTAATTAACATTTTGTTACAACAAGTTTTTGGATAAGAACTTTTTACAAGAGGTCTTGTATTATAACACCGTCTTATAACTCAATTTTATTTGCTATAACAGTTTGTAGTATTAATTTTACTATTTATTTAGCTCTGGTTAATTCTACAATTTTTATTTATGTAATTATTATATTTATCGTATTTTTTACGTAAAACGTTAATAAAATATACAACAAAATTGTAGAATTAACCCAAGCCTATATTTATTCAGTGAATATACTGAATAAATGTATTGTAACACCATAAATTCTGTTATAGTAACATTTTTGGTACGGGTTTTTGTGAAAAAACCGTGTATTATAATTTTTCAATCCATTGCATAATTTCTGGTTCGTTTCGTTGTCCACTGTACATTGTAAATTCACTGTTACGAATTACACCAAGTGTTGGATAACCTTTTAGTTTATAATCTTGAACAATCTTAGGAAATTTACTACCATCAAGAGCAGCAAATCGTATTGATAATTTTTTATCGAGACATGTTTTAGCAATTTGTTCATAAATCGGTTTAAAATGTACACAATGTACACACCATGGAGCATAAAATAAAATAACAGTAGGACCTATTTGAAGAAATGCTAATGTCTCTTCCGATACTTCCGATATCATTGAAGAAAAGGGTTCTAATTTAGAAGGAGGTGGTTGAGGAACATGCTGTTGAGGAACTTGTGGTTGAGGAACATGCTGTTGAGGAACATGCTGTTGAGGAACATGCTGTTGAGGAACATGCTGTTGAGGAACTTGTGGTTGAGGAACATGTTGTTGAGGAACTTGTGGTTGAGGAACATACTGTAGAGGAATTTCTTGTTGAGAAAATTTTTCGAATTGAGCAAGATAAGGACTTACATTAGGATTTTTTAATTGTTGTGCAATTTGTTGCTGTAATTCTTGTAATTTTTGTAATTGATTGTGTAATTGAGCGTGTAATTCAGCTTGTTGTTGAGTTTGTTGTGGTTGATTTACTTGTTGTTGTGTTTGATTTACTTGTTGTTGTGTTTGATTTACTTGTTGTGGTTTATTTACTTGTTGTTGTAATTGTTGTATTTGTTGTTGCATTTGTAATTGGTTTTGTTTTTGAAGAGATAGTTCTTCTTCATATTTTTTAATAATTTCTGTAACTTGAATCGAACAATCTTGGATAGGTACATTTTCTTTACTCATTATACCTGGATTTGTTAATTGTTGGATAGGAGTGGTTTCTTTTGGTATAGCATCTGTAGCAGAAGAATACATTTACTACTAGTATTTATTTTTAGATTATTTTTATTTTGTTTATGTTGTTTTTTTTTATCTAAAAAAATAAATAGTACTAATAAAATGACAGCACCATGTGAATGTTGGACTGATGATATTTGGAAAGCAATCCATATTATTTCACGCATTAGTTCCATTAAAGAAAATGAAGAAAAAGCCGCTTTTTGTACATTAATTTTATCAATTAATGAAATTATATCATGCCCCACTGTTCAAAAAGAAGTACTGTTTTTTATGGAACAAGAAGAAACAAATATTGTTCACTATTTATCATCAAATGAACAATTGTTTTCATGGTCCTTATTATTACGAAATCATATCTATACATTATATAATAAAATTCCTCCCACATTAGAACAATTATCGATTCAATTTGATACAAGCACATTAAAAAAAGATGCTTGGGGACCGTCTATATGGAAATGTATACATACGGTTCCATTACAAGCACGAACCGAATATAATTTTTGCCCTCTATCTGTCTCACTTGCCCTAAAAGCATTTATTACTTGTATTGCTTTATTGTTACCATGTCCCTATTGTAGAAAACATGCATGGGAATATTACAGTACCCATTCCATAGACGAATGGTTAGATACTCGCAAGCATGCTTTTGAATGGACAATTTATTTTCATAATAATGTAAATGAAATTGCACAAATTCGTAAACCACCAATTACAATTCATCAAGCAATTATGATATATAATGTACAATAATATATGATGTTGTAGGTAACTTTTAGAGTATAAAATAATAAATATATTTTATTATAGGTGAATTGATTTTTTTATAATACACGATATAAAAAAAAAATAATAATATTATATTATCTAAAAGTAATTACGATCTTTAAATGAATGAGTTCAAACGATTCATTTGATATTACTTCAGGAGAAAATTATTATGAGGAATTTCTAAAAGACGATTTTTTTGTCTTTGGTGCACAAGATACATCACAGAACGAGTTATATTTATTACATGATACGAAACGAACCAATACTGGATTATCATTTGGAGATAATAAAAATCCTACACCATTTCGTATATCCCATCAAGATACATCTGGTGCAGTAATTACTAGTATTGATTCCGTTACCATTGCAACACCTCAATTTATTTTACCTAACCTAAAAAACGTTGGTCCAACAGAACCATATAAACTCGTAGTGGTAAATCAATCTGGTGTTGTAGAAACTAGTACGAGTATAAGTACCATTATCCAGACAATTGAAAATAATTTACAAAAAATTGAAATAAATTTACAAAAAATTGAAAATAATTTACAAACCATCCAGCTATCCTTACAAAACCTAACACAATCTGTTACTACAATCGAATCAGAGATTAAGTCACGTAATAAATTATTTGTGATTGCAGTGATTATATTAGCTATTATTCTATTATTTTTACTAATAATTTGTATTACTTTATTCTGTAATTTATATTATACCAATAAAAATTTACGTGTCATACAATCACTGTATAAATCAAGCACGAAACTGACATAAAGCAATTACGGCAAAAAACTACCCGAACAAGTAGTAGATACTATGACAGAGAATCCAATTACTATTTCATAAATAAATCTTATGAAATAAAAAAAATCACCTATAATAATGTACGTACTAACTGCATATTGGATTGATAGCGTTTATTTAGATTTTGAATGGCTTCTTGCGTTGTTACTGTAATATGCTTGATTTCTGCACACAACCGTTCTACATCATAGGTTTCCGTAAAAGAAATAAACATATCATTCATAATTTCGACATAGGTTTCCCCAATATCTTTATATTCAATTTTTTTTTCAATATCTTTTTGACGACGTTGTAATTTATTTTTAAATTCTTCTTCTGTTAATTGATGTTGTAAATATTGAATGCGTAAATCGACATTAATGACTTGATCAAATCGTGAGGGTAACCGTTGTAAATCTACTTCATAATAATGAATCATATAACGATATACTTCAATTAATTGATAGATCATTACTTCTGGTACATCTAGTGTTTCAAAAATACGTACCATTCGTTCTGTTTCCATAAATTCAAAACGATGATAGGATTGTTGTTGACGTAATCGTATATTTCCTACACCATGTTGTTCAATGTATTCATGATAATGAGGATTATGAATAATACCTCGTACTTGTTCGCCAGTTTTCCAATCAAACGCAATATGACAAGAGGTACACCACATTTGATCACAACCATTTATTTTAAAAATCGGTACCATACAACTAGGACATCGTTTTGTTTCTTTTTCCAGTAATTTTATGGTACGAACATTATCTACATTACAATTGTGATTGATATGATATCGTTCTCTACATTGCGTACACAATGTAATATCACAAATACCACATCGTAATGTTTGCAGTGTACTTTCTTCTACAAATCCACGACATGTTTCTGTTGGACAAGGAATACGTAATTGAGAGATTACTTTTCGTGCCACAACATGATACGGATTAATTTCGTTTTTCTTTCGTTCAATCTCTTCATATCGTTTACGAAGGATTTCAATTTCGAGTTCAATTTGTTCCATTTCGTGTTCCATTTCATGTTGCTGTTGGACTAATTTTACGTTATGTTGTGTTTCTGGTAATAAATTTTTTTCTTTTTCAAATAATATATTTTCACGATGTGTTTTAAGTTCAGTCGTAATAAATTGACGTGATAAATTTTCATCGATAAATTCACGACTCCATATTTTCTTACAATTCATACAATGGGGATCTTGAATTTGAAATAGTATATAACGTTGTACACATTTGTGACAACTTGTAAAGGAACAATAACAACAAACCACTTTTCGATGTGATATTTTATTATACGGTTCGATACAGGTAAAACATTCCTCTTTTTCCTCTATTTTTACTTGTTTTTCTTTCTCCATTTATATACTACTAGTATTCTTTTTTAACTGGTAAAAATATAATCATTTTTTTACTAACGAAATAACGTATAAAATCTGAATCTGATTGGAAATAATATGATAATTCAAGGTCTTTTGTAAAAAGACCTTACCCCAAAACTTGCTATAACAGAATATAATGAATAAACCATTATATCAAGTTTTAGGCTAAGGTCTTTTGTGAAAAGGTCTTGTATAATTGTTTCTTTGTACCATCTTTTTTATTAATTTGATCAGATACATTATTATGAAAGGTAATCATCCATGTTGCCATATCATTTGTAAAAGGATGGGTTTCGTAGTATTCCAGTGCGTGTTTTCTACAAATCATACAAGGTAAAAGTTGGATAAATAATAGAAAGATGGTTTGAAAACAGTTTGGATCCACTTGTAGTACTACATGATGAAACCATTTCCATAATAAAGGTCCCCAGACATCTTTTGTAATGCTGTTTTTATGATAATATGTTTGTAATTTTTTTTCTGTAGTAGTAGAATGTATGATGTTTTTTTTTAATTGATACGTCCATGAAAACAATTCAGTTGTATCGTATTCTTTTTGATGTAATTGTAACCAATTTTTAATATCTGGAGTTGCTAACAGATAGAGTATGTCATAAAATAATTGTTTTTCTTTTTTTTCAGAAAGAAGAGCACTAAAGATATGAATAATATTCCACCATTCGTTTGTCCATATATGATTCATATCGTTTCTATTATTACATAATTAATATTTAATTTTTTTTAATTACAATATATAGTTAATAAGAATGAGTTATGTACCACTAGACGAGTATGTATCCCCATCGATAACACAAAAAGCAACTCGTATTTACAAGAAATCATTTACAAATGATGATGTATCATCTACATTACCATTTAGTAGTAGCATGTCACCGTCTACTGATTCTTCTACGTATTCCTATCCTACTATTTCTCATCCAAGTGCATCTGATCATACTGATTCTTATCCTACTACTTCCTATCCTGAATCAAATTCTCATCCTCCTGTAGCATCATTATCTCGTTATATGTATTCAGAATGTACTCAACCATATATCATGCCGACACAACCACAATTATATGCATCTTGTTACAATCAACCTACATTACCAGTAACTTATCAACCATCGCTAGTACGAGTACCCATTCAAAGCGGAATGGTTGTTCCCATGACAGGTTCCAATCCCATTCGTGGTATGGCTACCAGTGTATACCAAAATATATGTTCTCAATATGGTACATCTTCGGTTCAAGTGAACGCACTTGATTTTTACGGAGGAACTCAATGGTGTCAAGTGGGTGTTCTCATGAATAATCATATTCATCCTAATTCTGTGTATGCATTAGAAGCACGATTTATAGGAAATTCATGGGAATTCCGTGCACGAGACGCATTAGTGAATTTACATATTTATTTACATACGATTGGAAATGGACCATACGGAGCATATCGTAATAATGATCAAATTCAATTGCCTGGTAAAGAAGGAACATGGACCATTCAAATTCAAACGCAGCACCAACCCTATTTATTACATGTACCTGTATAAAAAAGTAAATCCACGGCTTTTTCACAAAAACCCGTACCAAAAATGTTACTATAACAGAATGTATGATGTTACAATAAATTTACTCAGTGAATATACTGAGTAAATAATAAAATTACTACTAAAAACTGTTATAGTAAATAAAATTGAGTTATAAGATGGTGTGTAAATCAATCGTGTAACAAAATGAAGTAAAACCAAAGACCTTATCCCAAAACTTGCTATAACAGAACAATAATAATATAATATAAATACTATTATTATTCTGTTATAGCAAATAAATAGAATGAAAAAGTTGTGTTAAAACCATAACTCTATAGTATAGGATATGAAAACCATTACTACACTAGAAGAATATGATTCAATTACGAGATCAACACCTCATAGTATTATTATTTTTAGTTCTGTTAAAACATGTCATCCATGTCGTTTATTGAAAAAATGGATAGAAGAAAAACATGCTGGAGTAGAACATATTTACGAAATTGATGTCATGCTACCTGAATTTGAATCCATTGCAAATGATATTGATTGTTTACCTACCATTACTTATTATCAACTAGAAGAAGAACAAAAAAAACATAGGTTAGAAGGTTTTAATCAGCATGATGTAGAAACATTACTTTTACTCGTTCAACAAAATAAAGTAAAACCATCTTCTAAAAAATCATCCGTTACATTATTATAACCACAATTATAACATTTATTATTATAAAATAATAAATAGAGTACTACAAATAATGTTATTTACGAAAGATAATGAATAAAATACAAATTAATACAAAGATGAGTACAAAAATCCATATAAAATAATTATTACTTTTTATGTTATCAATTACGTTACCACTATTATTATGAGTACTACTAATAGTATTTGTATTAGTATAAAATGGAGGTGGAGAACCCATTTTTCCAATTTCAACTGGTTTTAATGGAATAGATGATTCTTGTTGTTGTGGTACTTGTTGTTGAGCTACTTGTTGTTGAGCTACTTGTTGTTGAACTACTTGTTGTTGTGGTACTTGTTGTTGTGGTACTTGTTGTTGAGCTACATATTGTTGTGGTACTTGTTGTTGAGCTACATATTGTTGTGGTACTTGTTGTTGAGGTACTTGTTGTTGAGGTACTTGTTGTTGAGGTACTTGTTGTTGAGGTACTTGTTGAGGTACTTGTTGTTGAGGTACTTGTTGTTGAGGTACTACATTTTCAAATGATTCCTTTTTATCTTTTGAAAAAGGATATTTATTTGCAAATCGTTGAATTAATTGATCTACTACCGGTGTGTTCATATTATTTATAAATTATTATATTAAACCAATTTAATATAAATATTTTTATTTTTTTTAATAATAATAGTAGCGTCAATTAAAATAATATATATTTTTTTACATTATTCTTTTATTTTTATATCATCTATTCCACCACATGTTTTATCCATGCATACCTCATCACTAGATGTAGATTCTACTCCAGAAAACTGTTTTATGGTAGTGTATGTAATAGAGCCATAACTAGTCCATAATAGGTAAACATAAAGTAACAATAATAGTAATAATAATATCATACTACATAGTGTAATGATACGTGCTGTTTGATATGATTTTTGTTTATTACTATTGTTAGTGAAATCAGTACTTGCTAATTGTTGAGATAGTATTATGTACGTAACAATTGATAAAATAAATGAAATGGATAATACTAAAATACAAATTATCGTAAGTATAAATGATAATGAAGGCATTTTATATAGTACAATATAAAATTAAATTTAAAATTCGTCTTTTTCAAAGACACGATTCATAACATTATCTTGATATAATCCGATACTTTCATAATGATTTGATAAATGATACATATAAATATGATGGGTACAATTATGTTGTGGATAATGTGTAATTTTTTTACCGGTAGCATGACTAATCATGATAATGTTTATATGTAGTTTTTTCATTAGTATTGGAAACAAAGCATCATACATCCATGAACCATCTTCACGTATGTAATACGTAATTGATTCATAATAATGTTGTAACATAGGATGTATTTTTTTATAGAAATTTTCATTTTCATGTAGCATTGGATGTGTTTTATAAATGAGATCAATATATTGACGTAATGATAATGGAGGTTGATTTGTTAAATCAGGAGGTGGCAGTGGAAGTAATTGTTGGTTTACTAATGTAGCTAATTTTTCAAAAGCATCAGGATGAATCAAATCATATACATCATCAAAGGTCATGTGATCAGCAATATATTTTTTAATTGTCATAACACGTTGTTTACGTTGTTCTGGATGTAATTCACGAAATGTATTGGGTTCAACAGAATAAGCGTATGCATGAAAAAAACAATTACCATCTGGATCTGTACCTGTACGAACCCAGCGGGCACTTCCTTTTTGTAAAAATATATCATGTGAAGAAAAAGGCAACATATGTATTATTATTTCATAAGATAGTAAAGAAAAAGAAATAAAAAATGATTTTTTTCTTTTCCCATAGTACAATACTAAAGATGTCTGTACCAATCTATCAAACGCTAGGAAAAAATCCAGATTTTCGTGATTTTATTACAGACATCATTATACGTATGGGATTATCGTCTGAAGATATAAATAAATTATTTCACCCGGATAGTATTACAACAACAATGAATGAATTTGCAAAATGTTTTGTCACACGAGCAGCTGATGAACGTTATAATTATGAAATGTATGAACTAACGGGCGATTCCTGTTTAAATAAAGCAGTAGTCATGTATTTTTATACCGTATTACAAAGTACATTAGAACGTAAAAAAGACAAGGAAGAAAAACAAGGGCGTATCTTTCATCCTGATGTACGTATGGTAGACTATTTTAATAAATTAAAAGCATTATACATTTCAACAAAAGAATATTATGATATTGCGGATCGTTTAGGATTTCGTGAATTTTTACAACTTGGTCCACGAGATGTACGTGATGAAATTGATAAATTATTAGAAGATAGTTTAGAAGCATTTATTGGTTGTTTTGAAGTAATGGTTGATCGATGTATTCAACCATATTATGCACATCAATTTGTAGCAAATTTTGTAAAATCTATTTTTACTTCTCGTCATATTAATTATCATCCTGATTTATTATATGATTCCATCACATTATTAAAAGAAACAAATGATCAAACACGTCAAGAAATTGTATCGAGTGATGGATCAATAAGTGGTGGTTATAAATATGATTATATACATGATAAACAAAGTAATTTATTACATGCCTATAGCATTACATTACGAACTGGAGCAAAAACACGTATCGTAGAAATTGAGTCTATTTATGGTAACTCAAAACAAAACCAAGTTTCTATGGCAAGACGTATTTTAAATTATTTAAAACGAAATCCAGAACGTTTCCCACCGAAAACAATTAAATGTCCTCCTACACCGGAAGAATTAGGTATTGAAGAAATTTGTTTTTAATCATATTATTGTACTACAAATATTCACTATAACGTATAGTGAATGAACGCTATGAAAAAAATATATTATTTACGATTACCTTCATAAGTAATGTAATCATAATGCATTTTAGTAAATAAAAATACCATATGTTGTAATTGACATGGAAAATTTGATAAATTAAATTCAACATCTTCACCCGATAATTCAGAAGGTGTAGTTTGGTACGGAAGAACAAATGTAATATCTTGTGCCTGTTGATTATGGTATGTTCGAATTAAAAAAAATAATAAATCATGTCCACGTTGGTCTAATTTGGGAATTAATTGTATGATTGTTTGTTTTTGTTCTTCGTTTAATTCGATCTTACTTTCTTTTGTATTTTCATAAATACTCTGGTATAGTTCCATTTACTATATAGCTATACTTTGTTTAAATTCCATTTACATATAACTATAATAAAATTAAAAAAAATCTTTTATTAGTAATAGATACAAGATACAATATGGAGGCTACATTCACATTACTTTTATCACAATATGATGGACTGGTACTAGGTGGAAATGATTTTTTATATACAAAAGATATGGATTGTCATCCTATGGCTTTTTTTGTCTATGAATATGGACGTTTATTACAATCATGTGGTGTTGATACAATTTATTTGGAAAATCATTATATTACTGAACCCATACAAACTCGTGGATTAATTGCATCTGTCATGTACTGTGCTTTTTTATATAATTTTAGAGTGATTGGAATGGAAGGCAAATTTACACCCGAATTATACAAAAAGTATACAGGACATACTATTGAAGATACATGGACTACGGTAGCGTATTCAACGGTCCGAAGACTAAATCGATTAAATATCATTGCAAAGGATATTGTAGACTATTCAAAAAAGGGAAAATATGTATTATTTTGTGGAATGTCTCATGTAAATGATGAAACAGATGTAACAGATTGTGCTGGAATTAAAACACTATTAGGTGTTCCAGGTGTTGGATGTGTCTTTTCTGATCGTTCAATGATTACGATGGGTAAACCATTTGAAGATAAAGATTCTGGATATAAAAGACAAGTTGATTATTTATTAGAATTACAATCTTCATCAGTATCAAAAGATCGTTTCTATATTACTACATTTATATGGTCTATGGTTCATGATTATTTATTTTTATATAAAACCATATACAACATTTGTAAACGATATGCTATCCCCATGTCTGTAAAATTATTATGGAATCATACAACTACAATTTATCCACCGATTTATTTATCATATATACATCATATGATTAGTTTAGATACACGGTTACGATTACCTAAAAAAGAACTTGATGATGTATGTTCTTATATTCATTCACTTGTTCAATTGACAAAAGAAATTCCGAGTCGAAAACAAATTGTAGAAGCACTAAAAAGTCTTACCACACGTGATTTGGATGCTATTGTATATGAATGGTTAGTATGGTTAAAAAAATTGTTGCATAAAAAAAATCTTACAAATCATAAAGAGGCGCTAGATACATTATCTGATATTATTTTTTTAGAATATAAAAATTTATCTACTGATAAAAACGAAGAAAATTATATTACTTATTTGACGGGAAAATATCGTAAACAATTAGATCGTCCAGAGCATAAATTATATCGAATGTTATGTATTATGAAATGTTTATCAATTCCTTATCCTACATCCGATTTAATTGAACGATTACTATAAGCACTCAACATGTTTTATCTTGTCGACCATTTATATATGTTTATTATTAATTATTTAATTAATAATATACGTAAAATCACTCTATACATAATTATATATTTGTAAATACACTCAAAATGTTCAAAAAATAAAAATAGTCGACAAGATAAACTTTTATAAAAGCAGAATAAGTAGAAAGAACAGAATTACCGTAAATTAACCACGAAAATTATTTAATAAAATTTAAAAAGCTTAATAAGTACAAGCCTAATCAACAAAGTAAAAAAATTTATAATGAGATTGGGGGTAAGGTTTTGAATTTCTGTATTGTTCTTTCTATAGCATTTATCTTATAGTTATATAAAAAACCATTTTTACCATCATTTGTTTGTTCTTTTTTCATATTATAAAATTTTTGATTTAATGGATCTCTTTGTTTTCTAGTAGAACCATTTTCTAAATTCACTTTTACTTCAATTGGTACATAACCACATTTCCATTTATATTTATCATATGCTCTTGCAAATAAATCATGATCACTATTATCTAAAAAATAATTTTGTTCATCAAAATATCCTAATTGTCTTACTTTTTCTATATCTAATGCTAATGGTCCACGATTACATGTTTCACATATATAATATGCTTCTTTATCTATATCTAATGATAAAGGTTTTTCTACTTCAGCACCTAGTTTACCTATACCGTTTGAATTATTTAATCCATGACAGCATCTACCTGATATCCCTATAATATCATTTTGTATAGTAAACGGATAAATTATTTTCTTATTATATTTTTTTTCTACAATTTCCATATCTGCTTGGATTTCGATAGCATATTTACCATTAGAACAATATAAACCTAAATTATCAGAAGATGTTTCAAATAATGGTGTTTTACTTTTCAATATGAGACATGACACACACAATGGATATTTATTGTTTAGTAATGATAATATTTCAATACAATATTTCTCTGAATTATCTGAACATGCATCTATAATAAAAATAAGTTCATATGTATCATCTTCTGTCATATCAAGTATAGATTGTATATTTTTTTTAATAATATTTTCTTGATTATAAATAGGCATAATAATTGATAAATATGGTTTTATATCTCTAAATACATTATGATATATAATTTCTATAAGAGATGCATCCTTTAATGCTTTAGGTTTATTACAAAATATATTTTTGTCATATCTAGAATTAATCATATTTTCCAAATTTGAATCATTATAATGTTCATATAATATACTTTCAAAGTAATTATAGTATAATAATTCTGAATACATAAATAAAAGTATTTATTATTATATAGTAAATATAATATTTATAAATATTATTTAGGTTCTCGACCGTTTTCAATAAAATAGTATTCTTAATTATTTTAATTAAAAATATACCTAAAAACACTATACATAATTATATAATATTTGTAAAAACAATGAAAAATAAGACAAAATAAAAACGGTCGACAAGGTAAAAATTATTATGAAGGTATTACTAAAACAAAAAAAATATACTACTACAAAACACGTCAGACCCATCACATCACATCACATCACATCACATCACATCACATCACATCACATCACATCACATCACATCACATCACATCACATCATACCACATCATACCACATCATACCACATCATACCACATCATACCACATCATACCACATCATACCACATCATACCACATCATACCACATCATACCACATCATACCACATTACAAAAAATAAACAATATTACTACAAAAATAAACCATACAACACAACCCTCTCACTATTATTTAATTTAATATAACAACGAATAGATTTTTAATTCACACCACATCATTACAAACCAAATATCATCCTATTACAAACCACAACATTACGTTACTAAAAATTATAATGTAGTATACACAAAAAATAATTAAAAAATAATCAAGCACAATAAATTATAATAAATAATTAGTAATAGATATAAAGTTACAACTATAATATCAACATACCTACCGTACCTATTGTGACACGACTTGTCACATATGATGTGTGTTCTTTAAATTATTTTATGGTAACTATAAAATAATTAAACCCTATCTACAATAAATAGAAGATGTCTCGTATTGATCAATTTATTGAATTACTAACTATAAAAATAGGAGATTTCACTAAAAAATCAGAGTTACAACACATATGGAATGAATTAGATAAATGTTCGATTGTTATACAATCTGGGTTACGTAAAGGTAAAACATGTGGAAAAACATGTGGAAAAAATAAAGTAACTTGTTATCGTCATGATACATTACAAATGTGTTCTTATGAGAATTGTATTCGTAAATGTAGTATTCCAGATACCATATGTGAATTTCATAAGAAAGAAGAAAAAAGTATAGAATCTAAAAATAAACCATATCCACATATACGATGGAGTGATCCATATTACGTGATAAAAGACACAAATGTGATTATTGATGTACCAAATCAAGTTATTTTAGGTTATAAAAAAGAGTTACAATGTATTGGTCAAGAAACAGAAGAGATTACAAAGACATGTTCTCTTTATAAATTAAGATTTTTACCACAATCAGTAGATAATACTATTATTATGGAAGAACCTAATATAGTATAATTATAATACATTATCTTGTATAAATCCGGTATGTTCATATCGTGTAGTTAATTTTTGTAATTCAGTTTGTGTATATAATTTACAATGTTCGATTTCATGAATGAATTCTTCAAATGAAACATGATACTGAAGTAATTTACGAAATGCTTCTTCTCCAATTGTTACATAGGCATCAATAATTTGTCGCTCTTCTAATCCTCGTAATCGTTTTTGTTCACGTACATAAATGGTAGATTTACATTGCTTTTCATTTATTTTATTCAACATATAATCAAGTAATAGATTCGTATGTGATACTTGTTCATTTGGTAAGGGTAATTCATTAGGTAACGTAAATTCACGAAGATGAGTTAATTTCTCATACTGTTTGCGTAAATAAATAATTTCATCATAACTAAATGATTGATGAATAATGTATTCATATACTTGATGGTACTCTGGTAATCCACCACATGGTATGTCGAGTGGGTTTCGTGGTATTGTTCCATTATCTTTAATATAATCAAAATAATGAGGGTTATGGATAATACCTTTTTCAATCTGTCCTGACTTCCATGAGAAAGCAGTATGACATTGAATACACCACATTTGATCACATCCATCTGTTTTATAAATGGGAATATGACACGAAGGACATGGTTTTGTATTTTTTTTTAGTTCATTTATTGTAGCTATTGTGTCTGGATGACAAGTATGTTCTGTATTTTTTACCAAATGACAGTCACTACATATCTGACTAGCACATAACCCACATTTATAACGTGATGAAAGAAATCCTTTACAATCTTCTACAGTACATCGCATAATAAACAATTTACGTTCACTGGATATGTCTTCTCGTAATACATAACGATAATCTTGAAATAAAGAACGTATGGTTCGTTTCAGTTCTCTTCTTTCTTTTCGTAAGTCTTCTATAGAAGTAGTCGTTAGTATTGAGTTTTCATACAATGAATGTAATTCATTTTGTGTACGAGTAATATAAAATAAATATGTTTCAATTTTTTTCTTACGTTCTGCCATAGGAAGCAATGATGGTATCAATGCTTTTTGTTGTTCAAATAATATAAACTCTCGTTTTGTCCGGTATTCTGTTTTCATAAAATGATGAAAATGAGTAGATAAAAAAGTATGAGACCATTCATGTCTACAATTCATACAATGAGGAGTATGAAAACTATCTAATAAATAAATTTTGATACAATTCATACATGAAATATAATTACAATAATAACATGTAATTGGTTTACGAATGCATTTTGTAAATGATTCACAACAAATGCTACAATCCATTATATGTTTCTTGATATATTGTTTAACATTAATTATATTTGCATAAATTTATATAGAGAATAGATTTATACAAAAAATTATTTCTATTTAAATCAATATAGATTATAGAAGGTAGGATGATTCCATGTCAAATCTGTGTAGAAAAACCAAATAGTCATTCTTTTTCCATCTATGATGAAACATCAGATCATGCTTGGTTTTATTCAAGTGATCATTATCTTGATCGAAATACAGATAATGTTGTTAGTCATATTCGTGGTGAATTAGACTCATTTCATAAAACTTATCCTACACGAAAATGGTCATGGTTGTTTGATAGTCATCAATATGAATTTCGTTTTGAAAGTATTTCTATGATACTTGATGTAATGAAAGTAATACAAACGTATAAAGATACATTTATTTGTATCCGAATTATCCGTACGAATCCTTTTATTCATAAAACAATTGAATTGTGTAAATCATTTCTAACGGATGAAATGATGTCAAAAATAAAAATGGATGATATAGAAGAAACAAAATGAAACTAATAGTTATATTAGCATATAAAAAAATAATACAATGTAATAAATAATAATACACATAGAATAGAATTAAATTAAAAGAAAAGAAAATAAATATTTTCTTTTTTACTACTAAAAGAATGAATCCTCTTACTTCAACATCATTCAAAATAAGTGATTTACCAGCAAATATAGAAATAAATTATTCTTATAATACAACTCGAACTGGTTTTCTTGGATCCATTGAACTTATTAGTTACTTAATTATGTTTTCCCTGTTTGGACTTATTTTTATAACAAATAAATCTAAATTAAAAGATGTACCGGCAGGTACAACTGCAGGTGCTGGTAAAGTAGTTGATTATTCTAACGTACTTAATTGGGTATCGGGTATTGGTATTTTATTGTGTTTGATTCGTATCGTATGGGCAAATTCATTTTATAATAAAAAAAGATCAAGTAGAGCATTAGAATTACTATTCAGTTTACTTGTATGGGGATTATTTATTACTGCACTTGTGTTTTCATTAAAAAATAAGTCTCAGTTAGCAGCTGTAGTACCCAATGGTACAGTAACTCAATCATTAGTAACAGACGCTCAAAACGAAAATAAAGTAGAATATATTTCTTGTGCAATCGGTATTGGATTGTCTTCATTGTACACAATTTATAATATGTATTATCTTTCACAAAAATAAGTTATTTCATAATACGTTATTATGAAACAAGTACATATTACTATTCTAACATGAATCGTGATGGATACGATGATAACCATTCCTTAAATTTACGAATCGGATAACTATCTTTTATCGTATTAATATGGGTTTCCGTAGGTAATGGATTAAATAAAATAGAAATCTTTTTAATTTCTTGATTTTCTTTATTATGAATCGCATCTGTACATGGAGTTGTAAAAAAAGTTCGTACCAATGGATAATCAAAATGGTCTTCTTTCAAATTCGGTTTTGCTTCTAGTAATGCTTGAATCGTTTTATATTCCTGAATTCCTTTATATGCAGAAATTGGTCCAATTCCTTTTAGTGTTTCATTATAATCTGTTCCACATAAAATACAAAAATCAATAAATTGACTTGAATTCACTTTCATTTCCTGTACTACATTTTCATATGAAACATATAAACAAGAACCGTCATGAGCGATATTGGATATCCAATGTGGGCATCCATACGCAAGAACATCTGTATCTTCTGTAACTACCATATCAACTTGATTGGTACGACATAAGTAACTAGAAAAACTTTCTGCTTCTTGACGAGCCATAAAAAATGGAATGGACAACGATTTACATAATTCTTCAATGACAGTAATATCTTCTGATCGAATACACACGATTTGTTGACGTAATTTTTTAATTTCTTTTTGTACAAGTGGTACAGAGATAACAATACTAGGTTCTATTCCTAATAAATTTTTATGTGGTGATTTACATAATGATTGTAAAAGAGGTGATGCTTCACCCGTACGTTCATATATGTCAAGATCGTGAACCAATGTATCAACTTTTGTTTGAATACGATTTCGTCCCGCTTTTCGTTTATCACGTTCTTTTTCTTTCTCTTTATAGACTTGTGGACCATCCATAATTACTGATAAATGAACATTATACTGAATAAATGTTGTAAATAAATGAAATAACCCATGCCGCCACGTTTCACCAAATGTTACTTTATACCGATACAGGTACGGTAATAAATCCATAGCCATCTTTTTACCGTAATAATGTGATAAATGAGCAGGTTGAATACATGATCCAAATTTATCACGTAAAAATTGTTTTAATCCTTTAATACCCATTGTATAAGAGTTGACTTTTTTATTTTTTATATTTCATTTTTATGTATAAATGTATTGTATGATACAATACATTTACTTTTTATACAGTACCTTTACTTTGTATGAGTAGCACAAAATTGATCTCCTTTCTTTTTCTTACCACATTCTTGTCCTACACGATCTCCACGAATCATAATATATTGGCATCCATCGGCAAGTACTTTTGTCTTTTTTTCTTTTTTGACATCCGTTTGTTCAACGAATGATGATACAGATGTTTCAGGTACTACAGGAACAGACGTTTCAACTACAGGAATAGACGTTTCAACTACAGGAATAGACGTTTCAACTACAGGAACAGACGTTTCAACTATAGGAATAGACGTTTCAACTACAGGAACAGACGTTTCAACTATAGGAACAGACGTTTCAACTACAGGAATAGACGTTTCAACTATAGGAACAGACTTTTCAACTACAGGAACAGGTACAGGTACATCTTTAATCGATGGAGTAGAACCAATTTGTTTACTTTCGACTGGTTTTACTTCTTTTTTCTTTGATACTTTTTTTACAATAGGTTCTTTAGGAAAATCATTAAACATTTCTTTCCATAATTTCCATAAACCGTCTTTTTGTACATCACATCGATCTGATACATTTTGTAAAAATTGATTAATTACAAGATACGCAGTGGCTTGAAATTGTGCGTCCATTTCTATATTGATGCTTATTCTTTAATCTAATTAACATTTCATATTTTCATTTTTTTCTCTATTTAAAAAAAAAAGTAAGTAATAATAAGATGTCTGAAAATACATTAATAGAACAACCAAAAACAGATAAACATTATGCGTCACGTATCCCCAAATTGTTTCACGCAATTAAAGAGTTTACTGAACAATTAAATGATGCCTTTGGTAAAGATGATGTTGAAGTAAATAAAGTATATCGTATCATTATGAAAACCAGTACTGCAAATCGTAAAGTTGTACGTCGTCATATTGAAATGTTTGATGATTTTGTAACAAAAAATCGTCCACACCTACTAGATAAACAACATACTAGTTTCCTTGTTCCATCAATTCAATTAACAGATCGTATTGGTATGAATATGTCAGTGATTATTGAGAAAGCAGATGAATCGACTCGATCTATTATTTGGCAACATTTATTTAATATTATGTTTTTGTTTAATCCTGAAGATCAAGTGATTAAAGAGAAATTAAAAAGTTCCATTTCAAATAATGATACACGAGAAAATAAATTTCTTAAAGATACATTTAGTAAATTTGAAGAGGTTATGAAATCAAGTGATGCTACTGGTCAAAAAGATCCGATGGCGATGATGAGTGGTTTATTACAATCTGGATTTTTAAATGATATGATTGGTAATATTAATAATGGTGTAAATAAAGGAGACTTGAATATTAAGAGTTTAATTAGTAATGTTCAACATTTATTAACTAATTTAAGTGATACCATTGATAATGAAGAAAAAAAAGAAGACTAAATATATCAACTACTAGATTTTTTATAGTACTATTACTATAAAAGTAAATACATTATTATTTTTTTATATAACTATTTATTTTTTTGTATCTTGTTTTATAACTTAAAAACATATGAAAGAGTAAATGGATAATTCGCCTCGGTTTCAATCAAATAGAAATTCACCTTCTTTTCATACATCCTCCCCACAAGAAATCGATTTTTCGACAACAGGATTTAATCAACGAGAAATTGAATTTGTAGCACCACGTGTGGATCAATTTCAACAACGAGAAATGTCATCTAGTCAATCTCGTCAACAACAACAAGGATATAGTAATCAACAAGAAAATCAAAATCAAAATCAATTTCAACAAAACTATTATCAACAACCTTCACCACAACAAAATGACTTTATGTCACAACCAGTGGTACAAATGTATTCTCCTCCACAATCAAAAGAACATAGTCAAGATATGAAATATGAACCAAATTATATACCACCATTATTTGATTATTCTGCACCACCGATTCCAGAAGAAGATCGTAACGGAGATGTAGAAGAAATTACCTATCGTATCAAAGAATTAGACGTAAATCAATTACGTCCTAGAAATGTGGATGATGATGGTGTAAAATATGCAATGATTGGAAAACCAGGAACCGGTAAGTCAAGTCTTATTAAAGCATATATGCATGCAAAACGTCATATCTTCCCTGTAGGAATTTTTTGTAATGGTACAGAAGATAGTACTCAATTTTTTACAAAACATGCTCCCGATTTATTTATTCATCCATTAAGTATTACATTGGTAGAAGCATTTATTAAACGTCAAAAAATAGCACGACAACATTTATCAAATCCGTGGTCATTATTTATTACTGATGATTGTATGGATGATACAAAAATCTTTACCAAACCACCGTTCAAGTATTTATTTAAAAATGGACGACATTTAAAAATGTCTTATATTATGTCTCTTCAATATTCTATTGATGTCAAACCTGATATCCGTGCTTGTATTGATGGTACTTTTATTTTACGTGAATCAAATGAACGATTTCGTAAAAATTTATATGAAAATTATGCAAGTATTATCCCGTCCTATTCTGAATTTAAAGCAATTTTAGATGGGATTACAGGTGATTATACATCATTGTTTATTGATAATCGTTCCACTAGTAATAATGTAGAAGATTGTGTTTATTATTACAAGGCGAATTTAAGTTCAATTGATCCAGACTTTAAATTTGGTTGTCCTGAATATTGGGATTTTTCAAAACAACGTTACAATCCAAACTATGTAATTCCCTTTTAAGAAAGAGTATTGTTACGAAATGTAATTATTTTTTTATAACTAGATCTAGTTATAAAAAAGAAAAATTCTACAATCAAATTTTTTATAGTAGTATATCATTTGTATGGAAGAACAAAAATAGGTAAACACTATTATTATGTAATACTACATACTTGAATGGGATAAGACAACCACATAAAACAAGCAATAATAGCAGATAATCCGATAATGGCATAAAAAATACTTCTTGCAATTATTGAAGTAGGGAAAATGGTTAAAAATAAGTCATTCTGAGAATTAATTGCTACTAGTCCCCAATTCAATGCTCCAAAAATAACAATAATAAAAAAAATTTGAAATATAATACGATATGAATTCATTTATTATACAATAATGTAGATTATATTATATTATTAAATATCAATTTTTTATGATAGTAAAAAAAGAAATGAATATTCACCCTTTTCACTCTATTTATTTGCTATAACAGAATTTATAGTAGTATTTATATAGTTTATTCAGTGAATAACTGAATAAATAAGTAATAATAATTAAATTTATGTTATAGAAAGTTTTGGGGTAAGGCCTTTTCACAAAAGGCCTTGTGAATATTCTTTATTAATATCCACTTGTAAAGGTTGATAATCGTGCCCCTTTTGACTTTGGAGCAAATCGTAATTGCCATGATTCTGAATTATTTTTTCGCATTAGTTTTTCCATAATATCTTCACGAAATTCTGTACTACGTGCTAACCAATCATCATTAACTTGTTCTTTTACGTCTTCTAATGAAGCAGTACGTGGGTATTCACTCCATGTTTTACCCATAGGATCAATAAAATCAACATGGTCTACTTTATTACGAATGATAAAATTAGGTGAACGATATGCATCTATATCACTGTAATAATATTTAATTTGTCCCATGTCTGTATCATAATATGAACGACTTTCGTCACCATATCCAGTAAAACGTGGGTCATAAATATCATAGATAGGATTACCACGTGCAGCATGTGGTACCTCTTCACTCCATTTGTTTCGTGGTGGTAATTCTTCTTGTCTTTCCTCTGGTACATCATCACGATATAATTGTGGATCGTTTCGAGAATATGATGGAAGGGTTTGTTCTAATCTTTCTTTTTCACGGAACATTTTTTTAGATGCTGACGGTAATTGAGGTTCAGGTCTATTTTCTCGAATCGAATTGATTGATGTACGTTGAGAAGGAAATGATCTAGGTTGACTATTATTCAGTAATAAATTTTCATTACCCATACGTTGTCTAGTTGGTCGAGATTCTTGAAATCCTTGTACTCTACCTTGACGAGATGCTTGAAATCCTTGTACTCTACTTGGTCTTTCTCTATACATATCAGGATCAATATATGAATCAAAATTAGTTTGTACATCTACTGGTACGTTTACTCTATTTTTTTTACTATAAAATTGAATTGGTGTTCTTTTACTATCACTTGAAAACATCATTTCATTTTCTTCTTGATCTTCTGATAGTTCATATCTACTATTTTTATTCATTTGTTTGGATAACATTGGATTATTATTATTAATTTCTACATTAAACTGAATAGGAGTTCGTTCATTATTATTTGATTTTTCATCATCATCATCATCTTCATCATCTTCTTCGTCTTCTTCGTATTTATCTTTTACTTTCTTTTTTGTTTTCTTTTTCTTTTTTAATGAAGAACTATTTGGAGAAGTTTGGTCCTCTTCATTTTCTTCTTCATCTTCATCTGTTTGTTTATTTGTACGTGAATAAACTGGATACAATCTACCATTCTCCCCTCGAACCATTTTTCTAGATAATGTAGGCAATTGAGGCGTAGAACTAATACCTAGATTAGATGTAATAGGTAATCGTTCATTACTAGTTGAGTACACATGGGGTTGTATATCACGCATAAATGTAGTTTCATCATATAGATCTGTTTCAGATAATTCACGTTCTGTATTTCTACGTTGTAATAGTAAATTAGGACGACGAGAACGTGGTTGGTCCATTGACATGCCTCCGAAATCTTGTAATGGATCCTCATCAGATTGAAATTGAGTATGAACTGAAGAAAATTGTGAATCCATAATACGTGGAGCAATCATCACTGGTTCTTGATACATTCTAGCATTAGTACCTAAATTGGGTGTATAATAATTTTTAGATTCTTTTGGTTGAGATACATTCATTCGTTGATAAGGATCTTGATTCATCTGTAATAATTGTACAGAAGATGTATATTGTTTTTTAGGAGTTAATAAACCATCTGGAGTAAATAATGACTGAGTTGTTTTACTTGGTTTAAATGAACGACTTGTTTGGACATGCTCCATAATGGGAATAGATTGTCTATATTGAACTTGATCTGTAGGAACAGATTGTCTATATTGAACTTGCTCTGTAGGAATAGATTGTCTATATTGAACTTGATTACTAGGATTTTGAATTGATTGTCTAGTATAATGAAATTGTTCTATAGGTTGACTATGTATCATAGTTTGTTGATCTGGATAAGTAGGAATCGTATTAGTAAACGATTCTTTAGAATCTATTACTTTCGGATTCTGACTAGTATCATCCATTTTATAGGGTACTTGAGAAAAATTTTCTTTTTTAATTGTGAATAAATATAAAAATAGAATTGCTATTATTCCTATTGTAAAAATAATACTTATCTTTTTAATAGAATAGGAGTAGCAAAACATGATAATAATGAAAATAAATAACATTTTACTTAATTTAATACACCATACTCTCATCGAATCAGAATGTAGTGGATAAATAGTAATCGAAAAGAATTCATCAGAATCATAAATTCCCATACTATAATTATATAATTTTTTATTACACAATTTTTTTTATTTAATTATTACTTTTTACTCATTAAATAATTTACCATCTATTTATAATTATTTCATATGTAGTATGAAGAAGAAATCATAAAAAAGTTAAACAAATAGATAGAAATAAAATAGTAATGAACTTTAAAATTACTAAAAATCGAAATCAAGATTTTATATTAGAAACTGGTGTATCATATGAAGAGTTACATAGTAATTTTCCAAATGAAACAAAAATATTATCTACTTTTCAAATCTCTACAACAGGTCGTGAATTTTTAATTCCTCGACTTGAATTATGTGAGGTACTTGATTCATGTTTTGATCATTTTACAGAAGAATCATTAGTTGCTATTACAAAATTATTATCAAAAGACTCTGCTGATACAGAATTACGAAATCAAGTACGAGAACGTTCCATGAGTAAAAAGAAACAGTCAAACAGTAGTAAAAAGTTTATTGTTAAAGAAGATAAAAATTCAAAAGAAGAGTACGAAAAAGAACAAAAATTACGTGCAAGAGAAGAACAAGAGAAACATATGAGAGAAGAACAAGAACAACGTATGAGAGAAGAACAAGAGGTACGCAATAGAGAAGAACAAGAACAACGTATGAGAGAAGAACAAGAGGTACGCAATAGAGAAGAACAAGAACGACGTATTAAAGAAGAACAAGAGGTACGCAATAGAGAAGAACAAGAACGACGTATGAGAGAAGAACAAGAACGACGTATGAGAGAAGAACAAGAACGACGTGCAAGAGAATATAGTAAAGAAAATGCAATACGTGAAAAAATTAAAGACCGGATTGAAAATAAAGAGATTAGTAGAGGAGAACATAGTACACATCGCTCAAAAGTAAAAGAAAATCGTGATTTAAATTATGATGAACCCATTCAAAAAATGGACTTACTTCGTATGATTTATCAATTCAAACAACAATTAGATGTCATGGAACGTTATATTCATAATATGTAATCGTTATTCATGTTAAAGATATAATGTATAGTTAATAATAATGTTAACTATACTATGTGGTATTATATTATGTGGACTAGGTTACACATATAGAAAACCACTTTATAAAAAATATACTAATTACATGAACCTCGTTCGTTCATATCAGGAACAGAATCCATCTATGATGTTTTTTGTAGCATATTGGAAAGCGTTAGTATTAGTCATTCATTGTAGCATGATTGTATACTATCAATCGATGACATCGATAACCATGAATGGATATAGTATTGTAAAATATGTGGTCGGTGGAAAGTATCACAGTTATATTATTCCTATTCGCCGTGGTCCTAAACCAGAATTAGAATATGGTTATATTGATCATGTACCGATGCCAGAAATCATTTCAAAATTATCTGGTTTACAACGTGATTTTAATGGTCATCCAGAAATCGTATTGTTGTTGGGAAATCATATTCGTTATAAATTTTCTGACCAAGAAGAACATGTATTATTATCATCGGGGAACGAAATGGAAAAAAAAGAAAATTTAAATAAAATAATAACTTTTTACCACCATTTCTAGTATAGAAAAGTAAAAAAATAAAAAAGGGTTAAACACTACCCTATATATAAAATATCAAACATGTCTACTGCTCGTGTTAAGAAATCTGCTGAACCCGTTGTCGCTGTTGCCGAAAAAGTTGTTACGGAAAAGAAATCCAAGACTAAAGTTGCTGCTCCAGTTGTTGCTGTCCCAGCACCTGCTCCTGTTGCTGCTGCCCCCGTCGAGAAAAAGAAGCGTGTTCAAAAAGAGAAACCCGTTGCGGAGAAGAAAGTTGTTGTTGAGAAAGTAGAAGAGAAAAAAGAACATGTACCAAAAGTAAAAGTTCCTGCTACTCCTGAAAACGTTACTTCTGGATTAGTAACGATCATTGAATCATTATCCAAGTCAAATGTTGGTGAAGTAAAAGATGTAAAACAAGCATTAAAATTACTTCGTTCTACTGCTTCTAACTTGAAGAGCGTTCGTGATAGTTTAGCACGTGTCTTAAAGAAGACTAACCGTACCAAGACTCCTCGTGATAAATCAAAATTATCGAATTCTGGATTAATGAAACCTGTATCCATTTCTAAGGAGTTAGCTAACTTTATGGGTGTTGCGGCTGATAGTCTTCATTCTCGTGTAAGTGTAACGAATGCGATCTGCAATTACATTAAGGAGAAGAACCTTCAAAATCCCGCCAACAAGCGTCAAATTAATGCTGATGCTAATTTAACCAAGATTCTTGGTTACAATGCTGCTAGCGGTCAACCTCTCACGTACTTTTATATCCAGCAATTGATTCAACCTCATTTCTTAAAAGAGGTCTCGAGTGATATGAGCAAGTTTATGGGTGTTGCTGACAAGAGTATGGTATCTAATTCTGCAGTTGTCGCATCTGTTTCTTCCTATGCTACTAAAAAAGGATTGGTTCATGATGGATCCGTTCAACCTGATGAGACATTAACGAAATTGTTGGGCAAGAATACTGCTTTCCCTGTCTCATCATTGGGACAATTGGTAAAGTCTCATTTTAAGAAGTAAATAAATAATTAATTGATACTAAAAAAGTAGATAATAATTTTCATAATACGATATTATGAAAAAGTAATGATAGATAAAATATGAAATAAATTAAAATCCTAATAAAACATATAGAATGACAACATTATCTGATTTTTTACCAAGTTATCCACCATATGATCGAAGTGATAATGAATTATTTAATGTGTATGATGAACAAGGATATTATCCAGAAATGTATGAAACACTTCGACGGAAAAAAGAATTTAACGAATTAACGTTATTATCCTCGGAAGAAATTCTTCCAGGTACCTTATTAAAACATCAGCAATTTATTCAACGATTTTTATCTTCTTATACTCCATATCATTCATTATTATTATGGCATGAAGTCGGGACAGGTAAAACCTTAACTTCCTTGGCTGTTGCGGAAAATTTGAAACATGTGTTACCAAAACGTGCATTAATTCTTGTAAAAGGTAGAAGTGTGGAACGAACGTTTCGGAAAGAAATTCGTATTCATTTTCCTAGTTATGTACCTATTCTCGAAGATAAAAAAGCATCATTACGTCAAATTAATGCGACCATTAATGAAACGTATGAAATAAGTACATTTCATATTTTTTCAAATGAAATTGAATCATTCTGTAATGATAAGGCATCACCTGAAAAAATAGCTCAATTACGTGATATGTATTCCAATCGTGTTATTATTATTGATGAGGTACATAATTTACGTCAAGAAAAAGGAAAACAAAATGCATATGATATCATTCATCGTTTTTTACATATTGTTGAAAACTGTAAAATTTTATTATTAAGTGCAACACCTATTAAAAATTCAGTAGAAGAATTTGCAGCAATTATGAATTTACTTCTTCCCATGGACAAACAATTTTCGATTACAACATTTACTGAAGATTATTTTACAAAAGAAGATCAATTGATTGCAGATAAAAGACAAGAATTAATTGACAAAATAAGAGGATATATTTCCTATTTACGTCAATCAAAAAATCAAGCACAACGAATTGACAAAGGAATAGTACTACCTACCATAAAAGGATTTTCAATTGTACCACTACTTATGGGATCCTATCAATCTATTTATTATAAACAAGCAATAGATGCAGATGGTGGAATTCCATCCGAAGATCAGGTACAACGCTATGTTATTGAACAAAAACCAATTGAATCGCAACGAAAAATTATTGAAGATGATGAAGACACAACCGGTGGAATTTATCAAGACTCTCGTCAAGCAATTTTAGCATGTTTTCCGGAACGATCCCAAGATCAACGATTATTTAGTTATGGTTCTGGAAAACATGAAAAAATTGATGAATCAAAAGAACGAGAATCTCATTACGTACCTGATTATTATAGAGATATTGCACTATCCATGATAAAAATAAAAGAATCAGATGAAACAGAACTTGCTCAACTACCATTACGAATCAATCAATTATTTCAATTTGAAAAACTAAAAATAGAAACCGAACAATATGGTGCGGATCGAGAATTATTACTACAAAAACTTACGGAGAAAAAAGAAGAAGACAACAAACGTATTCTTCAAGAACGTAGACAAAAACACTTAGACACCTTACAACTGTATTCCAGTAAATATCATTATGTGGTTACTTATTTATTACAACCAGAAAACAAGGATCGAAAATCATTTATTTATGGTGAATTTATTGGTGGATCAGGATTATTTTTATTAGAACAATTGTTAGTTCAATTTAATTTTAAACCATGTTTACCTAAAAAACAAAAGGAAAATCCGTTTCGGTATTTATTGGATGAAGTACCAAGAAGACGATACGCAATTATTACTTCCAAATTATCTGATTCAGAAATTTCATTTCTATTAGATATTTTTAATGATCCATTAAATGATAGAGGTGATTATATATGTGCCATATTAGGTAGTAAAACCATGAGTGAAAGTCATAATTTAAAATGTATCCGAGATGTTATCATCTTGACACCTCATTGGAATTATACCGAAACTGAACAAGCAATTGGACGTGGTATTCGTACCGGTTCACATCGTACGTTACCTGAATCAGAACATAATGTGACAGTACATCGTTTAGTGTCATTATTACCTGGAAATATACGAACCATTGATCAATATATGTATGAAGTATCTTATAAAAAAGATGTAATGATTAAACAAATTGAGTATGCTGCACGTGAAAGTGCAATTGATTGTACCTTTAATAAAGAACGAAATACATTTAATGCAAGTTTTAATGATAAACGTGAATGTTTTTATACAACATGTAACTACACGTGTATGGATGAAAAACCGATTACAAAACCAGACTTAACAGATACCTATAATTTATTTTATACAGAAAAAGAATATCAAAAAATTAAACAAATTCTTCAACTCCAATTTAGTACATCCAATCACTTTTCATATTCTTTTGATGAATTACTCGGTTATATTAGGGATCAAGTTACTTTTCCATTACATGTTATGTTACGATGTATCATTGAAATCATACAACGACAAGAACCATTTATTAATTCATTAGGATTCATATCGTATGTAAAAGAAAAAGATAATGAATTCTTTTTATCATATCATGTATTACAAGCAAAAATAGAAGATATTTATTATACACAACAAGGTGAATTGTATCCAGAAACGAATCCATTTGAATACATTAAACGATTAGAATATGCGTCCTTTGAAACACTTATGAAAGAATTACTTACATCCAATGTACTTCAAGGTAAACGTATCTTATCAATTCTTCCACGATCCGTGTCAATATTATTTTTCAAAAGTTTTATAGAAATATTATATGATCCATTACATGATCGATCCATTGAACCTTATTTATATCAATTACTAACCATAGGTAAAGAACTTGATTTGGTTTTTTCAAATCATACCATACGTTCCTATTATGACTCAATGGGTGAACTTGTGCCACCTGAACGTTATGAAGAAACAGCACAGGGATTTCAATGGGTAAAACAAGACTGGACTATGGAAAAAATACAAAAATTAGTACATCAATTAGAAACAGATGAAACGATTCAATTATATGGGTTTCGTTCAGAAGGAAAATTATATATATATGACTTGAAAGAGAAAAAAAATTTACGACAATTAAAACGTTCGGGTACAGAATGTACTACTGGTATCCCAATTCAAGAATTACAAAAATATTATTCACAATTGGATCCAGGACATAAAATATTACCTGATACAAAGAAAGAATTATGTGTACTTATACAAGACAAATTAGAACAACGTCCTGTTCTACTAGATGGTGAAACCATTCCAATTTCATTATTAGTAGATGAATATGTACATGAAAAGATGAGAAATCGAATCGAAGAAGAACAAGAGGAGAAAGAAAAAGATGCAAAAGAAGCTAAACTTGCTAAAAAGAAAAAATAATAAATAAAAAATAAATAAAACCATAATTATACTATTTTTCATAATAAAAAATTATGAAATAAGAAATGTACATAGTAATTAACTACTATATACGTACCTACTTATTTTTTTTCTCTACGTTTGATTCGCATGACAACACCTGAATTTTCTACTGGAACAGGTGCGGGTGATGGAGTTCGAGCAATTTGAAGACCCAATGTGGGAGCAACATTATGTTCTAATCCTAATGGTACTACTTCTACATGATGATTAATAACGGTATTACTTGTTAAACAAGGTGCAGGAGCAGTCACTTTAAAATTAAAAGCGGGTACAGACGATTTAACTTCTTCTGGTTCTACTAATTTTACAACTGGTATCGAATCTTCTACTGGTGGTTTCACACTAGTTGAATTTGGATGGTGAACATACGAAACACATGGGGTGTCTTGTTTAGTTTCTGGGTGAAAACGAAATGACATATTTTATATAGTAGTAATATTTTATTTTTTTTTAAATTTCATCAATATTGTTTTAAAGATTTCACTGAATACAGTATATAATTATGGAACAACTAGAAAAAGAACTTGAAATAGCAAATGTATTAAAAAAAAATATGATTGAATTTTTAGATGAATTAATTGATCAATTTGAAGAAGAGGGCGATTTAATTGTCATGCGTTTTTTTATTCATGATCAAATTCCAGTGGATCACATTATGAAACGATTTTTACGATATGTCTATCCATTAAAAGATAAAATTAAAGAGAAAGATGAACGATTTTTTATTGAAAATAATAATATTTTTGGATCATCACCCACTGATAAAGTAATTCATTTTAAAGAATTATATGTAAAAATGTCAGACGAAAATCGTATGGTATTATGGGATTGGTTTAATTGTTTTATTACCATTTGTGATAAATATGTAAAACTAACGGGATGGGTTGTTTAATTTATTTCATAATACGATATCATTATGAAAGTAAGAGTACCAGTTACATACCACTATACATACGCACAGCATGTTGATATGCTTCTTCAAATAATCGTTCATCAATATGCTCATATTCTTTTTTTAGTTCATCGTATGGAGAATAGGTATCTAGAAAATCTACTAATAATGTTTTTTCTTCTTGACAAAAACATAACGCAATCTCTTCTTGAACTTCTTTTGAACATGATTTTAAATGAATACTATAACGTGAAAATACAGACGCTTTTATTTCTTCTTTTATTGGCATGGTTAATTGAATGGTATCATCAAATCCTTGTAACATATTAATAATACGAATGACGTGACCAGACCCACACCATCCATTCATTTCTCTCATTTCTTCTAGAAATCGTTTCTTTAGTTCTTGTTCAAACGGTGATGCAAGAATACGTTGATAAACATAACAAAGGATTTCTGTCATACGAAATCCATAAAATAACCCCGTATCCATTGTAATACGCTGAAAACTTAGTAATGCAATGTCATCTCTACAAGATTGAAGCCAATCCAGAATTCGATCCATTTCTACCACTAATGGTTCACTTGTAATTTCTTTTATTGCTCCTTCAATGTTTTCAATATCATGTATGTTTTGTGTATTTGTATATATGGTACGTTCACGTCCTGGTACAAATCGAGTGCCTAATTCTTCAATAATTTTCCCAGCTGCACTACGAAAAGATGGTGTACCCAATCGTAACAGGATGTCTGCCGCTTCAGAACGAATCATTGTATCTTCATGTTCTCGTTTTGAAAAACGATACAACCATTGTTGACTATATTTTACATGTGTATTCATAAAAGGATAATCAAGTAATGGATGAGTTAAAATAAATTGTGCACTAATTAATTTATATAAGATCGGTTCAGAATAAGTATAAAACCAATACACATACCCATATAAACATACATCTATGGAATCGGATGATAATTTTAATTGTGTTAACCATGAAAAACGATCTTCGATAGATAATGATGTTTCTGCAAGTACTTTTAATAAAATACGAATACAATATGTATTTTTGTCAAGGTAAGGAGACTGATAGATACGTTTACATGCTGCAAACCGTTCACTTGATGATAATTGATGATTCATTGCTATTTTTTCTAACTCTTGTAGTGGAGAATGAAGTGAATCAGACACTGAAAGATCCATAATGGAAGCCATTGGTGGTTCATCAATATATTCAGAATCGATCGTATCAATATGATCATTTCTATCTTGTTCGACTTCTAGTTTATTTGTAATACCAAATTCAGACAAATCTAATGAGGTAGTCATATGATTGATTGATTATATGATTATCTTCTTTTTTAAGTCATGAAACTAGCCTTACTGATTTAAACAAATTCATAAACGTAATAGAGACTAATGAGAAAAGAGGATTTTAATATTTATGAATTCCATCAAAAAATAAAACGACTGTGTGAAAAATATACAGATACTGAATTATTTGAAAAACAATCTCTCATACAGCAACAAATGAATGAATATACAGAAAATTATACAGTAGAAATGAATATAAAAAAAGAATATCAAGACATTCAACAAAAAATATCACAAGTCCAAGAATATAACAATTATAGTACAGTTGCTGAAACAATTATACTTGAATTTAATAAATTATTAAATTGTACTATCAAAAATAACTTTATGAAAAAATCAAAACACACAATTGATGAAAATGTAACGAAAAGAAAGGAAGAATTAATTAATATGTATATCCTTCATATTCAAAATTATTCACTATTATCTAGTATCTTACCACCATTTGAAAATAATATATCACATAAAATATGTTCTGATTGTAATGTTGAACTTGAAGTATTTGAACATAATTTACTGTGTCCGAATTGTTGTTGTGAATACCCAAATTTACAACCCGAAGACATCTCTTATAAAGATTTTAGTCGTATTAATACGAATATCAAATATAGTTATATTCGACAGACTCATTTTAAAGATACGATCAAACAATTTCAAGGCAAACAACAAAAGTACATTGATCAAGCAGTCTATCAAACATTGTATAAATGTTTTGATCATGCTGGATTTCCAAAAAATAGTTCAAATAAATATTATAGTGCTACCAAAGATCACATTAAAATGTTTTTACAAGAAAATGGATTATATAAGTATTATGAAGATATGAATTTAATTTACAATAATATTACTGGAAACCCATGTCCTATTATTGATCAATATGAAAAACAATTAATTGAAGATTTTGATAAATTAATTATTGTATATGATAAAGTTATTAAAGAAGATAGTTCCAATTATGAACGTTCTAATTTTTTAAATTCATACTATATTTTATTTCAATTATTAAAAAAGAATGGATATGCTTGTAAGGAAACCGATTTTCCTATTATTAAAACAATTGATCGAAAAATTGAACATGATGAAATTTATGAAAAATGTTGTAAACAATTAGGATGGTTTTTCTTTCCTACTGTATAATGTAATTTATGTTAATCTGGATTAAAGACACAATATTAGTATAAGTATAACCATGTCTGCACAGTCTACTGATTCATTTCGTGAAGAATTTCAAACCAATTACCTTGTAAAAGATGAACCCGAATGCATGAAGAATCGTCCAAAATTAGATGGTACTTCTTCTACCTTAACACCTGCTGAATGTAAAGAAGCAAAAGAAGAATTAGTGGCATCTACGTTTACCAGGTATAAGTTTCCAAAAGTTCAACGTTTTCGTGTTGATCCTCCTATTAATCAAATGAATTATTATTCATTACATTCCTTTACCCCTTCTCCTAACGCAAAACCCGATGAAGATGGTTGTTTTGGTGTTGTAAAATTTCGTGGGGCATTTGGTACATTGGATGAAGCAGATGCTTGGGCTGAACATTTAATTAGAAATGTTGATAGTTTACATGAAATTCATATTGGTTATGTAGGGAAGGAATTCCCACTTACCTTGGATCCGTTGTATTTTAATGAGACCCATGAAGTTAACTTGAAAAAGAAAATGGATATGGTAGCGAAATCTCATGTAAAAGCATCACAAGAAAAAGAAAAACAAGATATCGATCAATTGAAGAAACGTGAACGTGAGTTATTAGAATCTTCTAAACAATCTGCAGAGGAAATGAAAGTGAGTCTCGATCACTATATTGCTCTTAAGGTAAAGTGTGCAAATATTTGCGTTGTTCGTGATGAAACAATGAAAAAATTAGAAGCATATGAAAAATCCAAGCAGGAAGCACAAGATGAAATTGATGAATTAAATAAACAATTCCCTGATTATGCAGCACAAGCATTACCTACGTTTCTTAAAAGTCTGGAAGAAGTAGGTATCAAAGATACGCCCTTATTAAAATATATGCAATAGAGTACTTTTGTTTTTTAGTTGTACTACATTTTTTACTGATTATAATTATACTAACTAGTATAATTAATAACGTATTGGTATTTTTTTCTAGATAACCACGTTTATAGTAGAGTTATGTTTAATGTGATTTACTTTTATGTTTTTTACAAACACCCTTTCGTTTCATTGATGTACGTTTTTTATGGTTCGATCTACGTGTTTTTTTTCCGTATGATTTATTAGTTAATCGGAGTTGTTTCTCCTCAATAACTTCTTCGTGCAGGGGTTCTTTATTAAATGGGTTTGCTTTCCATAACACTCTAACAGAACGTTGATCTTCGAATCTATGTATTATATTTCCAATTTGATAGTGGGGTTTATTGTAATAATCCATAAGTGGTGTTATTCGTGTTACTTCATCACCGATATTAAGTCTATTCATTTACTATTTGTATTTATTTTATTTTTTTTATTTTATTTATAACAGACTAATTTCACATTAGTATAAAGTATTCATACGTTTCATACTATGGTTTAGTTACAATATATAGTGATACATTTTGAAAAAATGAAAATCTAAATTAAAGGTATACAATTAGATAAGAATCAACAACACAAACATGTCCAAGAAATTTGCGTCCAAAATCAGTCCTCGTTTTACTCAATTAATTTCACTTGACTCATATGATTTGAATACTCTTTACTTTGATCCTCCGCAAGAAATGGAAATTCAACAAGGCAACAAATCAATTAAATATTATAAAATTAATGTAGGAAACAAGACTAGCGCCGGCGTTGGTGAATTTGTATTTAATATTCCGTTTATGTGTCATTCATTCGGTGTCGAAGAATTTCAAAATGAACAAGGAAAAACAACCAATCATTCGGTAAGTTTATCGTTATTGGACATGAATGCTCCTACTGATGAACAATTGGATTTGGTAAAGAAATTCACTGCGTTAATTGATAAAGTAAAAGATCATTTAATTAGTGTGAAAAAAGACATTAAGAAACCCACCTTGGATAAGAATGATCTGAAAGCATTAAATCCCATGAAACAAGCCTTGGATGAAGATGGAAATCCTAAAGGTAATGCGTGGTACTTTTCACCCAAATTAATGGAACGTAAATTGTACAATAAAGAAGATCCCTCCGATATTCAAATTAAAATTGAAACGGAATTCTTCCTTGAAGATCAATTTGATAAAAAAGGTGACCCAGTGGCGATTTCTCCATTAGAATTTACTGGAAAGAAACATTTTAAATTTCGTGGTGCGATTAAGATTGACAATATTTACATTGGTAGTAAAATTAGTATTCAATGTAAAGTATATGATGGAGTTGTCTGTCATGTATCAAATGAACGTAAACGGTTAACAAAACTGTCGCCTCCTTCTTCGATTGGTGTAAAAGGTACTGTATCCTCTTCGTCTGTTTTATTACAACAGGAAGGCGAAGAAGAAGACGATGAGGTACTTGATGTATTATTAGATGATGAATAGATATGAGTTTTATTTTGTAGTTGTTTACTACAAAATCATTATAACGTATATATTTACCTTGATATTTTTTTGTAGATGACTATAAAAAATGAAAATAGGATTCATCATATACTTACATACAGTGAAAAAGAATGTCTGTAACTGTTGACTTTTATTCTGAAAAAGCGATTGTGGTTCGTAACACATTGGAACATCATGGACCTATTATGGAACAATTAGGTGGTACATTCAATGAAAAATTACGTGGTGGTCGGGGTTGGATTTTTTCTAAATTCAAAATGTCACAGGTCCGAAATATTGTAGATAAATTAAATTCAGGTCAATACGGAAATGAGTATGAACAAAAATCATCTACTGTCGTTTCTTCTTCTTCATCTTCAGTAGTACCATCTTCCTCTTCAACTATTGTTCCATCAGATATGGTTTCAAAAACTGAATTTTTAAGTGTTCTATCACGTTTAGAACGATTAGAAGCACTTGTTTCAAATTTATGTCATAGTAATGGTACAATGATGAAACAGACTATTCCTATCGTACCGATAGCGACAACAAACGTTTCTTTACATCGTAAAAGTAAAGAAGATGATCCAGATGATTTTGTAGAAGTGGATGATCAAGATGAACCACCAGTCGAACGAAAACGAATGGTATCGATTCAACGAAAATAATTTTAATTTTATCTTTTCTTTTCTAATCTAATTACAAAAAAAGAAAAGGAAATGTTTTTATCTTCAGCTTCTTATTCTTCAACACCAAATGATATTAATTATCATACACCTCCTTTAAAAGATGAAGAACAGCAGAATTTGGCTGTCTGTTTAGGTACATTTTCTGGATCAGGTGCCGAATATAATACATATAAAGCAAATTGTTTTGATTTAATGGTAAGTGCATGTGCTTCAAAATGGACAACCGAATGTGATATCTACATTTCAAATACAAATGCTAAACAAGCTGAATTATTCATGAATACAGTTGCATCTCATTCTAGTGTACCACTTACTTCAAAAAATTCATGTAAATTAGGTGGATTTCCAAATATTGAAAAAGAACGTATTGTAATGGGTATGAATACGTTCCAAACAGAAGATAACACGTATATGCCAATGTCATGTTATCAATCTACTTTTTTGGAACAAAAGAAACGAAACATAATGAAACGTCAAGAATATGAAGAAAGAAAACGTAAACAACGGTCTGATTATGAGGAACGAATGAAACAACGTATGGAAGCAGAAAGAGTGATTATTAAACATGAATCACCTAGTCCAACTAAGATCGAAGATATTCATGAAAAAAGAGAATCACTTGTTACAAAACAAAATAATTTTTATACCAATATTACAAATATAGAAAAAGATTCCTCTTGTAAAGATACGTGTGATATTAATAAAATGGTATAAAATAGTACTATTACATTTGTTCCATGAATATAATAATAAACTTGTTATGAACCAATATATTTTATAGTATGATACTATAAAATATAATATGTTGTAATGAAAAGTAATGTGTAGTCAATACAGTAAAAAAATAAATGTAACCATATTTATTTTATAGTTATGAATACAAATTATAATGATGAAACAACTGAAATAGAGACAGTAAATACGACATGTTCATAAAAAGGAAATAATACATATGGATTACGTTCATATAATGTAATACTTCCTAATCTTTTTTCTGTACGAAGAAAGCGATTTGTGTTCGTAAATAAAAATTGTTTATACAATTGAATGCATTTTTGCTCTGCATGAGCAAAGTTGTTTGTATATCCAATTGGTTTATTATCTTGTAAAATAACAAAAATATCAGTATCATTATAAACCTTACTATCATCAATTTCTTCTTCCTGTTCATCATCATCTTCATCATCTTCATCATCTTCATCATCTTCATCTTCATCTTCATCTTCATCTTCATCTTCATCTTCATCTTCATCTTCATCTTCATCTTCATCTTCATCTTCATCTTCATCTTCATCTTCTTTTTTTTTATCTTTACTTTCATTTTGTGTAATTGATGATAATAATAAACTCATGATTTTTTCCATTTCTTTATTATTTTTTAACTCTTTTGGCATAAAAGAAGACATTACATTTTTAAAT